>JACCDX011624027.1_pt1 | contig 26308 bp, 19 predicted proteins | sample 7449681 | NCBI WGS metagenome assembly JACCDX01 (sample SAMN15323450, study PRJNA562643) | freshwater metagenome | isolation source: river surface water | place: USA:Blue River Watershed | collected 2017-08-18
GAGTCGAAGTTACCGCAGTCGACCCAGAACCTCCAGCAACCTCCGCAGCATTAAGACCAGAAAAATTATTAATAATCTGACCAGAACTATTAACGTTGTAATCCGTAAACTTATTATGTGAAAGACCAGCAGAATTCGGTGCAGCAATATTTATCTGATCTACACCAGAAGCAGTTTTAGTAACAGAAGTATTCGTTGATCCATCAACAACAATCGGCAAATCCGCAGCACGCGCCGTACCAACAAAAACAAAAAGAAACTGCTCAACAACCAAAGAAACCAAAGCCATAAAAGCTAGGGCTCTGCGAACAACACCTAAAATTTGAGGGAAAAAATACCTTGAGAAAATACAAGGCTTCGTGGTGAGAAGCTTCATAAAGTGGGTTTGGAATTTGAATGGAAATGTTTATGGGCAAAACCATAAACCACGAACTTCTTAAAGCAAAAGTTTTTTACCAGACCCCATCGCATGACGGGGTCCATTTTAGAAAACTGCTAAGCCAAAAACTCTGTAGCGGTTTGTAGAATCATTGAATTTGGTTTTACGACTTTTGCATTGGCCAAATCTTCTTTAGCACGGGTCATTAATTTTTCGTACTGGCTGAGTGCAATGCGTTTGATTTCATTAGCCAGATTTTCGGAATATCGTCCATAAATCATGCGTGACAAGAAGCTGACACATAAAATTGCGTTGCCCTGAAAATTATTTCCCGACCAATGATATTGTTCTGAACGGCTTAGAGCACATCTTTGAGCTAATTCTTCGAAAGTCATCGGACGTTTCTCTTCTCTCATTTGTTCTAATTCATAATGATCGCCGCAATGGGTTAGAATTTTTTTCGCAACAATATTAGAAGTTACAACATTGAGAGATTCGTTGTACTTTAGTTTATCGGCAAAAGATTGAACGATTTCTGGAGTATCAACACCGTTATGTTCAAAAACGATACTCTGTAAGGTTGTGTTGGTATCAAGTAGTTCGAGAAAAATTTTACATCCGACTTCGGTCAATTCAGCATTAGCAACATTTAGAACCCTTAAACCGAAATTCTTTTTCAAAGCATCAGACAAAATTTGTGCACCTTGGTCACCAACGTGATTATTGCGCAAATAAATAGTTTGAAGAGTTGAGTTTTGTGTAAATGCGTCAGCAAAAGCTTTCACACCTTCAATGCCAATTCCATTACCACCAAGGTAAAGATGTTCTAAACAATCATTCACTTTTAGTGCTTTTGATAATGCGATTGCCCCAGCATCACCAATGTGATTTCCTCGCAAATAAAGAGTTTTAAGAGCGCTAGATTTCATAAGGACTGAAGCAAGAGCTGTAGCACCTTCACCGCCAATGTTGCTGTTTCCAAGTTCAAGGCTTTGTAGCATTGTATTGCTTTCGAGGGCTTTGGCGAGAATTTTTGCGCCTTCATCTCCAATAGCGCTGCCGCTGATTCCAAGATCAACTAAACTTTTGTCATTTGCTCGCAATTTCTCAAGCGTATGTTCCGAAATAGACATTAAAACTAACTTTATTGATTGATATAAACGCCATTTTCTTCTTCTGCCAAAAAGCTGAATTGTTCATTCTTTTTGTCCAAAACAAGATCAGAGGTGATTTTTCCTGAAGCAGCCGCCATTGTCCAACCAAGTGAACCATGACCAGAATTTATTATAAGATTTCCGTATTTTTTTATTTGGCAAATAAGTGGAATTGAATTTGGACGGAATGGTCTAAAACCGCACCAATCCGAGACTTCATTTAAATTGCCAAAATCAGAGAAAGTTGATCGGGCAATATTTTGTAAGAAGTTGATGTGTTTATCATTTTTATCGGATTTATTACCACAAATTTCTATGGTTCCGGCCGCTCTAAACGTGTCGCCAAGACGGCTATAAACTATCTTGTTTTCGCTGTCAGTTAAAGCAGTTTTTGGAGCTAAAAATTCGGCATTAGATGGAATTGAAAGACTATATCCTTTCAGTGGATAAATTTTTGGATCGACTCCAATTCCTTTCAGAAGTTTGGTTCCGGAGGCCCCTAGAGCGTAAATATACTTGTCAGCAACAAAAACTCCGTTGCTAGTGTTAATTCCGGTAATTTTTTCGTAATTGGTAAAAAGATTTCTGATATCAGCGCCATATTCAAATTTAACGCCATATTTTTCGCGGCAGATTTTTTCTAAATTTTTGGTAAAGATCATAGCGTTTCCACTGGCATCTTCAGAGTAGAAAATGCCGCCAGCTAAATTATTTTCGTCAGCAATTTTAGACAAAGTTGGCTCTTTTTTTACGCATTCTTCTTTGTTTAAAATTTGCGCTGCACAGCCCAAAGAAATTGCAAACTCAGCTTCTTTTACTGCTTTTTCAAAAGATTTTTGGGTTCTAAAAAAATGCAAAATCCCTTCATTTTTGTAATCGAATTTTAAGTCAGCTTCTTCCGTCATCATCTCTTGCAGAAGTTTTTTGCTGTAGCGGTTAATATTGAAAATTTTTTTGCTGATTTCGTGAGATTTTTCCGCCGAAGAATTTTTGATAAATTCAATCGCCCATTTCAAAAATTCGCGATTCCATAAATCAGAAATCGATAAAAACGAAGGCGAAAGAAAACAAGCCTTCACCATAAAAGATAGTGAGGTTTTAGAAGCCCAAGGCTCGATGTGAGAATAGCTTAATTGCCCGCCATTAGCGTAAGAACAGCCCAAAGCAGATGCGGAGTTTTTTTCTAGCACAGTAACTTCATGTCCCTGACGCGCTAAAAAATAAGCGGTTGTTGTACCGACAACTCCGGCACCTAAAACTATTACTTTCATCGCAAAAATTATTTTTTAAGTTGGGCAAAGAATGGCGCAAAATATGAGCGCATCAGCAAATTTCAAGACTTTAAAATGACGCAGCACGGCCAGACCAACATTTTCAATATTCCTGCCAATTACCACTTTTTCGAATCACTTTTTTGTTTTTTATCAAAAAATTTTTTCGACTCGCTTGCGCAAACAAAAATATTTCTTCCTAACCAAAGAAGCTGTAGAGAACTTCGCCAAGTTTTTTTGCAAAAAGTTCCGCAAAATTCGACTCTAATCTTGCCAAAAATTAAGGCGATTTCAGATCTTTCTTTTGAAGATTTTTTTGATTTTTTACCACAAAAAGAGATTGAAGAAATCATTAATGAAATTCTACAGATCAAGGTAATTTCTGGTATTGATCATCTATTTTTTCTCAGCAGTGAAGTGCAAAAACTAGCGATCTTTGGCGAAAATATTGATACGGTACAAGCTTTGAGAATCTCGCTTCATCTCAAAGATCTTTTTGAAGAAATTGAGCGCGAGGAAATCGATTTTAAAAAATTAAATGACATTGACGATTCTAACCTGTCGCAACATCGCCAGATTACTTTGGAATTTTTGCGAAATTTTCACGTTCATTTAAAAAATTCTTTGATCAAAAACGATATTTTTTTCGCTTCTTCTTACCAAAATTTTATCGCTAAAAAATTTAATGAGGCGTTACAGAAATATGGTTCAAAATTCCCGCTAATTATCGCCGGATCAACCGGCAGCGTTCCCGCTAGTAAAGAGTTGATAAAAGCAATTAGTAGCCAAGAAAATGGTTATGTGATTTTGCACGGAGTGGAAGAATCGACGCAAAATTTTAGCAGCGAAAATCATCCGCAATTTTTCTTAAATAATTTAATCAACTTTTTGGAAGTTGATAAAAAACAAATCGTAAAAATTGCTCATCCTGATTTTTGCTTGAGTTCGGAGAGCATGCAGCAGCTGCTTTCTAATTTGATGTTGCCGGCTGAACAAACGCAAAAATGGCAATCTCTTGACCAAATAAATCGAATTAATTTATCAACAATTTCAGCCAAAGACGAGTTGGAAGAAGCACGAATTATTGCACTTATTTTGGCGGAAAAATTTGTCGATCAAAAAAAATATGCAGTAATCACCAATAATAAAAAACTTGCCACACTGCTTAAATACGAACTGCAAAACCTTAACTTACCATTTAACGATAGTCGAGATATTGGAATTTTTAATTCAAAATTAGTGAATTTTATTTTGCTGATTTTGCATTTAATCGAAGATGATTTTTCATCACCAACTCTTCTAGCTGTAATGCAAAACTCGTTGTGTTACACTTCTTCGCAAGAACAAACTGTACAGGATTTTGAAAATAAAATCTTACGTCAAAATCGTACCAAACTTGGATTATTAGGCATTAAAGATGCTTTAAACGGAGATTTAAAAACATTTTTTGACGATTTTTACCATCAACTTTCACCTCTTCTTAAACAAAAAGAATCCAGCGATATTGCAGGTTACACCATTGCGATAATTGAAACTGTGACAAATCTCAGCGGCAGAAAATTCGAAGCATCATTAAATGATGAAGATGCCAAAACTGAACTTTTTGAATTTTTTGAAAAGCTAAAACGCAATCACGATTTTGCGATAAACTCCAAAAATGCCTTGGCGATTTTTGAAGTGTTATTTTCTCAAATTAGCTTCTTTGATAAATCAGATGCGGCAGCACCAATCCAGATTTTATCAACGATTGAAGCTCGTTTACTAAATTACGATTTAGTAATTGTCGCTTCCTTAAATGAAGGCGATTTTCCAACTATTGAAGCGGAAAATTGGCTGGGTAAAAAAATCAAAAAAGATTTGGGAATCGATAAAAAGCTTAAAAAAGTTGGCCAAAATGCTTACGACTTTTGCAACTATTTATCTAACAAAGAAGTTATTCTTACTCGTTCTTTAAGCAGTAATGGAGCTACTTCTTCGCCCTCGCCTTTTTTGCTAAAATTACAAACATTATGTCAAAAATTAGATATAAAACTTGATGAAGGTGAAAAATATTTTGAGATACTAAAAAATCTAAATCAGGTTGAAGCTTGTAAGATTCAGCGTCCACAACCAAAGCCAGAAATAAAATTTCGTCCGCAAGAATTAGCAATTACCGATATTTCTAAATTAATTTCTGATCCTTATTCGATTTACGCTAAAAGAATTTTGAATTTACGCGAGCTACAGAAAATCGATTTTGAACCAGGATATTCTGAGTTCGGAAGCTTTGTCCATAAAGCCCTAGAAGAGTTTGTAAAAAACCCACAAACTCTTGAAAAATCTTTGGAAAACTCACGAGAAATTTTTGCTAAATATTTTATCAATGAAGATGCCCAGCTGATTTGGTGGCCCAAATTTGAAAATATTTTTCGCGGATTTTTTGCTCGAGAATCAGAATTAAAAACCATCCGTAATCTTACGGAATTCGAAGTAAAAGCCGTTATCGAAGGAATTAGAATTAAGGGAAAAATCGATCGCATTGCTTTTACAAAAGAAAATTCAGCGGCAATTTTTGATTATAAAACTGGATCAGTTCCAGCACCAAAAGATGTTATTTCTGGAAATGAACCACAGCTTACTATTGCAGCTTTATTATTACTTGAGAGTGGTTTTGGAGATGAAATTTTAGCGCTCAATTATTGGAAATTATCTTTTTCGACTGATGACGAAATCAAAACAATTTCGACTAATTCAGAGGAGATAAAAATTTTAGCTCATGCCGCAAAAGTAGGACTATCAAAACTTCTTATTCATTTCGCTGATGAAAATAACGGCTATATCGCTGCTCCCGATTTGGAAAATTATTACGAAAATGAATATTCACATTTAAGTCGCGTCAAAGAATGGCAATAATTCGCTACAAAATCACATTTGAATATGACGGCACCAACTATTGCGGATTGCAGAAGCAACCTGATATGCCTAATAAATCGGTTGAAGAAAATTTAGAAAATGCCGTTTTTAAATTGTCACAACAACGCGTAAAAATTAACGCTTCTGGGCGTACCGATGCTGGAGTTCACGCTATTGCACAAGTAGCTCACTTTGATTTGGAAAAAAAATTCGATCCGCAAAAAATCATTAGCGGACTTAATAATTATTTACGCGAAGAAGCCATTGCAGTACTTGCTTGTGAAATTGTTGATGAAAATTTTCACGCGCGTTTTAACGCCAAAATGCGCTACTATCGTTATCTAATCATCAATCGCCCTGCTCCGCCAATTTTACAAAAAAATCGTGTGATGCATGTTGCCAATAAATTAAACATCGAAGAGATGCGAAAAGCCGCGGAATTTCTGATTGGTCAGCACGATTTTTCATCATTTCGCGATGCTGAATGCCAGGCGCCATCACCGATAAAAACCATTCACAAAATTGATATTCGTCAAAATGCAGAAGAAGTTGTAATTGAAGTTAGTGCTGGTTCTTTTTTGCATCACATGGTGCGCAATATTGTTGGCACACTGGTTTGGGTTGGGATTGGCAAAATAAAAACTGCGGAAGTGAAAAATATTTTAGAACAGCGCGACCGCACCAAATCTGGCCCGAATGCACCTGCTTGTGGGTTATATTTTTTGAAGGTGGATTATTAAAGTTACATTTTCTGTCATCCTGAGCGTAAGCGAAGGATCTCGTAAGATTGCCTGAGATCCTTCGCTACGCTCAGGATGACAGGATGTAACATACTAAGAATTACAATATCGATTTTCACAAAATTTTGAAAAAGTTAATCACCCTCACATCATTATTTTTTCTAGCGCCAAACCTAGCCTTTGCTGCTGGCGCTTACTTAGTCGATGATGGTGGAATTGCCGATGCTAACAGAGTTCAAGTCGAAAGTTGGTATTCACGTAGCAATAGCGGTGAAGATATTTTTGTTACTAATCCAGCCTATCAAATTCTTCCCAACATCGAATTTGCTGTGCAAGAAAGTTACAGCGATACAGCTTCAACCGGTAATAGTTTATGGCCGCAGATAAAATATTTATGGCATAAAAATGAAGATGTTTCTTCTTCAGCAACTTTTGGAGTAAACTATTCTTCAACCAATCAAGAAACTTACGGTAAATATTTTTATAGTTCTACAACGCTTAAAGCCTCAGATTCATTCGATCTGCATCTTTATTTAGGATGGCAAAATTGGCGTCACACTTTCCGTAATGACAAAAGCATCGATTTTTTAAATTACGGAATTGGCGGTGAATTTAAGTTGAGTGAAAAGTTACTTTTTGTTCCGGAAATTTTTCAAAGTAATGGAACTTACAAAACTGGCCCAAATCGTCCAGCGACACAATTTGGTTTACGCTACAACGCCTATGAACATCTGATTCTCGACCTAATTTATGGCTACAATATTAACGGTAACAACATGAATTGGATGACGTTCGGAATTACTTTGGCTTTTTAATTATTGGTAATCGAAAGCGCTTTCACTGTGTTTTTTGATGTGATTTTCTTCTTTTTTTGCTATCTCTAAATTCTTTTTCGGAGCCTGAAAACATGAGATTCCAGCGTTGTTTTTTCCTTCAAGAGTAACACAAATATATCCGGTTTCACCCACTTCACAAATATCGTAATTTTTATATCCCATCGGATTTTTTTGTTGATAGCATTCAGCATCAGCAAAAGCATTAGTCGAAATCAGCAGCAATAAAAAAAATAATTTTCTCATGACTATCCTTTTTGGATTTAAAAATCCCACGTTCAAGGAGTGAGTCCGACGTGGTCAATCCAAGTTCTTAAGTTAAAGATTCTGGATTGCCACATTGTGCTCGCAACATTCTCAAAATGACTAAGGCGATGCCCTAAGAGATAAATTCAATTTTATCGTTTACCGCTATCACCTTGATTTGTTTACCTTCGAGCACTTCACCGCGGAGAATTTTTTCAGCAAAAACATTTTCGATTTCATGCTGAATTAAACGTTTCAAAGGACGGGCACCATAAGCTGGATCGTAACCTTTTTGAGCTAAATAATTCTTAGCTGATTCATCCAAAACAGCGCTGATATTGCGCAGAGCCAATCTTTTTGAAAATCTAGCAAATTGAATCTCAGCAATATTTTTCATATTTTTGCGGCTCAATTTGTTGAACAGAATTATTTCGTCCAAACGATTCAAAAATTCTGGACGGAAATTTTTACGTACAATTTCCATGATACTGTCAAAAGCCAATGACTTCTTGGCATCAATCAGAGCTTGATCTTCTGAAGAGTCATCATCTGCTTCTGTTTTCTCCAAAACTTGCGATCCTAAATTCGAAGTCAGAATAATTATCGTATTAGTGAAGTTTACGACATGACCTTGATTGTCGCTCAAACGGCCATCATCAAGCACTTGCAACAAAATATTAAAAACATCTTGATGTGCTTTTTCAACTTCATCGAACAAAATAACTTGGTAAGGACGACGGCGTACAGCTTCGGTTAGAACTCCACCTTGTTCAAAACCAACGTAACCCGGAGGAGCGCCAATCAAACGCGCGACCGAATGTTTTTCCATAAATTCACTCATGTCGATACGCAGCATTGCAGTTTCATCGTCGAAAATAAATTCTGCCAACGCTTTGCAAAGTTGAGTTTTTCCAACACCAGTTGGTCCTAAAAATAAGAAAGATCCAATCGGACGATTGGCATCTTGAAGTCCAGCTCGCGATCTACGAACTGCGTTACTTACAGCTTTCAGCGCTTCATCTTGACCAACAACATGTGAACGTAAGAAATCTTCCATCTTGAGAAGTTTTTCTTTTTCACCTGACATAATTTTATCAACTGGAATGCCAGTAGATTTAGCGATGATTGATGCGATATCGTCTTCCGTAATCCATTCACGCATCATTTTTTGTGTCGTGGAATTTTCCAGCGAGCTTAATTCTTTTTGCAAAGCTGGAATAGTTCCATAGCTGATTTCACCGGCTTTAGCAAGATTTCCTTCGCGCTGGGCAACTTCTAATTCGTAACGTGATTGCTCAATTTTTGTTTTCAGTTCAGTAATTTTATTGCGCTTATTTTTTTCAGCTTGCCATAAAGAAGTCATTTCTGCTGATTTTTGTTCAACTTGCGCAAGCTCTTTGACTATTGATTCTAGACGTTTTTTTGAGCCTTCGTCATCTTCTTTTTTCAGCGCTTCTTGTTCAATTTTTAGCTGAATAATTTTGCGATCTAACTCATCGAGTTCGCGCGGTTTGCTTTCAACTTCGATTTTTAAACTGCTCGCCGCTTCATCAATCAAATCGATAGCTTTATCAGGCAAGAAACGATCAGAAATGTAGCGATTCGACAAAGTTGCCGCAGCAATCAAAGCGGCATCTTTTATTTTTACACCGTGATGAACTTCGTATTTTTCTTTGATTCCACGCAAAATTGAAATCGTATCTTCAACTGTTGGTTCTTCAGTAAAAATTGCCTGAAAACGACGCGCTAAAGCTGCATCTTTTTCAACATATTGGCGATATTCGTTAAGAGTTGTCGCGCCAATACAGTGAAGAGTTCCGCGCGCTAAAGCCGGTTTCAATAAGTTGGAAGCATCCATCGCACCGTCAGTTTTTCCGGCGCCGACCAAAAGATGCAATTCATCAATAAAAAGAATGATGTTGTGATTGCCTTCAACTTCGTTCAAGACTGCTTTCAAACGCTCTTCAAATTCGCCACGGAATTTTGCACCAGCAATTAAAGCGCCCATATCAAGCGCCATCAATCTTTTGTTACGCAAACTTTCTGGCACATCGCCATTGATGATTCTCTGAGCTAAACCTTCAACGATTGCAGTTTTACCAACACCAGGTTCGCCAATTAAAACTGGGTTATTTTTAACACGGCGCGCCAGAACTTGCATAGCTCGGCGAATTTCTTCATCACGACCAATTACTGGATCAATTTTTCCATCTTTGGCTTTAGCCGTTAAATCTTGTGAATATTTTTCGAGTGCTTGGTAAGTATTTTCCGACTCAGCTGAGTTAGCTTTCTTGCCGCCGCGAATTTTTTCAATTGAGTCACGCAACAAGTTTGAAGTAAGTCCGCCAACTTTTAGAGCTTTGGCGGCTTCGTTCTTTTCGTCTTCTAAAATTGCCTGTAAAATTCTTTCAAGCGTGACAAATTGATCGCGATTTTGATCGGATAATTTTTCAGCCAGAACCAAAACTCGTGCCAATTCTTGTGAAATTGTGATGCCTGAAACTCCACTACCTTCAACGACTGGAATACGACTTAATGTGAGTTTGTTTTCAGCTTGGATCAGATCAAAATTAGCACCGCAATTGCTGATTAATTTTTCTGCTAAATCATCAGGATCACCGAGTAAACAACTTAAAAGATGTTCCGGTAAAAGTTTTTGATGGCCTGAGCTTAAAGCTAAAGTTTGCGCATTTTGTAAAAGTTGGCGCGACTTTTCGGTGTAGCGTTCGATGTTCATAAAATTAAAGAATTATTAAATGAGTGACGCTAGCGAGATAGTTAGAGATAGCAGAAATTCAAGATGAAGTGGGAAAGATGAAGCAAAGTGGGAAGTAGATTGGGAGATAAAAACCCCCCGACCCCTACGGGGCCACCCCCCTTGACAGGGGGGCTAAGTTCGGCAAAAGCCCCCCTGTCAAGGGGGGTGGCCCCGTAGGGGTCGGGGGGTTTGTGTTACTAATTACTTTTTACGATCTCAAAGCGCAGTCAGCTTCAACAATATATTTATAAGTCACCAACTGTTCTAAACCAACCGGACCACGGGCGTGTAGTTTTCCAGTAGCAATGCCAACTTCAGCACCAAGACCAAATTCGCCACCATCGGCAAATTGTGTTGAAGCGTTGTGCATAACGATTGCGGAATTGACTTTAGCCAAGAAATGTTGTGCCGCTTTCTTGTCTTCAGTAATAATACTTTCAGTGTGCGAAGAGCCGTAATTATTGATGTGTCTAATCGCATCATCAATATCACGAACAATTTTTAACGACAAAATTTTGTCGAGATATTCGGTGTAATAATCTTTCTCTTCAGCTTTTTTAACGCGTGAATCAATTTCAATTGCAGCTTCATCACCGCGAATTTCGCAATCAACTGCATCAAGATCATCAACGATTAAAGGCAGGATTTTTTTGGCGATTTTTTTATCAATCAAAAGCGATTCTGTCGCACCGCAGATCCCTACTCTTCTCATTTTGGCGTTCATCAAAATTTTGCGAGCTTTATCAAAATCAGCTTTTTCATTAATATAGGTGTGGCAATTACCATCAAGATGGCGGAAAACTGGAATTTTGGTATGATCCATCACCGCTTTGATCAACGATTTGCCGCCGCGAGGAACGACAACGTCAATGTGATTTTCCATCTTCAATAATTCAGTTACATATTCGCGAGCAGTGTCGGTAACCAAAATTACCGCATCTTTATCTAGTGAAAAGCGATCCAACGCTTCGCGGTAAATATCAGCCAAAACTTTAGCAGAATTAATGCAGTCAGAACCGCAACGTAAAATCACCGCGTTGCCTGATTTCAAAGACAAAGCTGCAATGTCTGAAGTAACATTTGGACGCGATTCAAAAATCGCCAACATTACACCGATTGGCGTGGTAATTCTTTTAACATGAATGCCGCTTTCTCTTTTAACATCGTAGAGAATTTTTCCTACCGGATCAGCCAGTTTAGTGATTTCTTTCACTGAAGAAGCCAAAGCAGCAACGCGCTTTTCATCAAGAGTTAGGCGATCAATTCTAGCGGCATCGAGGTTATTTTCTTTCGCAACTTTTATATCTTTTTGATTGGCTTTAATGATTTTTTCAGCGTTTTTTTTGATCAGTTTTACAACTTCAAGAAGTACTTGATCTTTCATCGTCGAATCAAGATTAGCAATATTCGCACTCGCCTTTTTGGCATCAGAACAAATTTTTTCGACTTTGGCTTTTACTTCGTTCATACGCTAAAGAAGTTGGTTAATAGTGGGTAAAATATAATCGCCAGAAACATGATTATTGCAGTGATAAGAGCAGTTAAAATCAGGCTAGAATCGAAATCAATAACTTTGGCTAAGGCAGAATCAGATTCTGATTGCTGCGATTCTGGTTTATAAAGCAACAAAAATACCAAACGACAAGCAAACAAAATCAATATAGCGCTGTTGGTGAGAAAAATTAAGCCACCCAATATTAATTTTTTCTTAAGCAGAATTTTCAGTAAGAAAAATTTCTCTAGAATTCCAATTGCCGGTACAACTCCAATCAAATTTGCTAAAGCAAAAATCAACAGAATTGAAGTTATTTTTAATTTATAGAATAAGCCTTTGATGCTTTTATCCTCTGCTTTCTCAACATATAAAATCATGTTAGATAAGCATAGAAAAACCAAGGTTATCGATAATAAGAATGAGAATAGTGACAGATAAATTTTGCTTTCGTCAAACATCGCAAAACAAAAAATCGCGAATAAAGCAAAGATGAATTGGTTAAAAAATAAGTAGAAGAATGACGATTTTAGATTTTTACTGATGAGTAACAAAACCCCTGAAATTAAGAGATTGCTTAAGAAAACAAGTTCAAAATAACGAAATCCAATCGACAACACTGATTGGGAAAAATAATCCAAACCAAAAATGAAGATCACGATTTTGATAAAAATGTAAAAACTGCTGAAGGCATAAGAAACAAAAAACAGTGCGTAAATTATCAGTGGATTGATGTTAGAGTTACGATAAAGCAAGTAAGATGGCACTGACATCGATAAAAATAATCCGCCTAAATAAAGTGCCAAAAGAATCAAAAGTTTGGAATGATTTAAGCGATCTGAAAAAACTCCGCTATCAATAAAATCAATACGTCCACCAAATTTATAAGTAGCAACGATTGCCAAGAAAAAAAGCAACGATTCCAGATAAAGTAAGAAGGTGAAAATGTAAGAAAATTTGGTTTCTTTTTTGTGTAAAAATTTGATGGCAAAAAAGTGGCAAAGTAGTACCAAGCAATTGTAGAAAAACAAAGTTGAGAGCAGATTTTGCGCAATCAAAATCAAGTTAACCAAAGCAACAGCAATGGCGAAAAATACTTTGAACTGACTGATTAATTTATCTTCAGTAAGACGTAAAAAACGATGAGAATAAAAGACGAAAACTATCCAAATAAAATTGAGCAAAAATAAAAATTTCAGAGTCACTTGATTAACCATGAAGCTTAGGGAGATACCGCGGACAGTCTCGATAAATTGAATATAAACTTCACCACGATCTAAATTATTTGCCAAACCAACTAAATGTAAAAAAAACAAAATCGGCAAAAATTTGCTGACGATATTCACTAATTTGTATGAATCTTTACACAAGCTTAAGACCACGTAATTAGTGATTGGAATGACGCTGATTAAAAATAATAAAAACTGCGCCTGAGTCATGATTTTTAAATCGAATTAGAAAGCAGGAATGTAGCAAACCTTAAAGAAAGGCTGCTGGTAAGATTTGAAGCAATTGATGCTAGATAAATTGTCGCAATCAGAAACCAAAATGAGGCGAGATAAAAGCCGTATTCTTTGGCGTTAAGAACAACCATATTTTCAAATGGATGTGAACCTCTTTTGAAAAATGAAGCGATTAATTTGATCGCTAAAGTAACGTGAACAAAATTTGATATTATCAACCCAACCAACAAGAAAGCGGCAAAATCAATGGTAAAGCTTGCGTAAGCTAAATACCAATTGGCGAAAAATAAAATTGTCAGCGGAAAAGCAGCGATGAAGAAGATCAACATTTTCAAAGGTAAAACCAACATAAAATGATTCTGACGAATCAGCCAAATTTTGTTGATTGAGGAAGTTTTGAAATAGCGTTTTAGAAAAGTTGCAAAGATAAAAAGCATCAAATTCACCAAGCTAAAATTCAGAATGTAAAAAAATGCCGCTTGCAAAGATTCAATATTTTGCAGCGCCATACAGGCAATAACGAAACCAATATTATTTAAACACAGATATACTGTGATACTTTTCAAATGCCTTTGTTGGTAAAGCTTGATGGCGCTGTAAAAAATTAGTAAGAGAGAAAAGAAAATGAATAAAGGCGCGAAGTCGAATCGCGTAAACAACAAATTACTGCCGAAGAAAAAATATAAAAATTTCAGAATAATAAAAATTCCGACATTGGTTTTAATGAACAGCGAATCAATCGAGATATAATTGGAGACTAGATTGATACTTTTGAGATTTTCGAAATAGAGCCAAAATGGAAAAAATTTTACGATAAAGGCCAACATCAGTAATAAAAATATGGCGTACAAAAACCATTTATTGACGTTTTCGGTAAGCGCGAAAGCTTCACCGATTTTGTTAAAATTGATTTCGCCGAAAGCTAAATAAATTGCCAAGAAGCAGAATAAAATCACCAACGAGGAAACAGCATTTAAACAGAAATAGCGGAAAGAAAGTTTGGAAATTTTGAGGTTTTTTGAAATTGAAGAAGTAGCAAAAAATGAGAAGCTATAAATTTCAAAAAATAGGAAAAGATTGAGTAAATTATTCGTGGTAAAAATTCCAGTCAGCGCAAAAAGATGCATCAAATAAACTGAGTAGAAAACCTTGCGACCCTTGTGATCTAGAAGTCTGTCGATATCCAAGCGATAATAAATCAAAATGACGATTTTAAGAAAAGTCAGCAGCAGCAGAAAGATTATTCCCAAGACGTCGAGGCGAAACTCTAGCGCAATTGAAAGCGGCGATAGTTCAAAATCGTTGGTGATTTTTTCGTAAATCAAAACATCGGGAAGAACTTTGAGCGTCAAAAAAAGCAGTAGAACTGATGACGATAAAGCAATCCAAAATGGTAACGATTTTTTACTTATTAGTTGGCACAGAAGCGAAGAAAGCAGCGGAAGAAAAATTATCAGATAAATGTTACTGACGGCGCTCATTTCTTGTTTTTCATTAAGGAAACGAATTCTTCAAATAGGTAAAAACTATCGTCTGGTCCCGGAGAACTTTCAGGGTGATATTGCACTGAAAATGCGGAGCCATCTTTAAGACGCAAACCTTCAACTGTACGATCAAAAAGTGAGATATGAGTTACTTCAGCAGTATCTGGTATTGATTTTTCGTCAACACAGAAGCCGTGATTTTGGCTGGTTATTTCAACTTTTTTGTTTTTCAGATTTTGCACTGGGTGATTTGCACCGCGGTGTCCTTGCGCCATTTTGCTGGTTTTAGCACCAATCGCCAAACCAAGTAATTGATGACCTAAACAAATTCCGAAAAGTGGAACTTTATTTTTCAAAAGTTCCTGAATCATCGGAATCGCGTATTTACCAGTTTCAGCGGGATCTCCTGGACCGTTCGACAAAAATACGCCGTCAGGATTATGTGCCATAATTTCTTGGTAAGTTGCTTTGGCACGAACAACCGTAACATCACATCCAGCTTCAGTTAAGCAGCGTAATATGTTTAGTTTTGCGCCGAAATCTACCGCCACAACTTTGAATTTCTTCTTCTCAACTTGATTGTAAGAATTTTTTGGCTGTTGCCATTTTCCTTCGGATTCCCAGTTATATTGCTTATTCAGACTAGCTTCAGCAGCAAGTTCCATACCGTCTAAATCTTTAGCGGTTTTTAATTCATTGGCAATTTTTTGGATAAGATTTTTATCGATTAAATCTTGATAAACTATGGCTACGACCTTAGCACCTTTTGCTTTAATCAGTTTTGTAACTTGTCTGGTATCAACACCACAAATGCCGGTAAGATCATTTTTTATCAACCAATCATTTAAATGAGATTCGCTGCGGTAGTTTGAAGGAGAAGTTATCGGCTCACGAATGATAAGACCAGAAGCTTTTGGATCTTTTGATTCGATATCAGATTCATTAGTTCCAACATTTCCGATATGAGGAAAAGTAAAATTGATGATTTGCCCTGAGTAAGAAGGATCAGTAAGAATTTCTTGATATCCGGTGATTGCAGTATTGAAACATATTTCACCGCGGGTGATTGATTTTTTTCCAATTCCATATCCATAAAAACATGTGCCATCTGGGAAAATTAGCGCAGCATTTTTGGATGACTGATAGAAATTATTAGCGTCTTTCATTGGGATAATTTTACGAGATTTTGGAAGGCTTTTGACTTTGTTTACAAATTAATTTTCCTCAAATAAATCTTCAACAAGCAAACTGCAGAATTTTCAAGATTGTGCATTAATTCAGTTTTTTCGCGATTTCTTGTATCACTTTAACAAATCTCATGATTGATCTAAACAACATTACCAAAGAAAAGCCGGAAATTGTTCTCCGCGGAGAATATGGTATTGTAGTTGGCGATTCTTTAATCATCGCTCCAAATGCCAAAAACGGTAAAATCGTAATTTTATTTGATACTACCAAACATATTGCCGCCATCGCACATTTTGATAATGCTGATAAGGTCGAAGAGAATTTGGGTAATATTTTGGGTGAAATGTCGGAGCTGGGGTCTGAAGCTAAAGATACAAAATGCAGCATCATGGAAAAGGAATCTGGAAATTCTCTTAAAGAAAAAATTCAGAAAAGTTTTAAAGATAAGGTCGAAGATTTTTTGCAAAAAAACGGCAACAATAAAGAAGTAGCTCACACTTCATGGAGTGGTAATGATTTTTGTAACGTAGTCTTAAAAGGAAATGGCGAGATATTGATCGATAACACTCCAGAGCTTATGCGAGCAGCTCTGAACTTGCTTATTTTTACTCTTGAAGGCGACGAGAGATTAAATAATGCACTTAATCCAGCGTTAATTACTGAATTAAAAAAAATTAAAGGCTCGGCTTCAAGACAAGCAGCGATGGAAAGTTTAAAACTTTTAAAACAAACACCTTCAACAATTTTTGTAAAATTGGGAGTCAAACAACTAGACGAAAAAAGTCAGGATCACAGCGACTCTAGATAGTTTTTTATTCGCATTTTTGCTTCTGTGTACTTCAAAATTTTAGTTTAAAATGATGAAGTACGACTGCTAAAGCACAATGTTTACCAGCTTATCCGGCACGATAATCACTTTTTTGATCTCTTTGCCTTCGATGAATTTTTTGACGTTATCATTTTCGAAAGCCAATTTTTCCATTTGCTCTTTCGAAGTTCCTTTCGCCATTTGAATTACAGCGCGTAGTTTTCCTAAAACTTGAACGGCAATGCCAACTTCATCTTCAGCAATTAATTTTGCGTCAAATTCAGGGAAGTTTTCCTGCGAAACTAAAGTGCTAAAACCAAGTTGTTGCCAACATTCTTCTGCCAAATGCGGCATGATTGGTGCGAATAAAATCACTAGATTTTTCAACGCAAAATTCATTGTCGCAGCGTCTTGTGCCGACTTAACTTCGAATTTTTCTAGAGCGTTGGAAAACTCGCGAATCTTGGCAATCGCGCGATTAAAGCCCATTTTCTCAAATTCTTCTTTAACTGCCGCGATAGTTTTGTGGGTTAATTTGGTGATCGCGTGATTTTGATCTTCTGCGCCCTCACCTTTATTTTCAGCGTTTGCCGCTACTAATTTCCACAAGCGATTGGCATATTTCCAGCAACCATCTATACCGCTTTCCGACCATTCTAAATCGCGTGAAGCTGGTGAATCGGAAAGCATAAATAAACGCGCCGTATCAGCACCATAGCTTTCAACAATTCTTGCAGGCTCAACGGTATTTTTCTTTGATTTACTCATTTTTTCAGAGCGGCCGACAATCACTTCTTCAGGATTGCGCGACAAAGCTTCAGCAGGAAATAACCATTTTCCAGTTGCTTTATCTTTGTAAGTTGCGTGGCAAACCATACCTTGAGTAAGTAGGTTTTTGAACGGTTCAGCAACATCCAAATAACCACATTTTTTCAAAGCTTTGGTGAAAAATCTGGCATACAATAAATGTAGAACCGCGTGCTCAACACCGCCGATATATTGATCGACCGGCATTAATTTATTGGCCAAATCGCGGTCGAAAGCTTTGTCTTCGTTGAGTGAAGTGTAGCGCAAGAAATACCACGAACTCTCGAAGAAAGTGTCGAAAGTATCAGTTTCGCGAATGGCTTTTTGACCATTATAAGTTGTGTATTTCCAAGTTGGATGAAGTGCTAACGGATTTCCCGCACCAGTAAATTCAACGTCTTTTGGAAGTTCAACTGGCAACTGATCTTCTGGAACTGGCACAACTGAACCATCTTCCAAATAAAGCATTGGAATCGGACAACCCCAGTAACGTTGGCGTGAAATACCCCAATCGCGCAAACGGTAATTAATTTTTTTAGTCGATTTGCCTTGAGCTGACAAAATTTCAAAAACTTTTTCTTTGGCTTCTGCTGAAGTTAAGCCATCTAAAAATTGTGAGTTGATCATTTTGCCATCCTCGGTGTAAGGCGCATTGATCGCATCACCAGCTGCGAAAAGATTGTCGATTATTTCAGCGTTAGTTTTGCTGATTTGATGTAAATTAATCGCCGCTTTTTCCACTTCAGCGTAAATTCCTAAATTATCAATTTCACCAAATTCAGCGCGCGCTGGATAAGCTAATTTTTCTTCATCAACGCTAAATTCTGCCGCAACTTCGTCAGGATGATTGCCGCGCGCATCAACTCTGATCCACTTTTGCAGGCTTTTCAAATAAATCGCGTTAACGGTGTGAATAATTCTGCGATCAGAAATTGCTTCATCAAACATCAAAACTTGATTAGAAAATCCGCACGGAATTTTCATGCCACGCAAAATGGCGCACAGCAAAATTGATTTACCAAAACAAAAAGCATTTTGATTTTTTACGACATCGCTTGCTTTCAGATTTGGCGATTTGTCAGCGTAGATTTTGTCATCCATCGCATGCGGAATTTTATCGCAGACAAAATTGAAAGCGAGACGCGCTAATTCAACTTCATCACCTTGTTTGGCTTGCGATTTTATGTCGGCAATAATTGCTTGAATTTCGGCAGATGAGAAATCGATCAAATCAGTTTCAGCTAGGAATTTGCTGTAATCTTCCACAACTCTTTTGATTGGCAGATTGTATTTTTTAGCAAATTCAAAATCGCGTTCATCATGTGCTGGACAGCCGAAAACCGCGCCAGTTCCGTATTCCATCAAAACGAAATTGGCGATGTAAATATCGAGTTTCCAATTTGAATCTAACGGATGAACTGCTTGTAAACCAGTTTTGAAACCTTTCTTTTCTTGCTTCTCGATTGTTTGTTCATCAACCGCGCTGCGATTACATTCTTCAATAAAATTTTTGGCTTCAGAATTATTTTTCGCCAGTTCCAAAGCAATTGGATGATGCGGAGAAATCGCAATAAATGACGCACCGAAAAGTGTGTCGGGACGGGTTGTGTAAACCTTCACCACGTCTTTTGAATCATCGATGGCAAACTCAACAATCTGCCCTTCACTTTTGCCAATCCATTTTTCTTGCATGGTCAAAACGCGTTCGTCCCAACCTGGAAGATTTTTTAATTCAGACAAAAGTTCTTCCGAGAAATCAGAAACTTTCAAAAACCATTGCTTCAATTTTTTCTTTTCAACCAAAGCACCGGAACGCCAGCCGCGGCCGTCAATCACTTGTTCGTTGGCCAAAACTGTTTGGTCAATTGGATCCCAGTTAACGTAAGATTCTTTTTGGTAAGCCAAACCATTTTTAACAAAATCGAGGAAAATTTTTTGCTCGTGCTTGTAATAATTTGGTAAACAAGTGGCAACTTCGCGACTCCAATCAATCGACAATCCGATTGTTTTCAACTCGGCACGCATAGTCTCGATATTAGAAAGCGTCCAATTTTCAGGATGAACTTTATGCTCTAAAGCCGCGTTTTCAGCGGGCAAACCAAAAGCATCAAAACCCATCGGATGTAAAACGTTGAAACCTTGAAGTTTTTTGATACGAGCAATGGCATCACCAATTGTATAGTTACGTAAATGTCCCATGTGAATTTTTCCCGACGGATACGGAAACATTTCAAGAACGTAATATTTCTCGCGCGAAGAATTTTCATCAAATTTAAAGATGTTTTTTTCATCCCAAATTTTTTGCCATTTTTTTTCAGCAAGTTTGTGGTTGTAGTTAGCTATTGCGGTAGTCATAAGTGTTAAATCTGATTTTGCGGAAATTTATTGCAGAACTCTCGGAGAAGATTTGATCATTTGCTGAGGCATCGCACCTTCAGAAGCAGGAGGAACAGCAAAGCTATTCGGTGATACAGGACCACCCAAAGATCGTGTCGTAGATATTGATTTACCATTGCTATACATTGTCGAATTATAAACACAGACAATATCAGCACCACTACGCAAAGTAAATTGCGGCGCAACTCGTTCCACAATGATGTATTGACCAGCTGATCTGAAGTTAACAAGAGATTCAAATCCGGCAGCATCAACTGTGAAAATTGCCGGAATCTCAGCGCTTTTTTTCGGGAATTGGAAATAAGTAAATTCACCATTATCAAAAACCTTTAATGGGGCAATTGAAGGCTCTCCGGTGTATTGATAACTAAAATTATAAATCGACAAATCATGCATATCTGGCTCATCAGATTTGTCAGCCTTGGGAAATTCTACGATATTTTTATCTTTTTCATCAGGATAAACAAACTTAGCAACGAAGATTAAATCCTTGTCATTAATGCCCTTTGCTTCTTTGGCCATCAACTCAAAGTGATAAATCTTTTTATTGGTAATAACCGTCATGTTGGTTTCAGAATTATCTTCACCAACTGGTTTCAAGAAAAGACGATTTCCTAGATGCTCAAACATCCATAGAGATGGATCACCCATCGAAATTGTACTGATAGTTTCTCCCGCCTCAAACTCGATAAAGCCTTGGTAAGTATAGTGTCCAAGGTAAAGATAAACATCGTTAGGATTGTAAACGTAACTTCTAAATTTTTTTTCCGTTCCAAGAAAGCGTGGTTGCTGAGATGCTTCTGATACTAAAGGCATCAGACACAAAAACATCAAAAATATAATTCTGAAAAATCTCATTAATTTACCTTATACAATTTATAATTTTTGACTACGAAGTTAAGTGTTTCAAGCTTCTGAACAGCATTAGGATCTTTTTTCTGATTATCTTTAACAGCTCCTGAAAAGGCAAAATTGATTTTGGCAATGTAATTTTGTTTCTCAGTTTTGACCACTCCATTATCGTCAGTTGTAGTGGTTATGGCTGTAAATCTAACGTCTGCATCAGTTGGAATTTTAGTCGCGATAAAGTTTTTCGCTTTATTAGCAAAGCCGACTTCTTCTTTTTTAATGAATGTAATGGAATTCAGTTGAGTTTTTCTCACAACATTACGACCGAAATTCAAAATTGGGCTATCAGGATTATCCTTACTCATATAAAGCTGGAACTCACGATATTGTGAATCTGAAGAAGTATTTTTGATGTGATTAAACTTCACGTTAACATCTTCAATTTCAGCCTTGCTGTAGTCGTAACCTTCACGATCAGAAATATAATTTGAGATTAAATATTTCAAAATCGCTTCATCAACTGTAGTGATTGTAGGATCATATTTGTCAGAACCTGGACCTTTTGCATGAGGTTTCAACGGAATTAGATTTGGGAAATATTGCGACTGATCAACTGATCTTATGATGATAGGCCTTTTTTCAACCAAAGGAAAAGCGCCCTCAATCATCACATACAGACAGTAAGTAATGATGCAGGCAACGATTGCACAGCATGAAAGAATTGTTCTTTCACAAAATGGATTTACGTAACGAAAAAAATACCAATTAAGACCATCTTTGAAGTAGCTTCCATCCTTTACAGACGCCCTAACAAATTCGAAGTGCTGTTGCAATTCTTCGGGATTTTCTTTTTTAAATGCTTCGAATTTTTGTTCCATTATTATAGGCTAAGGAAGTAGGAGGGGATTAAGTTACCGAGATTATTGAAGAGCTTTTTATTCTTTCAAGAATTTCAATCATTTCTGTAACAGATTTTTCCAAAGTCTCATATTGGTTGCTACGAAAAACTAAAGATGTGCCCCCTTCAAATGGATAGCTTCCCATCGAAACTTGCGGATATTTTTTTTGCAAATCTTCTAAATCTTTCGCGATAACACTTTCGGTCAAAGAAATTTTTATCTCTTTTGAACGCACTTTTTTTCCACCAATCAATTCTTTCGAAGCTGCAGCAAACATAGCTTGGAAGATCTTTGGAACTCCTGCCATCACAAAAACATTTTCAATTCTAAATCCTGGTGCCGAAGAAACTGGATTATCCAAAAGATTTGCACCACGCGGCACGAAAGCCATTTTTAAACGGGCTTCGTTTAGATTTTCTTTACCGTAATAATGCTCTAAAATTTTTGTCGCTTCCTCGTTTTGGACAAGCTCATCATCGAATGCTCTAGCGATCGCAAGTGAAGTAATATCGTCGTGAGTTGGCCCTATTCCACCGCTGGTGAAAACATAATCGAATCTTTTTCTAACTTCATTTACCGCAAAAATAATTTCATCTTCAACGTCCGGAACAATGCGCACTTCGCGTAAAGCGATTCCCATTTCTGTGAGATTTTTAGCGAGGAAATTAAGATTTTTATCTTCAGTGCGACCAGACAAAATTTCGTCTCCGATCATTACAAATGCTGCTGTGACGTTTGTTTTTTGAGTCATAAAAAGATATTCATTATTTTTCCCTGCTGTCGGTTGAGCTTGTCGAAACCTCGTGAGATTCTTGCTGCCAGACTATAGCGGAAAGAAACTTACGAGGTTTCGACAAGCTCAACCGACAGCGGGGTTTAATTTATTTGGTGCGCTCGAGAGGATTTGAACCTCCAACCTTTGCCTTCGGAAAGCAACACTCTATCCAGTTGAGCTACGAACGCTTTTGTAAAAACCCTTCGTCGCTTTTCTCGCCAAATAAATTATTTGGCTCGAAGACGACTCGCGCCAGGGCGAGCGGCATAGCCTTCGCCCGTTCTCGCTAAAAACGTGCGTTCAGCACGTTTTCTTAACGCTCAAACCCAGTTGAGCTACGAACGCTAAAAACTAATCTTCGCCAGAAACTTGTTCAACCGCTTCAACTTCAGGAATGTAGTGTTTTAGCATGTTCTCAATTCCATTCTTTAAAGTGATTGTTGAGCTTGGACACCCTGAGCACGAACCTTTCAAAACCAAGCGCACAATTCCATCTTCGAATGAATGGAAAATGATATCACCACCATCCATTGCTACAGCTGGGCGCACTTTGATTTCGATTAATTCTTTAATTTGTTTTACGATTTCGCTGTCTTCATCACTTACAACATCTTCTTTTACAGCATCATACATCACCGGTTTGCCCGACACAAAAAAATCCATGATTGTAGCTTGAATATCAGCTTTAATTTTTGGCCATTCAACTTTTTCAGATTTAGTGATCGTAATAAAATCACGACCCAAAAAAATCGCTTCAATACCAGAAATTTCAAAAAGCTGTAAAGCCAGAGGAGATTTTGTCGCTGCTTGTTTTTGATTTTTAAATTCTGCAGTTCCAGACGCCAAAACAGTTTGACCATCTGGTATAAATTTTAACGTTGCCGGATTAGGCGTTTCTTCGGTTTGGATGAACATAAATTTGAGATTTGGTTTTAAAACTGAAAGGGATTGTAGGACTAAAATATAAAATCAAAAAGCATTTCTTCAATGTATCACCTGCTGCCGTCTGAGCTTGTCGATTCCTTCTGCTATAATTTAGCAGCAAGATTTCACGAGGTTTCGACAAGCTCAACCAACGGTAGTGATGCATTTTTATTTGATCCACCAAGAATCAACACTCAGCGCATATTTCGGGGTAATTTTCGGCATGGCAAAAATATCACGATACAAAATGCGATAGCTGTTATTATGCCATTGCAGAATCGTATAATAATTTTCCAACATGTGGCGATCAAACTGCTGACAGAGCTGCATCAGCTGTTTTTTATCTTTTGATTGCGCAATTTTTACTACTAAATCATCAACTATTTTGTCGTTCAAACCTGATAAATTCTGACCACCTTTCACATCTTTTTGCGACGAGTGCCAATAAGAATAAAGCTCATTTCCCGGAATTAATCCCTGACCAAACACGGCTACAATCACATCATAATCAAAATTATTTACTCGTGTTTGATATTGATTTTCCTCAACAAAACGAAGCTTCGCGGCGATTCCTAATTTTTCCAAATTTTTAACAAATGGTGCGGTAATCATTTGAAATGAAGCGCTATCGATCAAAAATTCGATCTCCAATTGTTTGCCAGTTTTTGGATCAATTAATTTTCCCTCGGAAATTTTATACCCAGCTTCATCCAATATTTGCTTAGCTTTAATTAAATTATCGCGATTGAATCCATCGCCACGAGATTTCGGCAAAGTAAAACTTTTATAACCAAAATCAGAATTGGGGAAATAGCTTTCTGTGCGTTTGTAAGCACCGTAGAAAATATGATCTTTTAACCACTCAAAATCGAAGGCATAATTTAGCGCTTTGCGCAAAGCTAAGTTTTGGAATTTATCGCGGCGCAAGTTCAAAACAAAGGCCTGAGCCGGTGCTGGCAAATTGTTCACAATTTCTTTTTTGATAATTTTGCCATTTTTTACCGCATCAATATTGTAAGCATTAGCCCAGTTGCGCGCTACATTTTCTTGGCGCAAATCGTATTTTTCAGCTTTAAAAGCTTCGATCAAAACGTTGTTATCGCGATAATAATCGAAAGTGATTTTGTTAAAATTGTAGCGACCACGATTAACTGCTAAATCCTTCGCCCAATAGTTTGAATCACGTTCGTAAACAATAGATTTTCCTGCATCAATTTTAGAAATTTTGTACGGCCCCGATCCTAAAGGCGCTTCCAGAGTGGTTTTAGCGAAATCAACTTTTTCGTAATAATGTTTTGGCAAAATCTGCAGAGACGCAACTAATACTGGCAAATCACGATTCTGATTATTTTTGAAAATGAATTTTACTTCACGCGGAGAAACTTTTCTGACTTCTTTAACATCACGATAAACCATTTTGTAGCTTGGATGTCCGTCAGAAATTAATTTATTAAAAGTGAAGACAACATCATCAGCAGTAATTGGTTGACCATCTTGCCAACGCGCAATTTGTCTGAGTTTGAAAGTAAGTTCAGTTTTATCAGCGGAAAATTTTACACCTTCGGCAATTAAACCATAACGCGCTGAAATTTCGTCTTCTGAACCTTCCATCAAACTATCGTAAAGATAAGAAAGTCCGGCGGCGTTGATGCCTTTTAAAATGAAGGGATTGAGATTATTGAATGTTCCTTCAACTCCAAACTTAACTTCTCCTTTCTTTGGTGCTTGTGGATTTACGTAATAAAAATGATCAAAATCTTGTGCATATTTTGCATCATCAAACGTTGAGATTTTTCCACTAAATGATTCGACGCCAAAAGCTGGTGACGCAATACAGAAAAAAAGGAGAAAAAATTTTAGATTTAAGAATTTAGATTTTAGATTCGTCATCGCAAAAATTTATTTATTTTCTAGAAATGCTAATAATTCGAAAACCACTTCCAACCAAAAATTCTACAGGATTGGCACTTACTATCGGAAATTTTGACGGCGTACATTTGGGTCACGATAAAATAATTTCTGAAGTAAAAAGTTGTGCCGAAGAAAAGAATTTACTCTCAGCAATTTTAACTTTCGAACCACATCCGGTTGTTTTTTTTAACCAGGAGAAAACAAAGAATTTTAACATCAACAGCCTGTCGCAAAAATTAAAAATCTTTGCTGAGAAAAAAATCGATCAAGTAATTGTTCTGCCATTTAGCCATAAAATCGCGGCGATTGAAGCCGAAGATTTTATTGAGCAAATTCTGGTTAAAGCACTGAATGTTAAACATTTATCGGTTGGTTATGATTTTACTTTTGGCAAAGATCGCAAAGGTAATTTTCAACTTTTGGAAAATGCGGCCAAAAAATTTGGCTTTGAGTTAAAACAGATTTCAGCTCTTAAAGAATCAGATCAAATCTATTCTTCGAGCTTGATTCGCAAATTGATTTCTGAAGGTAAAATTGCTGAGGCCAATAAATTTCTCGGACATAATTTTAGCATTTGCGGCAATGTTGTTTCGGGCAGAAAATTGGCTAATCAGCTCGGTTTTCCAACTGCAAATTTGATCAGTAAATCACACATCATCAAACCAAAATTCGGAGTTTATAAAACTTCAACTTTCGTTCCTGACTTGGAAGAAAAATTTCCCTCAATCACTAATTTTGGAATTAAGCCAACGATTGGCGGTGATTTGAATCCGCTGTTTGAAACCCATATTTTGAACTTTAGTGGTGATCTTTACGGCAGAAAAATCGAAGTGGAATTTCTAGATTTTGTACGTGAGGAGAGAAAATTTGCGTCGCTTGATGAGTTGAAGGAGCAGATTAGGAAGGATATTCAAAATTCGTAATTAATTTTATTTCCATAAGTATTAGATGGAATAAACCCCCCGACCCCTAGCGGGGCCACCCCCCTTGACAGGGGGGCTAAATTCGGCAAAAGCCCCCCTGTCAAGGGGGGTGGCC
>JACCDX010161903.1_pt1 | contig 26304 bp, 31 predicted proteins | sample 7449681 | NCBI WGS metagenome assembly JACCDX01 (sample SAMN15323450, study PRJNA562643) | freshwater metagenome | isolation source: river surface water | place: USA:Blue River Watershed | collected 2017-08-18
ATAATATCTTTAAATTTTTTATTTAAAGAAAATATTTTTTTATTACCATTTTTTTTTATTTTAAAATATTCATTAACTTATTCATAATAATAAAAACCTTTGATTAATACATATTTTATCGTCATAAAATACAATAAAAATAACTTCTTTATTTCTTTACGTATAAATAAAAACCATAATACGTAAAATTTTATAAAAAATTGAAAAAAATCTTGTTTCAATCTCTTTTTAAAGAAGAAAAAAGTATTCAATACAATACATTGAAAATGTCTGTAGAAAAAGGTAAATATATGCTCTTTATCTGTAAAAATTATTCACTTGTTTGTAATCCACATGAATATGAGTGGGTGCATCTTCCTAATATGATTTTTGAAGATAGAAATTCTGCTATCGAATACCTTCAAAGTGAAGAATTACAAACACATTTTGAGGAATTAAAAAATTCTATTTTGCTACAAATGTATGAATATTTACAAAAATTCAAAAGTAATATTACAAATGTAACCAAAGAAGACCTTTGTCATGTCCATTTCATTTTTGATGAGATGAAAGGTGTGAAAAACCAATGGTTCCTAAAACAAAAATATAACATGGATGAAATCGAATCTATGTTTGAAGAGAGTCCGTATAAACTTTTGCAAAATGGAATTTATTTTCGTTTTTTGAAAAAATAATTTTTTCTGCTTTTATTTTTTTTTGAAAGTCAAAATTTCAAAAATATTATAAAAATATTACCAATATACGTAATAATATGATAGCATATACACTAAAGTTCGCTCGAGGGCTATCACGCAGTGATTGCCCGAAGCATAGAATCCCATTTTATAAAATCTTTAATTTCAAACATCAATAATCATAATTTTTCTTTCAAATTTTATTATTTAAAAAAAATAATCAATACAATATATAAAATGTGTGATAATTTATCTATTGAAGAAAAATTAATTTTTTATGAAAACAAAATTAGAGAACTTACAGAAGAAAATCTCGTATTAAAAAAACATCTAAAAAGATATACACGACCTGAACGTGTTAAAAAATTTTATGAAGCACATAAAGAAGAATATCTTGCAAAAAATAAAGTATATCAAGAAAAAATAACACCTGAAAAACGCGCTGAATATAATAAAAAAGCATATATAAAACGCAAAGAAATAAACAAATTGAATAAATTGGATAATTAATAAATTATACGTTTTTTAATGAATTTAAAAAAAACTAAGTATAAAGTAAAATAAAAATGGAAGAATTAAATTTGATTGAAATTTTTGAACAAACTATTAAGAAAAAATATTTAATTAAGAAATGCATTCATGGAAAAAATAAAAGAATATGTAAAGAATGTGGAGGTTCCACAATATGTGTTCATGGAAAACAAAAATCTTATTGTCGTGATTGTGGTGGTAGTCAATTTTGCATTCATAGTAAAATTAAAAGTAGCTGTAAAGAATGTGGTGGTAGCCAAATATGTGAGCATGGAAAACTTAAAACGCATTGTAAAGAATGTGGTGGTAGCCAAATATGTGAGCATAGAAAACGAAAAACGCAGTGTAAAGAATGTGGTGGTAGCCAAATATGTGAGCATGGAAAATTTAAAATGTATTGTAAAGAATGTGGTGGTAATGCTTTTTGTGAGCATGGAAAAATAAAAACGCAGTGTAAAGAATGTGGTGGTAGTGCTTTTTGTGAGCATGGAAAACAAAAATATTATTGTAAAGAATGTGGTGGTAGCCAAATATGTGAGCATAGAAAACGAAAAACGCAGTGTAAAGAATGTGGTGGTAGCCAAATATGTGAGCATGGAAAATTTAAAAGGCATTGTAAAGAATGTGGTGGTAGCCAAATATGTGAGCATGGAAAATTTAAAATACAGTGTAAAGAATGTGGTGGTAGCCAAATATGTGAGCATGGAAAATTTAAAACGCATTGTAAAGAATGTGGTGGTAGCCAAATATGTGAGCATGGTAAATTTAAACAACTTTGTAGAGATTGCGATGGTTCCAAATTATGCAAATCTTCTTGGTGTGAAACAAAAGGAAATTTAAAATATAATAGTTATTGTTTAAGTTGTTGTGTTAATCTCTTTCCAGAAATAGAAGTATCACGAAATTACAAAACAAAAGAAAAAGCTGTTGCAGAAAAAATTTTAGAATTTTTTCCTAATTTTACGTGGTATATGGATAAACGAATTGAAGACGGTTGTTCAAAACGCCGTCCTGATTTTTTATTAGATATGGGGACACATATAATTATTATCGAAGTTGATGAAAATCAACATACCGAATATGATTGTAGCTGTGAAAATAAAAGATTAATGGAAATATCTCAAGATTTATCACATAGACCCATTGTTTTTATTAGATTTAATCCTGATGGTTATGTAAATCATAATGGAACTAAAATTAAATCATGTTGGAAATTAACTAAATTAGGTGTAATGACTTTACAAAATAAAAAAGAATGGGTTGAACGTATTCAAACATTAATTGAACAAATTCAATATTGGATTGATAATCCAACTACAAAAACTATTGAAATTATACAATTATTTTATTCATAAATTATCAATTTTAAAAATTATTTATGAAAAAAAATATTTTCATAAAATTATTAAATAACTTCTTTCATTATACAATTTTGATTGTATTCCATGATAATTCTCTCCATCAAATGAAATTCCATCTAATTTCAAACCATTTTATTTCAATTTCAAAATATATTCTTTATATCACTTTTTATAATTATATTAAAAATATATCATCATATATGGTATAATACATTGCATATACGCTGAATTTCGCGGAGAGGCCTGTTTGCGTCAGCAAACTGGCCGTCTTTAAACAAGTTTTTATAAAATCTATTTTATTCCTCTATCACACATTCTGGACACACTTCTCTACATAAAAATTCACTAAATGTATCATATTGCTTTTTTATTTCATATTCACCCAAATTATTTATTCCATAATACCATATGCTACCATTTAATTCACCTTCCCCTAAGAAAATTATCCATACACCATATCCATCTGTATTATATAATACCATAAAACTTTTAAATATTCCATTTTTTTCCCAATCATTATCATCATCATTCGATATTATATTATATCTCTTTTTTATAATTATTTTATCTATATTTTTGTGTAAAGGTAAATTATGATTCATTTTATTTTTATTCGGTATGTTTCGTAATCGAATTCTATGAATTTTTGTATTTTTTTCTGTGATAAAAAAATGAGAAATTTCTGTAATATATTTATATAACGTTTCTGGTAATTGTATATTTTTTTTATCAATGTTTCATCAAATTTCTTTTTATGAAATGATTTTTTTTTAACAATAATATTATCATTATCAACACATTTTTCGTTCTGTTTTATTTTTTCTTCAATATAATATTTTAACTTCTTCCAATCTATTTTATTATCAAACATTTATGTTTTTATATTTTTTTTATAAATTTCATCATAATTTATTTAATCAATTTTTTTACATAAAATTAGAGTACTTAAAAAAAAAATGACATAGATATATTGATGAGGTATAAAAGCCTTATCACAGAGGACGCGTAGCTCAGTTGGTTAGAGCATCGCTCTTATGAGGCGAGGGTCGTGGGTTCGACTCCCATCGTGTCCAACTTTATTTTAAAATACAATTTATTTCAGTCAAATTGATGAAATAAAAAATTATAAATGTAAAAGAAAATAAATAGGTTGATATTCAAATAATCAATTTAAAGAACAAGCTGTGTCTCTCGTAATTCATCAAGTTGTTTCTTCAATTCCATTTCCCGACTCAATGATTCTCTATTCGTTTCAATCGAATCTCGAAGTCTTTGAACGGATTCCGTAGAAACCCTGTCATATAACTTGATTTTGTCTTTCAATGCCTTCACATCAAAAAGAGCACGGCGTAATTCCGTCTCCTTCTTATGTATCATGATACTGAAATTCATCTCCATATTCTTTCTCTCTTCCAGCATTTCATCTACTTTATTTTTCGATGAAACCCATAAAGATTTCGTCTGTTCAAGTATTTGTTCATTCTCCTTCAAATCCTCATCTTTCTTCTTTAATTGAACACGCAAATCATTCATCACAACTTCCGCACTCTCTTCAAGTGTCTTCAAATGAGCTTTTGTTATCGAATATTCAATCTCAACTTCATCAAACGATTCCTTCAATTTTTGATACTCACGAGCAATCTTCTTACTCTCTTTCTCATTTGCACGATAACGCTCCAACTCCTTTTCTAAAGTCTTCACCCTATCACGCATCTGTACATCAACCCTCTGCGACGTCTCCGTCTGCGTTTGAGTTAATTTCTTGATTTGAGCCCTCAAAGAATCCATCTCTGTATTCTTACGAGCCTCCAATGCTTGTAGATTCTGCTGATTCTCATCCTCCAATCTTCGAATTTGCATCTCAAATGATTTTATCTGTTTAGTCTTCTTTTCTAAAGAAACCAATATTTCATCCTTCTGCTTTCGTAATTCATTCATCTCCAACTCTCGCCTTCGATTCATCTCATCACTCTCATTCTTCAAATTTAAGATTAAATCATCCTTCTCTACCATCGACTTTTGATATGATTCCAATTCAAGATTCAATTCATCCATCTTCTTCTTCATATCCTTATTCGATTGCTGATGCTGAGTTTTCAATTTCGATTCTATATTGAGATTTCTCTCATTGATAGCCTCCAAATCTGCTACTCGCTTCAATAAATTTTCATTCATTTTCTCCGCTTCTACTGCACGCCTCACATTCCTTTCATTCTCATTTCGCATCTCATTTAGTCTCTTATGTAAGTGACCATTCGATTGCACATTTTGAACAGGTCTATGTGTTAGCGTCCAATTCGCTTGAGCTAATGCCGAAATCAATCCATGCTTCTCCATCTCCAACATATGTATATGTTGCTGTTGAGCCTGAATTGTATAATACATTTCTTCCACTGATACAACCATCTGGTTAGGTACTTCGGTATCCAGACTTACACCTGACATATCCTCTTGCACCTCCTCCTGCTGAGTCTCTTCTTGCTTCGAAATTACTTCAGCCATCTTTCAATGTTAGCTTTTTATACCCTCACATCCATCCCCTCCATACCTCACCCTCTTTTTTTCACTTTTTATTCCCCTCACGTTCCCCTCTTTTTGTTTTTACGTTTAATTCAACTTAAAGAAATATTGATATCTCCTATCATATACCTAAAATGGAAATCGAAGTTGATATTGAAAAACCATATACACCAACGTATGCATTCCTTCGACATTCCATACGTAGTGACCAAGAATTAAATTTTGATTGCACACCTGAATTTATCGCTCAACAAACACCTTGGAATCCCAGTATTACACCCACTGGACATGCCTTCGCTTTTCATGTTGCTAAAACAAAATTACAACATATTACCTTTGAACGAGTTGTCTCTTCACCCTTCTTACGATGTCTCGAAACTACATTTCAGGCTATGAAAGCACTCAATATATCACTTGATAAATTAGTCATTGATGCTGGATGGTGTGAAGTTTTTCATTGCATTCGCGAATTTATTGACCCCACCTTCTATCTTAATATCAACCTTTGGGAACAAAATATACGCAATTTTATCCTTCAACATTTCCAATGTACCCCTGAAGAAGCACAAAGAGTTCCCATTTTATGGGATTTATTACCCAAATTATGCATGATAGATAATACCGTTCAAAGAGTCGAAACTGCCTTCCGCAGAGCTCCACGCATTTCTACTCTTTTTGTCACCCACCTTCAACCCGTTGCTCTTATCACCCGCAGAAATATCAAAAGCTATCAATATTGCTGCGGTTGTATCATCGACCACCACTTCCAATTAACTGATACTTGGGGATTAGAATTTTTACCCTAATTTATATCAATTTAAAATAATATTACGATTTATACATAGTTCGTTCAAATGAATTCTTCTCAATCTATACTTTATCCTAATTATATGATTCAAGCTTTTAAAGAAGAAGCTGAAGAAGATTTACATTTATATAAAGAATTACAAGAATTACTCAATGATATACCAGATATTTCTTTACAAACACATCAAATCAATACAAATGTAATACCTCAAATTCATTATCCATTTCCATCTTTTGATAATCCACCTCTCTTTTATATACCCGATAATGTGAAAATTTATATGCAACAACAACAACAAAAAGTAGAACAACCTATCCTACAAAATATTATTTCACAACCTCAAATACCAATGTTAATTCCAGAAAAACCAACAAAAATAATGAAAAAAAAGAAAAGACCTTATAAACGCGATGTATTAAAATTCCATAAATCATATCATTATTTTATCTATACACTCTTTCACACTTGTAATAATCCTATTTATCAAAATATTATTAAAATCAATCAAAATGGGGGATTTACTATTATCGATACAAAATTTTGCAATGCATTTTTATGTAGAAAATTATGGAAAATTCCATCTTCTCGTTTTTATAAAATTTTAGAATTACATTCATTTCATCAAATTATTCGAAAATCAAATCAAATTGTTTATTTCCATCCATCTTTTAAACCCGAAATTTTACATTCCTTATCTCCACCTGATTTCAAAAGATTCTTCTAAATTCTATTTATTTTTTACCATTTTTTTTCAATTTAAAATATTATTACGATATAAATATATAGTAATATGTCTTCAACAAAATATTCTCCTATATTAAAATGGGCTGGTGGTAAAAATGATTTATTATCACATATCTTCCCTCTTTTTCCAAAAGTAATTCATCATTATTATGAACCATTTCTTGGTGGAGGTTCCATTCTCATTCATTTACTCCAACAGATTGAAAATGAAAATATTCAACTTCTTGGTGAAATACATGTCAATGATAAAAATCAACATCTTATTCATCTTTATCAAACTATACAAGAAGATGCAGATGCATTGATTACACTTTTACAAGAATTTGAAACGATTTATCATGAAACACAGATGAATATATATCCATCGAAATTTGATTTTTCTACATTGATTGCACAAACTCATTCTTTACAAGAGTGTGTTCCCCATGGAAAACAACTTATTTATTATTTTTTGAAACATCGTTTTAATCATATTGAATTATCCAAAACAGAAAAGAGTGCTATCTTCCTTTTTCTTAATAAAACATGTTTTCGAGGTTTATATCGAGAAAATAAAAAAGGGGAAATGAATGTTCCTTTTGGAAATTATGAGAAACCAAATATATGTCCAACTGAACTCATTCAAAATCTTCATACTCTCTTTTTAAAATATCCTATCACCTTTCACAATTTAGACTATCAAACATTTTTACAAAGAGATTTTACAACTCAAGATTTTATATATGTAGACCCACCATATTATCCAATTGATAAAAATACATTTGTTGCATATCAATGTGACGGATTTCATCAACAAGAGCATGAAACATTAATGAATCTTTTGATAGAATTAAAAAGAAAAAGAATAAGATGGGTACTTTCGAATCATAAATGTGATTTTATCGATGAAAAATTTCCTGATGATTATAAAATTGTTATTTCTGCGAAAAGAAGAATTCATTCGAAAAATCCTGAATCCAAAGTAGATGAATATTTAGTTCATTCTTTTTAGATTTCATATTTTAATCGAAATTCATCCATTGTCATTCCCCACAAATAACTACATTTTTTTGTATATTTTTTGAAATCTTGAAGAAATTTCATAAATGCTCTCAAAAATCGACCATTATACTTTACTACAGAATCCTCAAATAGATGAAAATACATCTCTGCTTCCACCTCTTGATATCCCACACAAACTAATAAAAATGGTATATCCTTTCCATTGATATAATTATCATATTTCATAAAAGAATATAATATCTTTTCACCAGCTGTACCAGTAATTGTATAAGTACGAGATTTCACTTCAATAATAGCTTGTAATTCATTTGATTCATTAAAAATACCCCAATCAGGCATTCTTCTTGCAATCGTATCATCTTCCATAATATTCAAATTTCTTATCTTTTGAATATTTTGAAATCCTTTACTACGAAGAATATCTGCAACTAAATGTTCTCCAAAAACAGTAGTCCATTGACCATTCTCTTTGATATTTTTAGCTTTGTAAAATTTTTGAATCATTCTGTTTCCAAAATCTTTTTCCATTTTACAACAACGTTCTTTCATTTTATCATTTCTTGAATTCAAATATAAAATTTGAAAAAAATAACCAAAATATATCCAGTCTTTCACTAAGATACAATCCATGATATTTTCTTTTTTCAAATCATTCTCTAAAAAATCATAAAATAATTTTGCATAATTATCAAAATCAACATCTTTATGAAATCTCTTTAATTCATTCAAATAATTACTTTGTTTTTCATAATTCAATGTTGGTAAATTCTCATATTCCATTTGGAAATTTCTTTCCTTCGGTTTGATAAATTTTCTCTTCTTTTCACGAAGAGTGAATTCTTCTAATAATTCGTTCATTTCTTGAATTTCTCCTTCCATTTCATCAAATTGATTTACAATATCTTGTTCCAATAAATGTAAATCTTTTTTTATTGCTTGTATTGATTCTTCCATTTTTTACGTGAAATATTCATATACTTTATAATGAATATTTTCCATTTCATAGACCTTTTATTTCACTTTTTTCATTTTTTACGTTTAATTTATAAAAACTGATAGACATCACTATCTAATTCTTAATTTTATAATGATAAATACTTAAAAACTCATTTTTTAGAATAAAATCAAAAAAAATGCAATCTTTTACGATTGATAGACCCTATACGTTAGGTCAATTAGGAGATTACGTGAATACATGTCTTATGACTGGATACGCTCATTTCTTGATTCCTATTGCTTCGTATGATAATACTGAAGACCAAGAAGAAAATGCTGAAGAAGTAAGAGTTTGGTTTCGAAATGTTTTCAAACCTCTTTTATTGCATCTCATGCAATCAAGAGCAATTCGCTCTCTGCGAATTGAATGTGAATTCCTTTCACCCCAGATTTTCGAACTTCTTGCCCATTGGATTTGGTTAAATCAACCTCAATTTAAAGAATTTCATTATACTGGATTTTTTCCTACTCCATATTACCACGTATATAAGGACCTATCCAATAGAGCCGAATATATTAATTTTGTGGAAAAGGCTATCGAATCACCGTATGTTGCACTGATGGGAAATTCACATTTGGAAAGTATCACCTATTTCTATTATTTTAATGGAGATTTTGAACTCGACCCTGATGATGGATTTGAAGTCGTTGCAGAAATGAGAGATATTCCTATGGTCTCGCGACCTAATATCTTCCATTTTCTATGGGATTCTTATGAGTATGTGAATGATGATAATTATCAAAAACCTACTCATGAACAATTAGATATTGATGAAGATGATGAATCTGTTAGTGATTATGATGGAATTTATATGATTGAATATAATCCTGATGATAAAAGATATGAACAAAGATACACTGATTTGGGACAAATATTATATTCCCATCCCAGTTTAACTCATATCAATCTTTATAGTCATCCAGAAAATGATGATATTGGTGATTTGGATGTATTTGATAAACTTCTTTTCAAAAAGAATCTTCGTTCTTTACACCTTCTTAAGGTGAAAGATACGGATATCTTATATATTGAAAATTTGTGCTTTCACAGAAGACGAATTCGTGGAGCACAACCTCTTGAAATTCAATTCTATAAGACTATCCATGATGTCGAACATATCCAATACTAATTGATAGTATTCCATCTAATCATTCTTTGTTCATATTTATGTGGTTGATTTATTCCATTCAATGGGCGGACACTTCGGTGTCTATTTATAATTTTTTTTTGCGTTTTTGATATTCAAAATTATATATCAAAATATATAAAACAAAAAATAATGAGTCAAAATTTATATTATTTTTGTGTTGCTGGAATCTTTAAAAATGAAGCAACATCTCTCCAAGAATGGATTGAACATTATATTTTTCATGGCGCTCAACATTTTTTTCTCTTAAATGATAAAAGTACTGATAATTTTATTGATGTTTTAACACCCTATCTACAACAAAATATTGTCACTCTTATTCATATAGATGAACCTTATTATCAAGGAAGACAAAAAAATATATATAATAAACATTTATTACCTTTATTAAATCAACAAATAATGAAATGGCTATTTATTTGTGATATTGATGAATTTTTATGGTCTTCACGAGAAATTGACCTCAAAAATATTCTTAAACATATCGAACATATTGGTCAAATTCAAATTGATTGTAATTTTTTCGGTTCGAATGGTCTTGAAAAACAACCTAAATATATTATACCTAATTTTACAAGAAGAGCTACTTATCCTGAAAATCTTATCGCACGAAATTATAAATATATTATCAATTCTAATTTCCAATTTATAAATCTTGGTGTTCATACAGCCTATTTTGAAAATGAAGAATATATGAAAAATAAATGTTTTCAACGTATCGATTACTCATGTGACCAAATACAACCTTGGTTTATTATCAACCATTATAATATACAATCTAAAGATTTTTGGACTAAAATTAAAATGACACGTGGTGATGCAGACCATTGTAGAGAAAGAACAATCCAGAATTTTTTTGATGGAAACAAAGATACGAATCAAATTGAAGATTTGGGTCTTTTTTTACAAAATAAGATTTTATATGATAAATTGATAATTGAACATAATTGCTCTATTGATACCAGAATCGAATTATCCTAAATACGTATGTTTTTTTACGTTTTTATACAAAAAAAATTGACATTTCTACTCTCTATACCATTTTTTTCCATCATTTTTCTCATAATATATACAAATATGAGTATCAAAATGTCAATTCTACCACCCAACGAATGTTTATTTGAAAGAGGTGTAATACCCCCTATGATTATTGACCTTACTCAAGCATTACATTGCCTTTTTCATGGTAATTATGATTTTTTTGAAATTCAACATGATGGAACATTACATTGTCGTTTTGATATACTTCATCATTCGATAAATATTTATGAACCACCTGTATATAAAAAATATGATGAGTATTTGCATATCTATTTTCGATATGCAATCAAACAACAAATCATGTATGTAAAAAATAATAGGAAAGAAGAATTCAAATGTCTTTACAAATATAATAAAGATAAACCTGAAATGAGTGGAAGAAGATATGTTGTCAATGAATGTATTTCCTATGTTCGATTTTATTTGCAGAAATTAGTACAATTTCGTTTCATTTATCATATTGAAACAAATTATCCTATTCAAATCAAAGAAAAATGTAATACAACTACCAAAGAAACTTCACTCACTTTTCATCATTCCTCTTTTCAACCTTTCCATATCATTTGGAATCAACGAAATGAAATTACCTTTTATCTTGAACAAGATAATCATGAACATTTACAACAGAAATTAATAGAATCAAATCTATTACCCATTTCTCTCTCTATACCACCTCGTGCGGAATGTGATAGAATGGATATTATGGATAAAATTCTGCAATTTATCATTTCAACTTAAAGAAAGTTCATCTTTATCTTTTTATAATCATGCAATCTTATTTGCCTCAAACATTTGTTTCTTTCCTTTTTCATACATTTCCTTTCTTTCTTCTTTTACAAAATTATATCCAATTATCTCATCATTATAAAAAAATATGCAATTCACATGAAAAAATTCACAATAAATTAAATACACTCTATTCCATTCTTCTTCAAAATCAACAGAAATTACATCTCATCCAATATTCACTCCATCTTCTCACCCCCAAAAAATCTACTCATTTAGAAGAATTTGATTAAAAATACCAAATATGGTGGTAAAATCATATACTTACATATTATAAAAGTCCCGCATGCGGGCCTTTAGGCCCGCGCGAGTGGGCTGGATGGGCGAAGCCCACCTGCCCCGAGCACCAACAGATTCGATTGTGGCCTTTATGGCCCAATCGAGACCTCTTGAGCCTTTAGGCGAACCCAATACATGTATCTTCTTTACGTCCTCCATTTACCCATTTTACGTTCTTTATATAAAAATTGATTCTTCCCTTACCCTATTTCTATTTAAAATACATAGAAGTATATAAAAAAGAGTATTCAAATATGGAAATTGAAGAACAATTTACCCATCCTACATACGAAATCGATTTCGAAAATGATGAAGCATTTCATGAACCCGAATATGAGGCTTCACATGATGTCAAAGAAAATGAAGAATTCCATTTTGTCCATGATGATGATGAAGAAATGCAAGATACAAATATCAAAAATGAATTAGATATGGTTGTTGAAGAAGATGAACATCATCATGAACATGAAGAGAGTTCTACTGATGATGAAGATGAAAATACAGGTGCATCCAATTCTCATTGGATTCAAAGAAATACATTCGAAAAGATGGATATCCATTCAATGAATCGTTTTCTACTCAAATGGTGTGATTATCTCATGCGTTATCAAGGTAATCTTACTAATGAACAACATTTTGTAAAACAATTTGTTTTTGACCCCCAAAATAATTGGGAAATGGATATGAATGATAATCGTATTATCTTTCAAACATCCATTCAAAAACCATTCTTTTGCAATATTGCATTACTTCTCTGTCAACTTGCCTATAATCAAAATACAAATGATTTCGATTCCATTCGAAAAACCATTTGCATCGAGATTTTAGACTTCAAAAATGAAGTTCCATCTTATCAACAGAAATATGAAGATTTAGATACCGATGTCATCTATTCTTTAGATGATTTTATGGAAATTCCCATTCGGCAATTTATCTACCTTCTCTTCGATACAGAACAATTCTTCGAAAGTGATTATTTCACCTTTCAACAAATTGATAACCATTTCATTTCTATTTCTTCTCAAAATCAGGAACCTATCAAATTTCCTTGCGAAAATTGTAAAATAATTACACTTGAATCCATCTCCATGCGCATTCAAGCCTTATGTTCCTAATTTTTTACTTTTCATTATAATTTATTTACCCATTTTTTTTCAATATAAAGAAATCCCTATATATTTATATAGGATGTATATCATGAATCCTGTAAATCAAAAAACAAATATCTTGAAAAAGATATTGAATATAAAAATAGAAACAGAAATGAATAGAAAAATGGAAAAAGAAAAAGAAAAAGAAATAGAGGATAAAAAACCTATTTATTTTCATGGGTCTGCTTATATGTCATCTCCTAAAGCAAGTGAAGTACCATTACCACCTAATGATTTTTTTTTATAAATAGAGAATGGAATTATTTCAATTTCATAGAATTAGCAAATTCTTCTAAACTCATAGGAGATTTGGAAGGAGGTACCGATGAAAAAAGTGTCATGGTATCGAATAGACGTCGTTTCTGTTCAAATTATTTTAATTCAAACTCATCTTCGTCGGCGCTTAAAGCAAATTCAATATCTTGAATATCGTTCTTTGTTAAATTTAGTGGAGAACGTTTTTTAAACATTTCTTCAAATTCGGCATCCATATCTTCCTTTTCACAATGAATGGGAGATGGTGTCTTTCCATATCGAATTCTTCTACAAAGAGTAATCATATGTTCATTGTAATTGGTTTGAAAATAATATTCTAACCAATCACAAAAATGAATCATCTTCTCATCCCATGCTTTTTGATAAATCGATATAGAAATACATTGATGTACTTCTACAAAATATTTCACAATATCCATTTTATTTCTTTCCAATGCATGTTCCACATATTTAATATCAATAGGTACATTCATTGAAAAAATAAAATCAAGACAATTGATTTTATTCTGTTCTATACATTCATAAATTAATATATCCACTGATATCACCTTCATCAATAAATAGATACAAGATACATACTCTTTTGATATGATATGTACCATATCAAGTTGTGAGGGAATAAAACCATATTGCATCAATAAATTGATACACTCTTCACTAGCATAAAAACATGCAGTTGTCATATTGTCTTGTATCAAACGATATTGATACAAACGAATCATTTTGCGAAGAAGAACAGAAAAATCATTTTCAAGAATAATATTTACAATCGTCAAAATATCCAATTGAAATAGGATATTGAGAATCATAATACCATCGATATTACGATGTTTCTGTAAAATTTCACTGGGTGTTCTAAAAACAATTAAATCCATTTTTAAAATCTAATTTTTATACTCAGTTCTTTTGTTTGAAGATTGTATTCCTTTTTTTCTTCAGTTTTTTTATAAAAAATAGATAACGTAGATGATAATATATTTACTTTACGTTATACTTATTTAATTTGTACGTAGATAGATTATCCATGAGTTTTTCAACTTTCTTTTCAAATTCTGTTGATTTTGATTCATAAATAATATATAACATTTGGTCAATAATAGACTTCATATTCTTCATCTTTGCAACCACTACTTTATCTTTTTGATATTCTTCATTTTTAAAAATATGTTCCATAATGGATAAACAACGCTTGATTTGAATTTCCATCTTCTTATTCGTCTCCCTTATCTCCTTTGTTTTTATCATTTGAGATTTCAATAAAGACTCATAACACATCATTTTGGATGTACTTCGTATCATGAATACTACCGTAAATAACATAAATAACACAATTGGATAATCATAATAAAATTTTAAGACACTTCCCATTAATGTTTTACGTTCTTGATACAAATCCACAAATATATTGCGAATTTGCATATAAAAATAATACAAGTTTGCACAATTCATCTTTACGATTCCCTTTTTATATCTCCATTATATACTTCATTCTCTTATCCTTTTTTCTTTCATTTTTTTCACAATACCCATTTTATCAAAAAATTACATTATTCATCAGGGGGTAGTACAGAGAATCATTCCATTTTTCAAAACTCATTTTCATTACAAAAATCTATTATCAATTTTGATAATATGTTTCATTTACTAAAAAATACATTCCTTACCATTTTATTAATTTTTCATATATTTCCATTTTATTAAAAAAATATAAAGATGAATAGATTATTTTTTTGTCTTAAAAAGAATTAGTAGAAATGGGTATTTCAAAAACAGAATTGTGTAATCAAAAAATAGCAAAAAGTTTATTTACAAATGCAAGAAATAAAGCCAAACCAAGAAATATTGGTTTTACACAAATAAATAAGAAACAATATATATTAAAAACAGAAGATGTTGAAGATTCTTTATCCAGTATGAAAGAATATAAATTTTATGAAAAAAATTCAAAAAAAATATATAAACATCATTTTGAATATAATCTTCAAGTACCTATTGTTTATCAAGTTTGTAAAAATATTGAACTTCCACCTAATTCTACACGAAAAAATGTACAGATTTTCTATCTATTTCATGTATTAAAAGGTGATTTAAATCATAAAATGATTACTTCCATTCCTATTGAACAAGCTATCAATATTGTTCAACAATATCTTATTTCTGTTTATTTTCTTAATCATAAATTAGGTTATTTTCATAATGACTTTTTTACAAATTATAAATTTACACAAAATCTATCTTTATTCAATATCAATAATTTTATGTATATGAAAAATCCAAAAAAAAAAAATAATATACTTCGTGTTGATGATTTAGAATGCAAAGTTAAAGATTATCGTGCTGTTATTATTGATTTTGGACTTTGTACTAAATTTCCTAATCGTTATGGATACAAATTAAGAATATTTTATGGTTTATTAACCCTTCGTTTATTTTATCATTTCAAATATTACTCTGAACTATTTTTAGTTTTTATTTTACTCTATCATACATATCTTGGTGATATACGTTTGTATAATATTAAAAATTATTATCAATTCTTTGAAAGTAAAATGTATGGTAAAAAAAATATTCAAGAATTTGATAAAGTTATTTATAACAATTTTCATTCTTTTTTTGATAAAAAAGAAATGGAACTCATCAAAAAAGGTAAAAAAAAATACATCACTAGTACATCAAAATAATCATTTATCATTTTTTTATAAAAATTTGCAAAATTCCATAGGGGGTAGTACAAAGAATTATTACATTTTTCATAAACCATTTTTATTACAAAAATATATTATCACTTTTGATAATATGTTTCATTTACTAAAAAATAGGTTCCTTACCATTTTATCAAATTTTCATATATTTCCCATTTTATCAAAAAATATGAAAAAGTCCATTTTAGCAAAAATTGCAAAATTCCATAGGGGGTAGTACAGAGAATCATTTCATTTTTCAAAACTCATTTTTTATTTAAAAAATAGAAACCAATATTCATAAGAAAGATATAATGTGTAAAAATGGGGTTATTACCATAATTCCAAAAAAATGAGATATTTGATGAAATGAAAAATAAAAAGAAATAAGTTTCATTTTGAAAAATAAAATAAAAAGAACATGCAAAGAATACTTGACAAAATGACTGACTACAAATATCCTAAACCCAATAAATATCCTCTCGTCTTAATTGTTCGAAGTCCTGAATATCAAGATATTGATTTAAAAATCGGTATGAGTTTCGAAAATATTCAATTCTCTTACGAAATCGTAGATTATAATCCTAAATTAAAAGATTTTGCATCCAAAATTGAACAATCTATCAATAAACTTTATTGTGAAGAATATAATATTCTCATTACTTACGGTGTAAAATGGGATGAATACGATATTTCCAAATATATGATTCCTAAAATCTTCTCTAAATGGTTCCATATCTCCTCTCAAGAAGAATTTAATATCAACCTTTGGAATCAACGCATCATGAACTGTTTTATTCATTATGTTCCTCAACGCGACCTCTATCGACCCACCATCTCTTGTTTTACTACCAGTTTCAAATCCTTCGAAAAAATATTACGACCTTTCAATAGTCTAAAACTACAAACCTATAAAGATTGGGAATGGGTTATTATTGATGATAGTGATGATGATAGAAATTTTAGATATATCAAAGAACATGTATCTTCCAAAGATTATCGTATCCGCTATTTCCGTAAAGATTATAATAATGGAAATATTGGAAATGTTAAAAATGAAGCTGTTAGTCTCTGTCGTGGTAAATATGTATTCGAATTAGACCATGATGATGAAATTCTTCCTGATACTCTCGAAGAAGTTGTTCGTGGTTTCGAACAACACCCCGAAGTTGGTTTCATTTATATGAATTTTGCTGAATGCTATGAAGATATGAAACCTTTCACTTATGGAAATAGTTGGGGATTCGGTTATGGTGGTTATTATCAACAATATTATCGTGATACACTCTTTGAAGTTGCTACTTCTGTTGATATCAATGATGTCACCATGAGTAATATTGTAGGTGTTCCCAATCATCCAAGAGTATGGAGAAAATCAGTATTAATGGAAATTGGTAATTATAGTGAATGCCTTCCTATTGCAGATGATTATGAACTTTTGGTTTTAACTTGCTTAAAAACAAAAATGATGAAAATTAATAAATTAGGATATATTCAATACAAAAATAAAGATAATAATAACTTCTCTCTCATCCGTAATTATGAAATTACCAAATTACAAAATCATATCTCTCATTCCTACTACAATCGCTTCCAAATACCCGAATTCTTCAAAAATCAAGGTGTCCAAGAACGCGTCCTCCGCGAAAATAAATGCATCAACATCACCCTCGATACCTGTCTCAATCCTATGATTCCTCCTCCACCTCCTACTATAGAGAAAAAGAAAGTGTCTTTTCAAGATTAACCACCTATCTCCATGATTGTACCAAAATAGATATGTCTATCTTGTGTATTTGCTTTCAATACACGATAAATATCTTCTTTTTTATTTACTATCTTTTGTTTCATTTTCATTACCAATTCACGATAAATATTTGGATTATCTTGAATGATTTTATATGTATCCGTTATTGTCTTCTTTGTAATTTGCAATATCTCTTGATGATATAATAATCCTAAACGATTTTTTGTTATCAACTTCTCATTTAAAACGATTAAAATTTCATACATTTGATTGATTAAATTCTCAAAAAACAATTGCGATGTATAATGATACAACTTATTTTGATATAACAATCCCTCCTTATAAAACTCCTTTATAAATATAATTACATCATCACTTTCTACACTTTCTATATACATATGATAATTATGTTCATTTTCCATGATTTTATCAAATAAATATTCAAACATCTTCACTGACATAAACATAAAGATAAATTCCTCATAAGCTATATGTATCAAATCTAACATCTCATCATATCCCCTCAAACGAAAATGGTCCCTATTCTTTAATGCATTCATCTCTACTTGATATTTATCTTCATCATATCTGTAATCTATATATTGAAATCCTATATGAAACTTCTTATTTCGATTCAATAATTGATGTATATGATATTCTTTTGTATTCAATCGATACTCTTTATTCTCCTTCTTTAAGATACTTCTCTTTACATCTCTATATATCACATCTAATTCACTATATTCGAAATTCTTCGACTCTTCTTCATCCTCATCATCACTATCTATATCTTTGGGTTCAAATAAATTGAAGTCTCTTAATGTTCTTACTTCTTGATACCATTTTTCCTTCAATTCTTCCATCAAAAAATCAAATTCATCCTTATTCTTTACCCCTTTAATTAATATTTGATACAAATATTTATCTATATGTTCAGCATCTTCTACACCATGTTCCATAATTTTATATTGTTCTTCTTCATTTAAATCTGTATAAACTCGTAATGAACAACATCTCTTTTGCATATGTTCTCTCCATTCATTCTTCACAGGTGTTTTATAAAAGCATCTTAAACAAGGATATATTCTCATCTTTCCTATTCTTCATTCTCCAATCTTTTTTTTTATATCCATTTTACTTATTTCTTTCAAATTTGTCGAATGTAGGATGTACCCCATGTATGCACTTTTTACAATTTTTTCTTAAACGAATGTACCTCCCCCTACACTACATTCCTATGCATTTTATAACAATTTCTTATCATAAAGGTATTTAAATAGCCATTATAATACTCATGTATGTCAATAATTATTACCAATTATCATAATAAAAAGTGTATTTATATATATACATTTATATGCATTTTACCTACATAAAGGTAAGTATAATAGGATATTATATTGCAATATATAGAAATAAATCATTATCATAAAGGTAAGATATTAAAAATGATTAGTGTTTGAAAATACGTTATTACCATAATGGTAATTGCCCAAACCGGTTATAGCTTTTCATAATTTTGAACAAACAATCATAATGGTAATTAAAAATACATAAAATAGGGTAAAAATCTAAGATATTCAAAAATAAAATTGAAAAAAAATTGATTTTTTTTGTAAAAACAAAAGTGTTTTGAAAATTTTTTTTTTTTTTTTTATTTTTTTTTTTCAAAATACTTTTTGTTTTTAAATTTTTTTTTCATTTTTTTTTCAAAATTTTCAAAATTTCAAAATTTCATTTTTTACATTTTTTAAAAAAAGTTGTAAAAATACCTAACTATATGTTTCGCCAGTTTTTTACATTTTTCATCTGTATTGGCGAATATGGTAATAAATATTTTATATATTTTATAATAAAAATAGCATAATTATCAAGGTATGTATTCACATGATTTTCATGATATTTTTTCATGGTAATAAATTTGTGAGGAAAATGGCTGATTTCCTCACAAAAAATAAGTTTTTGGTGAAAAAAAAATTGTACATTTTTTTACATTTTTTTTTGAAAATTGAAAATTATGGTAAGGGGGAACCTAACAAAAAAATCATCCTTACCATAAACCTAAAATACTTTTTAACCTTAATAAATGATAAAATCATATGTGATAATACATTTTGAAGAAAAAGTGAAATTACACGGTTTATGGGATTTACCATAAACGGTGTAATTTTTGGTCTCGAACGTAAATATTTCCAATTTCCTGCAAAAACCCGCATACACAACGGACAGTTTTATCCGAGCCCTCTTTTTTTCCATTTTTTGAAAAGTACATTACCATAATTTTAACTTTTATAAAATATTACATACAAATGAATTATCATATCAATAACAAAATATTTTGATAAAATGAAATTACATGGTTTATGGGATTTACCATAAACGGTGTAATTTTGGTCTCGAACGTAAATATTTTCCAATTTCCTGCAAAAACATGCATACACAACGGACAGTTTTCTCTGACATTTATTTTTTAAGGTTCATCTTACCATATTTTTTAGTTATATTTAAAATTCTTTAAATTGATTACCAAACATAATAACATTACACGGTTTATGATATTTACCATAATCCGTGTAATTTTTTGACACGATTTATGGGCTGTCCCATAATCCGTGTAATTTTGACCGTTTTTTTGGTCAAAAAATGGACCCTGCAAAAACCTGCATACACAACGGACTGTTTTCTCTGACCCTTTTTTTGAACAAAAAACATTACCATATTTTTAAACTATTTTTTATATTAAAAAAACAAATACCATTATCAGTAATATAACACGGTTTATGGGATTTACCATAATCCGTGTAATTTCTTGACACGATTTATGGGATGACCCATAATCCGTGTAATTTTGACCGTTTTTTTGGTCAAAAAATGGACCCTGCAAAAACCCGCATACACAACGGACTGTGTTCTCTGACCCCTTTTTTGAACAAAAAATATTACCATATTTTTCGAATTATGATTTAAAATTCTAATTGTGAATACCAATATGAGTAATAATAACACGATTTATGGGATTTACCATAATCCGTGTAAATTTTATGAGGTTTATTACCATCAATTTGATTTTCATGTATATATAGTTCATAATATTATGAAACAATGTGATGGTGAAAAAGCTAACCCAAAAAAATATTGATTTTATGAAGGTGTTGAACCGACCGGTTATAGCTTTTTGCAAAATTGATCAAAATTTTGTCGGCTATCCACAATCAGGTGACACAACGGACTACTTTCTCAAACGTTTTTATTACCATGCTTTTGAAAATCGTATAAATATAGCATATATTAATATGATTATATCATAGTAGTATAACATATAAAAAATCATATATTGATTTTATGAAGGTGGAAAACCGACCGGTTATAGCTTTTTGCAAAATCGATCAAAATTTCTACGGCTATCCACAATCAGGTGACACAACGGACTGATTTTTCTGTCATATTTTTTATTACCATAATTCTTCAAATTATTAATATATCTAATGTATTAAACTATCATAAATGATATTGAATTAAAAGTGTATAAAAATATAAATGATACTATATGCAGATGAATAAATCACTTCTAATCTATTTTTCAAAAAACTGAGAGTCCTTACATGATTTATGAAGCTTCATAATTCGTGTAATTCCATCCTTTTTATCTCATTCTATAATAAAAAGCGCCTCATGTTCTATTCTTTTGTTCTTCCTCATGTCTTACTCTCTTCCCTTTATTATTCCCTCTACACATCCAACAACCTTCCCTATCAATATTACCTTTTATCCATTCAAAAATGGTGTCAATCCAGTTATCAAATCCATGGTTTATGGCCTCAAACAACCACTACCACCTATCCTATTAACTGTTATGCTCCAGCATATACACCCATTTCAGGTGAATTATTAGATGAAATGAAGCAATATTGGGCAAATTGCGATGATACACAAGACTTTTGGAATCATGAATATACCAAACATCTCTCTTGTATGTATCAACAATACGGTATTTCCCAAGAAGATTCCTTTCAAATCGCGATTGACCTATTTAAAGACTTAGATTCCAACGACTTTGAACCCTGCAAAGACCAAGATGATTGCTATGTTGCATGTTATAATCTTGATTTTCAAAAGATAACCTGTCCTTAAGCTTACGATATAGGTTTTATATTTAACGTAAATGAACCAAAAAAACTGATTTTTTGATAGTATTGATATAAAAAGTATAAGAAAGAGTATAAAAAACACACAATGGAAAAAGCATTTCAATTACATCAACAATATATGGATATGAAACAGGGGTTTTTAAAGAAAATCACCTGTAGCGATGATGAATTGAGTATTCATGGAAGTGAGGGAGAGCCTTATACTATGGATAGTGAATGTGATTTATCGGTTCCTAATTGTAGTGAAGAAGATGAAATTGAAATGATAGAAAGTGATGATGATTCCACTCATACTTTTTTATTTGAGGTTGATGAAAAGAAACCCAAAAAGTATATTTATGAATGTAAGGACGAAGGTGCAGCCCGTTATATAGGAACTGTATATAAAGTTGATAAAGAATTAGAATTTGAAAGAAATACAAAACATTGGTCGAATCGAATTTGGCCTTATTTTGTTATGAAATCTGTACCCAAATCTTTACCGAATGATATCAATGCTGATATTTTTTTTGAATATATTGATATGATTTTGCAAAATCATTCTATCACAACGATGGATGAACCTATCCATTACTTAAAACGTTGTGGAACAGATACAGATAATCATATCTTTCCAGCAGAGTTTATGAGTCTTTTGTTGTGTCATGAAGAATTTGAAAATGTTCGTATTTTACAGACCTTTCGAACCTTCTTTCCAAATACTTATCATAGTGAATGGAAAGTTATGAATTATGAAAAATATTACTTTTATATGGATAAAATCATTGAAAAATATGAGAATATCGATGGAAGTAATGAAGATGAGAATGAGAAATTTATTGAAAAATATCAATTTTTGAATGCAATTTTTATTGTATATATGTTTAAAAATGAGATTTCCAATCAATATTATCATTTTATGGGAAATCAAGATGAATCCAAATCGAATATATCAAATTATGGATATCCATATGATTTATTAGTAAAAATGAGTTATCTTATCTTTTATTTATATTCGAAGAATATCTTTCTTGATAGGAAATCAATGATTGATTTAGTTATTCCTATTTCCACTTTTCAATAATTCTATTGACACTTTTATAAAAAAAACTGAATATTATGCACTTTATATCTTAAAATTATAGATAAAAGTAATAAATACGTATATAGAATGAGCGTAAATCATATCAAGATTCCTTTTCCCAAGATTCTTCAAGAAAATGAAATTCAAGAAGAACAGATAGAAAATGAGAATATGCAAGATTTGTCACATAGGTATGAAATTATAGATATTATTCATATTTGCACACCGAAGAAACAAAAGAGAAAGCGCTCTAATAGTGATTTTCAATTGGAACCAAAACGACTTCGTTTTGATTCTTTGTAAAACTATTTTTGATAGAAATATCAAAAATCAAAAATTATAAAAATTATAAAAAAAAAGAAATAAATCAAAAATTAAGATTCTTCCTCTTTCTTCTCAATTATTTCTTCAAGATGCTTTAATTCATCCATTAATTTAGCCTGTTGTTCCAAAATCTTCTTTTGAGAATCAATCCACACATCATCCGTATTTTCAGGAAGATATTTTCGCAAATTTCGTCGAATCTTCACTTTATCAAATGACATATTTTTCTTATCAACATCAGTAGATGATAAGAGACGAATCTCTTCTTGATTTAAAGCAGGTTGAATGGGTGCATATTCTACACCTGTTTGTAGGATGTTATGGTCATAATATTCTTGAAAATCATCAAAATTTCCAATATATTTTCCCTCCACAAATATCCAAGGAGCTTGTGTATCAAACTTTTGTAAGAAAAGAATCATATCTTTACTATCTTCATACATTTCATAAATAAGACGGAATTCCATATCTAAATTTGTATATTCCAATTTATCAATTAATTCATTGTCATGTAAATTATCTGTTAAAATCATAATTTTGGTATTTTGTGCATAACACAGAATATGTTCCGTAATATTATGATTCATTGCATCTAAATTACATTTCTTTTGAAGTTGTCGTTGATGAAATGTGAATTTAGTATTTCGAGAAAAAATCTCTAAATAAGTTCCCATAATTAAACAAATTGCTGTAAATGCAAAAAAAGCATAATAATAACAACTTATATAAAAACGATATCCATTTTTTGTTTGTATAGGCTGAACTGGACTCTCCTGATAAATACCATTTTCGGCATCATACTCTGCATCTTTTTCTACAAATTGATTCTCATTACGTAAAGGTCTTTGATGTAACATATTTACGGTGTTTTATAATTATTCAACTTCTTTCTTTATATTACCTTTTTTTCATTCATTTTTTTTGATGTTTACGTTATTTATGAAAGAATGAAAAAAAACTGATGGGTCAATAAGTTTAGAAATAAAAAGTATAAAGAAGAGTACTTAACTTCAACGCTTACCTTTTTTGTGACACCTGAAGATAGAAAGATGGATTGCATTGCAAACTACTATTTGGATAGTACATTAGATTATGTTCATTTCCTTGAACAAACTACTGGACTTAATCCTGAGGATTACAGAGATTATTGTGAAGAGTACAAAATTGAACATCGCAATGGAAATCCTCTTTTTAAGGATTTCCTGAACTATGAACAATTCCTCGCAAAACACCTGTAATCACCTGCCCCCGATGGTCGAAAGACCATCACCCTTTATAATAAAAATTTGATAAAATGAACAAAAGACGTCGCTTTGCTCCGTCGTAGTGGATATTACCTCCATACTGGAGGTAAATCCACAAGCGCGACCCCATAAAGGGGTCGCGTGCGGGCCTTTGGCCCGCGCGAGTGGGCTGGATGGGCGAAGCCCACCTGCCCCGAGCACTCATAGATTCGATTGTGGCCTTTATGGCCCAATCGAGACCTCTTGAGCCGTTAGGCGAACTCAAGACAGGTTATCTTCTTACGTGTTCCCATTTTATAAAATACGTAAAAATAATCAAAATGGTAAAAAAAATGAATAGAAACTTTTATAGAATATAAAATAAATGTGATAGTATAAAACAACAAAACACCTATTTTTTGTTATTTAGAAATGAACGCGACACACAGATACCACAATACTACTCCCCGTGTGGAGAATATCGTATGTGATGATATACATAAGATTGATTTAATCTGCAGAAAGAAGAATATTTTAGCTCTTTTTGGCGCACAATCTTTTTTTCAAAAATGTATCAAAGGAATGGATAAAATTCAAATTTACAATGAAGAAGGTATTCGTACTTGTCTTAAAGAATATATGGAACAAGTTTTCCATTCTCTACAAGGTCCTGATTACCCAAATATCTATAAAATTGTTGAATGTATTCAAAGAAATCAAATTCATGATTATGACATTCATGTCATTGAATCTATGCTATCCTCCTATTTTTATGAATACAAAATTAAAGATATCTGGACACATATGATTCATATTACCATTGAAGACCATGATTATTTCATGCGATTTCTAATTGCAATATCCTCAAAATATAGATTTCAATACAATACCATTGAAGAAATTGCACATCGATTCTTTGAATTTATGGACAATGAGAAAAGACGACAACCAGATACTCAACGCATTCGCCTTCCTATCCACATCATGGATGATATTTTTGAATATTTACCTGTTTTTGACTACTTTTATGAAGAACAAGACTTAATGCATTTTACATCACATATTCTACACAATCCAGAGGGATTTATACTAGAAAATGATGAAGAATGCAAAATAGAACTTGATTACATTCATACTCACTCGCGAGAAACATGTTTATCACCTGTTGAACGATTTGTTGCACCTTCACCTCAAATGATGATGATTCAACAAAATTATCCAACAATGATAACACAAAGGAATGAATTTATTCCTCTTCAAGGGGAAGACATTCAAAAGCAACAACAAGAAGTGTCAAAATACATACAAGATAGTATTAAATTTATCTCTCTTATTACTACGAATCGAGAAATGTTTCATACAATTGAGACACAATTACTTCTCATTCAACAACAGAGTTTTGATAGATTTGAACAACTTCCTGTTGTCAAAGAACATGTGATTCAATATTTGAAAACTTATTTTTAATCTTGACACATTCTTTTTCGAAAGTAAAATGTTCGCAATAGAAATTCCATTGTTTATAATTTTTTTCTAATTGGTCTTCTCCCCAATTTTTTATTTCAAACCACTTTTTACTCATATTTTCCCTCTCTTCAAAATATAAATTTATGTCTCGCATCTCTTCCATCTCTCCCTCATTTACTTTTTCACTTAATACAATACCTCCATTTGCCAAAATTGGAAGTATTCTTAATGTCTCCATACATCCACATTTGGGTATTCGATGGATATTCACAAAATATAAATATTCTTCCAATACTCTCTTCCAATCTTCTTTTGTCCATATATTTGTAATATG
>JACCDX010280667.1_pt1 | contig 26293 bp, 39 predicted proteins | sample 7449681 | NCBI WGS metagenome assembly JACCDX01 (sample SAMN15323450, study PRJNA562643) | freshwater metagenome | isolation source: river surface water | place: USA:Blue River Watershed | collected 2017-08-18
CATCTAGTTGGGGTTCGAATCCCTGAGGGACAACAAAACAGGAGAGTTACCCAAGTTGGTGAAGGGGGCAGTTTGCTAAACTGTTAGGTCGTTCGCGGCGCAAGGGTTCGAGTCCCTTACTCTCCGCAATTAATTTAATCTATGAAATACACTAAAAATGAAACAAAATTCATAAATCATGTAAAAAAAACTTGTAAAATTTATGGAGTAAAATGTTCTCTTAGAAAGACAACATTTGTAAAAATGGATGGAAATGTTCGGTGCTCGGGTTGGTTTGATGAAGAAAATAAAGAGTTAGTTGTTGCAATCAATCGAAATGATTGGATCGAAATCTTAGCTCACGAATATTCCCATTTAACCCAATGGGTTGAACAAGTTAAAATTTGGAAGCAAGCAGAAAAATCATTAGGTGTTGTTTGGGAATGGTTAGATGGTAAAAATCATCGAAATATAAAAAAACACATTTCTGTTGCGCGTGATCTAGAACTAGACAACGAAAAAAGATCCGTTAATGTTATAAAAACATTTCAGTTAAATGTTGATCTTGACAATTATATCAGAAAAGCTAATGCTTATGTTATGTTTTATAATTGGATGATGAAAACAAGAAGATGGTCAAAGCCAAATAATAGCCCATATAAAAACGAAAGGGTAAAAGCGGCAATGTCCACAAAATTCAATATGAGATATGCAAAATTATCTTCAAGACTTGAAAAAATATTTAAACAAGAAGACATATAATGAAAATATATTTACTGGTTTTTGTATTTCAAGTGTTTTTTAACATTTTCAAAACAATGGAAATAAAATACACTTATGAAAATAAATTAAAACCACTTTTAATTAATTCAGTATGGATCAACCTAGTCGGGCTCGGTTCTACATATTTTTCGCTTGAACGTTTATTTGCTAGCGATTGGTTGATCATACTTGTTTTTATCAGTGGTAGTGTTTTTGGAAAATGGTTTGCCATGACACATTTCGAAAATTATGAAAATAAATTTTATGAAATTTTTAATAAACCTAAAAAAAATAAAAAGACACTGTAGTGTGACGAAATATGGCAAACGTACCCTCCTGTCTCGGGGGTAAGGAGAAACTGATAAACGTAGAATAATGGGTTGACCACAAGCGCGCGATGTTCTATAGCTAAAGTCCTTTTGGTGGTTCGAACCCACCCACTACAGCGCTAATAATTATAATAAATAAAATGAAATGAAAAAATTCAGAACTCTCTATGGTACAGAAGTACTAGATATTGTTAGCTACATTAGAGAGTACCTATCTCGTAGAGATAATGTAGAAATTCTAATTGGCTCCGACTCACAATGTTATGGAAATAAAAAAACAATTTATGGTGTGGTAATTGCATTATATACTCCTGGTAAAGGTGCTCACGTTCTTTGTACGCGTGAAACGTTACCAATGGAACATAATACACCATCCAGATTGTTAGGTGAAGTTTGGAAGTCAATTGAAATGGCTGAGTTTTTAAAAGAAAATGGTTTACCCAAACCACAATGGATTGATATTGACCTTAATCCAGATCCTAGATATAAATCTAACAGCGTGCTAAGACAAGCTGTCGGTATGGTTGAAGGTATGGGGTATAAAGTTAGATATAAACACTTAGGAGCACTAACAACATACGCTGCAAATCATTTGGTTAGGATTTAAAAAATATTTTTTTACAAACTCTTTGTTTTTTTGAAAACATTGTGTATATTTGTAAAAGAAATAAGGATAGTTCTTTGATTTAAAAATATTGGCCGCCTATGGTCGATTAAAATAAACCATGAAAGTGGGATAAAGTGATCTGGTTTGGTTAAATCAGGTTGCGGTTTCAGCAATGGAACTCGAGTAGGCAAGCAGAATATCATCTGACCTGAAGTAGTGAGGGTAACTCCGTAGCGAAATGGTTGGATGACCAAGCAATCCGAGTTGTTTGGTTGAGGTGGGAACACCAATAAGAATAATCTGTAGAGTTATTACAAGAAGTAGGACCTCCAATCTTACAATTGTGTGATTCAATATGATGGGAGTCTTAAAACCGAAAGGTATGGTAAAAAACAGGTGGTGCTGTTATTATCCTTATCAGATGTCTACCAAGACATCAGTTATGAAGAAGTCCAAAAATATGGTAGCAGGGATGTTACAGAGAGTAGTTTAGTATCGAGTCGCTCAAAAGGTGGCTTGGCTGGCAGATGGGCCGCTACTTTCCAAATTCGGAACCAAAATCATTTGTTAATTACGGTTTAACAACTTAAATAAACAAGGAAAAGTGCCCATCAGTCGTTGGAGACAGGTGACTACACAGTCGAGAGGGGTTCTCGGCCATGAAGGGTCCCAAACCCAACATGATTTTTGAGAAAGTTCTCTAGTCCCGCAAGGACTAATTGGGGTGGCAACCTCGAAGAGTAATGAGTATTAAAAGAGTATCTAACGACTTTAGGATTGGTTAATCTAATTGACCGTCACTGATTGGTACTACTCAAAAGGTAGTGGATAAGAGAAGAAACAAATAATGTCTCAAAGTCAATCGTTAAAACATGTAATCTCAGTGTTTTTTTTTCTTTGTTTCGTAAAACAAAGTGGTGGAATCTGGACGATATTAAAAAACCGTTCGGCCTCAAAATATTAGTCAGAAGAAATTCTGACTTTTTTTTTGTCTTTACAATAATTTTGTCTATATTAGATAACATGAGGATAGTTTGTATTTCTGACACGCACAGCTTACAACATAATATGTTGCATGAAATACCTAAAGGTGATGTGCTAATTCACGCCGGTGATATCTCCAATAGAGGTGGAGAAAGAGATGTCACTCAATTCATTTATTGGTTTCAAAACATACAAGGTTTCGACACTAAAATTTTTATTTCAGGTAATCATGACCATTGCTTTGAACAAGTTAACAAACCTCACCATAAACGTGATTATGACTGGTTACGTAACTTAATGGTACCAGAAAATTTAGCACAATCTGATGTATATTATCTGGAAGATGAATTTATGATAATTGAAAGACCAGAATTTTCAAGACCTATTAAAATTTATGGTACACCGTGGCAACCATGGTTTTATGATAGGGCTTTTAATTTACCTAGGCTTGGCGAAGAATTAGAAAAGAAATGGTTAATGATTCCAGAGGATACGGATGTTTTAATAACACACACACCGCCAAATGGTGTATTAGATCTTGTTAATAATTGGAGACAACCCAATGAAAGTGTTGGATGTGAATTGCTTAGGTTCCATGTGGAACGTATTAATCCATCTTTAAATGTATTTGGTCATATTCATGAAGGATATGGCGTTAAGAAAATTAATAATACATTGTTTGTAAACGCAGCAATTTGTAATTCAGGATATAATCCAATAAATAAACCAATCGTTATAGATCTAGAAGAGTATAACGGACAAATAGTAGCAACATATGTCGAAGAATAATGAAGTAGTAACAGTGGTGATATCCACAAGATCAATTGATGACAAATATCTTAAGCACGTTGAGAAAATGTTTTCACACCCTAAAACAGAAATACTTGTTTATGAAAATGACGGTGTGAATTCATTGACCGAAATTTATAACATAGGGTTAAAAGAGGCTAAAAACGATATTATAGTTTTTATGCACGATGATCTTATCTTAGAAACACCAAACATAACACCCAAGATCGTTAAATTGTTTGAAAAACATTCAGAGTATGGTATTATTGGTGTCGCTGGAACCGATAAATTAACTAGCGGTAGATGGTGGGATAGTAGAGATAATATGTTCGGTGTTGTAGGGCATATTCATGAAGGTAAAAGACATGTAAATCATTACTCTAAAGGATCATATGTGGACGTGTTAAAACGAGTAGTGGTTGTTGATGGCTTGTTTTTCATGGTTGACAGAAGAAGATTAAAAAAGCATTTTAACGAGCAGTTTCAAGGGTTTCATTTCTATGATATTTCTTTTTGTTTTGAGAACTTTAAAGAGGGTGTTAAAATAGGTGTAACCACTAAGATCTCTTTAACCCATAACTCTATTGGTATGGTTAATAAACAATGGGAAAAAAATAAACTATTATTTGAAGCCTTGTATGAAAAAGAACTTCCAGCTGTTCCGGAAACAGAGTATTGATTTTAACGAAATAACGAATATTTATATATAAACAAACAAATTATGACAACATTATTTTTAATTTTATTAGCATTATTAGTTGCTGGTGGTATCGCTTATTTATTAATGAAATCTGGAAAGATTGAAGATGCTAACAATAATAACATTCCTGACGCTATTGAGGAAAAGATTGAAGACGTTAAAGAAGTTGTTGAAGAAGTTAAGGAAAAGGTTGAAGTTGTTAAGCAAAGAGCTAAGCGTGTTAAAGAAGAAGTAGCTGACGTTGTTAAAGCAACTAAAAAGGTTGTTGAGCAAGCTAAAGACGTTACTAAAGCAGCTAAAGGCGCAACCAGAAAAGGAGCTAAGAAAAAAGCTAAATAATTAATTTTTTATATAAAAATAATGGGTTAAGATTTTCATTTTAACCCTTTTTTATCTACATTTGTATTCTATTTATAACGGGGGTGCCTGGCATTGATTTCAGGTATCAGGGGTAAATGGCACGTAGTCAGAATTCATCTATGACTTAAATCCACGGTGAAGCAATTCAAACGGCAACGTTTACAACAACATGGAAGTAGCAGGTTTACTTGCAACTTCTAACGTAGCAGTAGCCTAAGGCGAATCTACATCGGGTCGACTGGCATATAACCTAGGAACAGAAGCCTTCAAGGTGTAATACCGCCTCAGAGTGTTGGAGAATGGTCTAATTGTCTCTTTAAAATCTAGTTAGAAACAGGTTTGTTGTGTAGCTGTGTATGAAACCAACTATTTGTCAGTTGAGAACCAATTGAATAAACGTGTAGTCATTTATTGTTGAACAGGAAAGACACGGGTTCGAGTCCCGTCACCTCCACCAAAAATTAAACCCATCTCTTGATGGGTTTTTTATTATATAAAGGATATAAACGAGCAAAAGAGCCTTTAGAGCTCCTTTGTCGAGATTGAATACCTCCTTTCGTTTTTTCGTATTATCATTTGATGGCGACCAAACCAATCAAACTCCTAATATAAATATCTTGTAATTAACTATTAATTAAATTTTAGTAGGTTTTTTCTTAAACTTTTTCTTAAGGCTTCTTTGATAATTATGGCATCAGTACCCGCAGTTGTTTCGCCATCTTTTGGTACATCTGCTTTTGCAGATCCAAGTGCACTTGATGAGCTAGAGGCACTATTTTTAACAGCGGCTGGATCGTTTAACTTCGGCCAAGTATCTTTACCAACAACACCATCATCATTTAACCCGTTATTTTTTTGAAAATCTTTTACCATTTTCTCCGTTTTAGGTCCGAAAATGTTGTCTCTTTTGTTGTCTTTACTTACATTAACATAACCTAATTTAATTAATAGATCTTGAACCTGTCCAACAATATCACCACGCATCCCGATTTTAATAGCTTTACCTCCTTTTAAATCATCGCCAGTTAGACTGGTGTTAGCACCAGAATCACCTGAACCTTTTTTAAATGGGTCTTCTTCCTTTTTTTTAAATGGATCTTCCTCCTTCTTTTTAAAAGGGTCCTCTTCCTTCTTAAATGGGTCAGCTTCCTTCTTAAATGGATCCGCTTCCTTCTTAAATGGGTCAGCTTCCTTTTGCTCTATTAAATTATTGACGTGTAAATGTGCCATTAGAATATGTAAATGTTAATTTAGTTCCGTCCTTTGTTACTTCATACTTACTAGAACCTAATGATTTAATGTCTAATGCATTTACTGCAGTGTCATCATAACCATCATATTTTTGTTTGAAGAAGTTTCTTAATCCTTGTACGGAATCATCAATACCACTAGTTTGTTTATTTGAATCATCCTTTTTACTTAAATCTGGAGCACTAACATCTGGAAGAAGTGATTCATCCTCTAATCCCAAGGTTTTCATGATTTTATCTCTAAGCGCAAAAGTTATGATAGCGCCACTACTTAATACACTTAAAATAACAACCCATATTAATAAACTTTTTGCTGCTCTACCTGTTTTTTCGATTGTTAATGACGGGTTAGCAGCAATTTTTGACCACATTCTTTTCCATGGTCCATATGTTTTTTCATTTAACATTCTTGCTAAATCATTCCCTATTTCAATAAGTTCAGCTGGTGATTTTTTATAGTATTGTGAGTAATTTATTTTTAATGATGTTGTAATTTTATCATTAAACCCTAATAAATCAACTTGTTGCATGAATGCCGCTGCTTCTGTACTTGACTTGGCGGTAGCATTAATGATATCATTAGCGTTTGGCGGTAAATCGTCAAATTTAAGTGGTTCACTATTAGGTGCATCAGGATCTGGTGTTAATACCGGTTCTTTTTTAGGTTCTGGCTTAGGTGTTGGTGTACTTTTGTTTGGTTTTAACGCAAGCAGTTTATCATCAACATTTTTAACAACTTTAGCAACTTCAGTGTCTGGTAATAATTCTCTTAAACCAGCCTTAACTTCAGAAAAATATTTTGTCTTTAATTGTCTATTTCCCAATTTTTGTATTTCTCCGAAAATTTCAGAAGATAAGTTTTTAATTAACACCTTATCTGCAGCAATCAACTCTTTTGATAAAGCTTGAAGTACCATTTTTTCGTCAGCATTTAAAGCATTTGCACCAGCTTTCGCTATGATTTTTTTCACTTGACTTTGTGTATAGGTCTTGGAACCAACAATAACAGATTTTTCTAGATTTGTGAATATTTTAGAAAATAATTTAGCAGCTTCTGTTGCAAGAGCGTTGGCTTCATTGATTTCCTCCTCCATTAAGATGTCTGGTTTAATACCAATAATTTGATGCATTCTCTGAATGCTTTCAAGTAATGTGTTTTTTTTCATTTTTTCTCTACTTTATATATAAATACTTATGTTTTTATTAACAAACTAATTCCATCTGTGTTTCTGTCTCATATATACCACCGCGACCGTCATCATAGTATTCTTTATTGTTTATCTTGAAAATATCTTTTTCTTCTGTTGATGCCACAACAATAAATTGACCCTTTTTGTAAAAATTTATTAAACATGGATACCCAGCTTTATAAAATGTAGCGGCCTCCTCAGCATATTTTTTTAATTCGTTCTTCTTCGCTAAAATATTTAAATCATCTGCGGTTTTAATGTCTTCAGGTGTAACCGTTGGTTTCGCCACCGCTTCTACTTTAGCCATGTACTCATCGCTAGGACCATCAGCCTTAGCCATTTCGTTTTTTGTTGTACCCTTTTTAACATTAAGTAATCTATCAATACCTGAAGCGCTTACATAAACTAATAACCCCATAATAATACCTTTTCTGTATCTTGATGGTATTTTAGAGATTATTTTCCCGGTAAAATTAGATAAAATATTCACAATACCGGAATCTAAATTATTTATCTTACCTAAAATATATTTTTTCAAACCACTATTTGGTAATTTAGCGATACTTGATTTAATTGATGCAATATATTTTGATGCGTTTGCTGTAATACTACGCATATAATTAATACCAGCAGGTGATTTTAACCAAGTTTTTAGACCCTTACCTACAAGTTTAAATGTGCCGCGAGTGATGTACATTAAAATATCTTCAAGAACTCTAAACGCTGCTTCGGGGTCTTTACTTCCTTGTCTCACATATAAATCAAGATCATTTAAAATTATTGCAGCATTTATAGCTTCAACAACAACCGGGACAACAATCGTTTCTGAAAAAACAACCTCAATAACGGTTTGAGTTGCCATCCCACCCGGTGTCATTATAACCGATCTTAAATCTAATAAAGCTTCTTCATATTCGCCTTTTATTAGATTTATAACAAGATTTTCACCATCATCAGCCTTGTACACACGTTGAGTGGTTTTACCCGAAATTTTCGCCTCAATGTTTCTTCTGTTTTGGGAATCCACATTTGCAAAATAATCTGAACTTGCTTTAGGGTAATATGGTGTTTTAAAATCAAATACTTTAGTAGATTGTTCACTTAATGGGTTTGCTTTACCTCTCTTTAAACTAGAACCAACGGTATCAGACCATTTAGTTACACCAATTTGGTTTCCAGGTCCTCTTGTCACCCCACTTTCCCACTTGGTTGCACCAGTCTTTTTTTCACCGTCACTTGATGTTCCAGCATCAGGAGCAGCTGCGGCTGGATCGTTTTCTTCTTCGTTAACGTCTTGAGCCGCAATAAGTTGTTGTGATAACCTTTCTAATTGTTTTTCTGTTAGTACTAATTGCATACCCTATAAATATAAAATAATTCCGGTTTTTTTTGTTAATATCAATAAAATATACGAGTTTTGTGCTTTAAAATCAATAATAATGAAAAAACTATTCTTAATACTATTAATTGCACCACTATTTTGGGGTTGTGAAAAGGTTGAATTTATTAGTGAACCATCCATTGCTGGTAGATGGATCTTTACAGATTACCAGGTGGTAAAGATTAGCTCAATATCCCCAATTGACATCATAAAAAATGACACAATATGTATAAATTCATTTAATAATCAAAGTTTTGTCTCTGGGGGTGCTTTAATGAAACAAAACTACAACCAAACATCTCCAGATAGGAGATTTGTTATTGGTGACATTTGGGAATTCGATGGGGCACCTAAAGCAACGTCATATGATTTATATGTATCAAATAATACGAAAGGTGATGAAATAAAAGCTGACTTCCCTAGACCTTATCTAGCTGGTGAATATAGCGATCTATATGTTAAAAATTTAAGTAATGGTAGTTACACCAGTTATACATTTTCTACCGATGCTATGGGGTCTTTAGCTAAAAAATTAACGTTAACGAGTACACCAATTACTACGGATCTATACTTAAGTACTGGCATGAGAGATAAAGCGGTTACCGTTGTGATTATTCTAAAGTTTACTAGACGTTAATTACTCGTCATAGATAGTTTGATCCTTTTGTGCAAACATCTTGATAAACTGGCCAGCCTTAGCGTTTGCTTCGTCTTCAATTTCGCCTCCAATATCTGGTGGTTTTGGACCATCTAGACGACCGTCTTCGTATTGTTTGTGATGTACCAGCTCGTGAGCAACACTTCTCATTACATCAACTAGCATCCTATTCTTTGCATTAACCTTAATTACCTTTTCTGGTTTAGTATAATCATAGTTTGCAGTTGTTTTAAGTTCTTTTCTACCGTTTTGTACAACAACCTTTGGGGTGGACTTTAATTTAAGCTCACCTTTTACGAATTTTATAAATTCTGTTAATTTTTCTTTTTGTTGATCGTTTAAGAATCCCATAACTTATAAATATCACAATATTTCTTCTTCTGGTAATTCGTTGTGTTTTGAGTACTCAAATAGCAACTCAGATATAAAATCCTCGTCTATTTCACTATCTTCATCCAATAACGTTGGTGAATAATATTCGATATCATCCCTGGTTAATTCAAGAACTCTATAGAAATCATCCCCGTCATTTTTTGTTGAGAATTCGACATAAAGACCGCCGGTATCCTCATTAAGGTAAAACTCTCGTATTATCATTTTATCAGTACCAAATAAGTATATCTTTTTTTCATAAAAGCCTATAAATTTTATAATTATTGATAGATATTTGTTATATTAGTTATTATGTTAGATTGGTATTCGGTGGAATATTTGTATCCAAAGGCATTTAAGAGATTTAATGATATCATGTTTCCAAACGTGGGTGTGTTAAGTATTTCCACGATCGGAGGATATGATTTAAAAAAGCTTTATAGATTCTTTGACAAAGAAGGAATATATCTAACAGTTGAGATGTACAACCCCAAACAATGGGTGTTTACCATCTCATTAAATAACGGAATTGTTTTTGGTCCCACACAATCTTCTAAAGAAAATAGAGAAGAAATTGAAAAGGATGGGTTCTTTGAATGCTTCAGGATCTTAGAAAAAAAGTTAATCAATGAGTGAAGGGATATTTATGAATATGTCCATATCATTTCTTTTACAAGCAACTAGAGTACTTCACGTCGGTAATTATGACGACGATGAGGTTAGAATGATTTATGATTATATAAGAAACGTTGACAATGACTTAATTTTTGAGTATATTAACAACAAGACAATATTAAGCTATAATAATGATTTGGAGCTGTTAATCGAAATTATTGATAGAATGATACAAATACTAGAAGAAACTGAAGAGTATGAGAAATGTCTAGTATTAAAAAATAAAAAAGAGAAATGTCTCCAAGAAAACAAAAAACAATTAAAATATGAGTAGTGTATTTAAAATGAGCGAAGAAGAAAAAAAGAAAATCTTAGAAAAACATAAAGACGCAACAAAGAATCATTATGTTAAAAAAGATGAAACTAAAAAAGGGTTACAACAACCAGACAAGAAAGATAACAAAAAAGCCTCCTAATTGGAGGCTTCTTTTTTATTTAAGTATTTCGTAAGAAATATATAGGACAACCAGAAACAGCCTGAAATAGAATAGAAAACTATATCTGCTACCCAATACGAACCACTCAGATCCATTATTAATTTGAATAGAGCGTCGTACCCAAATGGGAGAAAGAACATCGCTAACATTAGTGATGTATCTTTGTATAGCACTAGCCTTCTGTGTTTGTCTTTTAACTTTTTGATTTTGTTCATCATCAGGGTCCATGTATAAGTTGTTTATCGATTTATGGTGTATAACCGGTTTTTATAAATATTTCGTCTTTAACTCTTTTTAACGCTGATGCTACAACTTGGTGCATATCATAATATTTGTAATCAGCTAATCGACCGCCAAATATTACATTATCTTCAAGATTCATCAATTCTTTATACTGGTTGTATCTAGCGTTGTTAGCTGTGTCGTTAACAGGATAATATGGGTCACCAACACTCTTTGGGTACTCTGTTGTTATAACTGTTTTCTTTTGTTTACCAAATTCAAAATGTTTGTGTTCAATGATCCTTGTGTATTCAGGACTAACATCTGTATAATTTATAATAGCATTACCTTGAAAATCTTCAATATCCTTTACCTCTGTTTTAAATTCTAAACTTCTGTATTCTAAGTTACCAAACTTATAATCATAATATCGATCAACAGGACCAGTATACACTACAGTATCACATTGGTTATCCCAATATTGTTTATCTTCAAAATAATCAACATCTAACTTAACTTCAATTCCGTCCAATAACTTTTCAAATATTTTTGTGTACCCACCAATTGGTATTCCCTGATATTTGTCAAAAAAATAATTCTCATCAAACGTTAATCTAATCGGTAATCTTCTAATAATACTTGATGGTAATAGCTTAGGATCTCTACCCCATTGTTTTGTTGTATAACCTTTAATAAAGATTTCATATATTTCGGTACCAACTTGTGATAATATCCACTCTTCTAAATTCTTTGGATTTTCTATATCATGCTTAACGTGATTTAACATGATTTTAGCTTGTTCTGGTGTTGTCACATTATACAACTGATATAATGTCATTAAATTAATAGGAAACGAATATATCTTTTCTTTATAATTTACTTTAGGTCTATTAACATAATGGTTGAATTTACAAAGCCTATTCATATATTCCCAAACATTATCATCAGATGTATGAAAAATATGTGCACCATATTTGTGCACGTTAATACCTTCAATTTCTTCAGTATAACAATTACCGCCAATGTGTGGTCTTTTATCTATAACCAAACACTTGAACCCATTATCGGTCAATTCTCTTGCAAAAATTGATCCGAATAATCCTGACCCTACAATTATATAATCATACTTACCCATTTATATAGTTTTTAACGTGTTCTAATTGTAAAATTTTATCTTGTGTTGTTGCAACACAATTTGCGTGATGTAATATTATTTTAGAATTTAACGACCCTTGTGACCAGTTCCAAATAGTACCATTAAAAGTATCGCTTAATATCTGGTCTAGTTTTAAATTAGCTAATGCTTGCTCGTTAATAAAAAAATTTTCATCACTAGACTTTAAGTCATTCAGTATGTTAAACCAAAATTCCTTAGTTTGTTTAGTATTTTTAATTAACATAAACCCAGTGTTAACTGTGTCACCACCAGAGTTTTCTTTTTGAAAAATAATATCATTATTTTTATTCATATACTCAATAATTGTATCATATATTGAATCAAAAAATTGTATATCAATATCACTAACAACAAAAAATTCATTCTCTAGACTATTATCCAATATGTTTATTATTGCATTAACTTTTTGTATTATTAATTTTTTAAAAGCAATTGAACCAAAGTGAGACACATTATTTTCATTAGTAAACTCCTCGCCCACCAATTCGAAATTTTCTTTATTATATTTTAAAAATGTTGGTAAGAAATATTTTGTTAACAATTCTTCTTGATTCTTAGTCCAAAAATAATATAATTTAATTTTACTCATTGTTTTCTGGTTTATATATCCCATATATTTGAAACAGTGTCTTTTCAACATCTAACCCAGATTGTGGGTACACTTCATGTGATAAGGTATCCAATATTTTTTGATAATACTCTAGTGGTTTGTTTCTTATTATTCTTCTACTAACAATATATTGAGCACCAGGTGTCATATAAATTGGGTAAGTAATGTTAAACCCGATTCTTTTAGAATATGACTCAACCTGTTGATTAATTGATTCGTAATCCATAGTTAACTGATGTTGCACACCCAATGGTTTAAATTCGGTTTTAAAATCAAATTCATTAATAATGTTCTTTAGGTCTGTACAATGATCAAAAGGATTACCTTGAACAAATGCTAAGTATTCTGGTAGATTATCATAGTTGTTAACAATATGATTAAAGAATGTGTGACCTTCTCTACCCACATTTGGTAAATTATTTTGGAATAGATTTATTTCATTTTCATTCTTATTATAGATCGTTGTTTTATATTTAATATCGTTTGTCCAGGATATATCCTCATTGTAACGTGATACAATAACCTCTAAATCTTTTTTTGTTGTGAATAAATCAATATATTCTCTCCATCCGCATTGTATCAAATTGTAATTATCTGGATTAGTAAGGTATGTAAAGTCAAATATTTTTTCATCGCTACCAACAAACCCTTTTGATATACAATCTAATGCTGTTGTTTTAAATAATTCACAAATATCCTCTATACATTTTTTAGGAACAAATACCGCACCACCTTGAATATATCTCATTTGAGATAATGCATGAAACTTGTATTGATCTTCACCAACCCTAACATACGGATGATGACAAAAGAATGTGACTTTGTTGTTATCCAGTTCGTTAATCTTTTGAATGTCTGGCCACTTAACATTTTTTTCTGGTTGATCGTTTCTTATTACCCCAGCATCTGCCCAAGCATACAAGTCAGCGTCAAATAAGTTTTTTCTGGCTGAATCTAGTATGTAAAATAACTTAGCAAACATAACCACATTATATAATGGTTTTGTCATCTCTGGAACATCAAATTGGATGTCTTTTTTAAACCCTTCACTTGTCATTAAAGTGTTTAATGGTTCATAAAATGTTTTGTATCCTTCAATTGTTTCAAGGGGTTGAATTATTAAAATTGTTTTTTCTAAATTGGGGTCAACCTCTTTTCTGTAGTTTAATATATCATTTTTAAACTTCTCTTCAGTATAGATAATAAGATTGGTATCTAAGTAAAGTAAATTTCGCATCCACCACAAATAGGTATGATAAGACATTGTAAAATTATCCCACTTATCTCTACCAATATCAAATATGGCTGTAACAATGGCCGTTTTTTTTATATCCATTCCCAATTAATTTTTTGATTCTTATGCAGAATATTAACTTCATTAACATCGAAGAAATTTGAAGTATTTTCTGGTGTTATAATTGTTTTTAATTTTTGTCCCTCATAATTTAGTATGGTTGGAACCATCCCTTCGTGATATGCATGATAACCATTTGTATTATAATCCATGATGGTTTTTAATGCTTTGTTTGAAAATCTAGTTGTTGGGAAAAATGAACCAAATAGTTTAGTCATATCCGTAGGTAAATTAGCATCAATACCAGGAAACCTTTTAAACCATTCAGTTCTAGAGTAAGTTCTATCATCAATTACTGGTACATCCGGTTGTGTTTCAACGTCAGTATTTTTAAATAAAAAATATGTTAAGAAATCCGCGTCTTCATTTTTAAATGAATCAAAAAACAACCCCCAATTATCCATTTTAATATCGTCATCAAAAAACCAATAGTAATCATAATTTGGGTGTTCCATATAAAAATTTATCATTCTTAAATGAGCATAAAACCAAGCAATGTTTCTATTACCATATGAGTTCCACCAGTTGAATTTACTAACCTCTTGTGTAAAATTCAATTTTTCTCTTAATTGTTGTTCTGTGAACGTGAATCCTTTATTAAAAGATGGATCTTTCGTTACATCAACAATTACAAATTTATCACCATTAACAATTGGTTCATTTAGCCACTCATCAGCAAACGGACCATATAGATCACTAGTCGAGCAAATACACAATGCGTTATTCATATTCTTTAGTTATAATTTTCTTCCATTCATCAACTCTATTAAATTGATGAACCATATCATATTTTATTCCGGATTGAGTATAAACAATACCATCGTCTCTTAATTCTGGTATACCATACCCTTTCCTTATTAAGGAGTTTTTAAGCCCCCAAGATTCAAAAAATTGTGTTGGCCCAGCAGATTGACAATGCATAGCCCAACCTTCATCTAATGAAAAGTTCTTTAACCTATCGATTTCATTATTCTTAACCATTATAATAAGTGCTGCTTGATCTTTAATGTTGTGACCATTTAAACTATTTTCACACATATAATCTAACTTATCATATAGTTTTACCAACGCTTCCCTTTTACCACCAATAATACCCGAACAAACAATCTCTGTTTGCATACAAGATGATGTTTCATCTGGGAATACTTTATTAATCACATCAGCATTCCACGGCTCCTCACAAACCAAAATACCCTCTCTACTAATGAATACATCATAGTTATCTAAATCCATTTTACTGAATGGATCAGATTGAAACAAAACGTCGAACACATCTGTAATTAAAAAAAGATCAGCATCGGATTGATTTAAAAAATCCTTAGTGTGTTTTAATCTCTTATTGTTGATATACCAGGTATCCTCAACAGTAACTTGATAGTATTTTATATTTAAATCAACACACGCTTGTATGTCTTCGTCTGTAGCATTTGCTGCAATTAAAACAATTTCACCATCAGAGTGTTTCCTAAAACTTTCTGACCAAACTTTTATTTTGTGTTTGTTTAGTGATATGTTATTCGATAACCCTGTTAAAACTTTTTTCATTATAATTTACCCTCACTTTTATTTAACCAACCTTTTGATTCAGAATGTGGCCACACAACCCATTTAAATGGCTTTCTCTCTGTATCAAATGTTCGCCATATTTTTATAAAATCATCATTTGTTGATAACGCCGACTTAACCTCTTGCGCATTCATATCTTGTCTATGCAACGTACCGCCAGCCTCGTCTTCAAATATTACCGCCCAGAAATCATAATCATTATCTACAAAAACACTTCTATGAACATCAATACAATGTTTAAATATCTTTAAAAATGATTGATCGAACTCCTCACCATATAATGGTGGATTTGGTGCTACCTTATTGTCTAAAGTGTACTTCTGTACTGCTCTCTTCTTAAATGACAAACCAGCATATCTTTCATAGTCCTCAAGTGTTCTAACTTTACCAAAATCATATATACCAAAATCTATATCTTTTTCATGACCATCCATTTCAAATAGTTTTCTATTTCTTAGATGACAGTTATTATTCTTATCAACCCAAGAACTATCATCATCCCATTGTTTTGTTCTATTTTTTCTGGTGTACTCATGCCAAGCAACTATTTTATGTGGATGAAACAAATCATAACCCCAAGTATATGCTCTAACAGCTATTGAAATTTCTTCACCATGAAAATAGTATTCCGGATCATGTGGCACCTCTTTAACAAATTGTCCCGTTGTAAAACAGAAGTGTGCTGAGTAAAATCTAGCTGGTATTGGCTCTGTTAGTTCTTTATGATTATCAATTGACGCTGGTAAGAAAAACACCGCACCTTCAGGAATAAATCTATCAAAATTCATTTTCCATGGCACCATCGTTCTACCTGCTGGGTCGTTATCCGGATCATATGATGAAATGTATGATGTTAATAAAGGTTTTTCATGGCCCTTAGATTGTAACAACTCATACATACCAATTAATTCCTCATCCCAATTTTCAATAAACCTATGGTGTGAATCTAACTGAAGTGTAAATTCTTCTTCATTATATTTTTGTTGTAACAAGTTCCTTGCCCAGCAAGCTCCCTTAGCTTCTTTATAATTTATGTCAATGATTTTAAATCTGTTATCGTCCTTAAACTCATCTAGGTTATCCCAAACATCATCAACAGAATGTTGCCATGCAATTGAAAATACCAGGTTTTCTGGGTGCTTCGCTTTTTCAATACAATCTTTTAATGTGGGGATTAATTGTGGATCTCTATAAGATGCAATTTGAATAAAAATTTTTCTATTTCCCATTATGTTTTTTTATTACTTAATATAGCAAAAGTTAGTTAAATAATAAATCATATGGTCATTTTTTTATTTGGTTTTTTTTACATATATTAGCTCAATATTAAATTTTTTAACAATGAGCTACCTACCAAAAATCCAAGAAATTACCGAAGAGATTATCACAACTTTAGTTGAGGATGACTATTTTACTGAGTTTGAAATATCTAGCCAAGATTATGCCAGAAAAAGAATTTCGGATGAATTAACTAGGAAATTTCTGGAAAACGGATTAGATAATGAAGAGGAAGGATATTTTACTGAGGACGAATTTGATACAATACTTAAAGAAATTATTGCTGAAGATGTCCTAAGAACATTACAGAAAAACGGATTAATTGATTCTTATGAAGATGATGAAACAGAAGAAATGTTTTTCTTAACAGATCTAGGGAAAACTCAGGTTGACAAAATGGACAATGTGGAGGATGTAAAAGGGTTAAAGATATTCTTAGATAACGAGGAAAGGAAATAGTTTTATTTCTTTTTCTCTTCTACTTGCTGGGTGTATATAGACCTTTTATGAGATTTAACTTTATCTTTTAACTGGGACAATAATTTTTGTGCGTTAGCCAAGCTTGACCCAATACTATTAATCCTACCGTTTGAAAGGGTTTTTAATCCACCTGGGATCGAATCTTGTAATTTTCTAAATTCTTTAACGGTCTCATTCAATGAGTTTTGTAACTCATCCATTTTAAATTGTACTCTACTAAATTCCTCTCTTTTAACCTTTGATGCCTCTTCGTTTAAAAGCTGATCTAAAACAGACTTAACAATATTTTCAGAAATTATCTTCTTTTCCATATCCATATAAATACTTTTTTATTGTATAATTTTTTATTTTCTGGTTTTTTTATTATATTAGACTTACAAATACCAAACAATGAACGAAATATTTGAACAACTGTACGATTTTGACGATCTTTTGATTGAACCAGCGGTGTTATCTAGCATCAGATCCAGGAGTGAAATAAATCCAAGAAACATCTATGGTAATTTACCACTAATGACAGCCCCAATGGATACCGTTGTTGGTGAGAACAATTTTCACCTGTTCGCTAAACACGGAATATTACCAGTGTTACCTAGAATAATGAATCCATCAAAAGATCACTTTGATGTTAATATGTTCTTATCATATGGTTTAGATGACTTTAAGAAAGTATTCCTAGATAATAAAATATACGTACCAGATGGTAGTAGGATTATGGCACTAATTGATGTGGCCAATGGTCATATGGTTGATTTATATGAAATGGCTAAATCTGCTAAGACCATGTATGGGTATTCTATGTGTTTGATGGTAGGGAATGTTGCAAATCCTAAGACTTTTCAAGAATATTGTAAGATTGGTGTAGACATGGTTAGAGTTGGGATCGGAAATGGTGGCGGATGTTTAACAACTGTTCAAACTGGCGTTGGTTATCCAATGGCTTCATTGATCGAGGAATGTAACGATATTAAAAAACATGGCGGTTGCAGAACGGAGATAGTTGCTGACGGTGGTTTTAAGAAATATTCAGATATTATTAAAGCACTAGGATTGGGTGCTGACTATGTGATGTTAGGCTCTATTTTAAATAAATGCTTGGAAAGCGCCGGTGAAACGAGTAAAGAAAATTATGAAGTAATAAATCAGTACACCAAACATGCCAACGAGCTGTTTATGGCTGACGTACCACTTTATAAAAACTTTAGAGGTATGAGTACCAAAGAGGTTCAAAAATCATGGGGTAGAGACGATTTAAAGACGTCTGAGGGTGTTACAAGAAGAAACGAGGTAAAGTATACAATTGAGAGTTGGTGCCAAAATTTTGAGGATTACTTGCGTTCAGCAATGAGTTATAGTGGAAAAAAAGAACTCCACCATTTTATTGGTGGAGCTAACTTTAATATGATTTCACAAAACTCATTTAAGAGGTTTAATAAGTAATTAGTCTACTCTAAAGTCGGTGTTTTCAGAACCTGTGATTTCTTTATCACGTTTCATACCTTCTTTAATGTAACTTCTTATGAGCTTTGAAACGGTAACTTTCTTTTTGTTTGCAACCTTTTCAATCTCCTTATAGTAAGCCGGTACAACCCTAAATGATAACATTTGGATCAATTGTTTATGTTTTGGCATATCTGATCCAGCACTAGCTTTAGGATCTTGTTGCGTTTCTTTATATTTGTTAGAAGCCATTTTGTTGTTTTATTATAAATATTTGGAATATCGGTTATTTTTAACTATATTAGAACTATAAATCATAAATACTATGTCAGAAGATAAAGATCAACAATTAGACCCAGTTAAAATGTGTGAGGAGAAATATCCTGAGACCACAAAAGAATTTAAAAGAATCCTGAAGGAACAATATGAGGTGTTCTGTAGAAAACAATTAAACTACGGACCAGACAACATTTCAGTTGGGACACGCCTGGAAACCCCTGAGGAGATTAAACTTTCGCAGACGGGCCTCTGGTTCAGAATGAATGATAAGATCCAACGGTTAAAGCAACTCGTTTTATTGGGTAAACCAGACACCGTGGGTGAGGCTGTCGAAGATACATATCAAGATTTATCTGTATATAACATTATTGCGCAGATCGTTATTAGGGGTAAATGGGCTAAGTAATTTGCCAAATTTTTTACAAAAAAGGGGTAGATTTGTTCTATCCCTTTTTTTATTACCACAAAAGAAACTATTTATAAAAAAACGCTAGAGAGTATGAATGTAAATGTAAACCACCCCTCTGTTGTTAAATTCTTATCAGATATTACCAACAATATTGTATCCAACATTTCTATTGATCAATATTTTACCCTTTCTGAGGAGAAAAGGTCTGCTTTGTCATATGCTGTGTTTAAAATCATAAAAAGTAACACAGAAAAGAGAGTTAATCTTGGTGATACTGAATTTAGAGCATTCTTAGTTGCACTATGGAAAAAGAATGAGGAGAGCGAAAATTATGAGGTTGCAGCTATCTTAAACGATATAATTAAAAATTATGAATCTATTAACGAACTGTCAAAACCGTTAAAGACCATAAAGAAAACCACAAAAACAGAAAGAAAACCAAATGGCTAAAAAAGTTATTGACAATTATCTTAAAAAAAAGAAATATGCAATGCTAGCCATAAAATGGTGTAAAAAGAATTTGGGTGAAAACGAAAGGAAAAGAACTAAGTTGTGGGTAGAGTTCACAACCAGGAAAAGGAGAATGAAGAAATGGGACATTTGTGGTAACTACTGTTTCTATAGAAATAAAATGACAATACATGAACCAGCTTGCAAAACAATATATGATATTGTTTCAACTGTAATTCACGAATACACCCACTACCTCCAATCAAGGAATCTATACCAAAAATACGAGAAGGTATACTATTATTCTACCAACCCATACGAAAGAGAGGCCAGAAGAAACGAAAAAAAATATACAACCCTTTGTATTAAAGAAATAAAGAAATATTTATAATAAAATCCAAAAATCATGTTATTAGAAGAAATTATTAAGAATCACCTCAAAAATCTAGTTGAAGCAAAACAAGGTGGTGAGACAAAAGAAGCTAAAGGTAAATTAGCTAAGCAGTTAAATGAATTTGCATCGATGCATAGTCAGATTTTAAAATTAAAATCAGAGTTAAATAAACTAGAAAAAGATCCAAAATATGTTGACTCTAAAGAAAAGATAACACAGATTATGGAAGAGTTAAAAGAAACTGGTCATGACATCTTGGAGACAAAACAATATGTTGTTAAGATGACAAGAAAGAGTTCAGTAACTGAAACCGCTAGTTATGCTAAAATATTAGAAGATTTCTTACCTAAGGTTTCAATTAAATTAAGAGATGTTTTCGCTAAAATAAAAGAAAGTAACACAACTGTTGGTAAAAAAAGTGCGTCTTTTGATGTAAAATCTAAAGAGAGTGAAGTTAAAGAAAGTGAAGGTGGATCTAAAGTTTCATTAGCTGGTGTATTATCTGGTGTTAAATCAATACACTCAATGATCAACAGACTTAAAAATAGATTTAATTAACAACGATTGCTTCGGGAATTTCCCTTAAAAATAAAAAAACCTCACCTTGTGGGGTTTTTTGTTTTAATATGATGTCACACATCCAAAACTCTCTTAGCTCTTGAATATGGGCCTCATTTATAGCTTCCTGTTTAACTTTTCTGTATATCCAGAATAACCTGTCTTGATATTTTACTAATTCTTTGTTTAAAAGCATAATTTACTTGTGATCCTTTGGTTCGCATACCATCTCAAGTTCACTCCATTTAAATTTAGGCTTTTGATTTAAAAAAACATAGCATTTCCACACATTTTCTTTTTCAAAATATACGTGTTTTTCCATATGTGAAGGAATTGCAGCATTTGTTGGTAATCTTTTTACTGGATTATCAAAAAATACTTTAATTATTACTGTTAAATTTTGATTGTCGTCCCATTTTCTTTCTTGCTCTTCAAGTAATCTCCACTCACCTCTGTTCATATATTGATCCTGTAACATACAATTTAAATAAGAAAACGTTTGTTTAAGATTTTCCATATTATCAGAGAACGATGCGGCCGGTGCCAAATGTCCTTTGTCATATATGTTTTTAGCATAGTCTTCTGCGTCTGATGTGTGTATATTCTTTTCAGTATAAAAGTCCATAGCCCCTCTGTTAACGTTTGTTGGCCTGTTGATTGAACGATACTTCAACCATAAAGGGGATTCTAGCTTTTGGGAATAAAGGACCTCAAATACCTGATTTTTAACTCTTACTGTGTCTTGTGAAAATGAACTTAAACTAATTAGAATAAGTCCAAATAAAAATAACGTTTTTTTCATATTATAACTGTGTTATATACTTAAATATATCCACAGCGGCATTAGTATCAACACAGAACTCAACAAACGGTATGTTATTAATTAATAGTGTTTGTTTAATATCCTCGTCAATTTCTTTAGCTTCATTTAAATCCTGTAATCTACCATTAGGATCATATGTATCATTGTTTCTAGTTAAAAGGATGTTTATGTTATCATACTGACGAAATAGTCCCCACAAAAAGTTACTTAACCCAGACATTGAATAATGTGATGATGGATAATCCGAACCGTATCTACTTTCATAGAAACAACCCAGAACTATCGGCGAATCAACAATAATGTATTCAACCTTACCATACAACCTGCTTATGTTTCTATGTTGATTTGCAGTAATAAAAAACTGATCCTTTAATTGTGAGATGTTACCCTCCCAAGCAACCTCTTTAGGAAATTCATATGTGTATTCAACATTCATATGATTTTTTTTCATTTCGGTATATAAACCACAAGCCTGTGTTGACTTCCCAATACCCGGCCCACCAAAAAAATTGATAATTTTTGTTTTCATAGCATTAATATAAACAAAAAAAGGGAAAATTACAAACTTTCCCTTTGTCGATAGACCTTAAATGTTCCCCAACATTCAAAAATAAATAAATCAATAAGGTTAAAAAATCTTATAAACTCCATGTCTATTTGTCATGTTAAAATAAATTCTGGTTAATAAATCTAATATCCGGAAAAATATGGAATTTTTATTTTTAATTAGTATTTATCTAGTATGGAAAACATATATTCAGTATTGATTGCGGTTGTTTCAGTATTGGGATCCGCAGCAGCGTTTAGATTCTACGAGAAACGAGCACTTAATAAAGAACGAGATGATGACTTTATCAGACACGATTGTAAAGATAGAATCGCTAAGTTAGAAGCATTATTAGTTCAATCATCTGTTGAAAAAGACGAACTTCGTAAAATGGTATTAGGGTTAACAAAAGAAGTCGCGGCACTTAGCGTTAAGGTTGAATATCTAACAAAAGAAAATGAGGAATTACATAAAAGAAAAAGAACATTAAAATAATATGAAAAAATATATCTTAACAGAATCACAAGTAAAAAGAGTATTAGACGCTTTAATAAAAGAACAATTTAGTGGTACGGATTCACCAGAAGACATGCACCATGTTCAAATGGCGTTAAACAAATACTTTAAAGCGAAAAACATTAGAGGTGTTTGGGCTTCCTATGATTTTAAATTAAACCCAAAGGCACCTATCATTGTTATAGACGCCGATGGTGCATGGGGTGATCAATCATCAGCAGCGTTAGCGATATTCCAGAAGAACAACGGTTTAAAAGCTGATGGTATGGTTGGTTGTTGCTCAACAAATAAACTAGTTAAAATGGGTTATTTAGGTCGCGATCTATTTGATAGCTTCTTGGGTTTATTTGGTTGGGAACCAAATTGTGGTGGAGAATGTAGAGGTAATTAAGATTTATTGGTTAAAGAATCAAAAATTTTAATAATATCATCTAATCCATTATAATCAAAGCACTCAGAATAACCTGAAAAAGATTCTAAAATTGGTCTGTATTTTTTTACAGACCTTTTTTTATTTAGCTTATCTTTAATCTCATCTTCTAACCTTTCAGCATCTGGTGTGTCGATTCTTCTTAATATTGATTCCAGTATATAACCCTCATATCCATACGCTTTACTAAAACGTCTCATGATAAATCTTTTAGATGTTATACCAACTTTAACAAACGTTTTTCCTGAACTCTCTTCTTTAATTAAAACTAAATAAAGCGACTTTGGTAGTTTTTTTAATTTAGTTTCTTTTACCTTTTTATGTTTACCTAATTTTATAACAGCATAATCCTTTGCCTTTTCTAGAGTTTTAAATTTTTTTTTATCCCTGTTTTTATTGATTATGTATTTTTTAAATCGCTCAATAAAAATATATTGACCACTATCCGCTTCGTAACTAATTGATTTACCGTCTTTTATCTCTGATATTTGATAAAAACCAACCTTACACACTTCTTTCTTAGTTTCCATATTTTTATTAATTATTTTTGAATGTTAAAAGATAGTACTATATTTGCACTTCATAAATAATAACTATGGTAGAAAAAAGAGAAAAATGCTGCACCGGGTGCAAAAAGGAACTTTCATTAAATTTGTTTTACAAGAACAAAACAAATGAGGATGGTAAAAGTATCTATTGCAAGACTTGTACCAAGTTGAATGCTAAAAAGTATTATCAACAAAAGTTACTTAAACAAGCCAGTCAAAGTAACGGCTTCCATATTAAGGATGTGATTTTCCCATCTAACTTTGTCTCTATGGACACTAAAAAAGCAGATGTGGCCTTAAAAATTGCTTTAATACAACGGTTAATGTTAACTGTTAGTTCTGAGTTAAGGGAATTGGCTGAATCCCTTTCAGAAGAAAAAATAGGTGTTTAAAATGGTTTGGTAATGATTAATTAGCCCTCCAATTTGGAGGGTTAATTATTTTACACTTATTTTATATTTATATAGATAATGAACTTCAAAGATTTGATTTACGAGATTCTTATCAACGAAAATACCGATAAGAAAAAGACTATAGAAAGAGCCATGGGATTTAGTCCAGCATGGGCCGAAGAGTTTTATCAACTAAGTGAAAAACACTGTATCTGGGTGGCTAATTCTTTTTTAAACGATTATGTGGTAACACATAAAAAATCAATTGAAAAGAAAGCTAATAAAAGATTTAAAGAAGAAAAAGATCTTAAAAGAGCTGCTAGGGAAATATTAAACACAAGCGGGCCAAGAAATCTTATATGGAAGGAAGATTACGAAGAAAAATATAAATACATATTTGACTGGTTGTCAAGCCCAAGAGTAGCTAGTAGAGTTAATGTTAAAATATTAAGCTTTAAAGATGCTCTTGAGAAGTCAACAATCTGGCACGAGTCTTTAGAAACTGGTGTTAGTGCAAACTACAATGAAGAACATGAAATCATTTTAGATTATAGAAAAAATGGTGTTGGTTTTTATTGGGCTAATTTAAATACCAGCATGTCCGAGGAAGAGAAAAGAAGAATGGGTCATTGCGGTAACGATAGCGGTAAGGTTTTATTTTCACTTAGAAGTATTGATGAAATACAAGATGGTAGATCACACGTAACCATTTCATATGATCCTAAAACACGTAAATTAGGTCAAATGAAAGGGCCTCAAAATAGAAAACCAAAACAAGTCTTCTTTAAATTTATTATTGACATGTTGTTAAATAACAAGTATCCGGTTGTTGGCTTTGAGAAAAACATATATGCATATGATCAAAATTTTCAATTAGAAGATTTAAGTAAAGATGAATTAAATCATGTCCTTTCAAATAATCGCGAAATAAAGCTTGATTACGTGTTTGGTGATAAAAAAAGAGTTTACACAAATAAAGATAATACCGACGTTATATTGTTTAAAGAAGATGGTAGAAGCAATACAACAAAACACTATGGTGTTGTAAACGTGGAGACACTTGAGGTGATTAAAGATTATGAATATCTTTTAGATGAAACTAGTGATTTTACGGACAATTATATAATCGATGGTACTTGGTATCAAATGAAAGATTTTAAGAGCGTTAAAACTAATGACGATTTTATAATTTTTGCAAAATTAGGTGAAAGTCCTTCAGAAAGAAAGTTTCAGTTTTTAACAAAACAACAAGCACAAGAATTAGTAGATAAAATGTCCCCGGAAGAGGACGATGACGAAGATAGTATTGCAAAATAAAAAAGGGGTTTTAAACCCCTTTTTTTATGATAATAATGCGTAGTATTCTTTGAAGTGTTTAATTCTATCTGGTAAACCGATTGTACCACCGTTAACTCTTTTAGTAATTTTAGTTACAACTTGATCACTCGCACCTTCATCTGCCATTTTATGTAAACCATTTTTACTGAAAAACCAAGCAGCCGATAACAACGCATAACTAGATGCCACCTTATCTGGATTTGAACAGATGTCTTCATTTATAGCCTTACCAAATGCTGTATAGTTCTCTTTACCGGTCAATTGGATATAACCCCTTCCGCGAAATTTGTATCCTTCTTGTGTTGACTCTGGTCCGTTACCCATTCTACCACCATAAACCTTAGATGCAATTTTAATTGGTTGTCTAGCGTAGGCCGCCGCAGCTGCTTCAGTTGGGAAGTATTTTTTAAATATACCATTCAGACCCTTAGCTGAATAGTTTAAGTTTTCTTGCGTTGCTCTAAATCCACCAGATTCGTGACCACATTGTGCTAAGAAATGGGCCAAACGTAATGGTGTATTAATTTGAAACTTAGCCGCAGTGTCAGGAATTTGAGCAATTACAGCGTCAGGTATATGTCCCTTTAATTTTTCTAATTTTAAGCCACCAACACTAGGTGCTGGAGCTGGTTCTGTGATAACAGACGGCGCGCTAACGGTACTTTCACTAAACATTTTAGCCCATGTTCCGTCTCCTACAATACCGTCAGCTGTTAAGCCATTAGCTGCTTGCCAAGCTCTAACAGCAGCATCAGTTTTAGGGCCAAATTTGCCAATGGGGTCAACCCCTAACTTTGTTTGGAGTTTTTTTACGTCTTCTCCTTCAGATCCTAATTTTAAAAGCATAATATATTGATTTTCAATGTTTAGTTATTATATAATAAATATTCCAAAATTTTTTGTAGAATTAAGAAAATAACATTAGTTTTGTAAAAATTAACGATATGAAATATTTTATGATTTTCTCTCTATTGGGTTTATTTTCTTTGGTATTAAACACAAAGGGACA
>JACCDX010092554.1_pt1 | contig 26289 bp, 26 predicted proteins | sample 7449681 | NCBI WGS metagenome assembly JACCDX01 (sample SAMN15323450, study PRJNA562643) | freshwater metagenome | isolation source: river surface water | place: USA:Blue River Watershed | collected 2017-08-18
ACGAATCTGAAAGTTACCCAAAGCATCACGGTGCAAGCGCGCCAAGGTGTGGCGGCCTGAGGATATTGAGACATGCGTATAGAGCGAGTCACAGCAGATACTTTCAGCGAAGCCAGTGAACAGGCTAGGCAGCGTTACGGCAGCGATGCGCTGATTCTCTCGACCAATAAGGTCGGCAATATCACCGAGCTATTGGTGTGTGTTGAGGCGGAGGACGATGGCTTTGTACCGGCGCCGGGTTTTCGTGAGGAGCTCACCTCGCAGATCGCCAAAGTATTACCCAAGCGACCGAGCGGCGAGTCACCCGCGATGTCCGTCGCCAAGTCCGATGCAGTCGTCCCCGCGGCGGCTTCGGCATCGACTAGCGTGGATGGCTCCGCTTTGGTCAAGGCGATCCGACAAGAATTGCAGGCTTTGGAGAAGCGGCTCTCCAGTAACGCCGGTTCCAATGCATGGGTGCGTGAACGGATGGCCATGCTGGAGCAGGGAGTCTCCGCGCAATATGCGATGCGCTTGTTGGATCACATCGACGATCTCGATGCGATGGCGCAGCAGGTGATCGACGATCTCGCGTTGGTCGATGGCGAAGATCTGTCCGGTTGCCACCTCGTCGGACCCGCAGGTGCGGGTAAAACGACACTCGCCATTCAGCTAGCGATCGATACCGGCATGGTGCAGTCATGGCGCGATACGCGTCCTGGTAGTCGCGAGCGTTTTTTTGCGATGACGGATCGCGCTGGAGTCGAGGCGGGATGGGGTGCCAAGGCGCCAGCGCACGCGATTATCGATTCCGCTGGTGCTTCGCTTGGCGAGCTTCAAGAGAAGTTCCAGAACGCATCGCCGGGCCAGCGTCTGATTCTGGTGCTGCCGGCAACGATCTCACGTAGTGAAGCACTGCGTTGGCTGCAGTCATCATTACCCATCGCGGGTGTGATGCTCACGCATTGGGACGCTGCGCGTATGCCGCTCGGTTTGTTGACCACGATTGCCGAGTGCGGCAAATCGCTGTGGGGTACTTCCACCTCTGCAGATCCCAGCGCTCGACTACAGCCGATGGACGCTGCGGCGATCAAGCAGGGTCTAGGCCTTATACTCCAACTCGCGTTGTCAGAACCTCAGCACGCGACGGAGTAACGAGCCATCATGGAAAACACACGCACCAAGATCATCGCGGTATCGAGCGGCAAGGGTGGGGTCGGCAAGACTTTCATCAGCCTGCAGCTCTCGGCTGCGTTGATCGGCTTGGGTAAGCGTGTGGCCTTGTTCGATGGTGACTTGGGTTTGGCCAACGTCCACGTGTTGCTCGGCTTGAAGCCGGAGTTCGATATTGCCGACGTCGTCGCAGGTCGAAAAATGCTGCAGGACACGTTGCTGCAGGGCCCGCTCGGACTGCAGATCATTCCCGGATCGTCTGGGCAGCGCGATATGGCAGAGCTCGATGGGCGCGGGCTCGCACGCGTACTGCAAGGTCTCAATGATCTCTCGCCCAAACCCGACTTTCTTCTGATCGATACCGGAGCGGGTATCGGCACGCATGTGACGACACTCGCGCGTCTGGCGGATTCGCTCATGGTCGTGATCCGCAATGAACCGGCATCTCTCGCAGATGCTTACGGTCTCATCAAAGTGATGCACGGTGACTTCGGATTCCAGAAATTCGAGATCATCGTCAACGACAGTACCAATGCGAAGGCGAGTGAGGCCGTGTTTACGCGGCTTAACGAAGTTGCCGTTCGATTCCTCGGTTTGCCCTTGTCGCTGGCGGGTATTGTGCCGCGCGATGAAAGCGTCGCCATCGCCACACGCCGTCGTCAGTTGCTTGCCGAGGCGTCCGAGATCACGCCAGCGGTCGCGGCGCTGCGCAAGATTGCAGCCAATCTCGCTGCGTTGCCGGCGGAGCCCGATTCGCCCGACTTCCTGCTCGATCGACTCGGGCCTAGTACCAAGGCGACGCTCTCATGAAGCGTCGCGACTCCTACGAATCGGTGGCTGACTGCACCGACAGCGAAGTGGCAGGAATGCCGGATGTCGCCGCGCACATGGGTCTCGTCAAGCGAGTCGCATCCCATTTTAGATCGCGTTTGCCAGCGGCGATCGAGCCTTCCGATCTGATCCAAGCAGGTATGGTGGGTTTGATCGAGGCCCTGTCCGCCTACGACCCCGAACGCGGCAACGATTTCGAAACCTTCGCCAAACTGCGTATCCGTGGTGCCATGCTCGATGAGATTCGTCGTGCCTCCTGGGCGCCGCGTAGTACCGTCAAGGTGGCTGTCGAAGCGCGCGAGGCCGAAACGCGGCTTGCCAACGCGACGGGCAAAGCGCCGACGCATCGCGAGATCGCAACCGAAATGGGTCTCGACATCGCGCGTTACCACACACTGCGAGGTCGTAACCAAGGCTTGGCTGAGTCGACGACGCTCGAAGAGATCGATTTCGCAGCCGAGACGCCGCTGCCCGAAGACGAAGTCGAAGAGGAACTCGTCGTTCGCGCGCTCAAGGCGGGTATCTCCGAGCTCAATGAGCGCGAAAAACTCATCGTCGCGCTCTACTACGACGAAGAGCTCACGCTGAAAGAAATTGGCGCCGTGCTGTCGGTCAGTGAATCACGCGTCAGTCAGCTCTTGACTGCTGTTGCAAAGAAATTGCGCGGCTGCATGGAATCAGGCAAAACGCCACCACCTTCGCGGGCTGCATCCGTTCAGCACGCGCGCACCTGATGCACTCGAATTCAGCGTTGTTTGACGGAAATACCGCTCGCTGAAATCTTGGCGGCCCACTCGGCCGGTCCGCTCTGATGGACTGAGGTGCCATTGGCATCCACAGCTACCGTGACCGGCATATCCTTGACCTCGAATTCGTAGATCGCCTCCATACCGAGATCTTCGAACGCCACGACACGTGAGGATTTAATCGCCTTGGAGACGAGATAGGCGGCTCCACCGACCGCCATCAAGTAAGCCGCCTTGTGCTTGCGAATGGCCTCGATCCCCGTTGGTCCGCGTTCCGCTTTGCCGATCATCGCGATGAGGCCGGTTTCCGCGAGCATCATCTCGGTGAACTTATCCATGCGGGTTGCTGTCGTTGGGCCTGCAGGTCCCACGACCTCGTCGCGTACCGGATCGACCGGACCGACGTAGTAGATCACCCGGTTACGGAAATCGACGCCTTCTGGAAGCCCCTTGCCGCTGGCGATCAGATCGGCGATGCGCTTGTGTGCAGCATCGCGACCGGTGAGCATCTTGCCGTTGAGCAGCAGTCGATCGCCCGGCTTCCAGGATGCGACCTCAGTCGGCGTCAGCGTGTCGAGATTCACGCGACGTGACTCGGCCGAAGGAGCCCAGTCCACTTTCGGCCAACGCGTGAGATCCGGCGGATCCAACTTGGCCGGGCCTCGGCCATCGAGCGTGAAGTGCAAGTGACGCGTCGCCGCGCAGTTCGGGATCATCGCCACTGGCTTCGAAGCAGCATGGGTAGGGTAGTCGAGAATCTTGACGTCGAGCACCGTCGACAGGCCGCCCAAGCCTTGCGCGCCGATTCCGAGCGCGTTCACCTTGTCGTGCAACTCGATACGTAATTCCTCGAGCGCATTTTTGGGGCCGCGGGCCTTGAGCTCCGACATGTCGATCGGATCCATCAAAGATTCTTTGGCCAGCAGCATCGCCTTTTCGGCTGAGCCGCCGATACCGATACCGAGCATCCCAGGGGGGCACCAGCCTGCGCCCATAGTGGGGACCGTTTTCAAAACCCAATCGACGATGGAATCGCTGGGATTCAACATCACGAACTTCGCCTTGTTTTCCGAGCCACCGCCCTTAGCCGATACGGTGATCTCCACCTCGTCGCCCGGCACCATCTCCACGTGTACGACTGCCGGTGTGTTGTCGCGCGTGTTCTTACGCGTAAACGCCGGGTCTGCAACGATCGACGCGCGCAGGGTGTTGTCCGGGTTCAGATAGGCGCGTCGCACGCCTTCATTGACCATCTCATCAAGCGTCAGTGTGGCATCCCAACGCACGTTCATGCCGACCTTGACGAACACGACGACGATGCCGGTGTCCTGACAGATCGGACGGTGCCCTTCGGCACACATGCGAGAGTTGGTCAGGATCTGCGCGATGGCGTCTTTCGCTGCCGGCGATTGTTCGAGTTCGTACGCCCGGCCAAGCGCCTCGATGTAATCCATCGGGTGGTAGTAGGAGATGTACTGCAGCGCATCGGCGACGCTGTCGATGACATCTTGCTGCTTGATCGTGCTCATGGTGCGACTCTCTCTTGAAAGACTCGTTATTTTAACCGGGGTCGCGATGGCCCGGGCAGTCAAGCTGCCAGCGTGTCCCGTCATCGAGGCATGCTGCGGTCAGCGACCCGCCCCACACGCAACCGGTATCCAGTGCGAGCACATCGGTGCGATCCAGTAAGCCGAGTGTCGACCAGTGTCCGAAGATTACGCGGCTACCGGCGCTGGCGCGTGGCGTCACATCGAACCACGGCAGCCAGCCCGCCGTTTGGGACCCGGGTGCGCCTTTCATCTTCAGATCGATACGTCCGTCGGCGCGACAGTAACGCATACGTGTGAGTGTGTTGATGACGAAGCGCCAGCGATCGAAGCCCGTGAGGGACGACGACCACGAGTGTGGTTCGTCGCCATACATGTTGTCGAACAGAGCCTTCGGGTCGCGCTGCAATTGGTGTCCGACCTCCGTCGCCAATTCGAGTGTCTGCGGAACCGACCAGGTGGGCACAAGTCCGGCATGCACCATCAGATCCGATCCGTCGGCGATCGCGAGCGGTCGGGTGATCAGCCAGTTCAGCAAGGCATCTCGATCCGGTGCATCAAGAATGTCATCGAGCGTATCGCCATCGCGTCGCTTTCTTGCGCCCGCGCCGAAGGCGACAGCCAGTAAGTGCAGATCATGATTGCCGAGGACGACCTTGGCAGCATCGCCCAGCGAACGAACGAAACGCAGTACACCCAAGGACTCTGGCCCGCGATTGACGAGATCGCCCACGAACCAGAGTTGGTCTTTTGTGCGATCGAATTCGCACAGATCGAGAAGTCGTGTCAGTTCCGTCAGGCAACCTTGGACGTCGCCGATCGCAATTCGGCGCATCAGTGCAGCATGCCGGGCTTAGCGAGGCGAAACGCAGCGATCGGCGCGTCGAACTCGACACCGTCCTCCGCTTGCATTTGATAGCTGCCTTGCATGGTGCCGACCGGCGTCTCGATGATCGCACCGCTCGAGTAGCGAAATCCCTGACCTGGTTCGAGCAACGGCTGCTCGCCGACCACGCCTTTACCTCGCACTTCCTGAACCTTGCCATTACTGTCGGTGATGATCCAATGACGCGAAATCAGTTTGGCGCTGACGACACCTTCGTTCAGGATCGTGATGGTGTACGAAAACGCGTATCGACGCTCATCCGGATCGGACTGACTGTCGATGTATTCCGTAAGCACGTCTATTTTGATGCGATGCCGATCGTCCATGGAGCAACGCTAGCGAGCAGGGATCAGCTGTGCAAGAGCTGCGAACTGACTGGGTTTCAGTGTTTCAGGTCGCGCTGCGGGGTCAATGCCGCACGATTCGATCGCAGCCACATCGAGCCACTGGCGGACGGCATTGCGAAGCGTCTTGCGTCGCTGCGAGAAGGCTGCCGCGACGAGTTGGCCGTAGCGCGCATCGACCGCGAAGGCGGGCTCCTGCCTCACCGTCAGTCGAGCCACCGCCGACCAGACTTCGGGTGCCGGTCGGAACGCACCAGGGCCCACATCAAAAAGATGCTCCGCCTCAACCCATGGGGCGAGCATCACGGTCAGTCGTCCGTACTCGCTGCTACCGGCTTCGGCGCAGATACGCTCGATGACTTCTCGCTGCAGCATGATGTGCAGATCGAGGATGGCGGCGGGCGTCTTCAGCAGATGAAACAGCAATGGTGTCGAAATGTTGTACGGCAGGTTGCCGATGATGCGTAATCGTCGGCCCTTTGCCTCGGCGAGCGCAGCGAAATCGAATCGCAGCGCATCCGTCACGTGCAGATGTAGGCCACGATCACCGAAGCGCTGCTGCAGATCTGCAGCGAGATCGCGATCGATCTCGATCGCGTCTAATTCCCCCGCGGCCTGGAGCAGATCTTCGGTCAGGGCACCACGACCAGGACCGATCTCCACGAGAGGATCGCCCGGCTTCGGATTGATCGCTTCGATGATGTGGGTAATGACGCTGCGATCATGCAGGAAATTCTGACCAAACCGTTTGCGAGCGAAGACCATCAGCGACGTTCGACCAGTTGCACGGCAAGCTGTAATGCCGCAGCGAGGCTACCGCTATCGGCTCGGCCGGTACCTGCCAACGACAGCGCTGTGCCGTGATCGACAGAGGTTCGGATGATGGGTAGCCCCAGCGTGACATTGACCGCCGCACCGAAGCCCGCGTGTTTGAGCACCGGTAACCCTTGATCGTGATACATCGCCAGGATGGCGTCATACCGTTCCAACTCGCGTGGCACGAACGCCGTATCAGCCGGTATTGGTCCGTATGCGTCAATACCGAGGCCTTTGGCTTCTTCGATGGCAGGCGCGATGGTTTGGATTTCTTCGTCGCCCAGCAAGCCGTTTTCACCCGCGTGCGGGTTCAATCCGCAGACGGCGATCCGCGGCCGCTCGATCTGCCAGAGCCGCTGCAGGTCTGCATGCATCACTTTCAAGATATCGACGATCTTGTGACGGCTGATGGCATCGGGTACGCGTCGCAGTGGCAAGTGAGTCGTCGCAAGCGCGACTCGCAGACTGTCGGCAACGAGCATCATGATCGGTAGTGGTGCGCCGGTGTGCTCAGCGAGATATTCGGTATGTCCCGAGAACGGCACGCCGGACTCGGCAATGACGCTCTTTTGGACAGGCGCCGTCACCATCGCATCGAAGCGACCCGTCCGGATTCCCTCGAGTGCGACATCGAGCAGTCCGACGACGTAGCCCGCATTGCGCACATCCAGTTCACCTGCCCGCGATGCAACGGCCAGGGGTCGGTGTTCGATCGTCATCCGCAAGTTGTTCGGTTCGATTCCGATCGCGCGGCTTCGTTCTTCGAACAAATGACGATCGACGAGACAAGTCAGTTCGACCTCACCACGAAAATCTCGGGTAAAAGCCGCGGCAACTTGTGCGCACAGTTCCGGGCCGATGCCCGCGGGCTCACCCGAGGTGATGACGATACGGGGTCGCGACCGTGAGTGGTTGATCTCAGCCTTTGATGTCGACATACGCTTCGTCGCGCAGACGACGCAACCAGAGCTCGGTTTCCTCGTCGGCTTTGCTGCCGCGCAGCTGTAGGAAGGCGCGCTGCCGACGCAGTTCGTCGGTACTGTCGTATTGACGCTTGCCGAGCAACTGCACGATATGCCATCCGAATTGCGTACGGAAAGGCTCGCTGATTTCGTTTTCACGCAGGGACGCCAACACGGCGTCGAACTCCGGTACGAACGTGCCCGGTGCCGTCCAACCGAGATCGCCGCCTTCGGCGCCTGAGCCGGGGTCTTCCGATAGCGTCTTGGCGAGCACGGCGAAGTCTTCGCCCTTGAGGATACGCTCGCGAACCTCGCGCAGACGCTGTTCGACCGTCGCATCGTCCTGAATTTCCGTGGGCTTTAGCAGGATGTGACGAGCGCGCGTCTGCTCGATCACGACTTGCTGGTCGGCACCACGAACTTCATTCAAGCGCACGATGTGGTACCCGGACGGAGTGCGCAGCGGAGCGCTGACTTCACCAGGCTTGAGGCCGACCACCAGATCGGCGAGTACCGTCGGGATTTCGGGGCCACGACGCCAACCGAGAGCGCCGCCTTCGAGGGCCGTTTGGCTGTTCGAATAGGCAACGGCGAGACGCGCAAAGTCTTCTCCCTGACGAGCGCGACTGACGACGTCCTCGGCACGACGGGTGGCGTCTTCGAGCTGCTGCGGCGTCGCTTCTTGGGGCACGGCGATCAAGATGTGCGAGAGATTGTATTCATTGAGCTCGGACGGGCGAGATTTCTGCTTCTCGAGAAATTGCTCGAGCTCGCGTGGCGATACGTTGATGCGTTGAATGACATCGCGCTGCTGCAGCACCTGGATGGTCATCTCTCGGCGTACGGTTTCGCGGTATGCGCCGTAGTCGATGCCTTGTGCGGCGAGCGCAGCCGGAAGCTGGGCGAGACCGATGTTGTTGCGTTGCGCGACCTCGGCCAAGGCCTGGTTCAAATTCTCGTCATTGACGCGAATACCCGCACGCTGCGCACGCTGGATTTGCAGCTCTTGCAGAATCAGACGCTCAAGCACTTGCTGACGCAGCACATCGACCGGCGGCATCTCGAGGCCCTGAGCCTTCAGACGTTCGCTCACCAGCGACATCTGCTCCTCCAGTTCGCTGCGCAGCACCACGCCGTCGTTCACCACGGCAGCGACACGATCGAGCATCACACCTTTGTCGGAGAGGGTGCGGTTTTGCGCCGTTGCCGAATTGCTGCCGAGGACGCAAAGCAAAGCCGCGATGGCAAGCCACGAAAAAGGGGTGGAAGTCATGAGGGTGTTCCGCGAAAAATCAACGAGTTACGCCGGTCGACGAGTATCCCCGAATTGCCTGCTCGAGGAAAGCGTCTGCTGAGCTTCCGACACTCGCGAGGCCATTCAGTTCCAGTTGAAGGTAGATGCCGGTGTCGCGCTCGCCGGTGCGCGTCGAGACGAAGCGACGACCGACGAGTCGCAGCCGCCAGCAACAGGCCTTGTATTCGGCGCCCGCGAAGGTCTCAAGGCTCGAGCGATCTTGCAGGTCGTAGACCATACGGCCGAAGGCGTTCCAGCGACGGCTGATGGGCCACGCGCCGGAGACTTCGCCCTGCTCGAGCCGCTGGTGCTGATATCGATAAGCTAGGTTCAAGGCACGTTCGTCATCGGGTCGGTACTGGAGCCGAACCTGGCTGCGCTCCTGACGACTATCGAGAGAGTTCCACTGCAAGCCCATGTTGACGTTCCAGGAGCGCCAGGCCGCCACCGACACCTGGGCGAACAAGTCCGATTCGTTACGACCCGTCAACGGCTCGTTCGGCAAGCGCACTCGCGGTGTATCGAAGTAGAACGTTTGACCGATAGTCGCAGCGAGTTTTTGGCGACCAGATTTACCGTCGTAGATGCGCGCCGTCGTGCCTAGACTGATCTGATTGGCATCGGATACACGATCGGCACCAACATACCGCTCGGTACGGAACAGCTGCACAAAATCGAGATCGGGAATGCCGGTGTCGAAGATCGGCAGCTCGTTCTGATCGCGCCACGGCGTCCAGAGATAGAGCAGTCTCGGCTCGAGAGTGATGCGATTGTCATCCGGTGTTTTCGCGCGGCGCTCCAGAATGAATCCGGCGTCGAGCGCTGCAAAAGGCAGCGATCGAGACGGCGAGGGCGTGACGTTTCCTGACACACCATCGAGCTCGTACTGGGTATAGCGCCAACCCGCCGAGGGTTGTAGGTAGTAGCCCGGTCCGGACCAATCCAGTCCGATACGTGGCGCGATATCGAGTCGCCAGCCTGTGACGCCGATATCGCGATCGAAGTTGACGAGCTCGCTGTCTAGCGACCAAGCAAGCGGAATACTCGAATTCTTTGAAGATCCCGCTCCGGCGAGACTCAGTCGGGGAAGTTGCGCATACGGTAACGCAGCAAGATCGAGTTGGCGATCGATGGTCTGGAACTGCTGGAACTCACCACGAAAATGCCATCGATCGTCGCTGTAGCTCAGTTGTGCGATGCGTTGCAGAAATGCAGTGCTCGTGCCTTCGGCCCCGGCTGCGAAATCTTCGAAATATTCGGCATCACTGACGCTTTGCGCATTGACGTCGAGGCGCCATCGATCGCCGAAATCGCTGCGATGTCGGGCTTGTAGCCAGCTTCTGTCGATTCGTCTGAGCGAATCGGAAGGCAGGTAGTTGAGTCGCAAGTCGCCGCGATGCTGGCGTGTGAGATATCGAAACCGGGAGTCGAGGTCGAGTCCTCGTCGTCCATACAGCGTAGGCAGCAGCGTCAAATCGTAGTTCGGCGCCAGGTTTAGGTAATAAGGCACCGCCATCTCGACGCCACCACGGGTGTTGTAGCCGAGATTTGGGAACAAAAAGCCACTCTTGCGCTGATCGCCCAACGGAAATGACAAATAAGGCAAGTACAGGATGGGGACGCCGAGAAACTCGATCGAGGCGTTTCGGCCAGTGCCGTTACGCGAGACCGTGTCGAGGGTGATGTCGCTGGCTTTGATTCGCCAATCCGGCAGAGCGCCCGGTTTGGTTTCGGGGCAGGTACTGAACCACACGTCCGACAGTGACACCTTGCCATCGAGGCCGATGCGAATGGCGTCCGCCGCGCCGCGAGCGGGCCTTGCGGGTAGTGCGAACGAGCCGTTTTCGATGACTGCGCCATCGGCGGGCTGATAACTACCGGCCTGACCCGTTGCCTGCAGCGTTCCGTCTGAATAGCGAATTTGCCCGTTGACGCGGAATCGACGCGTCGTAGCGTCGTATTCGACATCCTCCGCGTGCAACTGCCGTTCGCCTTGGCGCAAATCCACATCGCCCTTCAGTGACGCGTCGCCATCGAGATCGAGTGTCGCGCCATCACTGAGCACCTCGATGGGTTCATCACTCTGCGACGTGATCGCAGGTTGCGTCGCAGGGGGCGCTGCGGGTTTGGATTGGCGCAATGCTGAGGGTGCAGGGCAGAGCGGTGGCGCAACCGTCTGCGCGGAGGCAGCCTGAATCGTTGTCGCAACCAACAACGAAACGAGGCAAAGATGAGCGTGCAGCGGCGACATCAGGGGGGCCATTATAATGATCGCCCCTGCACGACCTACGGAAATCCCCTGAACGTGTCTGACATTCGCCTTGCGTTGCTCTCGGACTGGGTGCGCCGCGACCTCGGGCTGGCTATCGAGCGGATCGAGGTCGCCTCGGCGGATGCGAGTTTCCGCCGATATTTCCGCATCATTCGTCAGGGCAATTCGCCCTTGGTGGCAATGGACGCGCCGCCGGAACACGAGGATGTCGGGCCCTACCTGCACGTTTCCGGGCTGCTGAGCTCCATCGGCGTGCATGTGCCGGCGATTCACGAGGTGGATCGCACACAAGGGTTCCTGTTGATGGAGGATCTGGGCTCGACCCCGTATCTTTCGCAACTACAGCGTCGCGAGCAGGCGCCCGCTCTGTACGGTGACGCACTGGCGGCACTTCGTTGCATGCAGGTCGATGGCGGGCATTTGACGGCGGAGCTTGCGCCCTATGACGAGGCCGTTTTACAGCGCGAGATGGCTTTACTGCCCGACTGGTTTCTGGCGCGTCACCTGCAGATCGAGCTGACGTCCGAGGAGCAAGAAGCGTTGGATGCAGCGCGCGCTTTGCTGGTCGCCGAATCGCTCGCGCAGCCGACGGTTTTCGTGCACCGCGATTACCACTCACGCAATTTGATGGTGTTGCCAGAGCGCGGGCCGGGTGTCATCGACTTTCAGGATGCGCTGGCGGGTCCCATCGGTTACGACCTCGTTTCGTTGCTGAAAGATTGCTACATCAGCTGGTCGCGCGCTGAGATCGAGCATTGGCTGCGCGATTATCGACAGTCTTTGATCGCTGCGCAGCGCGCGGATCTTGCAGGCAGCGATGAACGCGAGTTCATCCGCTGGTTCGATATGATTGGGCTACAGCGTCACATCAAGATCCTCGGTATTTTTGCGCGCCTTTGGTGGCGTGATGGTAAGGCGGGATATCTCAACGATTTACCGCTGACACTGCATTACGTTATTGACGCTTGTGCGCGGTATCCCGACTTGCATGCCCTAGGTCGCTGGTTCGAGTCGCGGATTGCGCCGCTGCTGCCTGCAGCCAACGCGCGTGCACGCGCACGATGAAAGCGATGATCCTGGCCGCCGGACGCGGCGAGCGGATGCGACCTTTGACGGATGACCTGCCGAAGCCGCTGTTGTGCGTCGGTGGCAAATCTTTGCTCGAGTGGCATCTCGGTTCGTTGGCGCGCGCGGGCTTTCGCGAGGTCATCATCAACCATGCGTATCTCGGCGCGAAGATTCCGGCGGCACTCGGTGACGGAGCGCGTTTCGGACTGCAAATCCGCTACAGCGCCGAGGGCGATATTCCCCTCGAAACAGCCGGCGGAATCTTCAACGCGCTACCCCTGCTCGGTGATGAGCCCTTTTTGGTGGTCAATGGCGACGTGTGGACGGACTTCGATTTCGCTCGATTGCCGTCGCTCGACCCCGAGGCTCTCGCGAGTCTGATTCTGGTGCCCAATCCGCCGCAGCATCCCAAAGGGGACTTCGCCTTACAGCCGAATTCCTTGGGCTCGCTCGACATCATCGCCGACCCCGAGCGCCTGGCCGCGCCCGATTGTTCGACCCGCTATACCTATTCCGGTATCGGTATCTACAAGCCCGCTTTTTTCGAGGGGTGTACGCCCGGGCGTTTCCCGCTGCTGCCGCTGTTGCGGCGTGCGGCGGCGATGGGGCGTTTGCGGGGCCGTGTCTACGATGGATTCTGGTCGGATGTGGGGACCCCCGAACGTCTGAGGGATCTCGATGACCGTCTCGGTGCGGGCGCGATCGGCTGACCCGACGGGGTGACAGGGCGTAAACTGCGTATATGAGCAAGGAACGTTCAGCCTCCGAGAACCTCGCGTCGATCGCCGTCGTCGAAGAGCCTCGCAGTGGTCAAAAATATCGCACGGCGCAAGGCTTCAGCGCGATCCGCGATGGCATCAAGGCTACGGCCGACTCGCCGATGCGGGTGCCGGGCGGAAAGCCTCGTTGGTTGAAAGCGCCGCTCGCCACGGGTTCTAACTACGATTTCGTTCGCAAGACCGTGCGTGAGCATCGGTTGGCCACCGTCTGCGAAGAAGCCAAGTGTCCGAATATTGGCGAATGCTGGAATGCCGGCACGGCGACCATCATGCTGATGGGCGAGGTTTGTACTCGCGCCTGTCGCTTCTGTGCCGTGGATACGGGCAATCCGCGCGGCTGGCTCGATGCTGAAGAGCCTGAGAACACGGCCCGCACCGTTGCGCTGATGCGGTTGCGTTATGTCGTGCTGACTTCGGTCAATCGTGATGATTTGCCCGATGGCGGGGCTGCCCATTTCGCGGCGGCGGTGCGTGCGATCAAGCGGGTCTCGCCAGAAACGGCGGTCGAGGCACTCACCCCGGATTTTCAGGGAGTCCTGCGAGATGTCGAGACCGTCGTCGACTCGGGCCTGGAGGTGTTTGCGCAGAACGTCGAAACGGTCGAGCGCTTGACGCATCCGGTACGCGACGCCCGGGCGAGTTACCACCAGACGCTCGAGGTGCTCGGGCATGCCAAGCGGCATCGTCCGGATGTATTGACCAAGACCAGTTTGATGCTGGGTCTCGGTGAAACGGATGACGAGATTCGGCAATGCATGCGCGATCTACGCTCGCGATCGGTTGATCTTTTGACCTTGGGGCAATATCTGCAGCCGACTGCGCATCATTTACCGATCGATCGTTTCGTCACTCCGGAGGAATTCGATCGTTATCGCGAGTGGGCGCTTGCTGAGGGCTTCCGCGAATGTGTCTCGGGACCTCTGGTTCGCTCGAGTTATCGCGCCGAGCGTGCGTTGCAAGGCAACAATGCAGGACTCGTCAATCATCGACCGTAAGCCCATCGTCCGGCATCTCGGACGCGTTCCTTACCTGTCGACATGGCAAGCGATGCAGCGCTTCACGGATGAGCGCACGAGCGAGACTCCCGATGAAATCTGGCTGCTGGAGCACGATGCCGTCTTCACGCTGGGCATGAACGCGGATCCGGCGCACGTGCTGGCGGCCGGCGATATTCCCGTCGTCAAAGTCGATCGCGGTGGCCAGGTCACTTATCACGGACCGGGCCAACTGGTTGTATATCCGTTGATTGACTTGCGTCGTGCCGCGCTCGGGGTTCGCGATATCGTCACTGCACTTGAGCAGTCGGTGATTCTTTGTGTGGCTCGCTACGGAATCGCAGCCACCACACGGCCAAAGGCACCTGGCGTGTACGTAAATGAGGCGAAAATCGCAAGCTTAGGTATACGGGTGAGGCGTGGTGCGAGTTATCATGGCCTCGCGTTGAATGTCTCCATGGATCTGGAGCCCTTTCAGCGCATCAACCCCTGCGGTTACGAGGGGCTCGCGATGACCCAGTTGTCTGCTTTGGGCGGACCAACCGATTTGTCGCGTGTGGCCGCAGATCTTTTGACCGACTTGACGTCAACGTTGTCGAGGGATCGAGTATGAATAAGCCCACCACCAAAGAATTACAGATGGTCCGTGATCTGCTCGCCTACATCGGCGAAGATCCCGATCGTGAGGGTCTACTCGAGACGCCGGCACGTTTTCTCAAGGCGTGGTCTGAATACACGCGCGGTTATCGCGAGAAACCCGAAGAAATTCTCAAATCCTTCGAGGACGGAGCCGAGCGCGTCGACGAGATGGTCATCGTGCGCGACATCCCTGTGTATTCCTTGTGCGAGCACCATCTGGCGCCGTTTTTCGGTCGGGCGCATGTCGGTTACGTGCCTGATAAGCGCATTCTGGGATTGTCGAAAATTTCGCGTCTGGTCGAAATATTTGGCCGACGGTTGCAAGTGCAGGAGCGGTTGACGAACCAGATTGCCGATGCGCTGGATGAAAATCTGCAACCGCTCGGTGTGGCAGTGGTGATCGAGTGCCGCCATATGTGCATGGAGTCTCGCGGTGTACGCCACACCGGCACATCAACTGTGACTTCGGCACTGCGCGGGTCGATCAAGGCGAATGCCGACACCCGTCGTGAGTTTTTGTCTCTAATCGGTCGTTGATCGATCGTTGACCGACTAGATCACCATCAGCACGCCTTCGGTGGCAACGAGAGCTGTCACGAGCGTGGTGACGTGGTCGCGATCACGCGCCACGATGGTGTAGGTGATCGAGGTGAAATTGCCGGCGCCGCTGGCGCGTTCACTGACGCGATCGTCTGTCAGATCTGGTGTGTGAGAGAAAACGACTGCGTCGATGCGTGAGCGAAAGGTGCGTTCGGTTCTACCGACAACCTTGATCGGGTAATCGGTCGGAAACTTCAGCGGACTGTCATCCGCAGTCACATCACCAGGGCTCATGGACGAGCTCCTGCTGCAACTGCTGGAACGCCGCCCACATGCGAATCCAAACGGGGCCCGGTTTGCCTGAGCCCACCGGCTTTCCGTCGAGTTTGGTGACCGATGAGACGCAACGCGTGGCGGAGGCCAACCAGATTTCGTCCGCTGAGCGCAGCTCAGCCTCCGTCACGGCGCGGGTCACGCGCGGCATTTGGTGACGATCGGCCAATTCTTCGACGACCGAACGGGTCGTACCCGGCAGGATTGCGTTCGAGTCCGGCGGTGTCACGATGACGCCATCGATGACCACGTGCACCGTCGAGGCGCTCGCTTCCATCATGTAGCCATTACGCAGCAGAATGGTTTCCTGCGCGCCAGCATCGACGCTTTGTTGCCGCAGCAGACAGTTGGCAAGCAGCGCCACCGACTTGATATCACAGCGTCCCCAGCGGGTGTCTTCGGCGGTCGTGCAGGCAATGCCATTGGCGAGTTGTTGCTCGCTGATCGGCGGCAAGGGCGCAGCGAAGGCGAACACCGTGGGCTCGACATCCGGCAGCGGAGCATGGCTACGGCCATATTCGGCGCCACGCGACACTTGCACGTAGACGTACATATCGCCGCCACCGTTACGCTGCATCAGCTCTGCCATCAGCGTCCGCCACTCGTCGCGGCTGTGCGGATCGCGACAACGAATCTCTCGCAGACTGCGCGACAAACGATCGAAGTGCTCCTTGAAGCGGAAAGGCCTACCGCGAAAAACGGGAACCACTTCGTAGGCGCCATCACCAAAGAGAAAACTACGGTCGAGCGGCGAGATTCGCGCCTCGCGCAGCAGCGGCCATTCGCCGTTCAGATGACAGATCGGAAGGGGTTCGGCCATGGCTTCAGCGGAACCAGAGCGCGAAGGTGTCGCGTGTGCCCGCCCACAAACCGCCTTCGGCCACCGCACTGTTGACGACGAGCGGCACGCGCTTGATCACGGTTTTGCCATCGAGGACGCGCATCTCACCAACTGTTTGGCCGGCTTTGAGCGGAGCGACCAGCGGTTCGTTCAGCGTGGTGGAGGTCTTCAGGCGCGAGCGGGCGCCGCGCGCAACGGTGACTTCGACGTTCGAGGCCGGACCGACCGACACGTATTGATCAGAGCCTTTGTACACGCGCGGCTTGAATACGGCATCACCCGACTTGCGCAAACTGACGGTCTCGTAGAAGGCAAACCCGTAGTTCAGCAAAGCGGTGCTCGCTTGCTCGCGAATGCGCGGTGACTTCGTGCCGAAGACGACCGCAATCATGCGGGTACCGTTGCGCTTGGCAGAGCTCGCGAGACAGTAGCCGGCGCTGTCGGTGAAGCCCGTCTTGATGCCATCTGCCGTGGGGTCTGAATAGAGCAGGCCGTTTCGGTTGCCTTGCTTGATGTTGTTCCAGACGAATTCGCGCTGTGAGTACCAGCGGTAGTACTGAGGGAACTCACTGATCAGTGCGCGCGAGAGGATCGCGATATCGCGAGGCGTCGTGTAGAGCGCGGGGTCGGGTAAGCCCGTCGCATTGGTGAAGTTGGAGTTCTTCATACCAAGGCGTTTGGCTTCACGGGTCATGAGTTGACCGAACACTTCCTCTGAACCGCCGAGGCGTTCGGCGAGTGCAGTGGCGGCGTCATTCCCCGACTGCACGATCATCCCTTGCAGCAATACTTCGACTGGGACCCGATCACCCACATTCAAAAAGGTGCGAGACCCTTCGGCGCGCCAGGCACGCTCGCTGATCGAGACGAGTTCATCGAGTTTGAGACGTCCCTCTTTCAGTGCACGGAAGGTGACGTAGGCCGTCATCAGCTTAGTGATGCTGGCAGGTTCCGCACGTTCGTCGGCTCGCTCGCTCGCTAGCGTGCGACCCGAAGCCTGATCGATGAGGATGTATGCAGGAGCGTCCAACTTCGGTGGCGGCGGCACGTCGGCAGCGATCGCTACCGTCGCGAGTGAGCTGAGAGAGCCCATGACGAGCGCAAGAAGAAGACGAGCGGATCGATGCATCAATAACTACCCCGTGTCGATTAGGTAGATAGTTTATCGGAACTTATTTATCGCGACTTACTCGTGTGCAGGTCTTGCATCCGGCACACCGGCGCGCTGCAAGCGTTCAACTAACGCATCGACGGCAGTTGGTTGATCAACGGGTCCAGCCTGAACGCGATACCACTGTCGACCGGCGACGTTGGCCTCACGGATGAGTGCGTTGTCGATACCGGCAGCGCGCAGTCGCGCCAACATGGCCTCGGCATTCACGCGCGCGCCGAATGCCCCGGCTTGCACGTAACGGGTGACGCCGATCGATGGGGGCGTGACGGGCGTGGCTGGTGCGACAGTGATCAGTGGCGGCGTCGAGGATGCCGTCAGCGCGGGTGCGGGGGTCTCTTCACCCGGCTCGATAACCCGGATCTCGACGGGCGCGGTGCCGCTGCGGATCATCCCGAGTTTGTGTGCCGCCGTGTACGAGAGATCGATGATGCGATCCCCGACGAAGGGACCGCGGTCGTTCACTTTGACGACGACCGATCGTCCGTTCTCAAGGTGGGTCACCCGCACGTAGGCGGGGATCGGCAGCGTCTTGTGCGCCGCCGTCATGGCATACATGTCGTACGGCTCGCCGCTCGAGGTGCGCTCGGCGTGGAACCCCGGTCCATACCAAGAGGCGAGCCCGCGTTCGACATGACCGCGAGCACTTTTTTGTACACGATAGGTTTGTCCGAAAACGACGTAGCTCTCCGGATTACCGTAGCGGCTGCGCGGTTCGGCGCGCGGGACCGCATCCGGTATCGAGTCGAGATCGCGCGGCGGGGTCGGTAACGTGACCGGAGGCAGCGTTTTTCCCGATGAGGGCGGGGGCGCGGGCACGTTGCCACCGCGCCAGAGTGCGCAACCTGGCAGCACGAGGCAAACTGCGATCAGCAGCGTGTGTCGGTTCATCGCAGCGATTCAGCCAAATCGTTTACCGCCATGGCGTAGAGCACGCTGCGGTTGTATCGGGTGATGACCCTAAAGTTGTGCAGTCCGATACGGGCAGCAGGGCCGGTTGCCGTTTCCGCCGGGATCAGCATGGCGCGTGTCTCGTCGGGCAGGGTCGACTCGAAAGTGACGCCACTAGCGCGCAGGGCCGCCAAGGTTCGATCGAGCTCGAGATTGCGCCGATCGAGCGCGCCGAGTAGCTCACTCGGTACGGAGGCGTCGAACAGGACCGGTTGACCGCTTTGCCAGCCGTGGGCAGTGAAGTAGTTGGCGACGCTTGCCGCGATATCGTCCCAGTCTGTGAACAGATCACGACGCGCCGGCACGCTGCCTGCGATGCTGCCATCGACCGCGAAACGACGATAGCTCGAGGGCATGAACTGAGGCGCGCCCATGGCACCTGCATACGAGCCGCGGATGGTCAGCGGATCCCACGACTCCTCACGTGCGAGCAAGATGAAATGCTCGAGTTCCGAGCGGAAGAATTCAGCGCGGCGAGGGTAATCGAACCCGAGCGTCATCAGGGCGTCGAGCACGCGCCACGAACCCATGTTACGGCCGTAGTTGGTCTCGACTCCGATGATCGCCACGATGATCGCGGCGTCGACACCCGTCTTTTGTTCGATCGTGCTCAAGCGATCGCGATGGGTGGTCCAGAACTCGCGTCCGCGAGCGATTCTTTCGTTACTGACGAGACGATCTTTGTATTCCCACCAAGCGAGTACGCGCTCGGCGGGTCGGGTCATTGCCACGATGATCTTGGGCTGGAACAGGCCTTGGCCAAGCAGGGCGCGCAATTCGTCGGCGGGAATTGCGTGTTTGGCCGACAGAGAGTCGATGAATGCGACGATGTCGGGTCGCGTCAGGTCGAAGGGTTTGGGTGATTCATCCGCGACGGTGGTTGCCGTCTTCGCTGCCTCGTCACTGGCGATGACACCCGAAATTTTCGGCACTTCGGAGTGAGGGGTTGCCACTACGGGCTTGACCGAGCGGGGCTGATCCGCACACGCGGTCAACAACAGGATGATTGCAATGACGGAGGAGTAACGTAGCGACATCAACCTGCGAGCTTCCGATTGGCATACAACGACATGAGCATACCGAAGCCTGCCAACAGGGTCACCATCGAAGTGCCACCATAACTTACCAATGGCAGCGGCACGCCGACGACCGGCAACAAGCCACTCACCATACCGGCGTTGATGAAGACGTACACAAAGAAAATCGCAGCGAGACTACCCGAGAGCAAGCGCGAGAAGGTGTCGCGCATCTGTGAAGTGAGGAACAGCGCTCGCAACACGACGAAGAGGTAGAGGCCCATCAGTACGACGATACCGACGAAACCGAACTCTTCACCGATGACGGCAAGTACGAAGTCGGTCGTGCGCTCGGGCAGGAACTCAAGTTGGCCCTGTGTGCCCTGCAGATAACCCTTGCCGAAAAGCCCGCCGGAGCCAATCGCAATCGTCGACTGGATGATGTGATAACCCGAGCCGAGTGGATCAGCCTGGGGGTCGAGCAGCGTGAGTACGCGCTGGCGCTGATAATCGTGCAGGAAATTCCAGCCGATGGCGGCGCTCGCGACACCGATGGCAGCGAGTACGCCAATGATCCGCCACGACAGACCTCCCAGCACGACGACGAGAGTGCCGGCGAACAAGATCAACAATCCGGTGCCGAGGTCCGGCTGCACGATCGTGAGCGCAGTGGGCACTAGGATGATCGCAGCGAGCAGGCCGAGGGTGCGCAGATCGGGCGGGAGTGCGCGCTCGCGCAGCAACAGCGCGCAAGCCATTGGCACTGCGAGCTTCATCAGCTCCGAGGGCTGGAAGCGGATAAAGCCCAAATCGAGCCAGCGCTGTGCCCCTTTTCCCACATAGCCGATGGCGTCGACCACGATCAGCAAGACAAGACCCACCCCGTAGAGCCACGGTGTGATGCGGCGCAGCGTCGCAGGACGCAGCTGCGCGAGAGTCAACATGATCGTCGCGCCGATGGCGAGTCGGATGCTGCCCCGTAGTACCGACTCCCAATCACCGCCCGAGGAGCTGAAGAGAATCAATTGACTGTAAAGCGCGATCGCTGCGATGCCGATCAGTAAGGGACCATCGAGTCGCAGTGTGCTGAGCAGCCGAGTGGTGTAACTCAGGGTTCGTCTGGTTGGCCCATCGACTTCTTCACGCAGCATGTCGCATCACTCGCCCTGGTTGTTCGTATCGGTAACTGGCGCCGCCTTCGGTACGACGAACTTTCGCAGTAGATAGGCATCCATCACGGCGCGTGCGATCGGCGCTGCCGTACCGCTACCGCTACGACCATTTTCCACCAGAACCACGACCGCAATCTTGGGATCTTCGATCGGTGCAAACGCGACGAACCACGCATGATCGCGCAGGCGTTCGGCAATGGCGCTCTCGTTGTAGCGCGCGTTTTGGGCGACCGAGAAGACCTGCGCAGTGCCGGTTTTTCCGGCAATGCTGTAGGGTGCGCCGAAAGCGGCTCGCGAGGCGGTGCCACCTTGCATCACGGCGCGCATGCCATCGATAGCCTTGTCCCAGTAGGCGTCGTTTTGCAATTTTACCGGTGGGAGCGATTTCGGCTTGATCGTCGTGACTCGTTGGGTCACCGGATCGCGAGTGGCACGGACGACGTGCGGCACGAGATGTTGTCCGCGGGTCGCCACGATCGCGGTCATCTGCGCAATTTGCATCGGCGTGCTCGTCATGTAGCCCTGACCGATACCGAATATCACCGTTTCGCCCGGGAACCAGACTTGCTCGCTACGACGCTTAAAGGCCTTGCGCTTCCATTCGGCCGACGGCAGGACGCCGCTCTTTTCACCACCGATATCGATACCCGTTTCGGCAGCGAGTCCGAAGCGACCTAAGAAATCGTGTAGACGTTTTACGCCGAGGCGGTCCGCGAGTGCGTAGAAGTAGGGGTCGCAAGACTGGGCGATGGCCGTGACCATGTCGACATTGCCATGGCCGCGCGGTTGCCAGTCACGAAAGCGATGCCGACTTCCGGGCAGCGAGAAGTAACCGGGACAAAAGCGAGGTTCGAGCGGATCGATGACACCGTATTCGAGACCCGCCATGGCAACGACGGGCTTGATGGTGGAACCCGGCGGATAGAGACCGCGCAGGGTTCTATTGAAGAGCGGTCGATCGGGGTCTTCGTTGAGCAGCTTGAATTCGGTGCGGGTTAGACCGCGGGCAAACCCATTGGGGTCAAAGCCGGGGCGACTGACGAGCGCGAGCACTTCACCGTTCTTGGGATCGAGTGCGATCACGGCAGCACGACGATCCTTCACCCACGCCTCGGCGACTTGCTGCACCTCAAGATCGAGAGTCAAAAACAAATCGTGACCGGGCTCGCCGGGCGAGCGTTTCAACTCAGGCTGCAAAGGACCGAGCTTGTCGACCGATCGGCCGCGAGCGTTGACCATGATCTCGCGTCGCCCGTTGCGACCACGAAGTACATCTTCGAAGGCCGCTTCCACACCGACTTTTCCGATAGTGGACGATCCCGCATATTCTTCGCGGTCAATGCGCTTCAGATCGGAGTCGGAGATCGTGCCGACATAGCCGATGGCATGGACGGCGATCTCACCGAGCGGGTAGTGACGCGCGAGTCGCGTGCGGATGTCGACGCCCGGGAATTCGAATCGATGCACACCGAACTTCGCCATGTCTTCATCGGTGAGCCGCAGGCGAATCGGCACGCTATCGAAGCCGCGACGTGAGCGGATCGTTCGGCGTACATCATCGAGGTCTTCCTCTGCGAGCAATCCGATCTCGGCGAGTCGGCGTAAGGTCGAGTCGAGATCAGGAACCTGCTCGGGCACCAGCTCCAATTGGTAGGCGGGCTGGTTTTCCGCGAGGATGACGCCGTTTCGATCGTAGATGACACCGCGCGGGGCGGGCAGTGCCTCGATACGTACCTGATTACCTTCCGCAAGCTCGGTGTAGTAATCGTGTTTGACGATTTGCAACCAGCCGAGACGCAGCAAGAGCACCATCGACAGCGTTGCGATGACGACGATCGCGAGCACGATGCGCTGCTCGAACAGATGTTGTTCGCGCCAGAAATCTTTGATTCGGCCGCCGAGGCTCATGGCGTTTCAGCGCCTACTGCGTGAGAGGTCACCGCCCAACCACTCCCACGCGAAGGGCCACAAAAGTGTGCCCGTCACGATGGGCAGCAGACGGGTCCATGATCCCAAGGCATGACCAGTCCAGCCGTCGATGATCCAGATGACGATTTGCCACAGCAGCAACAAGCCTGCGATGTAGAACGTTTGTTCGAACATCGATTTATTGCGAATGATGAGATGTTGGCGAATCGCGATGTAGGCAACGAGCGCCGTGGCGAGCGCATGTTGGCCGAGCACGACCCCTAGATACGCATCCAGTGCGAGGCCCATCAGGAAGCCGAGGCCCACGCCGCCCCAGCCCGGTGCGGCGATCGACCAGTACAGCACGGCGATGACCGCAAACGACGGTCGGAACCAGCCGAGTACGGCGGGTAGTGGTATGACTTGCAGGACGAACGAGGAGAGCAGCCCCGCCATCGCGCGACGTCGCAAACTCCAGCGTTTCACGGTGTTGTGCCTCGCGGTGCCACATCGATGGCTTTAGCCGCCGGATCGCCACCCGTACTTTGAGCAGGACTTACCGGTGCAGCCGGATGCGTTGGTGTGAACCACAACAGCGATACGATTCGATCACGATCGACGCGAGCGAGAGTGCGTGCCTGTACTTGCGCAAGCGGTATGCCGCCATCGCGTTTGACTTCCGTCACGACGGCGACCGGATAGCCCGCAGGAAAAACGCCGCCGAGCCCCGAAGTGACGAGTCGATCGCCTCGGCGGATGTCGGTTTGCAGCGGCAAGAACGGCAAGCTGAGTTGATCGCGCCGGCCGGTACCGACGGCGAGCGTGCGCACACCGGTGCGCAATACTTGCACGGGAAGCGCGTGTTCAGGGTCGGTCAGCAAGATGACTTCGCTGCTCCAGGGGCCCACTCGCATCGTTTGACCGAGTACACCGCCGGCGGCGACGACAGCTTGCCGGTCGAAGACCCCGTTGACGGCGCCGCGATCCACGGTCAGCCGTTGTTGCTGCGAGTTGAATTCACTGCCGATGATTTGCGCGGGCAAATACTTCTCGACGACATCCACGGCGGGCTTGGCGATCGCGCGCAGCGCCACATTTTCTCGCTCGAGACTTTGTCGACGCAGGGCTAGCTGCTCGAGCTCGCGGATGCGTTGTCGCAGTTCGCGATTCTCCGCTTGCAACGCCGCTCGATCTTCGAAGACCTCTTGTGACCACTGCCAGGCAGCCGCGGGTGAGTTCAGCGCGATTTCGATCGGATAGGCGACTGCCTGCAGCCCGTAGCGTATCGACTCCAACCAGCGACCACGCTGGTCGAGGTACATCAAGACGAGCGCAATGACCGCGTAGATGACAAAGCGCAGGCCAGCTGGCGCGCCCCGCGTGGACAAATAGCGGCTGGCGTCGCTGCTATTCAAGCCCGAAATGGCCGGGGCCGAGTTCGTCCATCAGTTCGAGGATACGACCGCCACCGCGTGCAACGCAGGTGAGCGGATCCTCTGCGATGACGACGGGGACACCGGTCTCTTCGGTGATCAACTTGTCGATGTCACGCAGCAAGGCGCCGCCACCCGTGACGACGATGCCGCGGTCGGCGACGTCGGAGCCGAGTTCCGGCGGAGTTTGTTCGAGCGCTTGTTTGACCGCGCCTACGATGCCCTGCAGCGGCTCTTGCAGCGCTTCGAGGATCTCGTTGCTGTTGAGCGTGAAGCTGCGCGGTACACCTTCGGATAGGTTACGGCCCTTGACCGAGATTTCACGCACGGTCTGCCCAGGATAGGCCGAGCCAATTTCGATCTTGATGCGCTCAGCGGTAGTTTCGCCGATGAGGATGCCGTAGTTGCGGCGCACGTAGTTCATGATGGCTTCGTCAAAGCGATCGCCGCCAATGCGCGCCGATTGCGCATAGACGATACCGTTCAATGAAATCACGGCCACTTCAGACGTACCGCCACCGATGTCGAGCACCATCGAGCCGCGCGCTTCCTGCACCGGCAAGCCGGCGCCGACGGCGGCGGCCATCGGTTCGCTCACGATCGCGACCGTGCGCGCACCAGCCCCTTCGGCAGATTCGCGAATGGCGCGCCGCTCCACTTGGGTCGAGCCGACCGGTACGCAGACCAGCACGCGCGGCGAAGGCTTGAGCAGGCGATTGTCGTGCACCTTGCCGATGAAGTGCTGCAGCATCTTCTCGGTGTAGGTGAAGTCGGCGATCACGCCGTCCTTCATCGGGCGCACGGCGGTGATGTTCCCCGGCGTACGGCCGAGCATCATCTTGGCATCGGCGCCCACGGCTACGATGACCTTGCCACCACGGCTGTAATCGTCCTGGACCGCGACCACCGAAGGTTCGTTCAGGACGATCCCGCGATCACGGACGTAAATGAGGGTATTGGCCGTTCCCAGGTCGATCGACAGATCGCTGGAAAAATAGCCGCGCAAGCGTTTGAACATGGGTATAGCGCCGAGCCGGAAAACGTCGGCAAATTTAACAACCTGCGGCCGCTTCCACAAGGCGACGGTCTTATCATGTCCGGCCTGGTTTACGGCGGGTTTTCACCGCGGCAACCAACTCCCACAGACAACCTCAGGGTCGCTTCATGAGCCTCACCCGTGCCGACATCGAAAACATCGCGCGGCTCGCGCGTTTGCAACTGACCGAGGCGGAAATTCCCGTCTACGTCGACTCGCTCTCCCGGATCTTCGCCTTCGTCGGCGAGCTCGACCGGGCGCCGACGGCGGGAATCAGTCCCATGGCGCACCCGCTGCCGGGTTTGGCCCAGCGTCTGCGGGCGGATGCGGTCAGTGAGACCGACCACCGCGAGCGCTACCAGCAGAATGCCCCTCAGGTTGAAGCGGGGCTTTACGTCGTGCCCAAGGTGATCGAATGAGCGCCCCGGCTGCCACGGTCGCCGCCCTCGCCAAAGGCTTGGCGGCAGGAGAGTTTTCGAGTGTCGAGCTGACGCGTAGTTATCTCGATCGCATCCAGGCGGCTCAACCGGGTCTCAATGCCTTCATTACGGTGACGGCCGAGGCTGCACTCGCCGAGGCTGCGGCCGCCGATGCGGCACGCGCCGCCGGTAAGGCCGGTGTGCTGACCGGTGTGCCGCTCGCGCACAAGGACATTTTCTGCACCGAGGGTGTGTTGACCACCTGTGGCTCGAAGATGCTCTCGAATTTCGTCTCGCCTTATGACGCCACGGTCGTGAGCGGCTTGCGTCGTTCGGGTACCGTGATGCTCGGCAAGCTCAATATGGACGAGTTCGCCATGGGCTCGTCGAACGAAACGAGTTACTTCGGGCCGGTGCGTAATCCATGGAACCCGGCGATGGTGCCCGGCGGCTCCTCTGGCGGCTCGGCTGCCGCGGTTGCCGCGCGCATCGTGCCAGCAGCGACAGCCACCGACACAGGCGGATCGATCCGCCAACCGGCAGCGCTCTGCGGCGTCACCGGCATCAAGCCGACCTACGGGCGGGTTAGCCGCTACGGCATGATCGCCTTTGCTTCGAGTCTCGATCAGGCGGGTCTGATCACGGTCAGCGCCGAAGACGCGGCACTGCTGCTCGGCCCCATGTCCGGATTCGATCCGAAGGATTCGACCAGCGTCGAGTCGCCGGTGCCGGACTACACGCGTACGCTCGGCGATTCGCTCGAGGGTATGACGATCGGTATCGTCAAAGAATTCTTCGACAAGGGTCTCGATGCCGAATGCGAGTCGCGCATTCGGGATGCCATGCGGGTTTACGAAAAGCTCGGCGCGAAGTTCCGTGAGGTCAGCTGCCCGAATCTGCCCCTGTCGGTGCCGACGTACTACGTGGTTGCACCGGCTGAGTGCTCGTCGAACCTCGCTCGCTTCGATGGCGTTCGTTTCGGTTATCGCTGCGAGTCGCCCAAGAATCTCACCGATCTCTACATGCGTTCGCGCGGCGAGGGCTTCGGTGCCGAGGTCAAGCGTCGCATCATGACGGGCACCTACGTGCTCTCGGCGGGCTACTACGACGCCTACTACCTCAAGGCACAGCGGGTTCG
>JACCDX010876696.1_pt1 | contig 26266 bp, 38 predicted proteins | sample 7449681 | NCBI WGS metagenome assembly JACCDX01 (sample SAMN15323450, study PRJNA562643) | freshwater metagenome | isolation source: river surface water | place: USA:Blue River Watershed | collected 2017-08-18
CTAATGCTGCCTGATAACAGTCCAGCTAAGAATAATCGTTGGGTATGGCATACAAACTTTGACAACTATAAGATCTATCTACGCACAGACGCAGATGTTAATTGGTTTAAATTGAAATGGCTATGAAAGTAGAAGCTCACAGTTACCCAGGTTGGAGTGATCATCCTTCCTATCGTGTTAGCACTTTTGAAGATTGGAAAGAACTCTGCTTTTGGATGTACAAGTGGAAAGTTGAACACTTTCTACTGTCGTCTGGTAGTAATGGTTATGTGTTCCAAGTTAGAAAAAATCATGAATGGTTTGTACTTAAATGGCTATGACACCCGCTGATATTCTTACTAATCATGAATACACTGTGATCGCAGTAGAGGGTAACTTTGAAGATTTTCGAGATGTTCATAATTGGTGTATAGAGCAATTTGGTCAGCCTGGGTCTCGTTGGTTCTCAAGGCCTGGTAAGTTTTATTTTAGAGATGCCAAAGATGCTTTTTGGTTTGAGTTAGCAACATAATGGACTACACAGTTATTACCAACGGTTGTGATTGCTACCCATGGCATGAGGTATTTGCTTGGTTGCCTGTACGCACCGTATCAGGAAAACAAGTTTGGGGTAAGAAAGTTTTCAAGCGTAAAGTTTGGGTAGTATGGGGCACAGGATTTCATATGGAACCATTAACACAGTATGCTACAGCCTTTGACTTACTCACTTACAAGGACGAGCAGTTAAATGACTAACTTTATTACGTTTGGAAAAGATCAATATCATTTACATCGTGAGATGGAAAGCTGGTGTGAACAACAGTTTGGACAGGGTAAGTGGATTGGCGAACGATATCCCAAAGACTGGACAGGCATGCCTGACTGGACTGTACATAGTATGTTCGGCAATACTACATTTGCTTTTAAAGAAGAAAAGCATTATACTTGGTTTATATTAAAATGGCTTTAACAAAACCTTATTTCTATAACGACAGAATTTATCCCGATGAATACTATCGGCAAGAGCCTCGCGAATATGCTGAGGAGCGATTCCGTAAGAAATATACACTTCGCGTAGAAACTAGCAAACGATATTACAGACACAGAGCCGTTCCAGTTAGATACGCAGAATGGCTCCGAGACGGCGGCAATATTCCTTTTCATCAAGAAGTAGAACGCGAGTCATTGCTCAAGGTCTATATATCTAAAGAAGACTATGATCATCTTGTAGAGAAAGAAAAGTACCTAGAAGATTTAGAGCAAGAAGTTAAAGACTTAGATAAGCTACGCCGACAAGTGTACGAAGAAGCCAGTATTAGAAATAAAAATTCTGCGGTACAAAAGGCCTACGAGAAATATCAAATGCTTTTGGAGTTAAGTAAATGATTTTTAAAACATGCGAAGTTGGTATGTTTCGTTTGCCCGGCATTATTATAGAAGCTGAAGAAGACGAAGACATTGACGAGAACAAGATAAAAGAAATGGAAGAATGGTGTAATAGTGAGTTTGGTACGGGTATGCGTATGACAGACAGGCTGTTTAGCTTCCGTAAAGAAAGCCAGCGTGACTGGTTTATACTAAGATGGAGTGGAAAAGAATGAATCCGATATTAATGGGAATAGGTGGCCTTTGCCTTATTATAGCCTTAGGGGTTATCTGGTGGAAATGTTTTGAAGGTGACAACGATGATTAAAGGTATCTCTGCCGGCAGATATATTACAATCAGCGGTGGGTCTCCAGGATCTACTTACATAAACAACTACAACGGACAGCCCGGCGTAGGTAATATGCGTTACAACCCTAGCACACAGAACGTAGAAGTTTTTGACGGCAACTCCTGGCAAACCCTAATGACTAGTTATGCTCAAGTAGAACTAGATCAAGAAGCACAGATGCTGTTAAACTGGGCACGAGAGGAAAAGAATAGACAGCTACAAAGAGAATCTCGCATCAGGTCTAACCCTGCTCTACGCAAAGCCTACGAAGCAATTCAACGTGCTGAAGAAAACTTCGATATTCTAGATCGTATTGTAGGCGACGATGTTGGCAGTGAGGAAGGACAAGTCCAAGCTAGCCCATAAATAAAAGATGAAGAGAACATTAACATTTTTACTTTTATTGACTATGAGTCTATGGGCACAAGCATCTCAGGGTGCTTGGGGCCTGTTTGACTATCAGCGAGGGGATTATCAAGTTATCCAAAACGGCACAGAAGTTCGTAGCATAGCCAGTGTGACTAAACTGTTTACAGCTACTACTATTATCAGATCCGGTTTAGATCTTGAAGAATCAGTAAAAGTACAAGGCAAGTCTGGAGGAAGATTTGCTCGAGGCTCTATGGTCAAACGCATTGACCTAATGAAAGCCATGTTAATCAGTAGTGACAATCTAGCTGCCGAAGCTTTGGCAAATTCATACCCGGGCGGATTCAATCAGTTTATTTCTGACACTGACCAATGGGTCAAAGGTTGGGGCCTAGTAGACACAACTATCGTAGATGCTAGCGGACTCGACGCAGGTAATCGAAGTACAGTTCATAATCTTATAACACTGATTTATAAAATTAAACAATATCCAGAGATACTAAAGATCAGTGCGGAAGCTAATGCTGTATTAAAAGTACCTAAGGGTAAAAAAACAATCACTATTCATTTAAGAAATACCAACCCTGAGGTCTTTACCTTTGATAACATTGTACTCAGCAAAACAGGAACTACTAATGCCGCAGGTAGATGTGTAGTTATGTTAGTTGAGAAATCTGGAAGTCTACATGGAATTGTTGTTTTAGGTCAACGCACTGGCAAAGAACGTAGTGTATTGGCCAAGGCATTGTTAACGGTATTACCAATAGCAACGGCACATGCTGATACAGACAACGGTATAGAAATACAATTTCCTTAATGACTATCAATCAAATAAAACCTCATCAGGGTTATCTAGGTCCAGAACCCTTAACACCAACTTATGACGTCATGGTAATTGATCAACACGCATATCGCATTCATAGAGTAACAGTACACGAGTTTACGTTAGGCGATGTAGATGATGTAGAAATCTACGCGGCTCAACCAATTTGGGAATGGCAACAAACGGAAAAAGGACGCTGGGTCATGGACAAGGCCATAGAAAGTCCTAGCTGGTATAGAAACAATGACCTATCAACTTGGTCACAACGTTTTATAATCACAGCCAAACTCAAAGACAGAGACTACACTTTTTATCAGCTCAAATGGGGCAATGGCCGTTGACAAACGGCCAATCTCCAAGTACAATAACAACATCAACAACAAGTTCTTTCAATTATGGATGGCCTTTTCACAGTACTCCTAATCTTTATTTCCGGATTCATCACGGGTTGGTTTTGGCATGCTAGGTCGATGTTTCGTAGGGTAACTGATAACCCAGAAAAGATGATCGACCTTTTAGAAAAATATAAGAAAGCCAAAGCTGAAATGGACGATGAAGAGTCTCCCATTACTACAGAAGTTAAAGTTGAAAAAATGGGTAATCAGTTTTATCTGTTTACCAAAGACACCGATGAGTTTCTGGCACAAGGTCATTCTCTTGAAGAAGCTTTAGAAGCTATCAAGAAGCGATTCCCGGATCGAAACTTCAAAGGCATTGTCACCAAAGAACAAGCAGAGAAAATGGGTTTGAGTAAACAAAGTTAATTTACTCAACCGTTCTGCTTGACCTTAGCATCTACTTACTTTATAATAGAAGAACGTTAGCGATTAAAGCTAACACTTACAAAGGAAACTTAATATGAAATATACATTCTCTAAAGAAACAAAGACTTTCAAGCTATTCAACGCAATGTTAAACGGTGAGGCCGTTACCCCTGCTCAAGCAGAAAAGCGTTTTGGTATCAAGAATATCAGCGCAGAAGTTAGCCGTATCCGTCAAAACGGTTATGCTGTCTACGCTAACAAGCGTACAGCTGGTAACAACGTTGAAGTTACCGAGTATGTTATTGGCAAGCCTAGCCGTAAGCTTGTAGCCGCTGGCTATAAGGCTATGGCCCTTGGCCTAGTTGACTAATATCAACTAACACAGCCAAGCCCCGCAAGGGGCTTTTTTTGTGGCTATAAATACCTTAAGAGGTGTTTATGAAAGTTCTTGTCACTGGCCACAAAGGCTTTATCGGTCACAACATGACCAGCTGGTTACATCAAAAAGGATATCAAGTAGACGGGTGGGATTGGGATCCCAAAGACTTTCCTAACGTAAGAGACTTTGATTGGGTCATACACTTAGGCGCAGTAGCAGACATGCGAGAAGCTAGTGTAGATAAAGTTCTAACACAGAATTTAGACTTTAGTCAAAGACTATTTCAAGAATGTCAGTATCACGGTGTACATCTACAGTATGCCAGTTCTAGTTCAGTATACGGCAATACCAAAGACTTTTCAGAGTACGCAGAGTGTCACCCTCAAACGCCCTATGCTTGGAGTAAGTATCTATTTGATCGTTGGGTTTTTAATCAAAAGCCTACCATAATGGTACAAGGATTTCGTTACTTTAATGTCTACGGCAAATGGATGCACTTACGCGGAGATCGTGCTAACTTTATACACAAATGTCGCCAGCAAGCTAAAAAGGGCTACATTGAAGTATGGGAAGGTGCTGATCATATTTTCAGAGATTGGACATGGGTAGGCGATGTATGTCGTTTACACACAGACTTTATTGAGCAAGTAAAAGGCAGCGGTATATGGAATGTAGGGTCCGGTCTGGCGCACTCGTTTCTAGATATAGCAGAAACTATTGCTGAACAGCAAGGTGTAGAACTGCGAGTTATACCTGTTCCCGACGAAGAAAAGCCTAGATTTAGGCAAAAAACCTGTGCTAATTTAGACAAACTTAAATCTACAATAGGCAAGCGTCCGTGGCTTAATGTATATGAATGGTTGGACCTTGAAAGCTAATAAATATACATATGAAAGTTCACGAAATTATTTCCGAAGCAAAAGCTTCTAGAGACTTATGTCTAAGCACAAAACCTAACTCAGAACTAGGTGCCAGTATGTTGGCTAGCTGTAAGAGTCAAGGGCTACGTGCTAGAGAAGGCAATAAGAGTCATAAGATGGGCAAAAGCCCTAAGAGCCGTATGGTCATGGGCGGACATAAAGTCAAAGGCAAAAAGTACGGAGGTAAGATACCGGACTGGGGCACACGTAAATGAAAATTCTAGATGTTATTTCGGAAGCTGTCAGCGATCCTCAGGTCGTGAAAATACAGCAAAAACTAAAAGATTTAGGCTATGACCTAGGGCCTTATGGCCCTAAGGGAGACGGTGTTGATGGCATTATCGGACCCTACACTAGAGCCGCAATAAATGCTTATAAAAAGGGAATAAAACCCCAAAATGTTGCTAAGCCAAACAGCGGAGAAATTTCTAAGTTTGACAAAGAAGTAGGCAAAACTGATGTTCCTAGCGGACTGCCAGTTAAAGGCCGTGTAAGCAGTCCATTTGGATACAGAACTAGCGTGGGCAAAGCACACAATCATCTTGGAACAGATTTTGCCGTTGTTGTAGGAACTCCAGTAGTGGCTCCAGCCGACGGTGTAATAAAGTCAGCTGGTGAAAGCGGAGGCAGTTCTGGTGTGTATGTTATATTAGACACAGGTGATGCTATTCATAAGTTTTTTCATTTATCGCAAATCAAAGCCAAACCTGGACAGAAAGTAAAAAAAGGTGAAACCATAGCTTTATCTGGAAACTCTGGATACAGTACTGGACCGCACCTACACTGGGAGAAACACGTAGCGGGCAAGCCAGTTGATCCAATGGCCAATATAGGATAACAAATGAGATTTAAAGAATTTAAAATTGTAGAAGCTCAGGATAACGTTGTCGTTATAGGAGATAGTATTGCTGTTGGTATTGGCGGCGACAGCGAGTATGCGAAAGGCGGAATCAGTGCCCAGGAAGTGTTAAACAGAGTACAAAAGTTTGTTCAGTCTGGCAAAGCCAAAGGTGCTACAGTTATACTAAGTACTGGTGCTAGCAATAGTGCGCCAGTAGAATTAGAAAACGGAACAAAGCAGCCAGACAAGATCGGAAGCTTCCCTGAACAGCAGATTAAAGCTCTTGTTGATGCTGGAGCAAAGGTAGCTGTTGTGGGTACAGGTAGCAAACAATCAACATGGTTCCCAGCTACAAAGTATACCAATGGTTCTAAATACAGAGTTGATATGACTGGTGTAAACGATAGGCTTGCTGCTGCTGCTAGTAAGCACGGAGCAAAGTTCCTAGGTCCACTAGAGCAGTACGATGCTGGACTACATACAGGCAAAGGTGATGGTATTCATCCATTTGCCGGATATCAAAAGCTTTATCAAGCAGGTGTAGCTGGAGCATCTAGTAAAGCTGCAGCCGCTGCCCCAGCGCCCGGAGCAGTAACTAAACCATCTAGCGGATTTGTTTTACAAGTTCCAACTGGTAACAAAAACCCAGAGGTTGCTGACATACAGAAAGCATTAATAGCACTAGGATTCCCATTGCCTAAACACGGTGTCGATGGTATCCGAGGCCCTGAAACTAGTGGAGCCATTAGAAGTTTCCAACAAGCAAACAAAGTTAATCCAACAGGCGAGCCAGATCAAGCAACGGTTGATGCGTTAAATGCTGCTTTACAAGCTAAACCAGATGTGTTGTCTAAACTAACTAAGAGTACAGATGCTGACATTAAACCTAGTGGCGGTTCCGCTGGACCATTGCCCGCATTAAAACAAGACGCGGCAACTAAAGGCAAGGTTGGAAAACTATTAGACTTTATTGCTAGATACGAAAGCGGCGGCAACTATCAAATTATTGTAGGCGGAAAAACTATAGAAGGATTGACCAAAGCTTCTATCGAAGATGTGTTACAGTTACAAGATGCTATGAAGGCCAAAGGCATGAAGAGCACTGCTGTTGGTAGATACCAGTACATTCAAAGCACACTTAGAGATACAGCTAGACAAATGGGGCTAGATGCTAAGTCAACAATATTTGACGAAAAGACACAGGATAGTCTAGCTATAGAAACACTGAGAAGGCTTGGACTAGAACAATGGTTAGATGGCAAAATGGATGACGGTACCTTCTTAAACAAAATTGCTAGAATCTGGGCCGCCATTCCTAAAACCAGCGGAGAGAGTCACTGGAAAGGTGTAGGAGACAATAAAGCTGGCACTACTACACAGGTCGCACTAAATACCCTACAAGATATTAAGACCGCAACAGCATAATGAATCTAGCAGGAAAATTATTAATAGCACCTCCTTCAGTCAAAGGAAACTTTTGGCAAAAGACTGTGGTCTATTTGACAGAACATCACAAGGCTTCTAGTGTAGGTCTTGTGCTAAATCGTAAGAGTCAAATGACCATCAAAGAGTTTAGCAAACAAGCAAACATACACTTAGATGTTCCTGGGTACATGTACATAGGTGGCCCAGTGAATGTCAAAGCTATGACTATGCTACACACAGCTGAATGGAGTTGCGACAACACCATGCAGATAAATGACACTTTTAGTCTAAGTTCAAGTGTCGATATATTAAGCCAATTGGCCATGGGCAATTGCCCAAAAAAATGGAGATTATTTGTAGGACTATGTGGTTGGAGCCCTGGACAACTCGAAAGAGAAATCAAAGGTACACCCCCATTTACCCATAATAACAGTTGGTTAATAAGTTCAGCTGACACTGATATTGTGTTTGGCTACGATAGTCAAGTACAGTGGTCAGAATCAGTTGAGCGAAGCGGACAAGAATTTGTCCAAAATATACTTGTTTGACATGTAGTTTGAGTATATAATATACAAGTCAGAACAACAATGAAACAAATGGACCCACAAAATGAGCGACACATTGCTACTAAACGCCGACGGCGCACCAGTGAGCTTTCTGCCGCTGTCAGTAATTGATTGGCAGGAAGCTATTAAGTATATGGTCTTGGAAAAGGCCCATGTACTGTCTTTTCACGACAATTGGATAGTTCGTTCAGCCCGCTGGGAAACCCAAGTTCCGAGTATTCTAATGCTTCATGAATACATGAAGCCAAAGACCTCTATTAGGTTTTCCAAAGGCAACGTTTTCCTACGTGACAACTATACATGCCAATACTGCGAAAAAGTACTAGCCAAAAAGGAATGTACTCTTGACCACGTATTGCCTAGTTCACACGGCGGTAAGACAACCTTTGAAAACACAGTAACAGCCTGCGGAACCTGTAATGCTAACAAGGGTAACAACAAGAAGATTCGTCCGAAGATCAAGCCTTACAAGCCAGAATTCTACGAATTGGTTAACAAGCGTAAGCGTTTACCGTTTAACGTGCGTGATCCAGCTTGGCTAGAATACATTCAGTAAGCTATAAATAGTAGTAGTTTAAGGAACTACTATGAAAAAATTTATAATTGCTTTACTGATGTTACCAGCGTTAGCCTGGGCACAAAAACAACCACAAGGTGTAACCTATGACGCACAGATCGTTAGAGTCAATGACGGCGATACTGTGGTCATAGCAGCACCTTTTCTACCTAAACCTCTCAAACCAGAGCTGGCTGTTAGAATCTACGGAGTTGATACACCGGAGAAAGGTTTTAGAGCAAAATGCCCTCAAGAAGATCAACGAGGACAAATGGCCTCAGCCTTTACCAAACAAGCTGTCGCTCAAGCTCAGCAAAGGCAAGTCGTCTTATATGACTGGGACAAGTTCGGTGGTCGTGTACTTGGTGATATCATTCTAAACGGACAAAGCCTAAGAGCTATGTTGATAGCCAACGGATTTGCTCGAGAATACTTTGGCGAAGCTAAAGGTAGCTGGTGTTAATCGTCAGTTAAATGGTCCGCTTTAGGACTGTTCTTTTTCAAATAGGCCTCTTCGTAGGCCTTTTTGCTGACTTCCATGTCTATGGGACTATGGCTTTCCTTAATCGCAGCCAGCACAGGATGTAGAAGTTTTTGGGTAATTCGCTTGCCCATTCTTTCTAAGACTTCTTCAATGGGAACGCCTTTGGCTATTTCTCGTTTAGCATGGTCAAGCTCAAACGCATGGACACGTTCTGTCCATTCTTCGTAGGTTTCGTTTGGCTTTAGACGCATACTAGTATTTTATATTCTTTCAAAGCCAAAGTCAAGCGATAAATATCGTAACGGAGACCTAAATGAGAGCCAGAGAATTTGTTATAAACGTTCCTATTACCATTAAAATCAACGGAGATGGTGATCCAGAAGTTGATATGAATGGAAAAGAAAACCCAAAAGATCCGCAAGAGCTTGATCCTAATCCTGTTATGGTTCCGCCTTTACAGCAAGATATAGAACTAAAGAAAGCAAGCCAAGGAAAAACAAGCCCTGTAATTCAAGACCTTACACAGGACGAAGACGAACCTGAAGAGCCAACACAACCGACAAGAAGCCCATTTGTCCGTTAAAAATAGCCTGGAGCGATAATGGCATTTTTAAGAAAGATCAAAGCTGGTTTAGTTAAATCTGATATAGAAACCTTTGTTGGCGAAGAAGGTAACTTATTCTTTAATATAGAAACTGGCGAGCTTAGATTAAGTGACGGACAAACCGAAGGGGGCATTGCTGTTGGAGGAGGTGGCGGTGGCGGATACACACTACCAACAGCAAGCACCACAGTCAAAGGTGGTGTTAAGATAGATGGAACCACAATAACCATCAACAATCAAGTTATAAGTGGATTCAATGGCAACTACAATAGTTTAACCAACAAGCCAACTATTCCTACTCTAACAAGCCAACTAACAAATGATAGTGGATTTCTAACTTCAGTAAGCTGGAACTCAATAACTAGCAAGCCTACATTTTCAACAGTAGCAACTTCTGGAAGCTACAACGATTTAAATGACAAGCCATCATTGTTTAGCGGTAGTTACACAGATTTAACCAACAAGCCAACTATTCCCGGCCCGTTAACTGTTAGTTTAATAGACGCAACAAACACTGTTTCAAGCCCATTAACAAACATTACTGCTATTAGATTTGACACTGACAGTGGCTTTGACATTACAGATCTGGGCAGTGGTGCTGTTAAGATTGGAATGAACTCTACTTTTAAAACTTGGAAAGTAGACGGGCAAAATGATTTGATAGCCACTGGTCTCGATACCATCGAGTTCATAGCAGGGTCCGGTGTGCTGATCACAACAGATACATTGAGCGATCCTAAAAGTATTACATTCAAAACTATAGATAAAACAGTTACGCTTTATCAGGATGGAATACTAGAGCCAACAACCGGCACAGTTAGATGGTACAATCCTCGAGCAGTTAATATTAATAAAATAACAGCTCGACTAGCAGAAGCAGCAGATTCAACTGTTACAGTGATTGTTAAGAAAAACGGTACAAACGTACAAACTTTAAATTTTTCTACAGGGTCAGTAAAACAAACAGCTACAGTTGATATAGATATGATTGTAGACGACTACTTAACTGTAGATATTACTGCTGTAGGTAGCGTAAATCGAGGACGCGGGCTTTCTGTAGAATTTACCTATAGCTTTGAATAAATAAGATTAGGAAACTCTCTTATTAAAGGATTACAAAAATGGCCGTGGTATTTACAAACGCAGCTGAACAAGTTGCTTTAGAAAATTTTATTAATAAAACAGCACCTGAAAACTTAGTACTAAGACTGTATAGCGACAATCAAACTCCTGCTAAAACTGATGTTGCGGGAGACTATACAGAAGTCAGCGGAAACGGTTATTCAGCAGTAACTCTAACTCCAGCAGATTTCGTTATGACTCCTGGAGATCCAAGCTCGGCTGCTTACCCTCAAGTAACATTTGCGTTTACAGGTGCAGCTGGCAATGTCTATGGTTACTACGTAACTAGAGCAACTACTGGTGATCTAATGTTTGCCAACAGATTTAGTAATGCTCCTATTAACATTGCTAACAACGGTGACGAAATTAGAATTACGCTAACAATTACATTGAATAATCCTTGATAAAGGATTAGGCAATGGCTAATAAAGTAAGAGCTGATCGTGTAAAGGAAACTGGAAACTTTACTGGTCTTAGCAATGTAGCACTAACAGGAAACCCAACAGGATTTAGAACATTTAGTTCAGTGTGTTCTAACGGTTCAATATTTGACTACTCAATAGTTGAAGAAGGAACGGCAAATTGGGAAACTGGCATTGGCACTTATATTAGTTCTACCAACACTGTAGAAAGAACTACAGTATTAGCTAGTTCAAATTCAAATAACAAAACAAACTTCGGATCGGGAACAAAATATATTTTTATCACGGTCAGTGGCGACTCTCACGCATCAAATGATAAGACCTTGTCGAAAGCTACGGCGCTTTCAATAGCTCTCGGAGGTTAATAAACAATGGCAAAATACCTAGTTCCAAGATATACATTTAATCCAAGCACAGATACTGTTGTTGTCAATGGTATCTATCGTAGAGAAAGATTCCTGTTAATAACCAACGTAACAACTAATCAAACAATCTACACATTTAATGATGACACACAAGGCATAAGTTCTTATAGTGTAAACAACACAGCAGAAACGACAACGTTAGTATTAGACTACGACTGTTCGGCAATGAGCAGTACAGACAAGCTACAGATATTCGTTGAACTTGACAGTGTAGACTTTAGTCCTGCGGAAACGTTTGTTGATCCTGTAAGTAAGATCCGTGTCAGTCAACCAGAGAACTTAATTGACACTGACTTTGAATACGGACTACAAAGTACCAAGTGGGAAACACTAGAGCTGGTTAAAAACATTCCAACATTCTTTGCTCGTAACGGAGATGAAGATTTATCTGTAACAGCCGTAGAAAGTATCAATGGCAGTGATATCATAAGTGTAACCTGTGATCTAGAACATAACTTAATCGTTGGCAGTCCTATTATTGTACAAGGAACTAAAAGTATCAGTGCCAACGGAGCTTTTGTAGTTACCAGCGCTGGCGCTCTGACTTTTCAATATAAATCAAAAAACAATCAAAACTTTACAGGCAGTATCTTAGACACCTATACACAGATATTTCCAGGAAGTGTTTATCAAGGAACAGAATTTAAGTTATCTAACATTTCAAGTGTTACCACAGACGGCAGCAGTAATTCTACTATCACTGTTAACACAGAGTTTCCAACAGACTTTACCAGCGGTACTAGTTTCTTTTTGACCAACAGTGTGTCTACATCAGTTACTACCACTGATTCAACACAGGCTATACCAGAAAACTATAATTCAATTAGTGCGTCAGTTACTAATAATACTGCTACAGGTGAAAACGGATTTACTTTGGGCGCAACTCAAGTATATCAATACACCGGATCTGAGCAAGTTGTTTATTTTACAAACACAGAAGTTACTGTCAACACTACAGCTGAAACTATACAATTTCCTAGTGCTCACGGATTTCCTGATAACACTCCATTCTTATATGTAGTAGGAGAAGGTAACGGCGCAATAGGTGGTCTTTCAAACTATACAGGATATTTTGTTAGAACAGTTGATGCTAATACCATTTACCTAACTACTACTAGAGGAAGTACTACTAGAATAAATCTTACTGCTGCTGGTACCGACGGCGGTGTAAATCGTAGTGCGTTTATTCGTGCCTATAAGATGGTTAGTGCGAACACAACTACTGGCCAAGAAAGTATCACGTTTGATGAAAATCACGGATTGTCTAGTTTTCAAAACCAACCCGTTATGTTTTTCAACGGTACTGCTAGTAGTTTGAGTAGTAGTACAAACTTAATCACAGGATTTACACTGTACTACCCGCACACTCTTAGATCAGCAACTACTATGAGCTGGAGCGCAACCAGTGGCGGAGCATTGATTAACTTAACTGGAGCCACTGCCACTGCCTTTATGATTAAAGTAAACTTGATCAATGAAAGATCAAGTATGTATTTTGCCAATCACGGACTAGCAGATAATGATGTTATAGTTTTTACAGCAAATAGTGGTACTCCTCCTGGAGGACTTACTACTGCTACAACCTACAAAGTAGAATTTGTTTCTACTAGTAGAATTAGATTTAAGAATAATGATACCAGCGCAGTCATTACACTAAGCAGCATTGGTACTAACAACGGACAGTTCACTATTGAAACAAGAACTCCAAATTTAGACAATGATAGTTTATACACTCCAGGAAGTAGTTTAACTGACGGCAGTGCTTTGGTCTATACAGATGAAGGCGGCACTACTATAGGCGGGTTAACAGACGGCGGCACTTACTATGTTTTTCAAAAGACAACTAACAGAATTAAGTTAGCTACTACTGTTGCTGGTTGGAAAACATCTCTTATATTAATAAGTCAAAGCGTGGGAGTTAACACAACAACCAATGTAATTACCACACAGTCTGCTCATGGATTTACCACTGGTGATGCTGTACAATATATAAGTGCTACTCCAATAAGCGGTTTAGTCAACGGTGCTTGGTATTGGGTGAGAAGTACCGGTGCTGCTACATGTACTCTACATTGGAGCAAAGCAGGAGCAACGGGCAATACTGATATTGTAGATCTAGCACCTACACCTACTGGCACTGGTTCTTTAAGAACTGCTTCGCTTGTTGATATTACCAGTGCTGGTACAGGAGAACACAAGCTACAGTCTATCAGCATTGGCGGTAGTGACGGAGTCTATAGTCTAACTAGTAAAACTTCTGATACAGCATTTACTCTAGCAACTTCTGCTCAAATTCCTCAGCGACAGTTGATAGTTTCAAATCCAACACAATTTATTGATCTCAGTAGAAGTGCTATTAACTATGTAGATCATTACATGACTACTGGAACTCCTATAGTGTTTACCACTGATGGAGTAGCTCCAGGAGGACTAACTGCGTCTACTACTTATTATGTCATTAGAGTCAACAGAGATTGGTTTAGATTAGCAGCCACACAGTTAGATGCTGTCAACAATGATGCGATTACTATTACCAGTGCCGGCAACGGCGGCCATGTTTTTACCACTTCAAGCATAAGTGGCGAAGTACTGGGAGCCGGTACTTTTACTATAGCGTCTGGAACTACTTCTGTTTCAGGTTCAAACACAAACTTTTCGTCTACATTTAGTCCCGGTGATACATTTGTAATGTATGCCAATGAAACTTTAACAAATAAAAGTGTCAGCACAGTTAATACAACATCGAATATATTCACCAGCGCAGCACACGGGTTATCTGACGGTGCTCCAGTAAAGATGAACTCAGCAACAGCACCTACTGGTACTACCAACGGTGTTATCTATTATATAAGATCAACAGGCACAGCAACACCAGCTAACGAATTTACTCTTCATCCAACATACAATGATGCTATCGCTGGAACTAATACAGTTGATGTTACTACCGCAGGAACTTCTGTAGCAGTTCAACATTTATCTAGTATTGGATCTACAACTGAAATAGAAATAAGATATGTAAACAGTAAAACTAATATGGTATTGCGAGAAGCAGTACCAACAGCATTTACCAGCGCTGAATACGCTATTGGTACAGCACTACTATTACGAGCAGACGGATTTGCTCTACATAGACCCTATGACGGCGGAGTTGAACTAATTCCAAGTACTAACCCTGACAGTACTATGATTCGTCAAACTCGTAAATATTTCCGTTATCAATCTGGTAAAGGTATCCAAGTTTCTTTTGCTGTTAACTTTAGTCCAACAACAACTTTTGACACTGTTCAAGTTATTGAAGACACTGACAAAGTAACTAAGTGTCGAAGAGACATAGGCTACTTCATTGATGGTGTAGGATACGATATTACACTAGGTACTAACTATAATGCTAGGTTCTTAGGATTTGCTGAATCAAATAGTTTAGACATAAGCGCAAGAGTCATTGAAGCAATTGAAGACAGCAGAGATGAAATCTTAGCATTGCCAGCAGTTTCTGGAGATGTAACATCGACCAGCAGAGTCAACAGCTTCTATACTGAGCTATTGAATATTGTAAACAATGGCAGAGAAGCTGCCAGCGCCATAAGTTTTACTAATCCATCTAATGCTACTACCAGTAGAATTGCTGCCAAAGATAAGTTATTGGCCAATATTGATTTTATTGAAGAAGAAATTAATGCTTATGTGGCATTTAACTATCCTAACTATGATCATGATGTAAGCAAGTGTAGTCGTGATATTAAGTATGCTGTTCATGCCATGTGCTATGACATACTCTATGGTGGTAACAGTGCTACCTATGATCAAGCTAAGTTCTTCTTATATTCTTATGCCAATGGGGCTTTTGGTATTGTTCCAGAGCATATTACACAAACAGTGGCAGCGTATCAAAGACTAGCAGATATCATTGACGACATCGCAACTGGTACACTAATTACTAAAACTTCAGGTAACACTCTTACACAAGTGACCAGCGGAAACAATGCTGACGCAGGTGATGCTGCGACACTAGTTACCTTGGCTGAAATTACTAGAGATACTATTGATAATGCTGAAGTTCCGGCTGTAACAAGAACTGCTCCGAACGTGTCATGGGCAGCTGATGCTCTTGAGTCTAGTAAGACAGCCATTGACGCAGCCAAAGAAACTATTAAACTTACAGTAGTTCCGTCAAGCATCGGTTTCTTAACAGCCACAGGAACTACAAGATATCCTCACAGACTTACTCCTGGACTGTCTATCACTATTGCCGGAGCCTCAGGAACCGATGCTGACTTATTCAACGGAGTTCATACTGTAAGTAAGGTACTTGATGATTATACATTCCAATACTCACTTGACAGTGTTCCAAGTAATTTAATTGCTCCAGGTGTTGTTGAATATTCTGTAAACGGATGGCAAAACAGTAAACTCAAATGCGGACTGTTTGACGATCAAAACGGATTGTTCTTTGAGTACGACGGACAACAATTATACTGCGTTCGAAGAAGCAGTACACTACAACTTAGCGGAACAGTCAGTGTGTCATTTAAGAGTGGCAGAGTAGAAGGTACTAACACTAAGTTCACTAGCCAGTTACAAAAAGGAGATAAGATTGTTATCAAAGGGCAAACTTATCTTATCTCAAAAATCAGCAGTAATACTCTGTTGTTTATACTACCAAGTTATAGAGGTGTAGACGCAACCAATGTAATTATTACTAAAACTGTTGACACAAAAGTTCCACAAACAGAATGGAGCATTGATCCATGCGACGGAACTGGTCCTCTAGGATATGTATTAGGTATTAATAAGATACAAATGGCCTACATGGACTACAGTTGGTACGGTGCGGGTAAAGTTCGATTTGGTTTTAAAAATCAAGCAGGTCAAGTAGTTTATGTTCACGAGTTTGTCCACAATAACAAACAAACAGAAGCCTATATGCGAAGCGGTAACTTACCTGCTAGGTATGAGATTGAAAACACCGGGGCTCCGACTTATGTACCAGCACTAGCTCACTGGGGTACATCTGTTATTATGGACGGTAGGTTTGACGACGACAAGGCCTATGTGTTTACTGCTAATAGTAATACAGTTTCTATTGTAGGTGTAGCACAGCAAACCGTAAGTGCTCGTGTTGAGACACAGGCAACATATCAACTATTCACAGGAACACAATTTAGACAAATTGGATTTGCTTTGTTAGTCGGTACTGCCAACAGTCAGTTTAACAGTATTAGTAGCGGACTTGCTGTATCTGGTACAGGTTTACAGGCCAACACATTAACAGCACTTCCTCAGAATAACCAGATTAGTCCTCGACAGCCATATTTGGCTTCTGTTGACACTGTTATTAATAACAATATTGGAACACGAGCTGCTAGAACATTGCTAGTTATTGATAGACAACCTACAGCAACAGCTGGTGCTAATAGTAGCTACACTGTTACTCTTAGTGCTTCAACAACTCCTGTGGTCTATGATGTGCCATTGATCAGTATTAGATTAGCCCCGAGTGTTGATACTAACACTCCGGGATATCTAGGTGAAAGAGAAATTATTAATCGAATGCAGTTGATTCTACAGAGTGTGGGTGTTTTAAGTACTCACTCTGCTGAAATTACATTACTTTTAAATGGTCAGATCAATAACAACAATTGGGAACGAGTAAACAATCCAAGTTTAAGTCAGCTGATCTATCACGGCACAGGTGATACAATTTCTGGAGGAACTGTAGTGTTTAGTTTCCGTGCTCAAGGAGGTACAGGTACTACTGCTCGATCAGGTGAAGTTACCACAGCCGACTTAGGAGATATTGCCACACTGGGTAATAGTATCCTAGGTGGTGACGGAACTTACCCAGACGGTCCAGATATTCTAACATTGGTTGCTAAACTAATTGAAGACCCGTCTACTGTTAGTTCAACAAACCCTTTCAACATTACAGGTCGTATAAGCTGGTCTGAATCTCAGGCCTAAGGAGTAACAAGTGGCCATTGGTTTTGACCCAATTGGTACAAGTGCTATAGGGTCAGAAGCCCCAGCGCAATCTCCTTCTTACGGCTTTGTTGAAACTGCTGTTCTTAACATATCAGCAGTTGGAGTAACCAGCTTACCTGAAAAATACGAAATAGCTGATAATGTTGTATTAGCTATAAATGCCAGCGACAGTGTTGCTCGTGTTGTATCTTCTGTAAATACTGGCATTTTAGAAATAAGATCTACTGATACAGTCAAAGTTATTTTTGAGTTCAGTGAAACGGCAGCATTAGAAACAACAGCAGAAGCATTATTAGAAACTAAACTAAATTTCACAGATACAAGTAGTTTAGAAATAGAAGCTACTGCTGTTGAAATTAAAGTATCTGTATATCAAGATACAACAGAACTAGAAACAACAGCCACTGAAACAGTACGTCAAATATTTAATTTTGTAGATACTGCTACACTATCTACTGTTTCTGTCACGTCTGAAGAATATCTACTAACTTCTGCTGATGATGCTGTATTAGAAATAGCAGTAGACTCGGTAGTATCATCTACTGCCAAGTATGTAGATACAACAGAATTAGAAATAGCAGCTACCGAAACAGTAAATCAAATATTTAATTTTGTTGACTCGGGAGTACTGGCCACTGTTTCCATTACTTCGGAAGAAAACACATTAACTTCTACAGATAATGCTGTGTTAGAAATAGCAGCTGATGATTTAATTTCATCTACTGCCAAATATGTAGATACAACAGAATTAGAAATAGCAACAACTGATGCTATAAGTCAAATAGTTAACATAGTTGATTTAGGAGTATTAGCCACTGTTTCCATTACTTCAGAAGAAAACACATTAACTTCTACAGATAATGCTGTGTTAGAAATAAATGGAACAGAAGAAGTTGAACAAATATTTAATTTTGTTGACTCAGGAGTACTGGCCACTGTTTCTATTACTTCTATTGAACAAAAGGTAAATGTAGAAAACACTGTTGAATGGACCATTACTGCTGACCAACAAGTTCAACAGATATTTAATTTTGTCGAAACGGCAGCACTGGCTGTTGAAGCTACAGCATCTATTAAACAAATAGTTGACGTTTCGAGTTCAGCACCTATCGAAGCATTGGTAGACTTTACTGCTAGTGTAAGATATAATTATCCTTTAGACACTGTTGGTTTAAATCTCATAGATCAATCAACTCAAGAGATTGCCTATACATATTCTTCATCACCTGAGCTAGAAACTTCTGTTGATGCGTTTAATTCTGTTACTATAAACAGTATAGAAACCGGGTACTTGGCAGATTTGGATGGAGAGGATAATGTATCGATAACATTCACTTTTTACCCTGTAGGGGGCAATATTTGGCAAGCCTACAGTTTTGCCAAAGGATATACTCTATTCACCCAAGAATATGCCAATGATGAGTATGAATTATCGATGGGGGCAACGTCAACAGAGCAATTTGTTTCAGGTTCTACAGTTACTAGACCTACACAAATTTGGATAGGTTAAACTAACAATAAATACATATTATGAAAATAGCAGAACTACTTAGAAAAATGGCAGATATAATTGATCAAGCAGAACAAGATTCTGGCAACGATCAAAGCCCCCTTACCAGCATGGGACAAGATGATCCCAACAGAATTAAACAAATTGCCGATCTGCTAACCGGTGTAGATTCTAGAGAAGTTATGAATCGACCACAAGAAGAATATGCCAGCATTGAAGCTGTTACTACAGATGCGGGCGGCGGCGTAAACGGACCCAAGCATCCGCATGATCTACGTGTAAAAGATCCAAGCCAGCATCCAGGACAACAGGAGTATTAAAATGTCAGCAAACGGAATAGCACATCTATCAACAAGACAAGAACGTCAGGATGCTAAACTAGCCATTGCTGAAGCCAAGCGCCAAGGTAAGACAGTGGCTGCTGACGGAACAATTAGCGGATCAGTAGATCCTACTAAACCTTACTATCGTGATCTTAATACTTTAGATAAAAATTTATTACCTAATCCCTACAACGGTAATGACATTGATCCAGACGATGGTGCTACTACATTAACCGACGGACGTCCTTGGACTACATAATATGGGAATGATTCCACCAACAAACTATTTGCATGATAGTAAAAACTATCATCTTAATGATCTCCATCAAGCAATGGAGTACAATAGTTTAGGTCAACCTGTTCTTAGAACTACATCAGGATCAGTGGCTACTGCCAGTGATGCGTTTGGCCGTCTACGTGTTTCTAATCCATTTACATTATACGATAGTTTTCACAGGTATCAAGACAACGGACGAGATAGTGTGTTATTAGAAGGTAGCGCAACTAGTGTACATGACTCTAACTCTAGTAGTATTCTTCATACTGTTACTGGCACACTGGGTAGTAAAGTAGTTCGTGAAAGTAATCGTGTGTTTGCTTACCAACCAGGTAAGAGTCTACAGATACTAGAAACTTTTTGTTTTGCCTCCGCGCGAGCAGGTCTAAGACAAAGATACGGATATTTTGATTCTGAAAACGGAATATATTTAGAACAAGACGGTGGAACTTATTATATTGTTCGTCGTTCGTCTAGCAGCGGATCGTTAGACAACTTTCGTGTAGCACAATCAGATTGGAATATTGATCCATTAAACGGTACAGGTGTATCTACTAAAGTCATTGACTTAACTAAAACACAAATTTTGTTTATTGACATTGAATGGTTAGGAGTAGGTAGTGTGCGTGTAGGATTTGTCATAGACGGACAAATGGTACAAGTACATCAGTTTAATCATGCCAACTACTTGACTAACACCTACATGGGTACATCTTGTTTGCCCATTCGATGCGAAATAGAAAATACAGCTACTAATAATGTTTCTAGTAGTTTAAGAGTTATATGTGCCAGTATAATATCAGAAGGCGGATATGAACTAAGAGGCAAACCGCGTAGTATCGGCCATTCTTTGTCTGCCCCGAGAACTAATACTAACCAACAAGCCAATGTATACTTGCCGGTGTTAAGTATTAGGTTAAAATCTAACAGATTGGGGTCTATTGTTGTTCCCAAAAACTTTAGCATAGCACCAACTATTGCTAAAAACTACAGCTGGAGATTGATTAACGGTGCTGTTACTTCAGGCGGTGAATGGCTAACGACTGGGGATGACAGTTGTGTAGAATACAACCTAACAGCAACTAGTTTTACTAACGGGGTAGTATTAGAGCAAGGTTATATCATTGCTACTAATCAAAGCGGTACAGCAGTTGCTCTACAAGAGTATCCATTTAGATTCCAACTAGAACGTAATACACTAACATCACCATCTACACGTTATGAGTTTGTTATAGCTATAGCCTGTAGCGATGCTGGCGGTACTGTAAGTTCTGTTAACTGGGAAGAAATAACATAATGTATCGCAAGTATATCAACATTGTAGAAGCAGCTAACAAGGGATGTCCTATTGCTACCTACGACATAGATGTTAACTTAAAGAACAGACAAAAAGCCATAGACAAATATCACTACGGTCCGGCCAATCCCGATGAGCCTAACTCATACTGGAAAGATGCTGCTCGTCGTTGGAATATCACAGAAAAGACTGCTAAGACTATGAAATGCGGTAACTGTGCTGCTTTTGATGTTTCAGACAAGATGTGGGCATGTATTGAATCAGGTATCAAGGGTGATGTAAAAGCAGCTGATGCTATGGCTACAATACACCGAGCAGACTTAGGTTATTGTAACTTCCTACATTTTAAATGTGCCGGCGATCGTTCATGTACTGCTTGGGTCACTGGAGGTGCTATAGACAATAAGGATAGAACACAATGAGAAATTGGATCAATATCATAGAAGGGGAGTTTAGATCAAACGATCTAGAAGAATTTAAACCCTCTAATGAACAGTTAGATGATTTAAAATCAAAATATCTTCCCGATTGGGAAATGTTAGATCACAAAGATCTACAAGCCAAGTATGTGGCCAAAGATCATCGCCATGCTGAAGAGTTCATTGAATGGATCAATGGACTCAGTGAAGAAATGGATCACTTTGCCGAAGTAACACAAGATGTAGCAGAAGTCACAGTAAAGACTACAACATTTGATGTCAAAGGCCTAACAATATTAGACTTTCAGTTGGCCATGCGTGTAGATGCTTATGCTCGAGAAAACGACATTGAGCAAGTACGCATGAGCGGTAATTTTGGAATGCACACTTAAAATGTTTAAAAGACATGATGTTCATTTAACTAACAACCCTACATGTGAAAAAGCTATAGAAAATCTTACACTAGAAGATTTTCGATATTATGATGTAGATGGTTTCGAATTAAATCTAGCAGAACAGAAATACTACGCTGCTATGAATCATCCTATTGAACACAAGATTTTAAATCACACTTGCTGGCAAGAACCTTGGTTTGAATTATCAGGCAGTGAGAATTTGTTCTTAGATCATTGTATGTTTCTGTGTAGAGCAGGTTATTCAGGCAAGGCACTGGAACAGCTAGAAAGTTTAAAATCTCCACTGGCAAATTTATTAATTAGAACTAAAGTCAAATGGGGACTTGACTTTGACCTATGTGCCTTTAGAGACAACAATTTATTTGAAGTTCTACACATAGAAATTGATTCCAGAAACTACGATTATTTTTGTCAAAGATTTATACACTTTGACTATATTGTAAGACACACTGACTGGGAAGATGCTGCTGATAAAATATGGAAGTCTAAAGACCAATGGCAACACTTAACTGGGTTTGAGCAAAACGATTGGAAGGCAAACTATCTGTTAGGGTGGACCAAAGCAGAGTATACTGAAAAAGCAATATAGAAAAAGGCCCTGAACGGGCCTTTTTCATTTACATAATAAATGCTCTATGAGCGTAATAATTTAACTCATAACGTAATAATATTTATTTCTTAATGCCGCTGTTGACAAAGCTGTACATCTTTTCAGCAGTTTCTAGAACTTTGTCAAGCCCTGGGAATTGTGGCATTTCAACAGTGCTAACGATTTGACCAGTTTTTTCGTCTCTCTTTGTACTCATTTCCCAACCTTGGAACTTAACAGAATACTCGGATTGTACTAGATCTTTGGCCATTGCTAGAATGTCTGTACGGATTTCGTAACCGTTCTTGTTGAATTTAACTTCGGGCATTTTAGGTGTTTCAAATTGTGACATAATTATTCTCCTTGTGTGTGTATGTCTTGTACCTTAGGCGGTACCTTCCTTCTTTGGAAACAATACTTTAGAAAGGCTATCTACAGAGTAGCGAGTCATTTCGATGGTATTATTTGTTAGAACCTTAGCAAACGCTGTTTGAGCGTCAATATAGGCATGAGCTGCCTTGTTCAATGTAGCGTCCTTGAACACTGCGTTAGTAACAGTTTTCTTAGCGCCTTGAAAAGTATCAATAAAAAAGTCTGGTGTAAACATAATTTTCTCCTGTGTGTAAAGTATGTGTTATTATATATCTCTTGCGAGAGAAAAACAATAAGTTATGGTGGAATTAGACTTTAATACCAACCTCTGTAACCTGTCTTACGATAGTAAGATTGACGTGATTCGGCAATCTCTATTAGAAGGTCCCAGACAGAATTTAAAAATTTTTTCATATGAATCTCCCCATGGTTCTTTGTTCAAACTCTTTTGTAAAGTGTTCAACATCTGCGGCGTTTTGTGGACGACGAGCAGTGATGTATTGATCTAATTGACTTTGATAATGTTGCTTAGGGAACATTTCGGCTAGTCGCTCTAAGATCCTAACCATTTGATCTGATAGTTGTTTCATGTTATAATCCTCTGTGTATGATGAATGTAGAGACTCATGGTTTCTACTGAGTATTTAGTATTTCTATTCTGGCATCGCACAAAAACAAATTCGTTTTTAAAAAAGGTTAAATATAACATAGGATAAAGGTATTTTATGCGTAAAAGCACCAGATCAATACTACAAGAATTAAGTGATTTAGGCGTAAATCGTAACAAAGATTTAGTTATTGAAAGTCGCGGCACCAATCTAATTGAAAGTGCTGTTAATCTACTCACATTAATTCGAGAAAACTATGATTTAGAAACTGCCGCAGAGTTAGAGCGCCGTTTTCTAAATGCCATCAGAACTGGTGAGCCAGCTAAATTCAAGCGTGGTATTAAAAAAATTCAGGAAAGTAAAGATGATTCTAAATGAAGGCGGAAACGTTTTTGCCGATGCTACACCCTTTGATCACAAGGATGTACCGGCAATACTACAGGCAGTCAACAGTGCCTTACAAGGAACAGGTATTAGAGCCATACCTGTGGGCTCTGCCGCAACTCCCAAAGCCGGGAAGAAAAGCGGAGACATGGATGTCATTGTAGACGAGCCAGCAGTTCTGAATTTCTTTAAGGCCAAAGATGCTAAAACAGCTCGCAAAGCACTAAATGATTATATTCAAAAGCAAGGTCTACAAACTGCTCAAAGCGGCATCAATGTTCATGTGCGTGTACCACTAGGTGACGAAGCACATCAAGTGGACATTATGGTCACGCCTAATGCTGAACGTGTGAGCAAATTCCACACACATGATATTCCCGACCGAAGTCCTTATAAAGGAGTCAATAAACAACTAATGCTGGCTATTCTTGCTAAAAGCAAGGGCTATATGTGGAGTGCCTGGCAGGGCCTTTTCAGTCGCAATCCGGAGGGAAAGAAAGGCGAGTTTGTCACAGACGATCTAGATCAAATAGCTGAATTACTGTTGGGCCCTGATTCTAACAGTCGTAACCTAGGCAGTGTAGAAGCTATACTAAAAGCACTACCAGACGACGAAGCTAGAGCTTTGTTAGACAAAGCCAAACAAGATCCTAATTGGAAAGAACAACCAATTAGTGAAGAACTCAGCAGAGTAATGAAGCTAAGTGGACTACTATGAGAGCACATGAATTCCTTAAAGAGGCTGAAGAAGCCGCAACAAAAAAACTAGGCCGTGCCTTTAACCACTTAGAAGACCTAGTGTTCTTTCATGGTAGCAAGGGCACAATGGAAGCATTGGATCATCTACGTGAAATTACCAGCAAAGAAGGTTCTGCTAGTATTCGTATGAAGTGGGACGGTAATCCACAAATATACTGGGGCCGTGCTGTCAAAGGTGGTCCGTTAATTCTATCTGGACATAATGGTTGGAGCAGAGGTGCTGCCACAGATAATCCCAAAGACCTTTATGATTTTATTTTAAACAAAAGCGGCAATCCTAAAACTCCAGAAGAACAACAAGCACGTAAGCAATTTGCTCAACAGTTTGCTAACTTATATCCTTTATTTGATCGAGCCACACCTAGGGACTTTGTGGGATTTGTCTATGCTGACGGACTGTTCCTACAGAGACCAGAACTAGATCAAGAGGGTGTTTATAACTTCTGTCCTAATCCTAAGAGTAAAACTTGCTATCATGTTCGAGCCAGTGGCGAATTAGGACAACGAATCAGTCAAGCACAGGTTATGGTTGTAGGACATGCGTTCTTTCCAGAATTCGGCATGGACGACAGCGCACAAAAGCCTATGGACGACTTCAGCATGTTTAACAGTACCAAAGAGCTTATTGTCCAAGGTCCAGTATATAACAGCCAGTCTGTTAATGTTGCTGACCAAAGCATTGCTGAAGTAGAGGCTTACCTACAAAAACATGCCAAAGAAATTGATACATTCTTACAAGGCACTACTGGACTAGGTGACCTTAAAAATATATTGTATACCTATGTTAATCAAACAGCCAAAGCCAAACAGCTAGACAGCATAGGTGTTCCACAGTTCTTTAGCTGGCTCAAGACCAGTAAGGTCAGCGTCAACAAACAATCAAAGATTCAAGATCTTGCCAGTAGAAGTCAAAACGCTCTAACTGCTATATTTGGCCTTGTTAGAATGATCATGGATCTCAAAGATGATGTTATCAACCAGATTGAAGGCGGCGCACAGGGCGAAATATGGGATACTAATGGCGAAGGCCGTGTAAGATATGCGCCACCTGGCAAACAGTTTGGCAATATCAAACTGGTGCCTAGAAAACGTTGGACACCTACATAATGTATTCTGATCTAGAACTAGCTGCTATGTGGGGAGGCCACAGCATAGAAGGTATCGGGCGTAAAAGCAAAGTTAGCTTTATAAGCGAACTTCACGAAGCTAGACTGCTGATGAATCCCAGCGATATACGAACCAGCTACAACGACACTTGTGAAAATCTTTATTTGGTGTTGTTGGCCATAGAATTTATGGCACACTGTTCTCAGACTAAGACAGCAGTTAAACGCTATGCTCAAGAGACTGTAAAATGGGGCGTAGAATACAAAGAATTTAGAACCAGTGCTACAGATTTGTACAATATGATATACCTTGTACAAGCACCCCCGGCTAGAGTAAAAGAAATATTCAAATCAGACGATGCCGCAGGACTACGCGAAAAAACGCATCTACCCTTGCTACAATTAAATGGCTACTTAACTAGCTTGACCAACAGCGGAAATAGGGATATCTATTTTATCACAAGACTAGAAAGTATTTTAGGTGTTAAAAATACCAACAGCAAAGAAATACGTAGGATGATCAGTTATCATAATCCTACAGAAAGCGACATACGTCAAACAGCATATCGTATCATGAACGAGTTTAGAAACCGCTTGTTTAACTTTGATCTTATGCCTGAAATGGAGCGTTTGCTTACAAAACCTTTAACTTTTGATCGTTAAAATCTGTCTGTTTGGACCCGGTTTTTTCTGTTTGGTATAAATAATTATACCAAGCTCACAGAGTAGTGAGTAAACGCATAAAGAGGAGAATATATTATGCCAAGTTTAATCGGAACAACCAGCGGTGGTGTAAGCATTGCCGCTAACTATCTAAAAGCTGTACAAAG
>JACCDX011453019.1_pt1 | contig 26253 bp, 32 predicted proteins | sample 7449681 | NCBI WGS metagenome assembly JACCDX01 (sample SAMN15323450, study PRJNA562643) | freshwater metagenome | isolation source: river surface water | place: USA:Blue River Watershed | collected 2017-08-18
GGATCTTGCTGGTCAAAAGCCCACGATTTTGCCTTCAAACCAGAGTCCCCTTGGCGCCTTGCCTGCGCGCTTTCGCCGTGAACGGTTGCTGATCGTCGGTTGCGGCGATGTCGGCCTGCGCGTGGCCCGCGCCCAGGCAGGCCGCGTGCGCCTGCTGGCTCTCACCTCCAGCCCCGAGCGCGCCCCCCTGCTGCGAAGCCAGGGGATCACGCCGCTGGCGGGGGACCTGGACCACCCGGCCACCCTGGGCCGCCTGGCCGGTCTGGCCACCCGCATCGTGCACATGGCGCCGCCGCCCTCCGCCGACGGCCAGCCGCAGTGGTGGCGTGACACGCGCACGCTGGCCCTGGTACGGACGCTGGCCCGGCGCAGCCCGCCGCGCTCCCTGGCCTATGGATCGACCAGCGGCGTCTACGGCGATTGCCAGGGCGCCTGGGTCGACGAGTCACGCCCACCCGCCCCCTCGACCCCGCGCGCCCAGCGCCGCGTCGACGCCGAGGCCCTGGTGCGCCATCTCGGGCGCACCACCGGCACGCGCACCAGCGTGCTGCGCATCCCGGGCATCTACGCGCCGGATCGCCCGGGCGGTACCCCGCGCGATCGCCTGCTGCGAGGCACGCCCGTGCTGCAGGCGCAGGACGATGTCTACACCAACCACATCCACGCCGACGACCTCGCCCGGGCCACGGTCGCTGCCTTGTGGCGCGGGCGCCCGCAGCGCACTTACAACGTGAACGACGACAGCGACCTCAAGATGGGTGACTACTTCGACCTGGCCGCCGACCTGTACAGCCTGCCACGTCCGCGGCGCATCCCCCGCGACACCGCGCAGTCCGAGCTGCCGCTGATGCTTCTGAGTTTCATGGGGGAGTCGCGGCGCCTGGTCAATCGGCGGTTGAAGCAGGAGCTTCGGCTTCGGCTGCGGTATCCCAGCGTGCATGAGGGGTTGTCGCCCGCCTTGCACATCCCGCTTGGCAGCTGACGCCTTGGGGTAGCAGGCGCTCAGGCGTCGGTCCCGTTTTCAGTTGCGTGAGTAGCCCCGCCAGGCCCGCATGCAGGTCCGCACGCCGCTGCGTCTGCACGAAACGCCCCATTGCATCATTCCAGGCGATGCCTGCGTCTGGCCCCCGCGTCACGCGCGCCATCGCAGCGATCCACTGTGACCGGCGTTGCTGGGCCTGCATGGTCAGCTCGGCGGCGAGGTCCGGCCCCAGGAGTGACAGCTGTCCAAGCTGCGCCAGCAGGCTGTCATGCGCCGCTCCCAATCCCTGTGCGTGCGCCTGCATCCAGTCGTGGTCGGCACTCGCTAGCAGGACCTTTTGCGCCTCGATGTGCGCCATCGCAGCACGCAGCCGCTGCGCCAGGGCCTGGACGTCGTGCTCCTGGCCTCGAGGGAACAGTACCTCAACCGATGTTGCTTCGAGGACGGCTTGCTCGCTCACCAACAAGGGGTGGTGTGTGGTCAATTGCACTTGCAGGGCCGACATGCCCGCTCGGGCACTACAACGCAACGCATGGGCCAAGCGTTGTGTCAGGGCCTCCCCGTGGGGATCGGCTTCATCCGGCTGATGCCGAAGCAGCGCCAGATTGCGCGAGGCGGGGCCTGAGAGCGCGGCGCCGAGGCTGTAGTGGACGACGCGCTGCAAGTCCGCGCCGTCGCCCTGGGGGTGATGGAGCACCGCGCGGAACGATGCAACCGCCTGGTCCATCCGCCTCGCCTCCACCAGGAAACGCGCCATGGCCTCGAATTCCGCCATCTGCGCGACGTCCAGGGTGGGTGCCGTGCGCGCTGTCAGCGAGGGGCCCTTGCAGCTGGGGCCTGGATCGAGCGCTTCGGTGTAGGGGTCGAGCGCCGCACCCGTCAGATACGCGGCGCGCTTCTCGATTTCTCGTCGGAGGGTCTCGACCACGATGTGGCCGAACGCGTGTCCGATGCGCTGAGTCGCCCGCCCCTCCAGGTCGTCGAATACCCGCCAGGAGCCGGGCATTAGCACCGTCCAGAACAGCGGTTCGTGCAGTTGCTCCACGACCTGTAGCAAGGTCAGTGCGCGGTCCCGGTACCAGTCCGAGCGGACTCCCTGACCTGCGGCGAGGGCCTTCACACGCACGAGGTCGTTGGCCTGCAGGTGCACCAGCACGCGCACGAGCCGGTCCTGCCACGCCTGCACCTGGTAAGAGGCCACCAGCAATCCCGCGGCCCACGCCACAGCCAGACCCAGACCCACACGGTGCGCCAGCCTCATCACCGGCCTCCTGTAGCCAGGTCGAGTAACTGGCGCAGCGTCCATGTCTGCGATCGCCACAACAGCTCGGACAGGCCCAGGAGCACCCCGAACACCCCGGCGTGGAAGCGGTAATGCGAGAGGCGTCCGACGATCCGCCGCGCTCGAAGTATCCACTTTGATGTCATGGTGCCCCGTCGGCTGCCGCACCCGGGCACCGTGCGCGTTGAGCCTACCGGGACAGGCCTTCTGGCTCGTCGGCCCGCGGAAGCGATGCCTGTCGGACGTCAGCGATGCGACGCAGGCTCGCGCGCTGAACGAGCACGACCAGCGCGCAGATCCTTGGTGAATTGAATGCGGTTGACCGGCCCCTGCATCCCCGGCGCGGCAGTTTCATAGTGCAGGCCGTCTGCGGTCCTGCGCACGAACAGCAGGCCCAGTCCTCCGATCGGGCGGGCTTCCAGCGGAAGGGTGGTATCGGGCTCAGGGACGAGCAGTGGGTTGAACAGCGGCGCGTGATCGGTCAGCGTGACACGGACCTGCCCGTCCTCGACAGCCGCCTCCACCAGGATGTCGCCGTGGGGGTCATGGCGGTAGCCGTGGATGACGATGTTGCTGAACAGCTCGTCCAGGATCAGGACCGTATCGCGCAGGATCCCCGTGTCCACGCCTGCCGACGCTGCCCAGGTGCTCAAGGCCTGAACCAGTCCGTCGAACGCGTCGAGGCGGCTGCGATACGCCTGCCGAAAGGGCCGGGGCGGGTTGGGTCGGTCGGAACGCATTACGCTCCTGTGAAAGGTCACAGTAGAGTAATGGTACCTGCTCAGCCATAGATTCCCAGCCGTTTGGATTCGTGCAGACGATCTGAATCAGAACTTGGCGATGATGCCCTTCATCATGTCCGCCATTTCCTTCAACAGCGATGAGACCACACTCACAAAAAGCGTGAAGGTTTGCACATCGTACTGAAGGGCCATCAACTGGCCTTGGGTCAAGTCAACAGTGCTATTTTTGAGATCATCGAGCTTTGCTTTCAGGTTTGATTCGATGGTCTGCAGCTTCTCATCTGCAATCTCGTAGACTGTCGCGCGAGTGACGTCATCACCGCCGAGTGCATCTAGAACGATGGTGGCCATTTGCTCAAGCTCCTTTCAGGAATCCAGGGAGGGTGACCGAGCCCATGTTTGAACCCAGGTCGTATCGGACATCACTTTTTGGGCCATCTCGGCTGCGGTGGCAAGAACCGTCAACCGGGCGAACGTCTCCCGGGTCTGGACCGGATCGGCCCTCAGGGTCTGCAGTCGTGTTTCCAGTGTTGCCAAACGTTTGACGATCTCTTGTCGCAACGTCTCCGCGTCCGGTCCTTCCAGTCGTGCTTGCAGCTCGGTCATTGCTTCCATGCTCATCTCTCCAGCGTCATTGAATGGCCCTGCGGCCCTTGGAAACGGACGGTGCGTGCATCGATCCCGAGCAAGCGCCATCCTTCGATTTCACCCCCTGTGGACAGCTTCCTCCCATCGGCCAGCACGACATAGGGCAGGGGTTGCGTGACCACGCTGCGGACGCGAAACGGCAGCTGCCCCCCCTCGCTGACCGTCGGCGCTGCCTCCAGCCCCTTGACCTCCGCCCGGAAGGGCACCGGGTGCCGGGAAGCTGCCACCAGCAGGGCCTGCTCCCACTGAGACACGCCGCCAGGGGGCAAGCGCACCTCCATCGTGATCAGGCCCCGCTCCCAGCGGGCCTGCACCGGCGTCACACCTTGTCGCTTGAGTTCATCCACGAAGGCCCGCGCGACTTCCGACCTGACATCGATCGCCAACTCGAACTCCGCCACCTGAGGATAGGTGTCCCTCAGGTCAGCGGTGATCTGGTCGCGCTGGGCCGCTTCGGCCACCAGGCCTTCCACTCGAAAACGCCCTCGACCCAGGTAGCGGGCGCCGAGCCGCACATTTGCGAGCTCGCCCAACCGCTCGACGCCTTGCAGCACCTGCTCGACGGCCTGGGCTTCATCGACCAGATCCAGCCGAGGCACCGGCCGTCGGGAGGACAACTCGTTCGCGAGCGTCTCCGCCTCTTCCCCCGACAGGAACTGGGCCCTCACCTTCGGATGCTGGGCGTCCGACGTGTCATACGTGACCCGGCCCTTCATGCCCAGCCGGGTAATGAGTTGCCCCAGAGGTTCTTTCGAGATCGCGACGGGTGTCTGCTGGGGCGGCGCTGGTGCCGGCCCAGGGGTCAGCGCCGACTGCGCCAAGGGCCAGCCCAAGGCCGCCACGCTCGTGCAGACGGTGATACCCGCCAAGGTCCACCACCCTCTGCGGCGGCCGGACGGTGCCTGCTCAGGAGGCGGTGGCGGCGCCGGCAAGGGCGCCTCAGGGGCGGGCTCCAAAGCGACACGTGCCGCAGCCATCGGCAAGTCCTCGCGCCAGGGCGCGCCCAGGATCTCGACTGCAATCCGTACCGGTCCGACCCAGACGCTCTCTCCTGGCCGCAGCACGATGGGTGGATCATCCGCCCCTGCGCCGCTGAGCAACAGCGTCCCGTCCGGGCGGTGTTCGATCCGGGCGTGCTGCTCGAGCAGGCCTTCATCCGTGAGGATCAGGGCGCAGTCGTCACCGCTGCCGATCCACTGCGCCTCGTCTGTGAGCAAGGCCCGAGCGCCAGCATGCGTTCCTGTCAGGACACGCAGTTCCAGCATGCTGTCGCTCTTCATATTTAGCAATTAAACTGCATACTTGTGTTTTAAGCTAGAGCACCATGAGCCCTGAACAAGAAACACGCGGCGATGTCACGATCTTCAAGCCGACCGGGCGCCTAGACAGCGCCAGTTCGGTGGCCCTGGAGCACGCCGTCCTCGAGCGCTTGCAGTCCGGTGGCAAGCGTCTGGTCTTCGATCTGTCCGGCGTTGACTACATCAGCTCGGCGGGCCTGCGTGTCATCCTGCTGGCCGGCAAGCGGCTGCAGCCGCTGGAGGGGCGGATGGTCTTGTGCGGCCTGCGCGAAGAGGTCCGCGGCGTCTTCGAAATGAGCGGTTTCCTCAACCTCTTCGCCTTCACGCCCGACCTGGATCGGGCGCTCGAGCAGGTCTGATCTCCACGGCCTAGAGTTCCACGCGCCCCAGCGGCTGGATGTTGATGTCCTGGGTGAGTTCCTGGTAGCTCAGGACGGGCAGCTCGTACAGATCCTGCTCGATCATCTTTCGCAGGTAGCGGCGGATGTCCATCGAGGTCAGGAGCACCGGCTTGTGAGGGCGGCCCGCGAGGTCGCCCACCGTCTTGCGGATGCTCTCCACCAGGCGCTTGCTCACGGGCGGATCCAGGGCCAGGTAGCTGCCGGCGCTGGTTTGACGCACCGCGCCGCGCAGCGTGTCCTCGACGCCGGGCGCCAGCAGGTAGGCGGGCAGCAGGTTCTGCCCATTGGAGTGCTTGTGGCTGATGTGGCGCTTCAGGGTGGAGCGCACGTATTCGGTCAGCAGCACCGAATCCTTTTCCTTCTGTCCCCATTCGATCAGCGCCTCCAGAACAGTCCGCAGATTGCGGATCGACACCTCCTCGGAGACCAGGCGCTGCAGGATGTCGGCGATCTTCTGCACCGGCAGCACGCGCGTGACCTCACGCACGAGGTCGGGGAAGCGCGCCTCCATCGACGAAAGCAGGAACTTGGTCTCCTGAATGCCCAGGAAGTCGCCGGCGTATTTTTTCAAGACAAAGGCCAGGTGATAGGCCAGCACCTGGTCCGAGTCCATGAAGCTCATGCCCGCCCGCTTCATGGCATCGCACAGATCGTCCCGCACCCACAGGGTCGGGATGTTCGGCAGGAACTTGTCGCCCTCTTCGTAGGCGACGCCCAGGGCGTTCAAGTTCTCGACCCGCTCGCGTACCAGCACGCAGCCCGGGCGCAGCGTTCCTAGCGCCACCGGCACCTCCGACAGCAGGACGCCATAGCTGTGGGTCGGCATGGATTCATTGAAACGAAGCTGGATCGAGGGAAACGGAACGCCCAGGTCGAGATACAGGGCCCGCCGGATCTTTCGCAGCTGGTCGTCGAGATGGCTGGGCTTGAGGATGTCCCGCAGGCCGTCTGCCACATCCAGCAGCAAGGGGACGGTCGGCGCGAATTCCTGTGCGCCGTCCCCCTTGGGCTTGGGCGCGGACTCGCCGGTCGCGGGGTCCACCGTCGATTCGGTCGTCTCGCCATGGAGGTCTTCGGACGGCCTGGTGGCTTTCTTCAGAAGGATCAGTCCCACGCCTCCCAGCACCGAGGCGAGGGCCAGGAAGGTCAAGGTTGGCATGCCCGGGATCAGGCCCATGCCCATGGCCACGCTGGACGCGATCACCAGCGCCTTGGGCTGGGCCAGCACCTGGCTGCCGATGTCGCGTCCGACGTTGCTGGGACCCTCGCCGCTTTGCACGCGGGTCACGATCATGCCCGCGCAGATCGCGATGAACAGCGCGGGAATCTGCGCGATCAGGCCGTCGCCGATCGTCAGGACGGAGTAGACACGTGTCGCCTCACCCAGGGTCAATCCCTTTTGCAGCGTGCCGATCAGGATCCCGCCCACCAGGTTCACGACGACGATAATGATGCCGGCGATCGCATCGCCCTTGACGAACTTCATGGCCCCGTCCATCGCGCCATAGAGCTGGCTCTCCTTCTCGACCAGTCGCCGCCGCCGTTTGGCTTCCTCCATGTCGATCGTTCCCGCACGCATGTCGCCGTCGATCGACATCTGCTTGCCCGGCATCGCATCCAGCGAGAACCGCGCCGCCACCTCCGCGACCCGCTCCGCGCCCTTGGTGATCACCACGAACTGCACGATGGTCAGGATCAGGAACACCACCAGACCGACCACCAGGTTGCCGCCCACCACGAAATTGCCGAAGGTCTCGATGATGTGGCCGGCGTCGCCCTCCAGCAGGATCAGGCGCGTCGTGGCGATGGAGATGCCAAGCCGCAGCAGCGTGGTGACCAGCAATACCGAGGGAAAGCTCGAAAACGCCAGCGGCGAGGGCAGGTACATCGCCACCATCAGCAGCATCGCTGAGCCGGTCATGTTGACCCCGATCAGTACGTCCACCAGCCAGGTTGGCAGCGGCAGGATCATCATGAAAACGATCGCCACCAGCATGATGGCCAGAACGATATCGTTGCGGCTCGTGGCGAGCAGCACGATCCGTTGGAGGTAGTCCTGCAGCTTCATCGGGTCATCCGGGTAGGGAGCGCATGTGCGTGACCTCGGCGCTTACTGCGACGAAAGCATCCATCGAGGCCTTGGCCTCCTCAGCTCGCCCCAGCATGCCCAGGGCCTGGGCCTTGAGAAGCGCCCTCGCGGGCGAGTTGGGAAAAGTGTGCATCGACCGCTCCAGCGCGTGCAGGGCGCGTGTGGCCGCACCGCAGCGCAGGTGCGCAGTGGCCAAGGTGATCAGCGTGCGCGGATTGCCCGGACGCAAGGCATCCACTGCCTCGAGCAAGGCTGCTGCTTTTTCGGGTTGACCGTTGTGCATCAGCACATACGACAGGACATGCAGTGCGGTAGCTTCCTGGGGAGACATGCGGCTCCATCAGGCCTGGTAGAGGGCTTCGCGGTAGGTCCTGGCGAGCTCGCGCAAGGCTTGCTCCTCCTCCAGGATCGTTTCCGCGCGGGCGAGTACTGCGGGTTGTCCGTGCCGCTTGCTGGCGCGGTTCACCGTCGCTTTTGCACGTTCCAGCGCTTGGGCGAACGCGCGCGGCAGGAGCAGCTCCGGTTCGCTGATCACGGGGCGGATCTCGGCATCGATGTGACGGTCCAGCGAGTGGCCCGCCAGCAGCAGCTCCAGAGCAGGTTGACCTTGCCAATCCGGGGGGGGCAGGCGCTGCAGATCCGGCAGTTCTGGCAGATCCTCGTCGGAGGGACGCCCCCGGTGGGTAATGGAATCGATTCCCCGGGCGAAGTAGCCGTCGGGCCGCACGGTCTGCTCAGCCATGGGCAGCCTCCGCACGGGTCACTCCGGTGAGCCAGTTTCCGAGAGAGCTGACTGCGCCAGACAGCGCCTGGAGCGTGAAGGCCCGGGCCGAGAGACGTACGCTCGCGATCAGGAGCGTGTCCTCGCCGTATCCCGACAGCGAGAGCTGGAGATCGAGGGGCGGGAAGTTCTCTGCATGTGCCTGTTGCAAGGCATATGCCGCGTACTGGGTGGCGCCGTGACCGATCGGGCAGCCCAAGGCCAGCAGCACCTCCTGCTGGCCACGGCGAAACAAGGGCTCGATCGAGAGGTGAAGTCCAGACCCCAGCACCAGCCGTACCGCGCCGCGTGCATTCAGGCGCAGGTCAGGAACGCCAAGCTGGCGGCCAAATTCAGCGAGGGTGTCGTCGATCCAGTCCATCGCTCATGCCTGTTCGTCTTCCTCGCCGATCGTCAGGTCCAAGGCCTCCTGCGCAGCCTGCAGCAGGCGGTCACGCGCATCGGCATCGCTGAACACGCCCACCGGTAGCGAACGAGCCAGGGTCTTCAAGCCGGTGAGCGCAATGATGCGCGCCTGGATGGGTTCGCCCCCATGGCGCTGAGCGATTTCCTGGAAGCGGCTGGCTGTCACCCATCTTTCGTCCAGCAGTCCGACCAGGCTTTTCATCAGGTCCAGGGCATCTTCGCGCGGATCGGACTCAGATGCCGGAGGCATGGGCAGGCTCCTGGGCCGCCGGGCTCTGCTGAAGGGCCCGCCGGATGTCACGGACCACCGATTGCGCTTGTTCAAAGAGGGTGTTGAGGCACTTCATGTGGTAGAGGTCGGTGACCAGTGCCTGCAGAAGCGCCTTTTCGCGCGTGCTGCCCAGTGCGTAGAGACAGGTACCGAGCGCATCCATCAGGTGCTGGATGGCCTGGTCGAGCCGATTGCCGTCCTTGTCCGACAGATCGATCGCCTCCTTGAAGGCCGCCACCAGAGTGGGCTTTCCCAGGACCGAATGCAAGGCGCCTTGGAAACTGGCGATGCCCTGGGCGGTATCCGCAAATTCGGCTGCGTGGTCAATCGTGGCCAGATCAGCCTGGACGTACAAGCCTGTGGCCACCTCCATATCCGCCAGGACCTGCTCCAACCGCTCGATCACGGCCGCGGGCGCGTCTTCGGCCAGCGCGGTCTGCAGGGCCTCCTGCACGAGAAGGTAGCGTTGTGTAGGCGTTTCGCCAGGCGTATGAGTGAATGCGAGGGGCTCACCCAGTTTCTCGGCTCGCTGCAACATGTCGCGGATCCGCATCGATCGGGATCGTGGATCCGGGTCCTGTCGCGATTTTTCAAGGTAAGCGGTGATCTCCTCGATCGATAGCCGCCTTGATGAGCGCCCCGCGGCCACCTGGCGCTCACCGTGCTCTCGACGCTCGATGCGCTCGCTCAGGTGCAGACCGATTTCCTCGGCAGCGTCGGCGAGCAGCGACGCACCTTCCTTCACACGTGCCGGGTTGTCGCCGGTGGATACCCGCTGACCCTGAGATGTGGCCGCTGTGAGTGAGCTGCGTGGGTCATGGGCCGGCCAGCTGAGCTCGACAGGGGTGTGCATGGGGTGTGCGTGATGCAGATCAGGAGGGTCGGTAGTAACACGTGCGTGGCACTAGTTCCCGGGCGTTCAGCGATGGAACTGCATCTCGCAAGGGGTTACTCAGCGTGCCATCCCGTTCAGCGCAGCAAAGGGGCGGGATTCTGTCGCAGGGAGGGCGCCATGGAGGGTGTGGATGAATGGGTGAAGCAGGCCGCCGACCTCATCGCCGAGACGCGCGTTTTCATTCATCGGGCGCGCAGCCGCCTGGAGAGAGACGACCGCCTGCTGGAGTCCCTGGGTGTTGACGTGGAAGGGCTGAAAGCCGAGGTCGCGGATCGAATCCGATTTGAGCAAGCCGAGAGCCAATGGCCTGCCGACGAAACAGCGACCGCTGGGATCAAACGTCGCAAATTGTTGCGCACCCTGGTCTGAAACGCACTGCTGGCAAAGGGGAGGTCACATCATGACAATAACTTCTGTTGGAGACACCGGAAAAAAAGAGCCACCGCCGGAGGACGATAAGAAAGAACGCCTGGACTTTTCCACGCTGGAGCTCGTCCTTGATGAGTGGGTTGAAGGGCGAAAAGAATCGGTCCAGGAGTTGAAGGCAATAGAGGCTCTGAACGAAGAATTGAAAGACCTCAACGACCTGCAGGCATTGATTGGCCAGCTGTTGGCGGAAGTCACTCAATCCGGCGATTCCAAGAAGCTGAAAGAAGTCCTAGACAAAAATCCTGGGATGCTTGACCGCATCAACGCGCTTACCAAAAAGCTGGGATTTTCCCCTCCCCTGTTCAAGGGTGGCACCGTATTCGCGTCGGGCCCGGATGCCCCCCCGGAAATCTCCGCCTTGAATGAGAAAGACAGGACGCCCTACAACATCAACCGACTGGCGTGCATTCAAGTCTTGAAAGATTTTTCGGTCGAAGATCCCGATGCTTTCAGGTTCTTCTTCAAAAACAAAATCGGATTCGATATTGAGAAGCTGGGTAAATCCAATGACAAATTGGAGGACCTGGTCAAGCTCATCAAAGACGATCAATGGACCCTCCTTGTTGACGGCCTTTTTGTGAAACCAGCGCCCGATGCCACCAAGATGGACCCGCCGGGCTACGGAGTCGATCCAACCTGGGAGAAGACAGATCCCGGCTCGATGACCTGGGTGGTGTCCAGGACAGCGAAGCTACATCAAAAGCAGGTCGAGCGGTTTAACAAGGTATACGAAGCGAACCTGGCCGGCCTTCTGACCACGTCGCACAACGGCGCTGATCTCTACGGTGCTCAGGAAAGGATTCGAGCCAGGTCAACGAGTTTGAGCAACACCATGCAGTCGAAGTCGTCAGAGGCCAGCCAGACCGTTCAGGAGAATGAGGGAATTCTCAAACTCATCATGAATCTGATGAATGAATTTTCCGAAGCTAAGAAGCGTTTTGCGAGTTAAAGCGCTTGTTCGATATCGACGTCACGCGCCATGACCACGACGAACACGGAGTTCCAAACCGATTCCCCGCCCCGGCTGCGGGGGACGGTACTGGCCCACATTCTGCGAGGCGGAAGCCTGAAACCCTTGCTTCCCCTGAGTGATATCGACGATGAGTCCCTGTACGCCGTCGGCTACCACCTGTACACACAGGCCCGCTACGCACAGGCCTTGCCCATCTTCGGCATTCTGGTGGCGCGTTCGAGCATGGAGCGACGGTTCCGCTGCGCCTTTGCCGCTTGCCTGCAGGTGCAGGGTCGCCATAAAGCGGCGGTTTCGCATTACCTGCTGGCCGCCACCATCGATCCGACCGATCCTGTGCCGATTCTTGGCGCCAGCGAGTGCCTGATCGCCATGGGAAAAACCGAGGAAGCCAAGGAGGGTTTGGCCCGGCTGCAGGACCTGTGCAAGTCGGAGGTCCATGACGCAGTTCTGAAAAAAGCCCAGGGCTTGCTTGACTTGATGACAGACGGGGCGTCGTCCCGCCAACCAGGAGGACAGCATGCAAACGAGAGGAGTTGACCATTCTTGCTCGGGATTTCAGGAGCTGATTGACTGGGCCATCCGTAAGGCAGCCGAGGGCTCGGACGGGGATTCAGCGGGCATTGACTACAAGCTCTACTTCGAAAACTCAGGCGGCAAGGCTCCGCCTATCACGCCTGCGAACACCGAAGTCTCCACGGCCTTGGTCATGATCGTGCTTCAGACTCTCATGAGCCAGGCGGCGGACGGTCAGCTGAAAGCACTCTCATCCCAGGTCGAAGCCATCAACAGTTCGTCGCGTGCGATGCTGGAAGAGAAACTGAAGAAGTTCACCGAAATGCAGGAAAAGCAAAAGGCGGAGCAGGCCTCGAAAAGCCGGGGTGGCATCCTGGGCTGGATTCAGAAGGTGGCGGCGGTGGTTCTCTGCGTCTTTGTGGTGGCGGCCGTCGCGGTGAGTACAGGCGGCCTGGGTGTCGCAGGCGGCGTGGCGCTGGCGTTCACGATCCTGGCAGCCTGTGGCGCCCTGGTGGATTTGGGGTATGACCTGGCAGGCGAAAGCCTGGCCAAGGATCTTGGCGATTTCGGGGCCGCTGCGGTTACGTTTTCTGTGGGCGAACTGGCGGCGTTGAGCGTCCGCGAACTGGGCCTTCCCGCGGAGTATCAGATGGCCGCGGCGATTCTCGCGACCGTCATCACCGCGGTCGTGATGGCGCGACTCACGAGCGCGACGGGTACGCTGAAAGAGCTGGCGAAAGTCATGGCCCGATCGATGGATACGCCCATGCGGCTGAACATGATGATTGATGCCGTCACCACCCTCGGCCAGGGCTTCGAGACGATGGATCAGGCCAAGATCCAAAGGGGCATCAGCCTGATCCGGGCAGCAATGCTTGAGACCACCACCCAGATTACCGCTTGTGATGAGCAAAGCAAGAAAGTCCTCGACTTCCTCACTCGCATCAATGAGCTCGTGACGAAGTTTCTGGAGGATGTCAGTCGTACTGTTTCTTCAGAGTTCGGAGGGCTGACCACGCTCGCGGAAGGCCGCAAGGCGCAGCCAACGATGGCCTGAACATCGCGCCGGGTTGACTGCCGATTTTCAAATCTTCTGACAGGAGTGAATCATGTCTTCATGCAGCTGTAGTACGACGATCACCAAAGATTCATCAACGAATTACAAGGGTGATGGAAACACGTCGCTGCCGGGATCGGGGCAGAACACGCCACTCACCAACGAGAGCGTGCTTGAGGCCATGTCGATCCTTCGGTCAGCGCTTGATTCGGATCAGAAGGATTCGAATACGCAGAGTTGTCTGCTCAACGCGGCGCTTGAAAATACCCAGGCGACCTACGAAGCATTGATGAAAAAGAGTCCCGAAGAGTTAACGGACGATATGCGCGAAGTGATTCGCCTGTACCAGCAGGCCAGCAACCTGGTGGGAGATGTCCTGTCTGAATGCGCGCCGGAGTTGATGGATCATCTGAGCCTGTTTAACGAAATCATGTGCGTTCCGCAGGAAGACCGGACGGAAGTGATGAACCGATTCGTGGCGCTGTTCCTGGAGATCATGCAGTCCTTGCGGGATAACGCGACGACCCTGAGCGCCCTCGGGTTCAAGGCGCAGATGAGTGAGCTCAAATTGATGGCGGACCAAATCAAGGCTGAAGGTTATTCCGCCTACTGTGCCGGGATGGTGCGCGGTGGCCTCGCCATTGGTGGGGGCCTGGTGGCTGGAATTTGCGGGGGGGTGTCTGTCCGCAAGCAGGGTCGAGTGACCGAGAAGTCGCCGGAGGTCGAGCACCGGAAATTCGAGCTCAAGAAATGTGAAAGAGCGATCGCCCGAAAGGATGCAGAGCTCGAAAACATCCGGAATTCAAAGGAATATGCAGCTGGCGATCCTGACGCAATTGACAAAGCCAAAAACTGCAGAAATGAAATCGAAAGACTCGAATCTGAAGAAGTGGAATTGACCGGCGACTTGAATACCAAGTCCCGAGAACTCGATAAGTTGAACAATAGCGCTGGAAACTGGATGATGGGCGGACGAACGGTGGATCCGATTTCCGGCGCGCTTGGGGGCATGATCGGTTCTGAATTCGATCGCCAGGCAAGCGAGGATCGAGCTCAACAAACCGAGCATCAGGCGAATGCGACTGCGGCAGAGCAGAACAAGGAGCTGGGCGAAAAGCTTTTCGGATCGGCGGACAACACGGCGGCGAGTGTTCTGCAGGCATATCGTGAAATCGGACAGTCAGAGGCCGAGGCTTACAAGGCGGTGGCGCACGCCTGATACCCATGGCGTCCGATGCCGTGCTCACTGGCCAGGCGTGGATCGCCAACCGTCTGGCGCCGCTGCAGGCCCGCCTGAAGGCTCGCGGTGCCCGCTCCGGTCTGGACGTGTCCCAGGCGGATCTCTTGCACGCGAAGGGTCAGCTACTGGTCAGCCAGGGCCGGCTCGAGGACGCGTTCCATTGCTTCTCCTATGTGGTCACCGCCTTCCCGGCCAATGCCCGTTACCTGGGATCCCTGGCGCAAGTCCATTGTTCGCTCGGGCGCTTTGAAGAGGCCCTCTTCGCCTATCAGGTGCTCGATGTCCTTGAGCCCTGCCAGCCCTGCCACACGCTGTCGATCGCCCAATGCCTGCTTCACCTGCAACGCCCGGAGAGCGCCATGCGATTGCTGCGGGTGGTGGTCAAATTTTGTGCTGGCGACTCCCGGCACGCCCATGCGCTGAAGCGGGCAGAGGGGTTGCTTGAGTTGACCAGGAGTTCTGATGTTGGAAGTCATTGAACGCGATGAACTCAAGCTCCTCTTGGAGGTTGGGATGCTGGCAGCCACCCAGGGGGATGTAGAGGCCGCGAAGGTCATCTTCGACGCCATTGAGCAGGAGCGGCCCGACTCACCGGCCAGCTACGTCGGGCCGGCGATCGCCTTGCTATTTCGCGGCAGGACGGCGGATGCCATCGGTGCTTTGCAGCGGGGACTGAAGGTGGTGGGCGAGGCGGACCGGCCCGACCTCCAGGCCCTGCTGGGCGTCGCTCTGCACATCGACGGCCGGGGGTCGGAAAGCGATCAGGCACTGCAGGCGTCCCATACACACCCCCTGTCCGCAGCCCTGCTGGCCCGGGCGAAACGCACCCCCCTCGGAGGTTGACATGGACATCACGACACCCATCGCAGTGACGACTCCCGGCGGTTGGACCTCGAGCAGCAGCCCGAAACCTGTGCCCGCCGACGAGCCGGGCCTGGACCTGCTGCGCGAGGCGCTGGGCGAGCCCGCGCCGGCGCTGCTCACCAGCGGCGATACGCCCCACGACGCCCCTGCGGCCCTCCCCGTTGCAGGTGGCAGCCTGGGCGATGCTGTCCTGTCGGGCTTGAACAAGCTCAGCGGAGAGTTCCAGGATGCCTGGGCCCAGAAGAACGCGATCCTGGCCAAGGGGCCCGAGGCACTGAGCGCGGGCGACGCACTGCGCTTGCAGGCGGCGATCGGGACCACAAGCGCAGTCATCGATGTGATGGGCAAGGGCGTCAGCAAGGTCGTTCAAGGCATCGAGCAGTTGACCAAGGTCCAATGACGGAACTTTCTCGCCTGTGGCGCGCGCTGGCCACTCTTGTGCTCATAGGTGCCCTGGCCGGGTGCGGTCGGCAGGTCGAGCTCATGGCGTCCTTGCCCGCATCGGAAGCGAACGAAGTGATCGCCGCGCTGCAAAACGCCGGGATCTCTGCCGACAAGGTGGCCGGGAAGGAAGGGCTCGCCACGGTCAAGGTCGCTGCGGGCGATGTCGGTCGAGCCGTCGACCTGCTGCGGGAAAAGGGTCTGCCGCGCGAACGCTTCGCCGGCATGGGCCAGGTGTTCAAGAAGGAGGGGCTGATCTCCTCGCCCCTGGAAGAGCGTGCCCGGTATGTGTACGCCTTGTCGCAGGAACTGGGCGCGACGCTGTCCCAGATCGATGGCGTGGTGTTTGCCCGGGTGCACGTGGTGCTGCCAGAGCGGACGTCGGTCGGGGAGGCTCCGACGCCGTCGTCGGCTGCCGTCTTCATCAAGCACCAGGAGGGTTACAACCTCGAGACGTTGCAGCCGCTGGTGCGTCGTCTGGTATCGCACAGCATTCCGGGCCTGGCGCCCGAGAAGGTGTCCATCGTCCTGGTCAGCGCCCAGCCGACGCGCCTCAAGAACGAATCGAGCGCAGGTTGGAGTACGGACTGGCCGGCGGCTGTTGCCGTATTGGTATTGGTCGTCCTGTTGCTGGCGGCCGGGGGCGCAGGAGCCTACCTGCTTTGGAAGCGGGGTGTTTTCGAGCGTTTACGACGCATCGTGCGGGTACAGGGGTGAGGGATGCCGGATCTCTTGCCTGGCCCGTGGCTGGACCGTCCTCTCGCGGGAGCGTTCCTGCGCTTCAACCTGGCGCTGGCCGATTGGGGTCATCCGTCGCAGGACGTGCCCTGGCAGCTGTCTGGGGATGCGATAGAGCGTCTTGTTGCGTTGGGCGCCTTGCCGCCAGATGGTCCGCGCGTGGTGCGCCGGCATGCGTCCGCCACGATCCTGCAATCGCTGGAGCCCAATGAGGTTGTGGTGCCCGGATTCAGCGACCCAGCCCTGCCTGTATTCATGGCGAGCGCTGAGACCTTCGAGCGCTTGCAGGTTGGCTGTGGCCTGGTGCTGTTGGCGCCCGCGATCCGTCGCGTCATCACCCGTGAGGAGCTCCAGGCCCTGCGTACCGAATTGACATCCGAGGAACTGGGTTTTGCGCGTGGCCGCACCGTGGCATCCACCTCGGGGGATTTCCGTGCTGAACCGGAGGTGGCGCTGGCCCTGGGCCAGGTACGTGTCCAGGCCCGCAAGCTGGGGCAGGAGGTCCTGGCGTTCGCCGCTCAGGCCGCCAGTCCCCCCGTCGCCTGCCGGGCACGACTGCGGCTGCCGCCCCTCCCCCCAGCTGAAAGCCTGCAGGTGCCTGCTGCCTTGCGGGACGGCGCTGCCGCGCTGGCCCATGCGCGGGCTGTACTCCAGGAGGTCGATCCAGAATGGCTGTCGCTGTTCCCCGCCTCCCCCTGAGGCACTACGACACCTTCCAGGGCCTGGTGGATCCCGGATCCAAGGTCGTCCCATTGGAACGTCTGGACGCCTTGCGCGAAGCGGCCTCGATCCTGGAGGCCGCGACGGAGCGCGCCCAGCAGATCATCGGCGGCGCGGAGGCCGCACACGAGGCAGAGCGCCGCAAGGGGTACACGAAAGGTCTGGAGGAAGCCCGGCGCGAGCAGGCCACCCAGATGATCGAGAACGTCGCCCGCAACGTCGATTTCCTGGAGCGCTCGGAAGACCGGATCGTCGATCTGGTGATGCAGGCGGTGCGCAAGGTGATCGAGGGATTCGACGACCGCGAGCGCACGGTGGCGGCCGTGCGCAGTGTGCTGGCGATCGCACGTGACCAGAAGCAGGTGACCCTGCGTCTGAGCCCGGAGCAGGCCGACACGCTGCGGGCGAAGATCCACGACATGCTGGCGGCCTACCCGAGCATCGGGTTCATCGATGTGGTGCCAGAGCGGCAGCTGACGGGCGATGCCTGCGTGCTCGAAAGCGAGATGGGGGTGATCGAGGCCAGCATCGAGATCCAGCTGGCGGCGATACAGGCGGCATTCGACCGCACGCTGGGGCGCACGGTTTGATCCGTGGAAGGTGGTCATGCATTCCCTGGACTATGTCACCCGCATGATGGCGATGGCCCTGGATGAAGCCCCTTCGCTTCGCATCAAGGGGCGCGTGATCCAGGTGGTCGGCACCATCATCAAGGCGTCGGTACCGAGGGTGCGCGTGGGCGAGATCTGCCTGCTTCGCAATCCCGGCGAGCCTGTCGAAATGAAGGCCGAGGTCGTGGGCTTCATGCGCAATGCGGCCATCCTGACTCCCCTGGGCGAGATCCAGGGGCTCAGTGGCGCGACGGAGGTCATTCCCACCGGTCAGCCCCATCGGGTTGGCGTCGGCCCGGAATTGCTGGGGCGGGTCCTGGATGGCCTGGGCCATCCCCTGGACGAGGCTACGGCCGGGCCCTTGCGGCTGAAGCTGTCGTACCCGGTGTATGCGGATTCTCCGGATCCGCTGACACGGCGCCTGATCGAACGCCCTCTGCCTTTAGGCGTGCGCGTGCTGGATGCGCTGCTCACGTGCGGAGAAGGGCAGCGTATGGGTGTGTTTGCTGCCGCCGGTGGCGGAAAGTCCACGTTGATGGGGATGATGGTGAAAGGGGCTGCGGCCGATGTCGTGGTGATCGCCCTGATCGGTGAACGTGGGCGTGAAGTGCGTGAATTCATCGAGGACGAATTGGGCGAGGAGGGTCGCCGCCGCAGCGTGATCGTGTGCGCGACCTCGGACAAGAGCGCGATGGAGCGCGCCAAGGCGGCCTATGTGGCAACGGCCATCGCCGAGTATTTCCGTGATCAAGGACAGCGCGTCCTGTTTCTGATGGACAGCGTGACCCGCTTTGCTCGGGCGCAGCGTGAGATCGGCCTGGCGGCGGGGGAGCCGCCCACACGCCGCGGCTTTCCGCCCAGCGTCTTTGCCACGCTGCCACGCCTGATGGAGCGTGTGGGGATGAACCACACAGGGTCGATCACCGCGCTCTACACCGTGCTGGTGGAGGGCGACGACATGACCGAGCCGATTGCGGACGAAACCCGATCCATCCTGGACGGTCACATCGTGCTGTCACGCAAGCTGGGTGCCGCCAACCACTATCCCGCGGTCGATGTGCTCGCCTCGGTGAGCCGGGTGATGAACCGGGTGGTGAGCCCCGAGCATCGTGCCGCTGCAGGCCGCCTGCGGGAGCTGATGTCGCGGTATGCCGATGTCGAGCTTCTGGTGCGGATTGGGGAATACCAGCGGGGCAGCGACCCCCTGACCGACGAGGCGATCGACAAGCGTGAAGCCATCAACCAATTCCTTCGGCAATCGACTGACGAGCGCTGCGGTTTCGATGACGCCGTCGACCGTCTCGCCGAGGTGGCTGGAGGGTAGTGCGCATGTCGATGTTCCAGCAGCTTTTTCGAATCCGGGAAATTCGCGAGCAGCGAGCGCAGGCGGCGATGCAGGCCGAGCGCACGGCACTTCGGCGGGCGACCGAGGCGCGAGACGCCGCCTCCGAGGCGCTGGATCGATATCGTGCCTGGGCCAGGGCGCGCGAAGACACGCTGTTTTCCGAGCTGATGGAAAACCCGGTGCAGGTTCGTGACATTCAGGAGGTGCGTCACGAAGTGGGGGCCATGCGCTCCAAGGAGTTGGGTTACGCCCAAGACCTCGAGAAGTCCGAGGCGGCCCGCTCCAGGCAGTCCGTGGTACTGGAAGCCGCATGCGAGCGCCACGCCGTAGCGGAGCGGACGCGGCAAAAGGTCGAGGAACGCCTCGAGATCGATCGCCGCGAGACGGCGGCCAGCCGGGATCGCGCCGAGGAGTCCGAGATGGAGGAGGTGACGTCAGTGGGCGACTCGGCACAGGGCTCCGTGGAACCACAGGGGGGGGCGCATGGGTGACAGCCAGGATGGGGTGAGACCTTCGTCTGTGGTGGTGCCGGCTCGCATCGACACGTTGCTGCCCCAGACGCCGGATGAGGCATTACGCGCACGGTTTGAGCAATTGATGCGTGAGGACGCTGTGCTTGCGGGCACTGAGGTTCCGACAGAAACGACTGCCGAGACGGCCAAGAAGCAGGATCTTGATGACGACGCGCCTTCGGAGGAGTTGACTGAGGAAAGCGCGGCGTGGCCTGCGCCGTTGCCTGTCGCGATGCCGGTGACGGCGCCGCCTTTGCCGGATGCTTCGAAGCAAGTGCTGTCGCAGGGGGTGTCGCGTACAGCGTCCCCCGCCTTGCCCTCCACGGGCGACGGCGATCTGCAGCCGTTTTCGACGTCGCAGGATCAAGACTTGATCGAAACCAAACCGGCTTCCACACCCCTCCATGGTTTGGAAAGGGCAACTGAGGTGACGACGGAAATGGAATCAGGCGCAGCGCTGGTCTCTCGGCCGGGACCCGCGACGCTGGATTGGTGCCCCATTCCTGTCCATCCTGAGCGAGCTCTTTCGGAGGCCCGCCCGTCATCGAGAGCGGATTCGAACTCGGTCCGGGCTGTCGCTGGCCCAGGCACAGCGATGACTGAGCATGCAATTTCGAAGGTAGCTGCCGCTGCTTTTGTAGATGTCGCAGATATCGAAGTGGGTCTGCTCGCACCTGCACCTGCACCTGCGCTCGGACCTGGACCCGGACCCGGAACCGGAACCGGACGAGAGCAGCTTGTCGCCATCCAGGCTGCGTCTTCGCCAGATCCCGCACAAGATCGTCCCGCCCCACCGGTATTGCCTGTGGTGAACGGGCTACCTTCCGACGGATCTTCCATGTCGATTTCATCGCCCGTCCCTGCCGATGCGGCCGACGATCGCTCGAGTGACATCCCGCGCGGCGCTGTCGAGTCCGAGGACGATCTCCTCAAGGCCATGGAGGAGGAGATTCCGAGCTCGCCCCCGTCTTCGCTGATCGGCGTGCACACCCCGTCCCCTGTCTTATCGCCGTCTGCCGTCGTCCAGATGGAAGCTTCGCGTAGCCCGGACTCTGGAGCTATCACCGAGTGGCTGCAGAATGCCGTTGCCAGCCTGCAGGTGGCTGAGGGGGTACAAGGCGCGAGACAGGTCTACCTCGAGATCAAGCCTGAGATCCTGCCCGGGGTGCGCGTCGTGCTGCAGGAGGTAAAAGGGCGCGTGCAGGTCGACTTCATCTGCTCGGTGCAGGCGTCGCACCAGGTCCTGGGTGCGATTGCGCAACGCGAGGCCGCCGACATGGCGCGTCGTTGCCGCCGTGATCTGGTGCTTCGCATCCAGGTCGACGACGAGGATCCGGACCGTGAAATGCTGGCGGACGTGCGCACGATCGAAGTGGTGGGCACTGCGTGACGACCGCGACGGCCCCCCTCTCGCTCCCGAGCCTCACGTCAGCGCAGGCACACGCCTTGCGCCTGCTGGCCCAGCGTGCCCAGTCTGCGTCCTTCGCGTGGGGTGGACAGACCTGGCAGGTGTCCCTGCGGCCGCAGCCGACCCTGAGTCCCATGGAGGCCGGACCGGATGCCTGGTGGATCCGCCTTTCCTGGTCCGGGTGGCCTTTCGATCTGAGGCTGTCCGAGACGGCCATCCAGGATGGCTTGCGGGCTCGTTTCCCCGATCTGGATCTGCCGGTGCTTCCGGATCCCCTGTGCGCCTCTGTTCTGGAGACCGCCTGTGACTCCCTTGTCGCCCTACTTCAGGAAGGTACGCCGGACCCCGTGGTGCTCGAGCAGTGGATGCCAGGGGATAGGCCCGGTCGGTGCTTGCCGCATGTCGTCGACATCGAGCTGAGGACCGGCCGGATCGTGCTGAGGGCGCAGCTGTCCACCAGCACGCCAGGCCTCTTGTTCCTCGCCGAGCAGGTGGCTGCCCGAGAACCCGCTTGCAACGACCTGGACCTGGACACACTGCCCATGACGCTGGTCGCCGCCGTCGGCATGACCTGGCTGGGCGTCGACGAGGTGGCACGCCTGAAGCCGCGCGACACGATCCTGTTCGATGTGCGACTTCTTGACGAAGATGGACAGCTCTGGATCGTCCAGGAGAACGCAGGATTTCGGGCGCAGCGCCAAGGCCCGGATCTGACTGTGACCGAGCAATTCATGAAACGAGGATGGACTGTGCCTCCCGAAGAAGAACATGGCGCGCCCCGTTCGGAGCTGAGCTCGCTGGACGATCTTCCCTTGCGGGTGGTCTTTGATCTGGGTGAACTGACCCTGAGCCTGGGCGAGCTGCGTGCCTTGCAGGTGGGCCAGCCGCTGTCCCTGGCCCGCCCCCTGTCCAGTGCGGTCGCTGTGCGTGTCAACGGTGCATTGATCGGAACTGGCGAACTGGTGGACATCGAGGGCGAGCTGGGGGTGACCCTCACGTCGCTGTTCCAACGCCCCGCGACCAAACCTGCCCGCGCCACGCGTGCCGCCCCGCGAGCCCGCACGCGCAGCGCGCCCGAGGTGCCAGAAGCGCCTGAGGCGCCCGATGAGGTGGCCTCATGACCAGCCTCGACCCGATCTCCCTGCTGGTCGTCTTCGGGCTGCTCGCCATCCTGCCGACGATCGTGGTGGTGACGACGGCCTTCCTCAAGATCTCGATCGTGATCATGCTGCTGCGAAACGCCATGGGCGTTCAGCAGATTCCGCCGAACATCGCGCTGTACGGACTGACCTTGATCCTCACCGTCTATGTCATGGCGCCGATCGGTCAACGAATCTACGAGACCACGATCAAGTCACCCGTGAACGTGAAGAATGTGGAAGGCGTGATTGCAGCCGTGCGAAAAGGGGCGGAGCCGATGCGCGTCTTCCTCGAGAGAAACAGCAAGCCGGAGCAACGGGAATTCTTCGTGCAATCGGCGCACAAGATCTGGGGCTCCGAGTTGGCGTCCGACGTCAAGTCCAATGATTTCCTGGTGCTGATGCCGGCTTTCCTGGTCAGTGAGCTCACCGCGGCGTTCCAGATCGGGTTTCTCATTTATCTGCCGTTCATGGTGATCGACCTGATCGTGTCGAACATCCTGCTGGCGCTGGGCATGATGATGGTCTCGCCGGTGACGATCACCCTGCCGCTGAAGTTGTTCCTGTTTGTCGCGGTGGACGGCTGGACGCGGTTGATCCACGGCCTGGTCCTGACCTATGCCTGAGACGCCATGGATGTTTCCGACCTGATCACGCACCTGACCAAGGCGCTGTACCTGACGCTGTGGCTGTCCTTGCCGCCGATCATCGTGGCCTCGGTGGTCGGCACCTTGTTTTCCTTGTTCCAGGCCCTGACCCAGGTGCAGGAGCAGACGCTGTCCTTCGCCGTGAAGCTGATCGCCGTGATGGCCACCCTGGCGTTGACCGCAGGCTGGGTGGGGGCCGAGTTGTTCAATTACACCGTCGCGGTGCTGGATGCGCTGCCTGACCTGGGTCGATAGGTGCGGTATGTCTGAGGTGGCTGGGTTTCGCGATGTCACATCCTTCCTGATCGCACTGTCCTGGACGCTGCCGCGGATCCTGGGTATGTTCGTGGCCATTCCGATTTTCCCGCGCAATGTGCTGCCTGGGATGATTCGCTTGGGGGTTGCGGCGGGCTTCGGTCTGGTGGTGGCACCCAGCCTCGTGGCCTTTGTCGAGGGGCCGAACCTGCCAGCGCCCCAGATCGCCTTGCTGGTGGCCAAGGAGGCCTTCGTCGGTTTCGTGCTGGGATGCCTGCTTGCCGTGCCTTTCTGGGCCTTCGAGGCGGTCGGCTTCCTGGTGGACAACCAGCGTGGCGCCAGCATCGCCAGCACCCTGAACCCTCTCACCGGGGACGACAGTTCTCCATTGGGCATCCTGTTCAACCAGGCGTTCATCGTCTTCTTCTTCATCAGCGGCGGCTTCGTGCTGATGCTGGAGGTGCTTTACGAGAGCTTCCGCCTCTGGTCGGTCTCCTCCTGGCTGCCGCACTTTCGTGCGGAGTCGGTGCCGGTGCTGATCCACCAGATCCTGCGGCTGGTGGAGCTGACCTTGCTCCTGTCCGCCCCCGTGATCGTGGCGATGTTCCTGGCCGAGATGGGCCTGGCGCTCATGAGCCGCTTCATCCCTCAGCTCCAGGTGTTTTTCCTGGCCATGCCGATCAAGAGTGCCCTGGCATTCCTGGTGCTGGTGATGTACGTATCGACTTTACTGGACTACAGCATGGACCTGATCGCGCAGATGCCTTCGACCCTGCGGCTGCTGGATGAACAGTGGCGGTCACCCGTCCCGGGGGCGCGATGAGCGAGAAGACCGAAAAGCCCACCCCCACCAAGCTGCGCAAGGCCCGCGAGGAGGGGCAGGTCGCCCACAGCAAGGACTTGACGCAGACGGTACTCATGGCGGCTCTTCTGGGTTACATGCTGATGGATGCGTCTGCCATCGCCGAGCGTCTGTCCGACATGATGGTCATGCCCGCTCATCTGATGACGATGGAGTTCGAGGCGGCATTCAATGTCCTCGCGATGGAGATGGCCCGTGCCTTCCTGGCACTGGTTCTGCCCTTCGTCCTGATCATTCTGGTCGTCGGTCTCGTGGTCGAGATGGGGCAAACCGGGATGCTGTTCGCCTTCAAGGCGCTCAAGCCGTCGGGCAAGAAGTTGAACGTCGTTCAGAACGTGCAGAACATGTTCGGCAAGAAGGGGCTGATGGAATTCCTGAAGTCCATTGTGAAGGTCGTGGTGCTGTCGACGGTCCTCTTCTGGACATTGCGCAGCGAGCTGCCGACCCTGCTGACACTGCCCCAGGGTGACATCGGGGGCGTCGGCGTGGCGCTGCTCTTGTTGCTCAAGGCCATGTTCATGCAGGTGGGACTGGTCTACGCAGTGATTGCCGTAGCGGACTTTGCCTGGCAGCGGCATCACTATCTCAAGCAACAGATGATGTCGATCGATGAAGTCCGTCGCGAGTACAAGGAGCAGGAAGGCGATCCGCACATCAAGCATGAGCGCAAGCACCTGCACCAGCAGATGCTGCAGGAGGAGGCGGTCCGGGGCGCGGGTTCTGCATCCGTGCTGATCACGAACCCGATCCACCTGGCCATGGCGATCCGCTATCGCCCGGGGCTGGATCCCCTGCCTGTGCTTCTGGGCAAAGGCGAGGGAGCCCTGGCCGCACGGATGGTGCGAGCCGCCAAGGCCGCGGGGGTTCCCGTCCTGGAGAACGTGCCGCTGGCGTGGGAATTGATGCGCCGCGGGCGCGTGGACGACTACATCCCGCCGGACCTGATCATGCCCGTGGCCGAGGTGTTGCGGATCGTGCGTGCGAGCCAGGCCGGTCCCAAGGAGTGAGTCATGTCTGATCCTGTTCCCCGATCCGTGAAGCACCCGCTGTTGCTGGCTTACGCCGAGCGTCAGGGCCTCGGTTCATCCGCCTTTCTGTCGGACGGTTCCTTGAGCCTGATCTTTGATGCGGCGTACCGCGTTCAGGTGCGTCCATTCGTCGGCGGCCGGCTGGTCGTGCAGTCCTGGCTGCTGGAGATCGCCCGGATTCGGCCTGACCAGCGGGACGAGCTGCTGCTTCGGCTCCTGCGCCAAGCCGCGAGTACCGCTCGTGATTTTTCAGCCGGTCTCGCGGTGGATGCGACGGCGTCGTGGCTCTTGCTGCAGCAGGTGGTGCCAGCGGGTGCCGACCTGCGCACGCTGGAAGCCGAGCTTGCGGATTTCGTGAACGTACGTGCCTACTGGCAGGGTCGGTGCAGTGAAGAAGCGAAACGTTTCCATGCGTGAGGGGGGCTCTATGCGTCCGATGGCATGCCGCTGGGTCCTCTGTCTGAGCCTGTGGGCCGGGTCTGCATTCGGCGCCCCGCCCTGGCCAGCCTCTGCCTACAGCTACTTCGCGGAGGGCACCCGCCTGGAGACGGTGCTGGCCGACTTTGCCGCCGGTTTCAACCTGGGCTTGTCTCTTCAGCCCAGCGTTACGGGCAGCGTCACCGGGCGCTTCACCACGGCAACCCCTTCCGAATTCCTCTCGCGTCTGGGCGGCGTCTATGGTTTCGTCTGGTACACGCATGCGGGGGTGCTGCATGTCAGCAAGTCCAGCGACATGGTGACACGGAGCCTGCCGATACCGGGGGGCGGCCTGGGCAATGTCCGCGCGACGCTGACCGAGATGGGCGTGGTTGACCCACGCTTTGGCTGGGGGGAGCTGCCGGATCACGGTCTCCTGATGGTGTCCGGTCCTTCTGGCTACGTCAGTCTGGTGGAAGAGACCCTCAAGCAGTTGTCCACGGGCGGCGGTGTCCGGCAGGTGCGCGTATTCCGCTTGCTGCATGCCTCGGCGATCGATCGCCCCATCATGTACCGCGACCAGACTCTCGTTCAACGTGGGCTGGCGAGCGTGCTCCGCTCGGTCCTGACGGCCAATGGCGTGGAAAGTGTGGCCGGTGAGGCCGCTGCGGAAAAACCCGCCGCGAGTGTTCCGTCGCTGCCTGCGCTCGGGCCCTTGCCAGGTGCAGCCAATGCATCGCCACCGGAGCGGGCTGCGCCGGAGCGTGCGGCCACACGGGGCCGCTCCACGGGCCGCACGGGTGGGCCCTCGATCCAGGCCGATCCCCGGCTCAACGCGATCCTCGTGAGCGATGTGCCGGAGATGATGCCGGTCTATGAGCGGCTGATCGCGCAGCTGGATGTGCCCTCGGCGCTGATCGAGATCGAGGCGATGATCATCGACATCAACACCGACCGGGCCCGTGAGATGGGGATCAACTGGAGCTTCAACAGCGGCGGCTTCTCGGCGAGCTTTAACGGGTCGACCTTGCAGATCGGCACCAATGGCGCCGGCGCAGGCTCTCTGCCGGTGGACGCGGGCACCAAGTTGCTCGCGCAGATCCGCCTCCTGGAGTCGAGCGGCGATGCCCGTATCCAGAGCCGGCCCTCGGTGCTGACCACGGACAACATCGGGGCCATCCTGGACCTGTCGGAGACCTTCTACATCCGGGTACTGGGTGAGCGCACGGCGACCGTGGCGCCCGTGACCGCGGGCACCA
>JACCDX011340557.1_pt1 | contig 26244 bp, 39 predicted proteins | sample 7449681 | NCBI WGS metagenome assembly JACCDX01 (sample SAMN15323450, study PRJNA562643) | freshwater metagenome | isolation source: river surface water | place: USA:Blue River Watershed | collected 2017-08-18
GAACATTTCTTTTATTTGAAGAATTGTTTTATCGTAAAATTTATTTCTTGACATTACTCATTGTCCATCCATAATTTTCAGAGTTGTATGGATTCCAGTCTACGGTAACTTTAAGAGGTTTTTCAACCATTACTTTCCAACCAACAGAAGATGCTTCAAAGTAATTCTGTGGAAGATCATAATCTCTCAAGATAGCCCTATACAAATCCTCAATAACTACTATATCAGATTTTTGAGAAGCAAAATGAGTGTTAATTCTCTTTGGCAACATCATAACTCCCAAATCTTTAATTGCTTCTTGGAGAGCATCGTATTGTTCTTCAGTAAAAAATCTTTTGACCATTATTATCTCCGTGGTGGTAAAGAGTTTTCTTTTATTTCAAAAACACCATTGCTGATAAAGCCAGAGAGTGTTTCATATCCACTATACGACACTGCCGAGGAAATGCCACCCCAAAGTTCATCTACTAGTGCTTCAAGAGGGCGTAATTCATCAAGGATAGGAACCTCTTTGCCCTCAGAATGACGATAAACTTTACCAGTGGAAAGAATTTGTTGCTTGTGAGATGCTCCTCCCCAATAATGGCCATCTCCTCTAACATGGGTTTCTGCTTCGAATGCTCGAGCAAAATAGCCACCCATCATAACATAGTCAGCACCAGCACCAAAAGCTTTAGAAGCATAGCCAGCATTCTTAATACCACCATCAGCAACAATAAATGGTTTCCGGTTCAAAAACATTAAATCTGAAGTGGGATCAAATGGACTACATTCATCAATTTCCATCAATTCAGTAATTGGTCCACGATTGTAACCAGTAGAGTCATTAGTAGCACAAGGACTTCCACCAGCAATACCAACACGAATGTACTTTTCCATTTTAGTATCTGGCTTGATACCTGAAAGTAGTTGAAAGCCTTGTGCTGTATGAACATTACCCAGCATCAAATCATATATTGCTGATTGTTCTGCTAATTTATTAACGCACTCTGAAATTTCTTTGTGCATATATCCATTAGCCATATCAATAAGCCACTTGTCTGCTCCAGCATCCTTCAATGCCTTCACTCGATCCCAATCATTGAGGCCTATTGACACAAATACATTTGCTTTATAAGGCAAAGAGTTATAAAGTTCAACTTGTTCTTCTATAGAACAAAACCGATGAAGGCAAACAGTAAGACCAAGTTCATTTGCTTTTACTGCAAATGTCTTGCCTACAATTGCTTCCATAGGAGAAACAATAATTCTGTTCAATTCAACAGGGATATCTCTACGACTCTTAACTTTACAAGGCTGAGCTACAAGATTTACATCGTTGTAGTAAATAGATTTAGTCTTAAGAATTTGTGCCATTTTTCTTGCTTTCGATTACAGAGTCAATAAGACCATATGCCTTTGCTTCTTCTGCACTCATATAATAATCACGATCACAATCATTACGTAATTTCTTCACTGTTTGTCCTGACTTTTGAGCAAGAATTTCCAGCAATTGATCGTAAAGTTTATTTGTTTCACGTACTTGAATATTGATGTCAGCAGCAGTACCACGATACCCAGATGAAACTTGGTGAATCATAATACGAGAATGAGGAAGAGCAGATCGAGTTCCTGTCCCGCCACAAAGAAGAATTGCACCCATAGATGCAGCAGTGCCAACACAAGTGGTATTTACAGGAGCGGAAATTGTATGCATTACATCATACAAAGCTAATCCATCAACTACACTTCCTCCAGGGCTATTGATGTAGAATTCAATAGGCATATGAGGATCTTCACGATCAAGAAACAACATCTGCATAATACAGAGATTCATAGAATGTTCGTTGACATCTTCACCAAGGAAGATAATACGATCTTTGAGCAAACGTGAGTAAAGATCATACGCACGTTCGCCTGTAGCAGACTTCTCGAGAACTGTTGGGATAATCATAAATTGATTATAACACAAGATAATAAAAAAGGGAAGAAAATTCTTCCCTTTTTATAAATACTTTGGATTAGGTGTTAATACACCTTTGTGTTCAAAGAATTCTGCGTTATCAAAGAATAAATGATCTTGCATATAATGAGGGGTTATAAATTTACCTAATTCACCTATTCTTGGAGAGTTCATACTAGTTGCCATACACAAAGAGCCAGAAGCATTGGTTAAAAAAACCTTACAGCCATTTATATAAGACATAAATTTATCTAATTCAGTTACAACAAATAATTCACAATCATCTTTGAATTTAAATTTGTCATAGTGATGTTCTTCAAAGTCAATAAATACTTTTCTTTCAAATTGATCCATAACTTTTTTATAATTACGTTCAATTTCATCATCCCATTCAAATCTTCCATCTTTTCTGTGAATTAAAAGACAATCTTTAAAAGTGTCATCTTTAGGCATATCAATGACTTTGAAATTTCTTGGTATTACAGGGCAATGTGGAAATGCAGTATGTAAAAAAACAGCCCAAAACGATCTAGTATATAATAATCCATTGAACCTAAACATATTTAAATCATGATCATAATGGTGTTTATCAGGATTAAATATTTCAAATGAATTGATATATTTTTGCGCTTCTAAAATTGGTTTGAGTTCTTTGTATGTTCTTTCCAATGATGTAGAAAAAGTATCGTATTTTTCACATAGATAAAAGTTAGTTTTTCTTCCTAGCGTATGATAGTAATAAGCTGGTACTGTCAAACTATGCATCAAATCGCCCAGCTTAGGTCCCATCAAAATATTTACAGGATTCATTCTCTGTTCTTGACCTCAGTCAATTCTGTGTCAAAAAATCTCTTTTGCAAAGCTATTTTTGCTATATGTCTTTCGTAATTAGCATCATCAGTAATCTTTGCTAATCCTGTGTCATTTTTGCTTTCATCAATCAATTCAAATACTTTCAAATTAGCATCTATCATATTTTTAAATTCAGCGGACAAAGTTATATCATTGTATTTATCAGCGCCTATTTGATCAACTACTTCTTTTGCCATATCTGAATATTTTTCTAAAGTTATAAGCAATTTTTCGCCTGTAAGTTTTTTTATCTTTACATCAAATACAGAGAGCAAATCGAATACATAAGCTTCATCAAGACTAATTTTTAACATTTTCAGATACTCTTTCAATAATTTTTTCAAGAAGAATTATATGTTTTTTGCCAATAAATTGACTATTGCCAACATACATTCCAAATTCATGAATAATGTCGGCGTTGTAAATTTCCTTGGCATATGGAAAATTATAATCTTTCAAAAAAGGTTGTCTCAATAAATTGCCAGCTACTAAAGGACGATATTCTATATTGTTGTTTTTAAATTCTGAAATCAAAGCATCATAGACGTGTTTATCTTTGCAAACAAATGGCAAAGTAAAAGAACTCATTGTTTCTTCGCATTTCGGTACAAAGAATAAGTTTGAATACTTACTCATAATAAAATAGTAAGCTTTATAATTATCATTTCTAATTTTAATAAATTTGTCAAGATTCTTTATTTGTTCTAATCCAAGAACTGCTGACAATTCATTATTTCTAAAATTATATCCATCGGTTACAAAAAGAAATGTTGGGATAATATCTGAATATTTTTCTTGATATTTTTTGTATGTTTCTGGTGATGCTTCTCTTGCTAAACCGTGACTTCTTTTCATTCTCATCAAATCATAAAGTTCGGTGTCATTTGTAGAAATAAAGCCACCTTCAATAGTTGTAATATGATGTCCAAAATAAAAGCTGAATGTAGACCCAACAGAATTAGGATTCATTCTATTACCAAATTCATCAGTTACACCGTGAGCTTCACAACAATCTTCAGCAACTATTGCATCCGGAAAAGCTTCTCTAAGTTTTGATACATCAGAATGGAATCCTAGTAAATGAGTAGTAAAAATAAGCTTAATGTCTGGATGAGATTCTTTTACTAATGACAAATCTTCTAAATTGATGCAGTAATCTTCCAAGGAAATATCTATAAAAATAGGAGTAAGTTTATTTTGAAAGATGGGAGCAACACTAGTCATCCAAGTACAAGCTGGGACTAAAACTTTATCTCCATCATTAAGTTTAAATTTTTCTTTAATAGAAGCGATAAGTAATGAGTTTGCTGTACTTCCAGATGAGACAAACAAGGAATGCTTTGACCCTACCCATTTTGACCAAACGTTTTCAAATTCTCTTACTTTAGGTCCATTGGTAAACTTATTTGAAGTAAGAACAAAATATGCTAATTTTAGTTTTTGACGAAAAGTTATTGCGTTATCCATTAAACGCCAAGATAAATTACCCATACTAAGATTATAACAAAAAAGGGGAAGAATTGCTTCTTCCCCTTCGTTTTAAGATTTCTTAATTGAAATCTTTTTAATTGTTTCTTTTGGCTCTTCTACTTTAGGGACTATCTTTTTGAAAGCTAATTTAAGAATACCATTTTCTAGATGACAAACTTCAGGTTCATTATCAATATCTTCGGGCAGTTGAATTGTTCTAGTAAATGCAGACTGCTTTAATTCTTTAAGATGGAAAAAATAGCTTTTCTCTCTTGAGATTCTTGAGCTTCCAGTAATTGTAAGAAGTTTTGTCTCCTTGACAACTTCAATGTCAAGATCTTTTTCTTCAACACCTGGTACAGCAAAATCCAAGCAGAAATAAAAATCGTCTTCAAAGATATCCATTTTTGGATAAGAAGTGTTGGAATGAATAAAGTTTTTACGATTACCTAAAAAATCGTCAAAAAACTTATTGATAATCTGTTCATGTTGATCCATGATCACATTACGATTAGGCATTAAAATTCTACGCTGAGGTAGATTTAAAAAATCATCAATACTAGCCATATATATCTCCATTTGCGCCCATAAGGTACGCTTGATAATAGGTGTCTAAAAGATCACCTGAGCGACTTGCACTCAATAAATATTATACCAAATTAGAAGAAAAATATTCCTATTTTAAATAAATCTTTTTATCAGTTATATAAGATACGTTATCAAAAAATTCTGCATTATCGTATCTATCTGCATCCATACTGTAATGATTTTCATCCTTAAACATTGATTGATGCCACAATTCACCAACTCGGTTTACGTTCATTGTGCTAGCTATTGCCAGCGGACCAGTTTGATTACCAACAAACAATTTACATCCTTGAATTATAGACATCATATCTACTAAGTCAGGTACATAAAGGGGTTCCACTAAATGCTTTAGTTTAAAATTTTCATATTGACTTTCTTGATTGAAAATAAAATATTTTTCTTTGAATTGAGAAATAATATCAATATATACCTTTTCTGCAAATGGAGATAATTCTGGAGATTGTAAAAATTTTCGATTTATAATCAAAGCATCAGAATACAATTCATTTGCAGGCATTTTGATAACTTGCAAATTATGAGGAAGTGTGTAATTTTCACCTACAAAGGTCTTAATCATAATATCGGGAAAAGCATCCTTGTAAACATAAGGTCCATATACCCAATGATGAATATTATAATCAAAACTATCAGTAGCTGCATCAAATTTCTTAAATGAATTAAAATATTCTTGATATCCCAAAAATCTTCTTAATTCATCGTGAAATTGTTCAAAAGGAACTGCGTATTTGTGACCAACTCTTTCTAAATGGTAAAAATTTGATTTAGTGCCATCTTGCATATACAAATATTTGGACAATGTCAAAGTATGAAGCATGTCACCTAAAAGAGTGTCAAGAAGAATGTTTACTGTTTTCATAAAAAAATTATACGCATAAACTAAAAAACTCCCCTTTCGGGGAGTTTTTATTATCCTCTGTAACCACCAAGAGATTGTATTAGCCTTAGCTTAACATCTGATGATTCTATATCATTTGGTCTTGTAGCAGGTACTTGTTCAAGTTCTCTAATTTGTCCCTTCATTCCAACAAAGTTTTTAAGCATAGTTACAAACCCTGCTGGCAAAGATTGAACAAATTGTCTTGCTCTTTGAATATACGCTTGATCAAGAGTTGGTTCTGGAGCAATACCATCAAGAGCTTTTACAATTGCATACACAGTTGATGGGCCAAACAAACCATCTTGACCAACGCCTAAATTTGCTTGGATTGACATAATGGCCTTTTGCATTCTTGGACCGTTTGCTCTTAATGAATTATCTTCTCTTTTTTGAACTTGAGAAATCTTTAAAAACTCATTGTGAAACTTTGATGCTAATTCAAAATCACCATCTTGGGCGCATTCGTTTGCAATTTTATTAATTTGAGCTAACTTTTGATACTTTGACATTATAAAATCCTTATCAATATTGATATTTACTAAATTATTCTACTGTTTTTTAGATACATCCTTGCCATTGTTAGCTTTACTCCAGCTATAAAAGCCTATAAAATTTGTAATTATAAATACTGTGTGAGTGAGAGTAATAGCCCATTGACCAGTCATAACAGAATAAGAAAACCAAAGAGTGTCTGAAATCATAAAACAAAACCAACATAAAATATTTTTTCTAATATTTAAAATAATTCCACTCAATGAAAAAAACATTGCAAAGTAACTGATTAACATAGACATACCTCCTGCCTTTGCTAACCTTAAAAAATATTTAAATTTTTTTAATTTTTATTCGATAAGGTAAGTATAATAATCTTATGAATTATGATTTGTGTGATTTATTAAATAGAAAGATGGAGAATGCTAACGGATACTTGTCAGCAAATTTTCCAAATCGTTCTGTTTTTAAAAATCAAAACATTGTTGACGAGTTTTTTGAAACCTTATCTCCTGAAAATTATCTAGAAGTTATGGAATCTGAATCTTGTGATCATCAATGTTTCGCATTTTGGATATATCGAAATGGAAAAATTTCAGATCAATTAGAAGATTACGATAAATCTGCAAGAAAAACTACCAGAGAGCTTGCTAACTTGAGTTATTCAAATTCACCAGCAATTGACATAATGTATTTTTCTGGATGTATGAAACTAATCATTGCAAAAAACAAAGCTATTTATCTTGAAACTTGTATCAAGCCCACACTAGATCAAATGTTTACAATTATGGATTTGAAGTTAAAACATTTAGATAAATCAGGTAATGTCATATGGCGAATTGTTGAAAGAAAAAAGAAACTTAATTTTTATGATGGCATAGATGTAAGTGGTTTAGAAAAATTCAAATGGTCAAGGATTAAATAATTATGAAAAGTGGATATATATATTTAGATGAAGCTGAAATGCTTTTGATCAAGAATTTGTTGCAGAAGAACAAAGATGATGAATATAAGAGTTTAAGCGCAAAATTTGATTCTTATAAAAATAATTATTGGGATATGAAGAACAAAGTCTTTAGTAATTATAAAAATCTAGCTGTGGAAAAGATCAAAAATTTGAATTCTGATCTAATTACAAACGAAGAAGTTTCGATTGATGATGATGCTTTAGTTGCAGCATCTAAGAATGGAGCTTATGTGCATTGTTGGCTTTGGGTAGATAACAATGCAAAACCAAAAAGAACTAGAAAGAAGACCGTGTAATGACAAAAGATCAATGGTACGCAATTCACGTTCTTTCACAATATGAAAATAAAGTAAAAAATTATATTGAAAAAGTTAAAGTTGAACGTGGATTTGCTAGTAAAATTAACGAAGTGATAATTCCTATGGACACTGAAGTAAAACGTGTTCAAGGCAAGAAAGTTGAAAAGAAGACAAAAGTTTTTCCTGGATACGTTCTTATAAATATGAAGATGGATGAAGAATCATTCAACTTTATCAAAAGAGTTCCTGGAGTTACTAATTTTGTTTCTTCAAGCGCAAAGAAACCTGTTGCATTAAAAGATTCTGAAGTTAAGGAAATTCTTGAAAGCATCAATCCAGATAAGGGATTTATTCCAAAGAAGAAATTTCAAAAAGATATGATTGTAAGAATTGTAGAAGGTCCATTTTCAGAATTCACTGGCAAAATTGAAACTGTCTACGAAGAAAAAGAAATGCTACGAGTAATGATTTCTTTATTCGGAAGAGACACACCAGTAGAAATTGAATTTGCTCAAGTAGAAAAAGCAGAATAAAAAAAGCTCCCTTTCGGGAGCTTTTTTTATTAGAATGTTTCGTATGTTTCAGATACTGGAAGAATTTTATTGAATGTCACAATTCCTCCTGTTGCCACTGCTGAAAGATTGAATCTGACCCAATATCTTTCTGGGTTTGGTGGAAGTACAACAATTGGATAACCACCAGCAATTATTCTATTTTGTTGAACAGTAAGTGGATCATTTGGAAGAAGGGTATTAGCAGAAAAATCAGCCTTCACAGCAACCCAAGAAGAACTTCCTAAACCTGATCCTTCAACAATTCCAGAAAATTTCATTGTATCAGAATTACCAGTAGATGTATCATCTAATGCAGTAAAAGTGGACCAAGCAGAACCATTCCAATATTGCCCTTGTAAATTAGCAGGAGCAGTTAATCCAATACCGACTTGAAATTCCCAATGATCAATTTTCTTTTTTGAACCAACATAAACATAGTCAGTGGTGGCAGATAAATTGAATTGAGAAGAGTTTTCTCCGCCAGTACCTTTTGCTAATCCAGTAACATCATATATAGTACCAGCAGTTCCACCAGTTCCAGTTTGTGCTTTGCCAATAAGGACTCTGTAATCATCAATATTCTCTAAACCTTGAAAATCAGCTTTTAAATAAGAATTAGAAACAGCTTTCTTACCAATAGCAGTAATTCTCATTGGAATATTTGTTTTTGATTCTGTAAAAGAAACAATTAAGTTTAAATATGGTCTATCATATAAATTATCATGATAAATAGGTGGATTGAATTGATATCCTGCCCAATAAGCTTCAGCAGCAGTAGCATTTTTGTCTGTTCCGTCTCTGAGTATTACGTGAGACTTACCATCAGTAGTACTATTTCTGTAGTGTGCTCCAGTATTTAATATATTGAGAGCAGTAATTGTGAAAGCTGTTCCAGATGTATTTGTAACTCTAATCTCATCAATAGTAGATTGTGGATGCCAAGGTAATGTAGCATAAACTGTTGTTCCTGTAACTGTAAATCCTACTGATGCTCTTAAATGTTGATTATATAAACCATTAATGACACTCATAAATGATGCTCCGTTTTAGCAGACTTCTTAGTGAATATTTTTCTGATCAGGAAAAATAATCTCCTCTATTGTTGTTTTCATAACCAGCTTGATGTAAAATGAATTAGAGAAACATCGTCTATAAATAAATGGGAGGGCGCTCTGTTTCTCAACCTTATTATTATGAAAATCCAATACGTATCCATCTCACCAACTTCAGCAGCGGACAATCAAGGCTGCTATGCTCTTACTCCTGAATTGTTAGCTGCAACAGGTGCTCGTTATTCTCGTAATAATGAAGGACTTGATGCTATTGTATCTAATATTGATTTTTCTAATACAGATAAGTCAGTTGATGGTATTTTTAAAATGTTAGACTATGGACATCAAAGCATAGCAGATATGGCCCCTATCGCTTTGTTTGTCGATGATATCTCTTTGTTTGCAGCATATTTTTTATGGACTCTTGCTCCTACTGCTGGCGGTCAAGAATGTTCTACTAGATATATAAAATTAGATGCTGGAAGTGTAGTAGATGATGATTCTTTAGGCATACCAGAAAACTTAAAACTTGATTATTGGAAATATGTTGAAAATGCCTTTAAGTCTTATGAATCAGCTCTCCAATATTGGACTGAACTAGGAAATTCTCGTCCAGAATTAACTAAAATTCCATCAAGATTATTGCAATCTTCATCTGATAAAGACAAGAAGCAAGTGGCAAGAATGATGCGTAATTTTGCTTTTGATCGTGCAAGAGTTTATCTCCCTGTATCAGCAATGACTGGAGTGATGATGATTCAATCTGCTCGTGCCTGGGCAAATATGTCAGCTCATCTTCAATCTCATTCTTTACGTGAGCTAAATCTTATTGGAAAAGAAATTGAAGAAAAACTAAAGATTGGTGCGCCTAGACTTGTAAAGCATTGTCGCCCAACAGAAACTATCAAGAACTTTTATGCATATGAGAATAGTTTTGAAAAAAACTATTGCAAAATGAAGAATAAATTTTTACCTTCTGCTAACCAATGTGATACAAGCTTGAAAGTACATTCTAACAAAAGGCTAGACACAAGTGCTATGTCATTTAGAACAAATAGATATTCTCCATTTGGCCATACAATTTCCCAAATACCAGTGACTTTTAGCTGGGAGGGAATTACTTTTGGTGAGATAAGAGACCTAAATCGCCATAGAACAGGATCAAAATATTGTTCTTTAGTTCCTATTGGTTTTTATGGTGCTACTGATGAAATTCCACAAGATGAAATTTCAAACTCATCACAAGAAATACAAAAGCTTTACACTGAATTTGAACAGACATCCTCAAAGTCTAGAGAATTGATGAAAGATTATCCTGAATATATTTACTTCACTTCTTTAGGGCATAAATATTACTTTGAGCATACTACTACAGCTGACAAATTTCTTTATGAAATGGAACTTAGAACTGGGGTTGGCGCTCATTACAAATATGCTGAACACTGTCATAAAGTTTTGGAACTCTGGTACCAAAAATACCCACAATCTAAAGGTTTAATTTTTGAAGGTAGTGCTGAACCTGAATAGTTACAATCTCATATAAACTACATAGCCTTCGATAGAAATTATTTTACTAGAATAATTTTTTATTTCAGGATCATAATCAAAGAACATGATGCATTTCTCATGTTCTTTGATTGCATTATAGAAGGCTGTTAATTTAGGGGCATAATTTTTCTTGTTGTGATCTAATATAATGTTTTTTAAATCATTATTTATAGACATACAAGATTGATCTAAATTGTATGTATATTCTGGAAGTAATTCTCTTAGTGCTATCTTGAAATGTTCATACGATATTGGCTTTTCCATCATAGCATCATTGATAATTTCAGAATAATCGAGTGATATGTTTTGTGTCGGCTCTAAAGTTACATTTTCAAACACAAAATTCATCCTAGATATTGAAATTAAATAATCAGTTTTTGTATGCTTGCCATTCAATAAATCGTGAAATAGATTTTGCAGCTCAGACAAACTGATGATATTATTGGTGATATAAAGAGCTATATTCTCATAGTCTGGTGGAGAGTAAACTAGAACTAGTCTTTTTAAAATTTCAATATTAGATTTTTCTAATGATTGAATTTCTAAAAATGAATCTGTATCTTTTAGGTATCGATTGTTTCTGTTGACATCAAAACCTACTATGATAAAATACCTGTGATAATTCAGAGCAGATGTTTGATACGCTACTTTTTCTAACTCATCTTGTGAGGTTGTTATGAATGCTGTAAGTTCCATTGATAATTTGTACAAAATGTGGTTCGGTCAAAACAACGATAAGCAAGTAGATAGTAAGATTCGAGGTAAAAAGATGGTGAGCAATATGCATAATGTAGAAGAGATAGCAAAGACTATGAAACAAATTGATTTTAGACCCCAGACGTTTGATCAGGTAGTTGGTCAAACAGAAATCAAAGAATTCTTGAAGCTTAAGATTGCAGCTTTTAAGAAAACTCGTGTAAGCCTCGTTCACACATTATTTCTGGGTTTTTCTGGTGTAGGTAAGACAACCTTAGCAAATGTAGTGGCTAATGAGATGGGAGTTACCTTTCATCAGGTTATGGCAACCCGCATCAAAACTTGGGCTGATTTTTACAACATCATCAGAAATGTTGAAGAGAATGACATCGTATTTATTGATGAAATCCACGCCCTAGCCCCCAAAATTCAAGAGCATCTATATGGGGTGATGGAAGATTTTACTTGTACTATTGAAGACAAGAACCTTAATCGCCAACGTTTGATGCGCATACCTCGTTTTACATTGATTGGGGCTACTACTCATTCTGGTGATTTGAATCCACCACTGCTCTCACGCTTTCAATATAAGGCTAATCTTCTTCCATATTCTCACGAAGAATTGACTCAGATGATTACTACTGCTGGTGAACGAATTTATGATATTCGTATTCCATATGAAATTGCAGATAGATTAGCTCAACTATCACGTAGAACTGCTCGTATCTCTTATAATTTGTTGCGTAGTTTGATGGATGTAGCTGAGGCACAAACACCTGGGAAAGTTACACCTGATATTCTTACCAGTGAACTTATGTACAAAATGCTTAAGTACGAACAAATTGACCCTATCATTGGTCTTGATTACGCTAGTCGTAAGTACATTGTTGCTTTACTTCGTGAGCAAGCAGCATTAGGCAGCAGAACAATCGCCAATTACATCAATGAGCAGGAAAGTACTGTCACAGGTATGATTGAACCTTTCCTATTTTCTGAAATTGAACTCCAGTACACAGAATCTGGAGTTGTCAAGGGTCAAACTGGTCCTTTTGTACGTATAACTAAAAAGGGAAGACTTGCATTGAAGCCAGCTTATGACTATATTAAGTTGTGTCAATTTTTGCAAAAGAAGGGTTGGTTCAACAATGAATCCCTCAATGTCAAATCGGAGTAATTATGCCAGCAAAACAATTATCTTTTAATGATGATGCACGACAGGCTATGGGTCGTGGTGTCGATATAGTAAGCAATGCAGTTAAGACAACATTAGGACCGAAAGGGCGTAATGTTGTCATCCAATCACCATCAGGCCCTATCGTTACTAAAGATGGTGTAACAGTAGCAAAGCACGTTGAACTAGAAGATCCTTATGAAGATCTTGGTGCTCAATTATGCAAACAAGTTTCTAGCAAGACTAATGATGTAGCAGGTGACGGAACAACTACTGCTACTGTTCTTGCTCAAGCTTTAGTCAATGGTGGTCTCAAATATATTTCTTCTGGTGGCAATCCAATTAGCGTAAAAGTTGGAATGGAATATGCTGCAAATAAAGCAGTAGAGATAATTGAAGATCTTGCTAAGCCTATCGAAAGCAAAGAGCAGATTACTTTTGTTGCGACCATCTCTGGCAATGAAGTGGAAGTTGGGCAAATTGTTGCTGATGCTATGGAAGCTGTTGGTAAAGATGGTGTTATTACCATTGAAGAATCCAGAGGCCGAGAAACATCTTTATCACTTGTTGAAGGTATGAAATTTGACAAGGGATATGTTTCTGCTTTCTTTGTCAATAATGCTGAAAAGATGGAATGTCGTCATACAGATCCATTCATTCTTCTTTACGATGGCAAGATTTCAGATTCAGCAGAGATTCTTCCTATTCTTACCAAAGTTAATGAGCAGAAGAAACCTATTGTAATTGTTGCTGATAATGTTGATGGCCCAGCACTACAGATGCTTGTTATCAATGTTCATAAGGGTGCTATGCCTTGGGTTGCTGTAAAGACTCCTGGTTTTGCTGGTCAGAAGAAAGAATATCTTTATGACATTGCTGCTTTAACTGGCGCCGATGTTATTTCCTCAGAGATGGGAACAACTCTTGAGAATTGTACTGTTGACAATTTAGGCAAAGCAAAGAGTGTCATCATCAACAAGGAAACCACTACTATTATTGGTGGCGAAGGTGATGATGCCAAGATTGATGACCGTATCTCTCAATTAAAAGTAACTCTTTCACAAGTAGAGAGTGATTATGAAGCTAGAATTCTCAACGAAAGAATTGCAAAGCTTTCTGGTGGTGTTGCTATCATTAAGGTCGGCGCCAGCACTGAAGCAGAATTGATTGAGAAGAAGTATCGTTATGAAGATGCTTTAGCTGCCACTCGTGCTGCTGTTGAAGAAGGTATTGTTCCTGGTGGCGGAACTACTCTCTTACGCATTTCACAACAATTAGAAACTATGAATGATCTCACTGAAGAAGATGAGAAAGTTGGTTTTGAGATTGTCAGAAAATCTTTGATGGAACCAATCAGACAAATTTCTTTCAATGCTGGTATTAGTCCAGATGTTGTTGTTGATACAGTTTGTTCAAAGGATAATGGAATTGGATTGAATGCTAGAACTGGTAAGTATGTAGATATGATCCAAGAAGGCATTATTGATCCTGCCAAAGTTACTCGTTCTGCTGTTCAAAATGCAGTGTCAATTGCTGTTCTTGTACTTACTACTGAGGCATTAATTGTAGACAAGCCAATCACCAATGAAAAGGTCTTAATTCAAGAGGGTGGTTTCTAATTTTTTCCAATATATTTAACACACCAGCATATATTTTAAGTATAATATTTCTATGTGTTAAGGGGTATCGGAAGTGGAAAACAAATCTTTCAAATTAAGACTTACAAAGGGTCAAATTCTTACAGTCAGCGCAATTTTGGTTGCGCTGACTTCTGTTTCATATCAGCTTTATTTATTACGAAAACAAAACAAAAAAGAGGAGATGGGAGAAGCATATTTTGTTTATCCAGAAAACTAAATGACAGAATTTTTATATCACTACAAGATGACAGTAACCAGAGTTGTTGATGGGGATACAATTTATGGTGATGTTGATCTTGGTTTTAACTTTGGTGCAAGAAGAATGGAGTTTAGGTTTGCTGGAATTAACACTCCTGAAATCAAGGGCGTTAATAGAACAGCAGGATTGGCATCTAAAGAATTTGTTGAAAGTAAGATCTTAAATAAAGAAGTTTTTATTTTGACAAAGAAAGATTCCAAAGAAAAATACGGTAGATATTTAGCTTGGGTATATTATTTAGAGAATGATAAAGATTGGGTGTGTTTAAATAATAAGTTGATCGAATTGAATCTTGCTGTGCCATTTATGGTATAGTAATTACATGGCATTTTATAGGCGATTATTTATTGATTTTGATTCATTTTATGCTAGTGTAGAACAGCAAGATAATGAAGAATATCGCGGAAAGCCTGTAATTGTAGTTCCTGTTGTTTCTGATTATACATGTGCAATTGCTGCGTCATATCAGGCTAAAAGACTTGGGGTTAAAACTGGAACCCGTGTAAAAACGGCGAAGGAAAAAATCCCAGGTCTTTTTGTTTGTGCTGCTCGTCCTCACAGATATGTTGAAGTTCACAATCAAATTTTGGAAGTTTTGTCCCAGCATTTTGAAAAGATACAAGTACTTAGCATCGATGAAATGGCTTGTGAGATAGATGAAGAAGATGACTTTGATTGTGAAATTATAGCTGCTAATTTGAAGTTAGATTTGATGGATGCGTTAGGTGAACATATATCTTGCTCAATTGGTGTAGCTAAAAATGTATTTTTGTCTAAAGTTGCTGCTGATATGGAAAAGCCCAATGGATTCACTGCCCTGGGCCAAAAAGCCCAGGAGCAGTTGGAGACTTTGGGCTTGACTGATCTTCCCGGTATTGCAGAAAAGATGGAAGCAAGACTAAATAAATCTAGAATAAAAACAGTCAATGATTTATTCAATATGGAAGAATTGAAACTGAAAAAAGCTTGGGGAAGTGTCATTGGTGCTCGTTGGTATCATATGATTCGTGGCAGTTTACAATGTGACTATGGATTGTCAGATAATGAGATTCCTAAATCATTTGGTCACACTCACGTTCTCCCTCCTGCCAAAAGAGATGATGATGGTAGTTTTGAAGTTTTTGAAGCTTTACTATACAAAGCATTAGAAAGACTCAATAAGCATAGAATTGGTGCTAAAAGAGTGTCAATTTACTTATCTTGGCGCAATACAGAAACTAAAAGAAGAGGCACATATAAGAAAACTAGTCCTATTACCATTGCTTCTTCTGATTTTACTTATTGGTCAATTATTGCTAGGGAGTTATGGAAGCAATTACCAGAGCTAGATTTAAAAGCTATACCATTGATTGTTGGAATTCGCTTTACAAGAACAGTAAAGCAAGAAGATATGAATTTGCAACTTTTTGATTTAGATTTTTTCCCTAAATTTGAATCAAAAGAATTATATGAAGTCCCCGATAGAATTTCTTTTGGAGATCCTGGAAGATTATTTGACGATGTATAATAAAAATAGGAGATTGTTATGAAAATTAATGTTGAATTTGACAATTTGACTGAAGCTCAAGCTGTAGCATTAGAAGAATATTTTGCAGTGTGGATGTTTTTGAAAGACAAGCAAATGAGTATGTGGACATCATTTTTTGCTGATACTGCAATTGATTTCAAGCCTGTTGTCAAAGTAAATGGTGAAGATCCAAAGCGTTTTATGAAAGACATTGGTTTACGTGTTGGTAAGGTAAAGTTTGTCACTGATAATGGTGATGTTGAAGATGATATGTACTTACTCGATTATGAGAGAGTTGCAAAGGCACTAAATGACGACTAATGAAGAGATTCCAGAAAGAATACCAGTTGTAATTGGTAAAAATGTCTTTCAAATGGAATCTGAAAGCTTAATTGCATCATTAGTTCATCAAACAATACACAAAAATAATCTCTTATATAATTCAGATGATTTTAGTATGATTTTTGATGTAACTAAAATTGAAATCACAAATTTTTTGAAAAAGAAATTAGATGAAGATTTTGAAGCTTTTGACTTTTTCGATGATTGGATGTCTGAATTTGATGAATTTCAAGTAAGAAAAAATAAAATATTTTGCAAAGATTTATTTATTACATTTCCGGACAAGATTCAGTTTGTTGTTAAATTATTAGATGTCATTTCATTACGTAATGCTATGCTTGATCGTGACGAAAATGATGTAGATGATGATGATCCTATTTTGAATGATCCTCAATTACTTTTAGATTGGGTTGATGAAAATCTAACTTGGGAACAATTATCTCCATATGCTGAATATGTAAAGACAGACAGACAAGAAAATACCAGAAATAAGAATTTTGGCAAAGCAACAAAAAAGATTGTTGAATGGGAAAGACATTTGTCAATATTTGACTTCATATCAAAAGGTGATATGATATTGACAAGTGAAGAAGATGACGACGAAGAAGATTGACCCATACAATATAACTAATTTTAACAGAACAGAGGAAGAGCTTCAGCTTTTCCTCTTGTTTTGCATTGTAGTAGCTGGAAAAACTGCATATATACAAGCAGATAAATTAGAACAGTTTTTATGTTCTGTAAATGAACGCTTGATGATGCCTTTACGTGTATCGCCCTTTCAAACAATAAAAAGTGCAGACCAACACGGAATATTGATGGAAGAAATTCAAAAGGCTAAACTTGGTCAATATAAGAAGATTTATTCTGCATTTAAGCATATTTCTGAACGTGAATACAATTTGAAGAGAATGACTCCAGATCAATTAGAACTGATACCTGGGGTTGGTATGAAAAGTAGTAGATTTTTTCTTTTGCATTCTGATATCAATTATCAAAATAATATCGCTATTCTTGATACTCATATATTGAAATTTATCAAAGAGAATATTGATGATCGAGCACCAAAATCTACACCAACCATTAGAGTTACATATAAATATTGGGAAGATGTCTTTTTACATTGGTGTGAATTGAATAATAAGAATGTAGCTGATTTTGATTTAGAAGTTTGGAAGTCATTTGCCAGAACAAAAAAGGATCTATTAACATCTAATAGCTGAGGGACAATAAATGACAGCTATTGATAAGCGGAAAGAAGAAAAAGTTTTACGTGATTATGAGAAGTTGATTTTCAAATTAGCAAACAAAAGTTACATTCGCTATAATAGAAAATATGCTTTGGAAGATGTGTTGCAAGAAGCTAAAATAAGTGCAATTAGAGCATATAGAAATTATGATCCTAGCAAGAACACAAAACTAATTACCCATCTTCACAACTATATAAATTTCTATTTAAGTCATTATTTTAGAGCTGACACTGGATTGATAAAAATTCCAAATAAAGTTTTAAGAGATGAAAATAAACAAAAGCCAGAATTAGTTCATAATGATTTTATTTATGACAATTCTACTGACAATGAACATCCTTTTTTAGACAATTCTTTAATAGATAAAAAGATTCAATTAGATGAACTGTTGGATACTTTGTCAGACAGAGAAAAAGAAATTATTAATCTTATTTACATCCAGGGTTACACATATGACGAAGTGGCTATGATGTACAATGTAAGTAGGCAAGCGATTAACAATGCAGCTAACAAGTCAATAAAAAAACTTCGTGAAAAGAATCTTGCTGAAAACTCATTGTAGGAATTATATGTTAGAAAATCGTTATTTATATTCTTCTTTTGTTGATTCTTATGGACGAGAAGTATTAGCAAGATATTTCTTTGAATCTGAATTTATCAATATACCAGGCACAGAAATGAGTTTGGAAGTAGATGCTGAACATTGGGCTACTTGTGAAAATGACAATTTAGCCCTTTTTCATCACGATCAATTTACAGAAGTATTTCAGCCATTAGATAAAATGGCAAGTAATTATCTTGAGTTTGTAATTGACTCTAGGAATTCAGATTATTCTCCAGTAAGTAATGGTCTTGATGAAGCGTTGATTGAAACTGCCGAAGAATTTATAGAAAAAGAAATCAATCTTTCTTTGCGTGGAAGAATAGGTTTGATTTGGGATTTAGTTTTAGGTAAGAAAATTACTATTTCTAAATATAATTGAGAAAATATATGTACGATTTAGATGTAATTATGCTAACAAATACTGCTAATGATGAAATTTATAATATGACATCAGAAGCAGTAAATTCATTGCGTTCTACAGATGGATTAGGTGATGTCAATATTATTTTGCTTGAATCAAATAAAGATTCTAAGTATAGATTCAATGTTGATAAATACATTATTCCAGAATCAGATTTTAATTATAATGCTTATTTGAATTTAGGATATGAGTTTTGCCAAGGTAATTACACTTGCATTTCAAATAATGACATAATATTTTCTAAAACCTGGTGGACAAAAATGAAAAGCGCATTTGAAAAACATAATTTAGATGCTGCTTCTCCCAAATCTACTATGCCGATTCAAGCTCATAACAATCAATCAGATTATTTGAAGCATTTTTACACACCAGATTCTTTAGTAAAAATAGAAATTAAAACATATTCTTTTGCTGGTTGGTGCCTAACAATGACAGCAGAAACTAGAGATTGGTTATTTCCTTTAGATGAACAATTTATTCATTATCATCAAGATTTAGATATTATGATGAGATTGCAAGAAAAGGGAATCAGACACGGATTTGTTGCAGGAAGTAAAATGCATCACTATGGCAATAAATCTTCTGCTTTGCTCAGTGAAGGACAGAAAAAAAATCTTGTCAAATCAAGAATTCTGTTTGATAAAAAATGGGCTGGATACGATTTAAGTTTTATGAATTCTTAGATCATAAAGATATATTTTTTACATCTTCTATTCTTAAGTTTCTTAAGTTGGTAGATCCATACACCAATCCACTTGTTTGCCAAAATTGAGAATTGTGTAAGTGCATAAATACATAAAACAAATTTTTTGGATATAATTTATCTTTGGCTTCTTCTTTAACTTTGATTCCAATTTTGTATTTGGCATCACTAGGATCTGTTGTAGGCATACCTAAACTTTTTTCAGTTCCTCTAGCATAAATATAGAAGTCTGCTTCAGGCATATTAAATCCAACTTCACATAAATCACTTAATCTCACTTAGGACTTCTCCCACTGCTTGTTTGACATCTGCAAAAGAAAATGGATTTTTCTTTTCAACAAATAATTTATGAGCCACCATAAATAAATTCATATTGCCATTATCAGAAGCAAATTGAGCAATTGTATCAAGAACATATTGTCTTAAGTTATTGAATCTTCTTTCAGCTGTTTCGTCCAATTTAGTTTCATTAACATTTTGCAATCTATTTAAGTATATTGTAATACTCATATTTCCTTCTGAATCTGCATCAGGTCCAGTAAGCCCCATCATATTTCGCATTTTGTTGACAAATATATTATTGACCATTCTGATAAATTCTTCTGATACACGAGCATATTCAGATTCTCTATCATCAAATAAATGAGAAATATCTGTGCTTGGAATTTCTTCTTCTTCTTGTTCAATAGCAATCTTGACAAATCTTGGCTGAACAGGTTTCAATTCAGATAATGGGATCATACTACCAATGAATCTGATATTGTGATTATCAGAGACATTAGATTTACCACCAGCTTCTTCAGTATATGTTGTAGTATTTGGCTTTTTGTTTGGGTTTGGTTCTTTTTCTTTTTTAGCTTTTTGTCTCTTTCTGTTTTCTAATTCTTTTTTATCTAAACTTTTAGCTTTATTAGAAGGAACACAGACAGGCTTAGAACCTTTAGAAGTATCATTTCTTCCACAAGGTTCATAGCCACCATCTTTTTTAGGTCTTCTTACGTCAACCCATTTCTCATTTTCAACCCAATCTTTTAAGCCACCAGGATGCATTTTAGATCTTTTAGCTTCAACTTTTTTGAATTTAGGTGGCTCTTCTTCTTCTATTTGTGATTCTAATATTTCATTTCCCATTCTTAAAATATATGCCATTTTTAAAAATCTTATAAGTTGTGAAACTGCAGCAGGAAAAACTCCACCTTTATTTCCAACATTGTGAGCATTAATTCCAGCAAATTTATTATTAGGAAATTTAGTATCAACAAATATAAAATTGGAATGTGTTTTATGTTGATAAATTTGTATGTCATCAAAAATACCATCATTGCTTTTGGAGAAACTTTCTATAGCATTTATGATTTCATTTATTCTTATGTTAAATTTTCTCTGTTGTAAAAAATCAACAAGATTTTCTATAGAATCTATTTTTATTTTAGCTAAATGAATCATACTATTACCCTATACTAATCGTCAGCTCTTTTGATAAATCTAGTTTGTTTACTAGGATTTTTGTGTAAAGAATCAAGATGATGCTCTGGAATCATATTCATAACTTCTACGTGATCTTCATCTTCATTGTAGAAAATTATATGATTGTCATCTACTGCAGCTGGACTATGCATCAAATCGTCAGAAGCTTCTTCTCTAAAATCTGAAATAGGTTCTGCATCTTCCCAACTACCATCTTTGTCTACTTGATAATTGTCAGAATCATAATTATTCAAAGCATCATCAAGATTCATATGAAATGGAACTTCATAATCTTTCTTGAATTCAGATGCTTCTTTAAAAAACATTTCGTGAATTGTATTAGCCTCAACAATATTTCCTTGAGATTCTAAAAAATCTGCCAATTCTGCTAATGATTGAAGTTTACTAGTATCCATCATTATCTCTTATTGAGTCTTTTAACTTTAGAAAGTCTTACAAATAATTTGTGTAAAATTGAAGCTTCTTTTTGCAATTCAGCTTCTTCTAATTCAGAAATAACTGTATTGATATCTTGAAGTAAATTATCTGCTACTTTTTCTTCTTTCTTTTCCATTATTACATTCCTATGTTAATTGTAACTGTTGCTTCTGTGCTTTGATATGTGCCGTTTGAAACACTATAAGTAAATGTATCTGAACCTAAGTAATCTTGATTTGGGGTGTATGAGAATACACCATTGCTTTCAATTGCTACACCATTAGCTGGTGGAACAATAATTGAGTAAACTAATGGTGTTCCACTTGGGTCAGTAGCTTCACCAGGGATATTTACTTCAGTATTCATTACTGTCATAGCACTTACATTGTTAGCTGTTGGGACAAGGGTATTTACAGTGATGTTTACAGTTGCAGATTCACTTGTGTATGTCCCGTTATTTGCTGTAAATGTAAAACTATCCTCGCCAATGTAATCTGTTTCTGGGGTATAGATAGCAACATCATCTACCTGAACAATTGTTCCGTGTGATGGATTAGTTGCAGCAAATGTTAAAGCTAATTCACTAGGATCAGTTCCAGATAAAGTAATTTCTAATTCAGCATTCATATTTGTTTCAACGCTTGAACTTGTTACTACAGGATACAAACTAGGTATAGTAACTGTAATCAATGCTGGATCACTGGTAAATTCTCCATTAGTTGCTTGATATGTAAATGTATCAGTACCTGCAAAACCAACATTAGGAATGTATGTACAAACTCCATTTACTTGTGTGGCTGTACCATTTGATGGTTCGTCAACAATAGAGAATGTTAATGGAGAATTATATGGATCATAAGCATAGAATGGGAATTCTAATTCTGTTTCCATTACTGTTTCAACACTCATAGTTCTAGTAACAGGAACTTTATTAGGGTCATCATACACATCAACTGCATCAACCCATTCTGGAAATTGCTTAAGCGCATTATAAATACAAGCTCTGAAATCAAATGAAAAACTTGCATCAATGTCCATAAGAGGGATGTTTGTATTTCTCCTTTCCATAAGTGCTTTGCCATCAGTTTTAGCTTGTCTATTTAAATACAAGTCCATTGACACAGTGCAGTAAGGATCATCATTACATACAACTTGCACAAATCCTAAACGCCAATAATTACCAGATACACCTGTTGGTAAAGTAGTTTCTAATTCGAATGCCATTTTTTATTTCCTATTCAGAACGATATGTTCCACCACGAGATTTATAAAGCTTTACAAGGGCCATATTTGCATAAGCACTTGGATAAACATCAAATTTGCGCTTTATTTCAGATTTGCATTTTGAATATAAAGCAGGATTATTAGGCTTATTGCCTTTCTTTTTTGATTTCTTTTTCTTAGCTGATAACTTTACAAATACTGTGTGTAATTCTTCTGCTAATTGTTCATTTCCACTATTTTCAAAAAACATTGCGATTTTATGTAATCTATTAAGGATTTCTGTGTTCATTTTTTTACCCAAGATAAACTAAGTATTAATAAGAATATTATAAATAATAGTTGCGAGTACCTTGAAAATGAATGAAGACAAAAGAAATAATTGGCCTCTATTAATTGGCAATATGCTTATTTGGATGAACTTTGTTACTTGCGCTTGGGAATTGAAAAAAACTATTTTTGAAAAAGAAGCTAAACAACAATATCAACTTCAATCATCAAAATTAAAAATTGGTGGGTTTGAAAATAAGAACTCAAAAATAACTTTTTCTGAAGATAAGGAAAAATTTACTTTTACTTATGAGCCTTGTGAAAGATTAGGAAAGGAAAAATAATTATGGATATTTTATTTTTTTCAATTAATATTATTGGCTGTGTAGTATATTTTATGTATTCATTGAAGTCTCATCATAAAAAAAGTAATACAGAAGAATTTTCATATGATGAGACTACATTGCAGAAAATAGACAATAGATTATCTAAAATTGAAAAACAAATTGAATATAAGTAAATTAGAAATCTTGATCAATAAAATCTGATAATTGCTCTTTACTTAACTTTCCAGGCTTTCTTGCAATTTCTTCACCATTATTGAAAAGAATTGTAACTGGAATGCTCTTTACATCAAAGTCCTCAGCAATTTCTGGAGCTACTTGACAATCTAAAGAAAAACACTTGATAGAGCTATTCTCTTCTGAAAACTCTTTGAAAGTAGGAGCATAAGCTTTACAAGGTCCACACCAAGTAGCTTCAAACTTCACTAATACCTTACCATCACTAATACTGTCATAAAAATTTGTTGAATCTAACTTCATTTTTTTATCCTATAAACTTTGCAGCTATATCTGCATACGGTATAATTCTACTTGAAATGAACAGAATTTTACTGCTAAATTTAAACTACGAACCATTATATGTTTGTTCCTTATCTAGGGCAATGAAGCTTTTGATAATGGATAAAGCTGAAACTCTACATTTCAAAGATGACAGTTATTTTTTTACAGGGGCTGGACAACAATTTCAAGTTCCATCTGTTATTCGTTTGAAATACAATGTGAAGAAAAAGGGAAATCCTGTCTACAAAGTTAGCAGAATGGGAGTTTTCAGTAGAGATAATTTTACTTGCCAATATTGTGGGAGTAGAAAGCAGAATTTAACCTTAGATCACGTACATCCTAGACATTTGGGTGGACAACACATATGGGAAAATCTTGTTACTTGTTGTTCTGATTGCAACCATAAGAAAGGTGGCAAGAAATTAGAATTATCTGGGATGAAATTACTATCAAAGCCAAAAGTGCCAAGATATACCTTCAATTACCTACTAAACAGGCCAATTGATAGAGAAGATGAGTATTGGTCTTATTATTTGACAGCATACTAAAAAAGAGGGATTTTATCCCTCTTTTTTATTGTCTTGTAATTTTGTAATTTTTGTTTGCTTCTTTAAATTGATCAGGCTCTTTTGTTTCTGCCGGTTCTTTTGTAAATTCTTCAAGAAATTTTTGGAAATTATCATAAAGAATTTTATAAACATTTCTTCTCATTTGTTCATTTTCAGTATGTTGAAAAGTTTGTGAAAGTAAATATTCACCTTGCCAACTAATATCTTTAAGAACATTTGCGGCATTTAAACTCATAGGGTCTTGAATAACAAATCTTAAAGCTTTAATTATAGATTGCTTATCAAGAAAAGAATATTTTTCTGCAAACTTACTAAATACAGCCGGACTAAAGAAATCATTTATGTCAGAAAGAAGTGTGCTATATTCTTGAGGATGATTGACATTATAATAAGATATAACGCTCTTTTCATCTTCGCCAGTAGCCAATCTTTGAAATACCTCATAAACTTGATCAGGTGTTTTAATTAATTTATCGATAAATTTTAATATTTGTTGTGCTTTTCGATCTGGAGGTAGTTGTTTAAATATATCTGCCATTTTAGTAGACAAATAATCATTCATCATAATAAAGATTAATTTATCTCTATCATAATTTAGTTTTTTAGTATTAGGATCAACTAAAACATCTTTATATTTCTCAAAGAAATCAGTAGCCATATCAAGGATTAAATTACTTATATAAGGCTTTCTATATCCACGTCCCTTATCTACTGAATGTCTCAATTCGTGTTTTATTGATTGAGCCATATCATCAACAGTATCACCACGTTGTAAATCTCTTAAACCTACTTCGTGTGTAATTGGATCAAAAGTTGCTAAAGCTTTTGCATTTCCTATCGGGACAAATTGAGATATGTAATTCTTTAATTTTGTTTTTGCTAAGTTTTCATTTAGTGTATGAAAATATATAACACCAAAATTAGGACTTACACCTGATTTCAGTAAGGTTTGGAGTTCAGCTTCAAAATTAAAATCTTCGCCTTCTTTTTCACCAATATACTTTTGTAAATCTATCGTGCCATAAGCTGCAATTTTATACCACATCGATAAGTCCTCCAGGTTTTGATTCTTCTTTTGGTTTTCTATCAATTTTATTTTTTACATACCAATTACTGAATGCTGGAATTTCAGCTTCTCCATATGTATTAAATCTAGCTCTAGACATTTCATTTGAAATTTTTTGTGACATTTGTTTTTTTTGCTCTTCATCAGAAGTTTCATTTTCATTTATCTTGTAATAAGCACTTTGGTCTAAATCATAAGCGTGTACAGGCAGTCCAAATACAGAAACTCTGCTATCATAAGTGTCTTTCGAGTGAACACTTCCATCTACGTAATTTATATTTGGTTTATTTTCCATAATAAACTTATAGAATTCTTGATAAAGCTTTTTGCCTATACCCCATTTGTATCTACTTACGGAAGAATTATCAACATCATATCCAGCAGCTTTTAATTCCTTAAGTAAATTTTCTTTGGTTTTATCTTCTCTATTGAAAATTTTCTTGAGATAATCAGGAATTTCTTGATCTGGAAAATCAAATACTTCTATAAATAGAATTTTTGCAGTATCAGAGTTATCAGGAGCTTCAAAAGATATACTTCCTGCTTCTGAATCATTTATATATGCTTTGATTCTATAATCATTATCTTCAGCATCATAAAATAATTTGGTCTGAATGCTATTTTCAATATCAAATGGTTTGGGCTTTATATCTGGAAAATCCATATTTATTTGCCCAGAAGGATCAACTCTTGTGACTGCTTCTCGATACCACATAATTAGCCCTTATAAACGTAATACAATTCAGTCAAAGCATTATCTAGAGTTTCATTTAAAGTTTCTATGGTAACATCTTGAATTTTTCTTTCTAAATCTTCTGGATGGTATTTGAGTCCTGTTAATCTTGAGGCTCTTGCTGCAATTGTAGGAGCCAGATCTACAACGTAAGATCTTAAGTACTCATTAATATCTGAAAAATCACCATCTGTACCTATACTTACTGCATCACTTAAATCTATACCGTTAGCTTTTAATTCAAGATATTCTCTAGTAAGAAATTCTTCTTTTGTCGATGGTTCTATAAGTTCCATAATTAAATTACCAGCTCTCTGGTCATTTATATCCATAAACATTTCTGGTAATTCATTTTTTCTAGCCATTGTCCTTAAAGTTGA
>JACCDX011845299.1_pt1 | contig 26237 bp, 25 predicted proteins | sample 7449681 | NCBI WGS metagenome assembly JACCDX01 (sample SAMN15323450, study PRJNA562643) | freshwater metagenome | isolation source: river surface water | place: USA:Blue River Watershed | collected 2017-08-18
CACAACAACAGGATCTAAAGAGCTACTATCAGAGTCTCTTAGCTCCTCCGCAGCAGGCACCCCAGCAGAACGCGGCGCTTCAGCAGTACATGACTGATCTGAACAAGTTTGTCGCTACGTCTGGGCCGACTGCGCCTAAGACTTCTCCGACTTACGTGGCTCCTCCCCCGCCTCCGAAAGAAGAGCCTAAGAAGGACGAGCCGAAGAAGGATGAACCCAAAAAGGACGAACCCAAAAGAGACGGTCCGAAACCCGGCTGGGATCAGGATATCGACTGGGACATGCTCAATCAGTTCAACATCAATAGAGAAGATGTTGAGAAAGCGTTGCGCGATTACAACGGCGGCAATGCAGGCATGGGCGCTAACCAGAACCAGAACTTCAACACCACTCGCATGGGCGGTGTAGCGAATCCGTTTGTCGAAGGGTTTACGCCCGACTTCAATATGCTCGACTACACGCAGTTGCCGGGATACGGTGGCAATGCTGGGATGAACTCTAATATGGATCGCGGTGCAGACCGTGGCCTAAATACCGGCATGAATATCGGTATGGGTGGAGGCATTCCGCAGGACAACTTCGACATTTCTCAAATCCCCGGATACGGCAACAACGCTTTGGATATGTTCCGTGGCATCCAGAACAACCCCGATACGCCGACCGGTAACCTGACCGATATCAATCAGTTTGCTGACCCGATGTACGACAACCCGTATCTAAGCATGACCGGTGGTATGGGTAATATGGGCAACATGTCTAAATCAGGCATGGAAGACTACGGTATGCAGAACTACATGGAGAACTTTGGCGAGTTCAATAACATGTATTCTGGCGGCGGCTCGTTGGGTGGATACTCTGACGGTGGCCGTATGCTGCGTGGTCCGGGCGATGGCATGTCTGACAACATCCCTGCCGAGATTCGTGGCCGTAAAGGTCGTCAACCGGCTCGGTTAGCTGACGGCGAATTCGTCGTTCCTGCTGATGTTGTCTCGCACCTTGGCAACGGTTCGTCCGAAGCTGGCTCGCGCAAACTTTACAAAATGATGGATAATATTCGTAGGGCACGCACTGGGCGCACCAAGCAAGCCCCGGCTGTTAAAGCCGATAAGTATCTGCCGAGGAAGTAATCATGAGTTCAGGCGGCTCAAACTATTCAACCGGCATGACCGGTGGCGGCAACCAAGTCAGGATTGACTCTCCTGCCTCGCAGCAGAACGGTTATGGCAGCGCACCTGCGCCGGGTGGAAAGGGGGGTTTTCCTTCCGCCCAAAATCCGTACGAACAGCAACCGTCTATTTACATGCCGCCGTCGCAGCCGTCGTTTTATCAGCAAGCGTTTACGCAGCCTCGCATGGAGTACGGGCTTGGTGGTATGCGTGGCGGCAATGCTTATACCCAGCCCTATCGTTCGTACGGTTCGCCTATTGAAAGAGCACCGCCCGTAGATGAGATGCGGTATGTGTCTGGGCCTGCTCCAATTCAGCAAATGATCATGCCTGATACACCTCCTAGGGCTCGTCCTGCTCCATTTCAACAAGAGTATGCGATTGGTGCTATGCCAGATATGCGAATGAGTAATCCGGAGCCAGTTGAAGCCACGCGAGGTGTCGTTCCAGAGCCTAACTACAGCGGTGGGCTTGGTAGTTTGATGGGTGGGATGAGTGGTTCCGTACCTTATCCGTCGTCGCCGACTCCTAGCGGTTTTGGCCCACTACAACAGCAAAATCCTCAACCGTATAACGGTTACTTTACAACGTCGAATGGTATGCGGCTTTGGAACGCTTGATGAATCTCGACATCTCTTTAATCCCGTACGGTCAGATCAGTTACATGGTTGCGCCGTTGCTTCGATTCCTTCAGGAGTCTGAGAGTTGGACGAAGGGTCGTTCCAATGTGGATGATATTGTCCGTTTTGTATTGACCGGGCAGATGCAGTTGTGGGTCGTGTTTGATCCCGACACTCAAGAAATTCACGGCTATGTGATTACGGAAATCAAACAGTATCCGCAGAGCAAGATGTTCGTCATCCAATACTGCGCGATGAATCCGAACCACATGAGGTATGTGGAAGATTCCATGCACGAGAAGGCTGACCGGTTTGCCCGTGATGCTGGCTGTGCAGGAATCGAGTTCTTTGGTCGCCCCGGCTGGGAGCCACATGTCAAAAAGCGTGGCTATACGGTTAAGACCGTCGTGTTTGAAAAATTTTTTGACGAGGGTTCACTATGAGCAGTGGTGGCGGCGGTAGTTCAGCACCTACCCAACAAACAATTACCCAAACCACGATACCGGATTGGGCGAAACCGTATGCCACCCGTGTACTCGGTGAGGCAGAGAAGCTTACTTATGGCCAACCGTACCAAGAGTACGGCGGTCAGCGCATGGCGGGACTCAACCCGCTTCAGCAGCAAGCCTATCAAAACATCGGTGGAATGGGTCCAGCCAGTCAGATTGGTCAGGCTACAGGGTTTGCAGGACTTGCCGGGTTGCAGGCACAGCAGTTGGCCGGGTCGTACCAGCCGATGCAGGAGCGTCAGTTCTATCAGCCAATGGACTTGTCGTACAGCACGACGCAGGCTCCGCAGTTGCAGCAGTTCCAGATGGCGCAGCCGCAGCAGGTTGAAGGTACAGGCTACGGTGAGTTGTCGATGCGCGGACCGGGGGCAGTCAGTGCTCCTAATTTGCAGCAGTTGCAGATGGGTCCGGCTCAGCAAGTTCAAGCATATAACGCTCAAGCTCTTGGCATGGGTGGCCCAGAACGAGTTGGCATCGGCGCACTTGAGCAGTACCAGATGGGTCCTGCGGAGCGGGTTCAGGCTGACAAGTTTGGCATCGGTCAGGCTCGTGAGTACATGTCTCCCTACATGCAGGATGTGGTGGAGCAGCAGAAGCAAGCCGCTGTTCAAGACTATGCTCGTCAGTTGCCCGGTATGGGTGCTGCGGCTGCTCGTGCGGGTGCTAAAGGTGGTACTCGTGAAGCGTTGCTTCAGGCTGAAGCCCGTCGCGGGTTGCAGGATCGCCTTGGAGATATCGAAGCCACGGGTCGTCAGCAAGCCTTTCAACAAGCACAGCAGCAGTTCGGTGCAGACCGTGCGGCTCTTATGCAGGCTCAGCAGCTTAATCAGGCTGCGGGTCTTACCACGGGTCAGCAGAATCTGGCGGCTCGACTCGGCGTTCAACAGCTACGCACTCAAGCGGGTCTTCAGGCTGCGTTGGCTAACCAACAAGCAGGACTCACCACGGGTCAGCAGAACTTGGCTGCGGGACTTCAGGCTCAGCAACTCAATGCTCAGCAGGCTCTGGAGGCCCAGCGTCTCAATCAGGCTGCGGGTCTTACCACGGGTCAACAGAATCTGGCGGCTCGACTGGGCGTTCAGCAGTTAGGCACTCAAGCGGGTCTTCAGGCTGCCCTTGCCAATCAGCAGATGGGCTTCAACGTCAATCAGCAGAACCTTGCTGCGGAGCAGGCTCGTCGTCAGTTCATCGCTCAGCAGGGTATGCAGTCGCAACTTGCCAATCAGCAGGCGGGACTCACGGCAGGTCAGGCGAATCTTCAAGCGTTGCTCGGTACGCAGCAGTTGGGCGCTGGTCAGGCGTTGCAGGCTCAGCAGCTTAATCAGGCCGCACAACTTCAGGCTCAGCAGCAGGCTCTTGGTCAGCGCGGTCAGATGGCGCAGTACGGCTTGCAGGGAGCACAGCTTGCGGATCAGTCTCGCCAGTTCGGTGCGAACCTTGGCTTGCAGGGCATTCAGCAACAGTTGGCTGCGGCAGGTACGCTTGGTCAGTTGGGTCAGACTCAGTTTGGCCAGCAGCAGGCAGTCAATCAGGCGCAGATGGGTGCGGGTGCTCAACTTCAGGCTCTGGAGCAACAGCGTCTGGAGCAGCAGTATCAAGATTTCTTGTCTCGTCAGCGTTACCCGTACGCACAACTTGGCTTCATGTCGGATATCCTGCGTGGTACCCCGGCACAGGGCGCGATATCATCGCTATACCAAGCCCCGCCAAGCGCGATGGGTCAGTTGATCGGTGCTGGCACCGGCCTCGCCGGTATTTATGGCGCAATGAAGGGTTAAGTCATCATGGATATTTCAGGTCTGAATGCACTCGATCCTCGTGTTGCAGCCACGGAAAAGTTCATCTCGGAGAAGAAAATTCCTCCCGAGCAGGTGCCGCAGTTCCTGATGTCGATGGGGGCAGATCCCCGCCTTGCTGGTTTGGTCATGAAGTATCAGCGCCTCAAGAGCGCGGGTCAGCAAGGCGGCAACGCTCAACCTCCGCAGTCCACGGTAGCCCAAGATATCGACGCTCAGTCCCGTCAAGGTATTGCTGCGCCTATGGCTCCGCCGCCGAATCGTGAGCAGGGTATTGCCAATCTACCGGCTCCTGTCATGGAGCGTGCTCAGTTTGCAGAGGGTGGCATCGTTGCGTTTCAAGAGGGCGGCACTCCGTTGGATGCCGAAGTCCGACGCATATTGAAGAAGTCCCCGATGATGCGTACCCCGGAGGAAAATCAAATCCTCCAGCAAGCGGGTATACAGCTTCAAACCAAAAAGATGGGCGAAGACTCTGACATAGCAGAGTTGAACAAAACTTTGAAAAGCCCGTTTATTCGTGAGGCTTTTGGTTCTCCTTACGCATCTGAAGAAGAAATTGCCAAGGGCGGTGGCGCGGCGCTTAATGAGCGCATCCTTCGTTCTTTGGGTGCAGGACAAGTTAATCCTGCCGCTGCTACTGCTCCTGCTACAACTCCAGTAAATCCCGCTGCTGTTGCCGCTGCAACGTCAAAAGGTCCGCCTAGAAGGGGTGGTCCAAGAAATCCACCGGGAGAGAGGGAGTTTGTTTCTTTGGCTGGGGATATGGGAGATCAGCAAGGCGCGCGTATGCCCGGTGCTGGTATGAATCTCGGCACCGCCAACGAAGGCATCAAGTTGCTTGAGCAGCAAGTTAAAGATCTGCAAAAGCTCAAGCCTGAAGATCGTGAGGCTCGTTATCGTGCCGCTGGCATTGAGGACATGACCCCGGCTCAGTTGAAGAAAATTCAAGAGCGGATCGACGGTCTGTCTGGCGATAAGAAGCGCGATGCTTACCTTGCTCTGGCACAGGCTGGATTCAAGATGGCTGCTGCTGCGTCTCGTCCGGGTGCTACTTTCTTGGGTGCTTTGGCTGAAGGCGCTGGCGAAGGCGGCAAGATGCTGGGCGATATCAATAAGGAATACCGTGCCCTCCAAAACGAACTGGAGGATAAAGTTATGGCCTTGCAGCGTTATCAGCAGCAGCGTCGTGAAGGCCAGATCGACCGTGACATCGACTTTGAGCGCGAGACGGCTAAAGAAATCCGTGGCCTGCAAAAAGATATTGCGGGTGCCAAGACGGAAGCCGAGCGGTTCGGTGTTACTACGCAACTACAACGTGAGCAAATTGCTGCCAGCAGTGATCGTGGTGGCAGAGTTGAGGAAGACCTCAAGAAGAAGATTGTGTTTGCCAAGACGCAAAAAGAGCGCGATGCGGCCATGAAACTTCTGGCTGACATACGCGGTATCGATGTGCGTCTACTGGAGGCGCAATTAAAAATCGAAGCTGATGCCGCCAAGAATTCGTTTGGCGGATTGGGTGGTATTGGCGGCGTAAGCACCAGTGCGATTGATGAAGAACTTCGTAGGAGAGGAGCGCAATAATGGATCTGAGTCGGTTTTCAACCGAGGATCTACTTGCTCTTCGTAGTGGTGATTTAAGCAAAGTTTCAACAGCAGGACTTCGATACCTAAAAAGCCAGATGCCTAAACAGCAGGCTGGCTTTGTCGAGTCCGTGAAGGAATCCGCTACCACTCTTGGCGCTGCACCTGCTGCGGCTAAATTTGCTGCGGCCAAGACTCCTGAAGAAAAGGCTGCGGCTCGTAAAGAACTGCTTGAAGCGGCTGGCGGGGATGAACTCGCCAAAACTTCATTTGCTGATATTCAAGACCTTCCGTCTGCGATTGACTGGGCTAAACAAGTTGCTGGCTCATCGATCGGTGCGTTGGTTGCGCCGGGTGCTGCTGCATTGGCTACTGGTCCGGTTGGTGGCGTTGCTACGCTGGGTACGCAGTATACGACTTCAAATCTTATTCGGCAGGCAGAGGAGCAAGAACGCGCTCTGGCCGAAGGTCGTCAGGCTGAAGAAACTTCTGTTGGTAAGGCTGTTGCCGCTGCCGGTGCATCAACTGCGCTTGACGTTGTTGGATTTAAATTCTTCCAGCCACTGTTCAAATCCTTCCCGTTAGTTGGAAAACTATTTGGAGAGGGTGGTGAGAAAGCGGCCAAGGAAGCTGAAGGCAAACTTGCTGAAGCCATACAGAACAAGACTCTTACCTTCAAGGGCGGTATTGCTCGTGGCATAGCCAAGGGTGTTGCGTTTGAGGTTCCGCAAGAAATCGCGCAGACCGCTGTTGAGCGTTGGCAGGCTGGCCTGTCTTTGACCGATGCCGAAGCCAAGTCTGAATACATCGAAGCAGGTGCCGGTGCCGTACTGCTTGGCGGTGGCCTTGGTGGTGCTTCAGGTTTTGTCAGCACTCGTGATCAAAAGCGTCGTGCAGAAGAAGCCATCCGCGAGAAACGCTTTGCTGAAGAGAAGGCAAAGAAAGAGGCCGCTGAGAAACTTGCTGCCGAGAAGGGCGAGGAAACCCCGGCTGAGAAACTTGAGAAAGAACTGCGCCCCGCCGCAGCCGTCTCTGATGAAGTGTTAATGAATGCTGAACGCGCCATCCGTGAGGTAGGCGACGAAGTTAAAGTCAGCGATCACGTAAACAAACTCGTTGAGGATCTGGGCGTGTCCGTCAAGGAAGCCAAGGTCTTGATGAAGAAACTGCGTGACAATAAAGTTGTTTCGTCGAAAGACGGAAAGTTTAAAGTCAATCCGCCTGAAGTAGATGTTCTTCCTTACGTTGGTAAAGAAGGCGAGACTGATCTTGTCGAGACCACAGAACCTACGGTTACTCAAGTTGCAGCGGCACAGGCACAACAAGCCCAAGCAGCCGAGGCTGCTGCCGCCCCTCAAGTCACTGCTCCTAGCACCGTTGAAACAACGGCTGCGGCCCCCACTACTCCTCCTATTACCGAGGGAGAAATCGCAGATGAATCTGTTGCAGGAATCAGTACTGAGCCGGTTGACACTGGAACAGTTGCAGGAGGCACTGGTGTGTCTCCATCAGGACTCACTACCGCAGGACCCGACCTTGCAGACACTGAACGTGCAGGACTGGGGGGTACTTCACTTCCTGCTTCTGAGTTTGATGCAAGAAAAGAAAAGCGCAAATCTGCACTAGACGAGATAACCGGCAATCTAAACGCCACTCGCCAGACTCTGCCAGAGCAAGTAGACGACGAAACTGTTGCCGATCTTCTTGGCTTGATGGCTAAAGTAGAACGTGCGTATGAAAAGCTAAATAGCCTGCCGAAAAAAGAGACTAAAGGCTCAGCTAAAAAAGAAGCGGTTCTGGATGCACAGATCGTTAGCTTGCATAACGAGCTTACTTCTCTTTCTAATTTGATCGAGGAACAGACTCGCCCGTTCAAAACCAAAGCAGAAATTGATGCAGAGTTGGTAGGCACAGAAGCCGAGGCTCAGCGCCGCGCTGCCCGTGAGGATGTAGGCGGCCTTACCACTGAAGAGAAGTTGCAGCCTGCTACCGCAGAACTTGAATCTGCTTTGCGTAAAGGCGTCAACAACGTCATCGATCTTATTGGACTACGTGGATCTCAAGAGGCACGGAAACTAGAAGCCGAGCCGGGTAAAGCGTTGCTCCGTGGTCAAACTGCTGCGCCAAAGGCTGAAGAAGTCGCACTTGAAAACGAAATAGCCGAGCAGATTAAAAAGTCGCAAGGCAAGCCCACGACTAGTTTCGGTCGCGTAGAAAAAGATGAAACCCGCCGCATTGAGATTGCGGCACGTGAGGTTTTGTCCGGTCTAACCGCGACACTCAGCACAATTAGTTTTGCAAATTCTGGCGTACAGATCGAAGGCGACAACAACGCGGACCCGAATGTATTTACCCGTCTTCGCCAAGAAAACAAACTAGCGGAGTATGACCCAAATACAGACACGTTCTATTTTACCCGTGATGGTCTATCAGAAAAGATTGTTCTGCACGAAGCAGTGCACGCAGGCACCGTCAAAGTACTCCGTGCATACGAGACGCAGCCTGACAGCCTGACTGAGACGCAGCGAGATGCTGCCGATCAGATGACGAAGATTTTTACCGAGGCCAAAAAGCGCCTCGGTGGTCGCTATCGCAACGACTTTGAGAATGTATATGAGTTCGTTAGCGGCGTGGCTACGAACAAAGATCTGCAACGTGAACTGTCCAAGATCTCGCGGCCTAACCTTGGCAAGTACACCAAGCGGGTAACTAATCTGTGGAACCAATTCACAGAAGCCCTTGCTCGGATGTTCGGTATTGACTCGCGCAAAGGTACGAAAGCGCGGATGCTGGATGAGACTGCCCAAGTCCCCGGCATGAGCCGTATGCTTCCGGGTGAGGCTGGCTATCAAGGCAACCTTCTGCTTGAGGCATCGCAGGCACTTCAGTACATCCTCTCGACTCCTGAGAAGGGTATTGATGTGGCTCCTCTGCCTGCCCGTAAAGGTCGTGCTCGTGGTGCAGTAATAGTCGCTCCGGTTTCGCAAATGACTGCTGATGAGGCTTACGATAAGTCCACGCAGCGCGATGCAGAAAAGTACGACAAGCCCAGCACCGTAAAGAAACTGGCCAACTTCATGAGTGGTCAAGACGGTTACGAGTGGTTGGCACGTAAATTCCAGAACGACCGTCGTCCGTTGGTGTGGCTGCAAGAACAGTTACGCCGTGCAGGATTGATTCGCTACGACGGTGAGAATGCCAACAACATCTACGACTTGATTGCCCTGTCGTCTGGTAAGGCTTTCCACAACATGACGCAGTATATGCAGCGTCATTACGACGACGTTCACAAGTCAATCAGAAACTATGCCGACGCCAAGGGTATCAATGTCGATCAGGCGCTAGGCCGCTTGAATATGTATTTGACCGTGCTGCACGAGCCAGAGCGTAGGCATGTCAAGTATCTGATGAACGTGCCGTTGAACAATACGACTAAAGTTAAAAGCGCCGTGCTTGGTGTTGAAGGCACCCCTGCGATGCTCCGCGAGTTCATTCTGCGTGAGTTGCATAAATCAAAGGATCTGGTAAGTAACGGTAAGGCCAAACAGTACCGTGATGTATTAGAACAACTTGTAGCCAAGTACAAAGACCGTAACGGGGCCAGCACTGTAAAAGTTAAGCCGGGTACGATGTCTCTTGATGAGAACGCCCCGGAGTACAACGTCATCGGCACGATGAATAAGACTCTCATCGATGACATTAAGAAGGACTTTGACGCTGACTCCAACAACCCGGCCACGGCTCAGCCGCTGCAAGAAATGCTGGCCGCAATGGAGCAGATTAAAGAAAACTCCAAGATGCTGGATCGGCAGGCAAACTATTGGTCGCAGCCGGTGGATAACATCGTCGATTTCTACGGCTATCAGCATTACGTACCGTTCAAGGGTAAACCACCCAAAGAGACTGACGTTAGCGAGGGTGACGAGCGATTTGAACTCGGTGGTCGCCGTCTGGGTGGAGAGTTGTCGGAAGCCGCCCAAGCGTTTGAAGGCCGTGAGTCTGACTCCGATAACGTCATTTTGCAGTTGTTGGCGGATGGCACTAAGTCTGCGATGCGGGCCGGACGTAGCGGTGTTACGCAGGCCATTAAGAATCTCATTGACAAGAAGTACATTCGCGGCAGCAAGAATCCCAAAGTCATCAAGTTCGAGGATCGATATAAGGGTTTCGATCCTTCTGAGTACCGTGGCGAAAACAAGATCTTCCACTACACGAAGGAAGGTAACATCGAGGTCTACTCGATCAACGACAAGGTAATGCGCGATGCCATTCGCCGTGCCTACCAGACGCCAAGTCCGTTCATCGAGTTTGCCAACAAGATTACAAGCGGCATCGGCCACTTTCACACCCGGTACAACCCGGCGTTCTACCCGTACAACTTCGTCCGCGATGCGCTAACCAACGCTTTCACGATGGGCGCAGAAATGGGTCCGAAAGCTGCGTTCGATTACATCGGTGCGGTGGCTGTGCAGATCGGCAAAATGGGTATGGCCAAGACAGGTCGTATCGCAAAGATGTATGCCGAGGGCCGGGTTGATGAAATCGAAGCCTTGGCCAAGAAAGATCAAGACGTACGCAACATCTACGAGTACCTGCAAGAGGGTGGCCGGGTGTCGTACGTACAAGGTCTGGCTCTGCAAGGTCAAAAGGAAGAGTTGGCCAAGAGCATCGGCAACCAGAAGTACGCCCGTACGTCCGACCAAATCAACAAGTGGGTCGATATCTGGGCAGACTCGTTTGAGTTTACTAGCCGCGCCGCTGCCTACGCTGTGGCCAAGAGCAATGCTCTGGCACGAGGACTGACTGAACCTCAAGCCCGTCAGGAAGCCGCTGCCTACGCCAAGAACCTAGCCAACTTCGAACAGGTTGGTGAGTACGGTAAGCAGGCGGGTGCGCTGTTCATGTTTTTCCGTCCCGCTGCAACGGGTGCTATCCGTGCGTTCGACTCAATCGCTCCGTTGTTCCAGAGGCTAGAGAACCTTGAGGCACGGCTCCCGCCGTCAATCCGTGACAACCCGGAGGCTATGGCGCAGTACCGCGAGAACTTCATCAAGCAGCGAGACATGGCCAAGGGGATGATGTACGGCCTGATGGGTGCAGGGGCGACTTTGTATCTTATGGCATACATGGCGTCCGACGATGACGAGTTTGGTCGCAACAAGGTCGAGACTGATGACATGGCCTTGTGGACTCGCAACCTGCGCCTGCCGTTGAACATCATCGGTAAGGAAGGGTTCTTGCAGTTGCCGTGGGGCTTCGGTCTGGGTGCGTTCGGCGCTGCCGGGGCACAGGTAGCAGGCACAGCCTTCGGCAAGACATCGGTCAAGGACATGGCCGTGAACATGACCAACATCGCTATGGACTCGTTCATGCCGCTGCCGGTGTCGCGTATCGACCCCACGGAGAACTTCCCGGCGTGGATCGTGGACTCTATCGTGCCTTCTGCTGCGCGTCCGTTTGTTGAGTTCGCCATGAACGTGGACGGCCTTGGCCGTGAGATCTACAACAATCGAGCCACGAAGTACGGTGAGGCTTTCACTGGTGGCAAGAACGTACCTGAACTCTACAAGACGATGGCTGAAGGCATCTTCAGATTCACGAACGGTGAGCAGCAGGTGCAGCCTAACACTCTGTACTTTTGGACTAATAATTACTTAGACGGTATCTCAAGAATTGCCCATAGTGCCTACGGCATCGGACTTACGGCTTCTGGTCAGAAAGACTTTGATCCCAAGGCAGACCTTGTTCTGTTCAGCAGCTTCGTGGGTCGTAAGTCGAACTACGACGCCCGTGAGTTTGCACAGGTAGAAAGCAAGATCAAGGACAAGGCCGATGCCCTGCGCTCGTTGGAGAACCTTGCCAAACTAAATGGTGACGTAGAACCGCTGCGCCGTTACATGGAACGCAACCCGAACGACAAGGCGATCATCTATATTTACAACAAGCAGATCAACAATCGGCTGCGTGATCTACGTTCATTCCGTAACGCTGTGCAGAGTAATACGGAGTACACGCCGAAACAAAAACGAGACATCATCGATCAGATCGACTTGGAGCAGAACTACATCGAGCGAGGCATGATCGAGACGTTCCGTCAGTACGGCGTGAACCCCTAGGTCACTCTCCAGACCCGGACACCAAGACACCCGTCCTTTGCAGACGGGTACACCTTGACTCTGATCTTGGCTTTCTTTGCCGACGTATCTACTTTGTAGATCATCTCGGCTGGCTTGAGGGTAGGCACAAAGAAACTGTCCCCGACCTGCATAAAGTCAAATGGGAACAGCCACTCCGGTTCCTCAAGCCTTTGTAAGTTCATTCACCAAATTCTCTACGTTCTCGTCCTTGAACGAGTATACCCACACCGGATGGAAACTTGAGCCACCTTTCCACCCTGCGCCAAGACGCTTCTTCTCAGTGTTGACCAGAAGTCCCTGCGTGGTCATAACGTGTTCAAACTTACGTACGCTGATGCCACGGGTAGACAAGAACTTCTTAAACTCCGTGCGGGATACGTAATACATTTTAGTATCCGACTCGATGCGGCCAAGTAACTGCCTCGGGTCGTACTGGTTGACTAAACGATCACCGTCGAAGATCAAGAAGGTGGACTGATTCAGGTTGCAGAACTCGCCAAGCAAAGTCTTGTAGTCGCTCGGATCGATCTTCACCGCGTTGTCGCGGATGTCCATGATGTCAGTTAAGACTTTCTGGTAGATGTGATCCAAATCAAGGTTAATGATCCCGGCTTCCTTGGCAATCTCACCGCCTGCAAAAGCAGCGGCAACCAGACTCTCGTAGAAGCGGTGGCTAACGTCGTCGCCAAAGTCAGCACGGAATCGGTACTGCCAAGCTTCGATCTTTCTCTTGATCTGCTCCTCGCCAATCTTATACAAGTACTTGATGAATTCCGGGCCTGCGTGCCCGTAGTTAAAGCGGAATGGGTTAAACATCTGCATACCCAACTCGCGGGTTAGGGCATGGGGCCGCTTCACATCGAACTCAACAATACGAGCCACCTCACCGTCCGGGCTTGCCTTCAGTTGCTGCAACTTGTCGTAGAGCGGCGAGTTAGTCGTGAAGATTCCAATCAACGAGGCCGTCATCTCCAAGTCTCGTTCGGCGTTGACCGAGGACTGCATACGCAACTTGGCCTTACCCTGCGAGATGCGGTGAGCCAGACGGGAGATTGCTTCGGGGTCAGCGTTGGATGCTTCGTCGATGCCAAGCGGCAAGTTCTTCAAGTTCAGTAACCGACCAACAAAGGCATTATCCGTCGCGTTGCCATCCAGTACGCTGAGTTCTCTCGGATCGCCCCAAATAGAAAGTGCAGAGTACATGGCGCTCGTCTTACCCGTGCCTGATTCCGCGCTTGCAAAGGAGACGCACACACCCGCCGTTGGAGTCAGGTACATCAAGGGTGAGCCAAACCCGCACAGCAAACCAAAGGCATGGAGTTCAAACCCCGGAGCATTCATCGCATTCGCAGACTGCTTCCACAAGTCATACTCGCCAGTGGGTCGTAGTAGTTTAGAAATGTTACGAACCAAAGGACTCGCGGACGCCTTAACAACCTCGCCGCTAGGAGTCACCTCAGTTCCACCGATAACGAAAGCGTCACGGTTCTCTGTCCATCCCATCTGCATACGCATAATCTCCGCCTTGTGTTTGCTCATCAAGTATTGATCCCACTTGATGATGTAGTTTTGTAAGTGAGTGATATGGTTTGGCAAGAAAGTAACGCTGTGGCTACTCAATGCCTTCCTAAACAAATCCAGTGCATACACCGAACTCATCGGCAAGATGAATTCTCGCATAGGATCATGCTGCATCAAGTGTCGCATCAAAAGACATTCGCCGTCCGCGGTGCTGTACATTCTTTTTACCGGGAATAAATCATTCACCGATAAGCACACCGGGTCGTCCTGAATCTTGACTCCTTCCTCATCCACCTTTGGCGGCGGTACAAAATAAACGCCGCCGTTCTTGCCACGGGTGTAAGGCTTCAGGAAGGCAGGGAATGTTGGAACCTCTTCGGGATTCTCCGTGATCCGAACTGTGTCCTCCTCGGACACTTCTTGTGTCGGGGCTTCGAGGAGTCGCTTTCCGATAGCGAGTGGGTTCGTGACCTTTCCTCGTAGTGGGCAACCGTCACAGCCACCGGGATTGAGTTGGTCGAACTTGTCGCAGGAGAAGGGCTTGCCAAATGCTTGATTAGCCTTTTTAACAGTTGTTTCATAGTTGTAACCGGGGTGATCCTCTGACATCAAATGGATAGCACTTTCCCAATCGGTGCAGTGCCGTGCGATTGATAACCCCGCATACCACAGTGGTTCTTCCAACGTGGCAGCATTGACAAGAATGTGCTTGATCTGAGCGCAGCCCTCATCGCCCAGACTCTTCTCAGCAATGTCTTGGAACGTCGTCTCGTAGTTATCCAGACGAGCAATCTTCTTGGTGTCCTCGTCGAGACCTTTCGGGAACATATCCAGAAGACTCGTAGTATCCGGTGCAATAACACCCAGAAAGTCCTTGAAGTCTTCAAAACTGTACTGCCCGAAATCGTCGTCCAGCAGCTTCGTCTCGATTGGCTCGTTCTTGTAATTAACTGTTTGGGGACAGCGCAAGATACGTGCAGCATCGGCCGTTACTGCCGGGTCAATCTTGATGTGGTCTAGGCACAGTTGCTTGAACTTCAGTGCATACGGCTTCCACTCCTCAGTAGGAATGTCTCGGTCAAAAAGCCAATACGCATGGACGCCACCGCCTGAATCCACCTTGACTGGTGGAGGCAGTCCGACCATATCAACAAAATCATTCAGCGCAGCAAGAGCCTCGTCCTTGCTACGGTACTTCTTTGCATTGTCGCCTACGTCCAAATCGATAAAGAACGACCGGCAGTAGATGGCATTTTCGGCACGACGGCTATAGCCGTTGAACGTGTTTAACGCGACGAATACATTTTGGTTTTCCTCTTTTAGTCCTTCTACCAAGTCCAACAAATCGCTGAGTGTCTCTGCAAACCGATTGGTAATCTTCCCTTCTTTGTCGATACCTGCGGCACAGTAAACACCCTGCGACGGTAATGCTTTCTCGTAAAATTCTTTTATCATGACCGCTCACAGATAAAAAAGGCGGGGTGGCAGTCCCCCGCCAATACCAATGACTAACTACTCAGATCAAATCTGACCTCCAACCATATCCTCGATGTAGAGTTTGGCATCGATCATGTTGGGGGCAGGAAGCCTACCTGACTCCATGTCTTTCTCCACAATAGTCATGAAGGCTTCCACAACTTTACGCTTCTCCTCACGGATACCTTGGCCACGGAACCACGCATAGACAGTCATGCGTGAAATCTTCAATGCTTTGGCCACGTATGTCGCGGGGAGATTAGCCTCGACACACAGCCTCCCAAGTTTCACTCCCAAACGAGTAGGATCTGCGTCCTTCAGGCCGAGCAGAAATTCGTAACTGTATGAACGAGGCATGACGGCTCCTTACTTCTTCGCCCACTTCTTGACGACTTCCGCTGCATCAGCGTTGACGACTTCGGGCTTCTTCGCGGCCTCACGCAACTTCGGCTCATCGCCAGACTGCGCGACTTCCACTGCGTCACCTTCGTCTGCCTGATACACGGTCAACTTGATAGCAGACTCTGCCGCAGCCGAATCACGCTGCTTCAGGATGGCGTCGTAGTCTTCCTGCGGAACCGGAGCCACAGGCGAGAACAACAACTTCGGTACAGGCGACTTCGTGTCGAACTGCATCTTCGTAACCACACGACCTGCCGAGATATTGTTGTTAGCCAACATCTGAATGTACGGGCGGAACGGGAACTTGCCGCTGTCTTCCTTACCAAAGCAAGACGTAGCCGGGAGAACCAACTGCATCACATCGCCTGCCGGGTCATGCGGCAGAACAACAGCAGTACGCCACGACAAACGGCAAGCAGCGCCGCTACCGCCTTGGCCAGAACCCTTCACAGAGAACTGACACTTGTCGCAAGCAGAAGCCTGCGGAGTCTTAACGTCGGCGTCCGGAGCCTTACCGTCAGACGACCAGCACGTAGGAGCAGACTTCTCGCCTTCCTTATACGTGCCAGAGTAGTAGGTACGGGCAGCGTTGTGCGCCATCTTCACAAAGATCACGTTCATGTGGCGATCTTCAATCGTGCCTACTTCCTTGCCACCGGCCATCTTACGAAACACTCCGCCTTTGATGGAGATGCGCTTGGTACCGCCGTTAGCACCGCCTGCGACTGCAAGAGTGTCAGCGTCCAACCCACCCTGAATCTGGGAGAGTTGATTCTTCAAATTAGCAATGATGTCGTTAGCCATATAGACCTCTGTTTAATTACTTGCCAGTTGCTTTTCGTACAGACACGCCATACTCACGCATGACGTTCACACCCGGAGGAAGTCCATCTCCCTCGTTGTCGTTCAGGAATTGTTTGAAATTACCCTGACTGATACGACGCTCCAACAGGTGCGGGGCTTCGTTGTCCAGAACAAACTTGTAGAAGTTATCCCAGTCCGTGCAGTAGTACTTTTCATTCAACTTCCGCATAACCGTACCGTGTGAAGTACGGATGCTGTCAGCATTGACCGAGTTACAAATATCCAACAAGGCAGCCTCGATCTTGCTTGCCTCATCCAACAGAACTTTGTCAGCCGCCTCGTACTGACGCAGGATGCTTTCTCGCTCCCTACGTATGTTCAGATACGCACTGACCAAATCTTCAGTATTCAACATCTCGTCCATTTCACACCTCGTCCAGTTCTTGTTTATACAAATCGACAATCTTTTGATGACTGTCTACCTTTCCTTGCAACATCGCATACATCTTTCTCTCAACATCCGAACCTTGCAGATGAACCACAGTCATCTTGTTCTTCTGCCCGACTCGCTCGATACGCCCGATGCACTGCAAGTAAGTCTCGACAGACATCACAGGCGACCAAAAAACAATCGTATCAGCAGCAGTCAGCGTGATTCCGTGCGATGCAGATTGAGGCTGAATTACTAGCACTCTCGGATCAGTACTCGTCTGGAATTGATTGACGATCTCCGATCTATTCTGGGCACTGACAGAACCTTGTATGACGGCGACTGACTCTCCTTGCTTTCTCAAATACTCCACAACAATGTCGATGGTGCGGATGTATGGAACGAATACTACTACTTTGTTTGACGTTTCATCAAGTGTTTCTTTTAGGGCATTTAGCCGGGGCGAAACATCAAACTCCACCACATCTCGCTTGTCGGTGTAAACAGCCCCACCTGAAATTTGTAACAGTTTATTTAGAGCAGCCGCTGCATTGACCGCACTGATCTGCTCCCCCGCTGCCTCAATAAGAAGTTGTTGCTTCAATGACTTGTAGTACTGTGCTACTTGAGTAGTCAACGGTATGTCTCGGGTTTGGTACACCAAGTCGGGCAGATCAAGGCAGTCCTTCTTGCAGTATCTAATTGCAGGTTGCAGTGCCTTATAGACTTCCATCTGTGCCGTTGGCTTCGGCATCCACTTGAACCGTGTCACGGGATACATCACTCGGTCACGCCATGCCATCGTGAACTTCGGAACCCGGTACGGTGAGATCAACTTTGCGATCCCGAACGCATCGACGGGAGACTGCGATGCTGGTGTGCCTGTCATCATCCATAGCCACGTGTGTGGCTGAACCAGTTTGGCAAGCGTCTTCCACCGCCGTGTCGATGTTGTCTTGTATGCGTTGGCTTCGTCCACGATGATGAGATCGTAGTTAGCCTCAAGCAATTCTTTGAACACGACGAACGTGCCGTCGTAGTTGATGATCGTGAAGTCAGCCTCTTCATCGATCAAATTCTTTCGCTTCGTAGCCGAGCCGTGTGCGATGGCGCAGCGACGGTGCATTGCTGTCTTGAAGATGTCCGCCTGCCACGCTGAATACATAATCGACAACGGACAGATCACAAGCACCTTCTTGATCACGCCGATGTTCATCAAATAGTCAGCAGCCCAGATCGCCGCAGATGTCTTGCCTGTGCCTGCCTCGTTGAAGCAGAACGCTCGTGGCCTCACGGACAGAAACGACGCCGTGTCTTTCTGATGTTCGAACGGTGTGTGGAATCCCGGCCAGTTGTAGTCACGCAGGATTGGTGAGGGAATCTTTGGCAGCGACGGATCAGGTTGTTCAACGTCAATGATCGACGCCAACTTCATCGCTTCCTCTTGTCCCCAGTACACCAACACTTCTTTACTTTCTTCGCCTGACTTCAGAATCTCGCACTTCTCAATGCGCGAATAGGCTTCATCCGCTAGTTGCGGATTCACCTGAAACTGAAGTGCTGTGTTCTCTATTACTTGCATTATATAAACCTAACTATACACCATTGGTGAATTAAAAAGCCCGTAACGTGGGCCAATCGTCTGAAGCATGGGAGAAAGTGTAAGACCATCTTCAGATGACGCAGTTAATGTGTTGGGTGGACTAAACCCTGTGGGAGAGGTATGAAATCCCACGCCGTCGTAGTCACTTGCGCCTTGACTGAACGGTATGCAATTTATAAGGACTCCCGTACAAGCAGTCAAGCCCCTACTTCATCGACCCGTCTGACTTTCTACGGAACGAACGGTTCTTGCTAGGCGACTCCAAGCGCGTGCCAGTCTTGTTGCTGCCGCCCTTTGACAAGGCTTTCACATGGGCAATGTCCTTGCCCTTTCTGCTAATACCTTTCTTGTCGTAGGAACGACGCGCCCGTTGGCGCTCCATGCGGTTCTCGTGTTCGCCACGCTCAACCTGCTGCTTGTATTCCTTCTTGTACGGCCTTGCCTTGTTCACGTATGGCATCTATCTGCCTCCATAAAATTTGCACGATTCAACTGGGCAATGCTTGCGGCACAGCCCGGTCGGGTTAGGCGGCCATACTGCGTTGTCGAACGCAATGTTCAACCTGCCTAGTTCTACTTCAAAGACCTTCCACATTCCCTCAATGTCATCCCTGACATACTCTTCCGTAATGAAGATGTTGTGCAAGAGAAACATTAGCCCAGACTTTATATTCTGTACCGCCGGGAAATGTGCAAAGACCATCAACGCCATCAACTTCAACTGGTTCGGGTCGGCATAGGTCGGCTTGCCTGTCTTGTAATCGACGATGTAGGCGGTGTCCCCGTCTACGATCAGCAAGTCGGCTATGCCCCGTACCCAGTAATCCTCCCCGCCAAACTCACACGGCTCCTTGGCTGCATTCAGTGCCATCTCGTGTTCGCAATACTTGGTTCCCGGTATCTCAAGGAGCGGGTCAACCATCTTGCTAAACGGCTCATAGAACTTCGGCAGCGCAACGCCATCCCTCACGTAATCTTCTAGCGCCTTGTGAACCTCTTTACCGTACCGGGCGTCATCACCCTCTCGGGATATGAAGTTCTTGGCGACACGAATCTCATAGTACTGCTTCGGACAAGTCTTGTACTGTTTGAGACTGCTGTAACTCCACTTGACCATTAACAATCCCCATAGGACTCTCCGTATTTAGCTTCACAAGCGACGGGTAGTCCGGTTGCCCAATCTGGTGGAGTAGACATTACTTTAGTTATGAACGCAAGTCCTTCATCTATCTCAGGTTTTGGAACCACAACCACGGCAGCGTCATGCACGGTTAGCACCGGGCGGTATTTTTCCCGGATCTTTAACATCTGTTCACCGACGATGATCCGGGCGAGTGCCTGCACCACGTTCTCCACAACAGCCCCGCCCCATATCGTGACCTTGCCCTTGCGAGAATCGTACGTAGCCTTACCTTCTTCGTATCGTAGATTGGGATAAGTAATTCTTAAACCATTTGGTAGGAATATGCCCTGATTAGAGGCACGTACAACCCCGTGTTCCCCAAGCATGAACCCATACCTGTCTCCTTCCAACATGATCATGTCTTTCAAAGCCTGATCACATTCACGCCACAACTCGACGATCCTGTAGTTAGATTCTCGGTACAGATCGACAATCGCTTTGCACTGCTCCAAGGACAAGTCAGCACCGGGCGGTTGTGTCTTCAGTGTGTGCTGCAACTTGGCCGCACCTGTGCCGTAACCCAATCCCAAGATACAAGTCTTGCCAACGAATCGCTCGACTGGATCAGCCTTGCTGATGTGCCGCTTGTAAATCTTCGACGCAAAGATCGAATACACATCCTCGCCCTTGCGGAACTGACTCGTTACATCGGCCTGTCCTGCCAACCATGCAAGTACACGGGCTTCTATTTGCGACGAGTCGCAGTTGATAATGAAATGACCCTGCGGAGCGACCACCGAATTCTTGAGTGCCTTCTTTTTCTTGTCTCGTGAAGGAAGGTTTTGTAGGTTGACGGAGTCCATGCCCGACCAACGGCCTGTGTGAGCGCCGTAATACTTGAGCGGGATAGGTAGCCGACCACGGTTCCTAGCACCAATATGAATAAAGCGTTCAATTCTTGACTCCTCTAGTGTTGATTTAGTCCCAAGTCTGACTGCACACAACTGCTGCACAAACGGATCTTCATGCTCCGTCAACGCGATGAACCCCGTATCATTCTTGGCAAGGGCAAATGTTTCCTTGCCTGTAGCGGGGCTTATCTTCATCGGTACAGGGATGTGCAAGTCTTTCAGGATGGCAGCGAACTGTGGGTTGCTTGCCAACTTCTTTCTCACATCTTCCTCAGTCTCACACTTCAACTGTTCTTTCAGTCCGGACAGAATCGTGTGCTTCTCTTTCTTAACTTCTTCAAGTCGTGTGACGAGTAGTGCATCGTCCACCATCAATACCGGCTCCGTGAACATACGGAGCGTCATGTCGATCAAGTCTAGTTCTGGTTCCGGAAACGTAACAACCAGCCTACTAAAAAGATCATAGGTAAGATCAACATCGTTGCAGCAATAGCCAGCATAGCGATCAAGATCTCCACTATCAAAATCCGACCTCTTTTTACCCAGTGCATTTATTACCTCCGTTCCTTTCTCCCCCAAGTTATATCGTTTTGCAAGCGCAGCGAGGGAGCCACCCGCATCTACGCCGTGTGTTGCTCTGGCCATGCAGAGTGTGTCGAACAGATACGCAGGCTTGATGTCGAATACCCACGACAGGATTGCCCCATCGAACTGAGTGTTGTGACACAGGAGCGCAGACGTATTCCAGTCCACTTGGTTTAGCCAAGCCTTGATCTCTTCGTGAGTACCGCTGAACCACTCGGTCTCGTTGTTGTCGATCTTCATAGCCACGCCGATAACTTCAAACCTCGGGTCGCGGATGTACTCCTCGGTCGTCAGTTTGGTTAGGCTATAGTCCTTGGCGTAATACGTTTCAAAGTCAAGCGTTATGAAACTCATGACGCCCTCTCAACAACAAGTTTCCAACCCTTTCCGGTCTCAACAAATCCTGCCGCTGCCAATGCTTCTACTGATCGGCAGCCACCAAACTTGTATCGATGTGAATGAAATGCGCCTGCCGTAGCAAACTTGCGCTTACACTCAGTACACCTTCTTTCTTGCTTTACGACGCTCACTTTTCAACCTCTCTATTTCAGTCCGTAGATACTTAATCTCGTGGTGACACTGCCACAGCACACTACCCACCGTCAAAAACTTCATCTCAGTTGTGGTAGATGCGTCATTGATCTCGTTGGGTAACGCACGTATCAAGTCCAATATATCATCCTCAATCTCCACTTTTCTTTCTCCTCTTACGCATCGCTTTCCGTGTTAAATCCCAGTGCAGTATCCGATGACAGTTGGAGCAGAGCGGTATGCACTTCTCTTCTGCTTCTTTGATCGCCTCGGGTATGTTCCTTTGCCTCACTGCCAAATAATTAACGGATCGCTTACCTTCCTTGATCACATGATGAAAGTCAATGATTGCCGGATGTTTCTTTCGGCAATGACTACATCGCTGCTTCGATTTGTATGCGATCCACTCTACTCTGTTTTTGTCTCTGTCCTTTCTTGCTCTCTTAATAACCTTTTGCCTGTTACCTTCGTACCACTTCCGTGCATACACCTTTTGTTTGGCCTTACGTACGGCCTCGTCCTTGAACGGCATCGAACCCCCTACAACCTCTTACGCCAGTACAACGCTCGTGCGAACGAGTACAGAATCTTGGGGGTGTAGAGTCTGAAGCCGCACGAGATCAGGTTGTTGGCACTCGGTATATTGTCGGTGGTATCCGACACAGCCCATCTATACCCATGCCTCCTAGCCCACTGAACTCGTATCCGGATCATCTGCCGCTGAATGCCGTACCCCCTGTAAGCACTCAGCACACCGCAGCGTCCTAAATAAATCCCATCCTCCATCTGCTGTGATGGCGACAAGCAACTAAATCCAACCGGGGCAGTCTTGTGGTACGCCATCCACCACACCCCATCTTCCGGGAAATAAAGATCATCTGCTGGAAGACAAGCCTTTTGCAGCACCTTCAACTGCCGCTTGACCCCCGGATCAGAAGCATCGACTTGGCCGTAAGTGATCTTCATACGGCACAATTTTACCTGATGTTTTTACCCCTCTGATACTCCAGTTCATTCATCAAAGTAAGCAGTTCTAATGAAATCACTGTAGCCTCGTCGGATAGCCCCGCCCTGCGAATGTTCTGTAAGGCTCGGTCTATTTGACTCTGCTGAGTTTGGCCGTATCCCCACGGCGCGGCCTTCATTTCGTCTTTCCACGCGCCGGGTGGGGATTGGTTGTCTATCGTCACGGTTCCGTCGCTCGTCTTCGATGAGTTCGTCATATTGTTTAATCCCTCGGTAAACTGCGCCTGCCATGTGGTATTGCTTGATACCCCACAGTTCCACTAGGTCTTTGTATTTCACACGCTCATCGAGTTCTTTCGCCCTACGCTTGCGTTCCAATAAAACTTTGTATTGCTCAAATGTAAGAACCACGTTGAACCTCGACAGCCTTGTATAGACCTTACCTTCCTTTCTTTTATCTCGTCCCATCTCACATCTCTTTGGCTACCGCCAACCATTCGTCGCCGTACTCCACATCGCCCCAATCTTCGAACCACGGGCCACCTCTGGTGAAGTGAACAGCCACGGGATTAGGACAGGCGTTCTTCGTATACCACCCCTCCAAGTAGTTGTAGGCAATCGGCAACTCGCCAATGTTCTCTTCTAGCGTCCACCGGAATTGATGCAAGTACATCCCAGTCCCGATGTTCACGCCCGTCAAAGTTAAATTCTGCTTTACGTCCGGATGCTCACAGTTCAGCAGCATCAGGCTCGACCAATTCTTCTTTGGATACTTGTACTGTGCATGGCCGTCCATCTTCGTTGTTTCTTTCGGCTTGTACTTGTGCTTCACGCACAGCACCGAATACTTCGAGTCGGCGTAGTCCATGACTCCTGCCACATCTCCTCGCCAGAGAAAGTCACAGTCCATGAACAACGCCCACCCTTTGTATCCAACTAGATACGGTGTCAGGAAACGAGTGAACGAAAACTCGGTAGAAGATAGAGGGTCATGCTCCCGCCAGTACCGATGCTGTTCTCGTAACTCGTCTTGCTTGATCGGTTGGATGTCGAGCGGCACAGACGTATGTCGGAGTAGCGATTCCTTGCACACCTGATACGCGATGTCTTCACGACTATCCCAACCAATAAAGATCTTCACGCACCACACTCCTTCTTCGTCTTGTCTCGCACCAACACCAACAACTTGCAGATCACATGACTCTCAGTCTTCTGCTCCCCCGCCTTGTGCAAGAGATCAAACTGGTGAGCCAAGTTCTCGATCATGTCCCAGTCGATGTACTCCAACTCTAGGTTGTCGCCAATCGTCGCCCAGACTTTTTCCTGCGGCGGGATCGGGATCATGTTCTCGGGCTTAACGTCCAGATAGGACACATCGTCATCAGAATGTTCCGTCGTAGTCACGCTTAATCTCCTCAATGAGTTCTTGAACTTGTTTGTCCCACGGAGCAACCACGCTGTCACGGGGGAATAGTTTTACTTCCGGATAGAACAGACTATTACGCCCGATCTTGTGGTTCCAATACCAAAGTTTGTTGGCATCAAGTACGTATGTAGGTTTGCCCATCGCCCCTGCAATATGCACGTTAGCGTTACTGACAGACACCACCACATCGCACTGCGCCATCACTGCGGCTACGCCTTCTAAATCAAAGAAGTTGCCGACTGTCGTCTGCCAAATTTTCTTACCAGTCTTTTCTTCAAACGGCTCGATGTCGTGATCGGGTTTGCCGTACTGAAGATTGACAATCTTGGCGTTCGGGATGTCCCACAGCCCGACCAACTCCTCCAACTTGATACTCTTATGCTTGTCTATACGAGGTGCAGTGCTTGCCCACGACAGACCGATAACAAAGTCCTTGTCAGGGAAACCCAGTTCTTGCTGTATCTGTTCAATACGCTTTGGGTCAGGCTCGATATAGTTCTTGCTGCAATACTCGGAAATGTCTTCCTTTGTCTCAATGAAGTGTCTGCCGATACTGCCAATCGGAATGTGCGAATCGTATTCAGAGTTGTTCACCTTGGCGCTGTGCGGAATAAAGTTAATGTTCGGATTCGCCCGTTGCAGCAGGCCAATCAATCGCACATCAATCATCACCGTAACTTTCTTCGTACAACTCTTAACCTTATTCAGTAGACTGCTGTACAGCAACTGATCACCAATACCTTGTTCACACCATACAAGTACAGACTCGTAGGCACGGTACGGTCGCCACTCGGGTAGCCGTGTTTTAAGTTTGGGTGAAGCAAACGACGGACTGTTCCAACGCTCGTCATACAACTCCCATCCACGCTTGAAGTCACCGAACTGCATCGCCATCAAACCCATCGTCCACTTGGCGTCAGCGGCTTCGTGGTCGTGGTGTAATGCTTTCTCAAAGTCTGCCTGCGCCAAGTCCCAACGCTTCATCTCCCAGTGCGCTCGGCCACGCTGAATGTATGAAGCAATAATCAACGGGTGCATATCGATGAGTTTCGTGAACCCCGGTATGCACTCATCGAACTTGTCTTGATCCAACATCTCCAACGATTCCTTGAAGATGTCCTGTATTGATTTATTCACATCATTGCCCTCGGGCTACGCTTGCCTGCCTCTGATCGACGTAGGATTCTGGATCGACCATCTCGTGTCATGCACAAAGCGGTCAACTTGTGATAATCCAAATCCAACATATCGCAGATCCAACGCATCGAACCTATACCCTTTCGTCTGGAGTACACCCAGTTGATAGCAGGTGATTCGCCGTAGTCCACATCTTTGATTGCCTGATACAGAACAGCAGCCCACAAGCGGCGGCAACCTGCATCGTCCAGTTTGTCCCATTCATTCATGGTTAATCACTCTCATCGTTTACGTTTACCAACAAGTCCTGTAGTACATCTCCAATGTTAGTTTCTTGCTTAACATGGGCTTGCAATTTTCTAATTGCCTTATGCTCTAACTGTCGTACGCGCTCTTGTGATACGCCTAAATCTAAACCGATGTCTTCAAGAGACCTCACTTCTCCGTTCAGACCGAACCTCTCGCTCAGTATCATTCTTTCTCTCGGAGTTAGCACCGCAGCCATAGCCTTGTTCAGTACGTTCTCCGTTTCTTCCTGTGCGATCTCACGAATCCCTGCATTGTCCCGCATATCTTCAAGACGGTCGTTCCAGAGTTCGCCACCGGCAAGACCAACAAGTTCAGACTCGGTAACGTCTTTGGTTCCTGTCGATGTGGTCAGTACAAGTACTTTCTGACGTTCACTGAACAAATCGTTAGGCAGCGCATACAACGCATCGCACAACTGCAACACACACTTCCTCCACTCGCCCTTCTGGTTAAGCGGAGACGCTTTCATGTTTATAAGATCAAACGTAGAACCGATTGGTAAGTTCTTCTCTCTGCACATCTGAAGTACAGATGAATACCCCGCAGCCTCCATCGCTCGACGTATTCGTGCGTTCGATACCGATATCTTTACTCTGTAGTCGCTCACCAGTAGTCCCTCCCTCCACGCTTCGCTCCCCATGCAGGTGGCGGCACGTGTGCCCACTCACGCTTACGAAAGTCCTCGCGTCTCTTAAAGAAATCTAATAGCCAACGGATCATTCGCTTCCCCCCCTCGCACGGATGGCGGCGGCTACGTTGAACACATCCTCGTCCTCAATATCAAAATTACTTAGTAGTACTTCTATACATTTCTCCCGCTCGGCTGCGGCAACGAGGGCGGCGAATTCGCAAACGTGTTCAACACACATTTCGTATCCAAAATCCCACCCCGTTTGTTGCGCCAGTCGGATGATGTCGTCGCGGGTCATGTCATGTTCCTCCCAATTTCTGCTGCGACATGGACAATGGCTCGGCGGGCGTGGCTGGAAAGATCTTCTCCATCTTTCGGGGTACCAATCCAAAACCCAAAAGCGCAATCCTGTGAAAACGACAAATTTATTTCCAACTTCACCGCCAGCCGCAGCGCATCGCCGTCGTCAACGAGGGGGTTCCATTCATTCTCGCTCCAAAAAGCAAGTCCCCCCGCCTTCGCAGCAAGTTCAAGTAGTTCTTTGTCGGTTATATCGTCGCGGGTCATGGC
>JACCDX011470592.1_pt1 | contig 26236 bp, 34 predicted proteins | sample 7449681 | NCBI WGS metagenome assembly JACCDX01 (sample SAMN15323450, study PRJNA562643) | freshwater metagenome | isolation source: river surface water | place: USA:Blue River Watershed | collected 2017-08-18
CACCTTATGACGCTGGACTCTTCTATTGTCCTTATGTTCCTCTCCAAATGGTTCGTGCCGTTGGTGAGAACTCCTTCCAGCCTAAGATTGGCTTTAAGACCCGTTATGGTCTTGTTGCTAACCCATTTGCAGAAGGAACCAATCAGGGTCTTGGCCGTCTTCAGACCAACCAGAACCGTTATTACAGACGTGTTGCTGTGAAAAATCTCATGTGATTTAAATTCACAGAGTTATTCAGAGGATCCTTCGGGATCCTCTTTTTTTATCTAAATAATTAAAAAAAATGGCAACGAACATTTTTAAAAACCAGATAAAAAATAGAAACTTTTTATCTCCGGTTGGATTTAAATTTATTTTAAATAGAGCACCAAAAACTGCTTTTTTTAGTAATTCGGCAAATATACCAGGATTAACTCTAGGTATTGCAAATCAACCAACATATCTAAGAGATATTCCTCAACCTGGAGAGAAAATAGATTTTGATGATTTTACTCTTAGATTTTTAGTTGATGAAGATTTAGAAAATTACAATGAAATTTCTAAGTGGATTCGCGGTCTTGGATTTCCAGAATCATTAGAAGAAATTTACAATTTACAAGCATCAAATCCAAATTTAGATCAACCGGCAAAAGGACAGTTAAATTTATATTCTGATGGAACATTAAATGTTCTTACAAGCAGCCAAAATACAAACTTTAAAATTAAATTTAAAGATTTATTTCCGTACAATTTGACAACGTTACAATTTGATGCTACAGACACTGATATTCAATACTTTACAGCAGAGGTATCTTTCAAGTATACTATGTTCAATATAACTGATTTAAATGGTGATCCTTTATGAGTTTTGATCTTGATACCATTCAAAAAATGTGGGAACAAGATTCTAAGATGGACATTGATAATCTTCATACAGAATCTTTAAATATTCCCATTCTTCATGCAAAATATTTTGAACTTTATAATACTATATTTCTCTTGAGAAAGAAAGCGGAACAACAAAAAAGAAATATCAGACACGAAAGATATGAATATTATTCAGGTAAAGCAGATCCAGAAATATATGTAGATAATCCCTTTCCAAAGAAAATTCGCGATAAAGACACGATGCAAAAATATCTTGATGCTGATGAGAAATTATCTACGGTGTGTCTAAAGATAGATTATTATGATACTATGTTGGTTTATATTGAAAGTATTCTCAAAATGATTCAGAATAGGACATATCAAATTAAAAATTCAATTGAGTTTGTTCGTTTTCAGTCTGGACTAGGGTAAATAAATACTCATAGCAATCATAATGCTATGAGTGACGTAATTATTGAAAAGAAAAATGAAGTTTTCCTAAAACTTCAATGCGAACCACATATTCTACACGAACTTCAACCATATTTTACTTTTGAAGTTGAATCTGCCAAATTCATGTCTCAGTATAGAAGCCGACACTGGGACGGAAAAATCAGACTGCTAAGCACTCACACCGGAGAAATTTATGCCGGATTGCTTGATAAAGTAATTGACAAACTTTCTATACACAACTATCAATATCAGTTCAAAGAAAATAAATTCTATGGACAACCTTTTGAGGTAAATGAAAATATCTCATATGAAGGTGTCAAGGATTATATGGCATCTATATGCTCTCATTCTCCACGTCAATATCAAATTGAGGGAGTATATGATGCTTTAAGACACAACCGAAAACTGCTGATATCACCAACTGCCTCAGGCAAATCTCTGATGATTTATTCAATCGTAAGATATTATGTAGATAAAGGACAAAAAATTCTTTTAGTTGTTCCGACGACATCGCTAGTAGAGCAGATGTATAAGGATTTTCAGGATTATGGTTGGGATGTTGATTCATATTGTCACAGAATCTATTCTGGTAGAGAAAAAACAAATGAACATCCGGTTACGATTACTACTTGGCAATCTGTTTATAAATTAGAGCGTTCATTCTTTGAAGATTATAGCGTAATTATAGGAGATGAGGCTCATTTATTCAAGAGCAAATCTCTTATTGAAATTATGACAAAACTTCATCATGCAAAGTATCGGTTTGGATTTACTGGAACTCTAGATGGAACTCAAACACACAAATGGGTTCTTGAAGGATTGTTTGGTCCGTCATATAAAGTAACCAAAACTGATGAACTGATGAGACAGGGACATCTTTCGCAATTAGATATTCAGTGCATTGTTCTCAAACATCCACCACAAAAATTTGAAAACTATGAAGATGAAATACAATATCTAATATCACACGAACAAAGGAATAAATTTATTACAAATCTTTCTTTGGATTTAAAAGGAAACACTTTGGTATTATTTTCTAGAGTAGAAGCACATGGAGCAATACTTTATGAAAAGATAAATAGCAATAAGCGAGGTGATCGTAAAGTATTTTTCATTCATGGTGGTGTTGATACTGAAGAAAGAGAATTAGTCAGAGAAATTACAGAGAGAGAAAACAATGCAATCATCGTTGCTTCTTACGGCACTTTTTCTACTGGTATTAACATTAGAAATCTACATAACGTTATCTTTGCTTCCCCTAGTAAATCAAGAATCCGAAATCTCCAATCAATCGGAAGAGTTTTAAGAAAAGGAAAAAATAAAACTAAAGCGGTTCTTTACGATATTGCTGATGATTGTAGTTATAATTCTAGAAAAAATTATACTTTAAATCACCTTATTGAAAGAATTAAAATCTATAATGAAGAAAATTTTAACTATGAAATAACCACCATACAACTTAAGAAAAAATGATAGAAGATGATTTTTACTGCACACTTAAATTAAAAACAGGTGAAGAGATCTTTGCTAAAGTAGCAGCCTCTGAAGAAGAAGATAGAACTATGTTGATAGTTAGTAATCCAATTATTGTAAGTGAGATTAAAACAAAATTAGGTGTTGTTGGATATAAATTAGAACCTTGGTTAAAAACTACAAAAGATGATATGTTTATTATTAATTTGGAGGATGTTATTACAATGTCTGAGTCTTCTGATGTAGAAATGATAGTAATGTATCAAAATTATATACGTCAGGAAATAAAGAATGATTCAAGTAATCATTCTCAAATTAATCGTAGAATGGGATACATTGCTAATGTCAATGATGCTAAAGAGATCTTAGAGAAGCTTTATAAGAATAGCTAAAGCTAATCTTTTGAACCTCCACAAAGGTAATTGTACATGGTTTGAAGTACCTTGTCAAGCATTTACATAAATGGTATAATCTATACATAATAATGATAAAAACTTATGATTACCACAGCAGTCATGACCAAAAGAAAGAGGTCAGAGCATTACGTCAATAACAAAGAATTTCTTGCTGCTCTAATTAAGTACCGCGAAGATAAAGAAATCGCTGAGATCCAAGGAAAACCAAAGCCTCCCATTCCACGCTACATTGGAGAGTGTTTCCTAAAGATTGCTAATCACCTATCATTTAAACCTAACTTTGTCAACTACATGTTCAAAGAGGACATGATTTCTGATGGCATTGAAAATTGTGTTCAGTATATTCACAATTTTAATCCAGAGAAGTCACAAAACCCTTTTGCATACTTCACTCAAATCATTCATTACGCTTTCCTCCGCAGAATCCAAAGAGAGAAGCGTCAATTGGAAATCAAAAACAAAATCCTTGAGCGTTCTGGGTACTCTGAAGTATTTGCAGATGATAATTCAGTTGACGGTGGCAACTATTCCGATTACAACTCAATTAAAGATGGTGTACATAGTAAGTTGAGATATTGATGCAATGCTCCATAGTGTATAAATAATACTAACATTATGGAGCACTATGCCTAACCAATATAGTGGTGTTGGAAGAAAAAACAGATTACAAGCAATAGAAGAAGGTAAGAAAATTTATATTGGTTCTACTGCTTGCAAGCATTGTGGTAGTTATGAAAAGTATGTTAGTAGTTACAACTGCGCTCCATGTTCTATCAAAAAAGGATTAGAGAAACTCAGTAATGAAGAGTTGATGAGACCTTATAGAACTAAAAAGAAGCAAAAAAGAAAAACTCAAGAGTGGAGAGAAAATAATCAAGAAAAGTATCAAAAACAATATAAAAATGAAATACATAGATCTAAGTGTAGAGAGTATTATAAGAATAATAAAGAAACTCTGAAAAACAAATATTTGGAAAGAGTTTATGATATTAGTATTGAAGATTATAATTTATTGCTAGAAAGTCAAAATAACAAGTGCAAAATATGTAAAAGAAAATGTTCTAGCGGTAAAAGTTTAGCAGTAGACCATAATCACGATAGTGGTGAAGTAAGAGGTCTTCTATGTAAGAATTGTAATATTGGTCTGGGAATGTTCTTTGATAATCTTGACTTTTTGGAGAATGCTGTGTTATACTTAAAATCTACTCAAAGTTGATATGTCTCTCGTAGCCATTATTTCAGATCAGCATTTCGGTGCCAGAAAGAACTCAAAACTCTTTCATGATTATTTTTTAAAATTCTATAACGATATTTTTTTCCCGACGCTGGAACAGTACGGGATTACAACTGTTGTTGATATGGGAGATACTTTTGATAGTCGTAAAGGTATTGATTTCTTTGCTCTTTCTTGGGCAAAGAATAATTACTATGATCGTCTCCAAGAAATGAGAGTAAAAGTTCATACAATTGTGGGAAATCATACTGCGTATTATAAAAATACTAATCATGTAAATGCAGTTGATCTACTATTGCGTGAGTATGATAATGTAACAGTATATTCTGATCCAACTGAAGTACTGTTAGATAATCTTAAAACACTTTTTATACCTTGGATTAATCAAGAAAATGAAGAAACAACTCTCAAACTCATTCAAAAGACATCTAGCAAAGTTGCGATGGGGCACCTTGAACTCCAAGGATTTAGAGTTAATCGACAAATCATCATGGAGCATGGTTTGGAGAGCAAACTATTTGAGAAGTTCGAACGTGTCTTCTCTGGACACTATCACACTCGATCGGATAACGGAACAGTCTTTTATCTAGGAAATCCTTATGAAATTTATTGGACTGATGTAGGTGATACACGCGGGTTCACTATTTTTGATACTGAAACCTTAGAGCACAAGTATATTGACAATCCTTATAAAATGTTTCATAACATTTATTATGAGGATACAAATTATCAGACTTTTGATTCACGAGAGTATGAAAATAAAATTGTAAAAGTAGTTGTTCGCAAAAAATCAGATACTAAAAAGTTTGAAAAATTTATTGATAAACTTTATGCATCTAATGTTGCAGAACTTAAAGTGATTGAAAATTTTGATATTCAAGAATCTGAAGATTTTGAAGCATTTGAATCCGAAGATACACTTTCAATCCTGAATAGATATATTGAGGAGGCAGAAGTTAATCTTGATAAATCAGTAGTTCAAAAACTACTTCAAGAAGTATATCAAGAGGCATGTGAACTGATTTAATGTTTATTCTAACAATCAATGGTAGAGAAAAGGAAGGCGCATATTCTGTAATGAACGATGAAGGTGAGCATATCCTTTATTTGTTTCAAGAGGAAGATGATGCTACGAGATATGCCATGATGTTAGAAGAAGATGGATATCCAGAAATGCATGTAATTGAAATAGAAGATCATGTAATGATAAAAACTTGTGAACTTCATGATTATCAATATACTATAATAACCCCAGATGATATTGTTATTCCTCCAAATAATGTGACTTATGATTTTATTTAAAACTATAAAATGGCGTAACTTCTTAAGTACTGGCAATCAATACACAGAAGTAGATTTTACAAAAAATAAAACAAATCTAATCATAGGTTCTAATGGAGCAGGAAAAAGTACTGTTCTTGATGCACTTACTTTTTCTTTGTTTGGTAAACCATTTCGTAAGATTAATAAACCACAACTTATTAATTCTGTAAATGATAGAGATTGTAGAGTTGAAGTTGAGTTTGATATTGGTAATATTTCTTGGAAAGTAGTAAGAGGTATTAAACCAAATATTTTCGAAATTTATCGTGATGATTCTCTTTTGGATCAATCATCAGCAGCATTGGACCAACAAAAATGGTTGGAACAAAATGTTTTAAAAATGAATTATAAGTCTTTTACTCAGATTGTAATTCTTGGGTCTAGCACTTTTGTCCCTTTCATGCAACTTTCAGCTGCTCATCGTCGTGAGGTGATTGAAGATCTTCTAGATATTAAGATTTTTTCTTCTATGAATCTTGTCATTAAAGAAAAGATTCGTTCTATTAAGGATGAAATAAAAACTTTTGAATTGAAGAAAGAATCTCTCAGTGATAAAGTTAAGATGCAGAAAGAGTTTATTGAAGAACTTGAAAACCGTGGAAATGCCAACATAAATGCCAATAAAGAAAAGATTGCCAATTTAGATGAAGAAATTGGTAATTATACTCGGGAAAACGAATCCGTAGAAGAACCTCTTAGAGCACTTATTCGTGAGCAAGATGCTATCACAGGATATGCAGAGAAACTCCGTAAACTGGGAAATCTTAAAGGAAAGATCTCTCAAAAAGTATCTATGATTACTAAAGAGCATAAGTTCTTTAGTGAGAATACGGTCTGCCCCACCTGCACACAGTCAATTGATGAAGAGTTTAGAATAAATAGAATTACAGACGCTCAAAATAAAGCAAAAGAGTTGCAATCTGGTTATAAAGAACTAGAGGAGGCAATTAAAGAGGAGGAAGAGCGAGAGCGTCAATTCAATACTCTATCGAAGGAGATTTCAAACTTAACGAATGGCATTTCTCAAAACAATATTAAGATTAATGGATTGCGAAGGCAAATCAGAAATCTTGAACAAGAAATTCAAGTTCTTACCGAGAACCTTGCAAACAGAAATTCTGAACATGAGAAGTTAGAATCCTTCAAAGAAAACTTAAAAACTACATACGACGAACTCGCTTCTAAAAAAGACACAATCAACTATTACGATTTTTCGTATAGTTTGCTCAAAGACGGTGGAGTTAAATCCAAAATCATTAAGAAGTATTTGCCACTCATTAATCAGCAAGTTAATCGTTACTTGCAAATGATGGACTTCTATATTAATTTTACGCTTGATGAGGAGTTTAACGAAACCGTCCAGTCACCTATTCATGAAGACTTTTCTTATGCATCCTTTAGTGAAGGAGAAAAAATGAGAATTGATCTTGCGCTACTCTTTACGTGGAGAGAAGTTGCGAGAATGAAGAACTCAGTTAATACAAATCTTTTGATTATGGATGAAGTGTTTGATAGTTCTCTTGATGGGTTTGGAACTGAAGAGTTTCTTAAAATTATTCGTTATGTAATCAAAGATGCAAATATTTTTGTTATCTCTCACAAGACTGGATTGGAGGACAGATTTGAAAGTGTCATAAAGTTTGAGAAAGTTAAAGGTTTTTCACGTATGGTGTCCTGAATCACCACAGAACAATGAATACTCCAAATTGGCAGCATCACTCCAAGAAAGAACAGAAACGAAAACTTAAACCGCAAGCACTGAGGCAAGCAAAAGCACGACTCGCCCAGTTCAAAAAGCGTCACATGGATCGCCCAAAAGGCGATCTTTCGTTTTATGGTAGGTACATACGAAACAAATCTAATGCCAGTTCGCCACGAAATCAAGTCTCAACTTGCCAAACTGCTTGCTACTGAAGATCTTATTGTTGAACATAAAAAAGTTTCTACTGCTTGTTTCAACGTTCATACTCGCGTGTTGACTCTTCCATTGTGGGAGAAGGCAAGTAATATTGTATATGATCTTTTGGTTGGACATGAAGTTGGGCACGCTCTCTTCACTCCTGATGAGGACTGGTTAGATAAAGTAAAAGTTCCTCAACAGTTTGTGAACATTGTTGAAGATGCGCGTGTAGAAAAATTGATGAAGCGTAAATATGCTGGACTTGCGAAAACTTTTTTCAACGGTTATAAGGAACTGAACGAAGAAGATTTCTTTCAGATTGCTGAGGATGATATTTCTACCTTCAATCTTGCCGACCGTGCTAATCTTTACTTTAAGATTGGTAATTATGTCAACATTCACATTGAAGATGGTGAAGAACAAGAAATTATCAACTTGATTGCTGCATCTGAAAGTTTTGCAGATGTGCTGATTGCTGCAGAAGAACTTTACAAATATTGTAAGAAAGAAAAAGAACAAGAACAAAAGGTTGCTGACTTTGATTCTCATGAAATGCAGGGAGATTCTCAGTCTCCTGCCAATGAGATTGTGGAGATGAATGACTCCACCTCTGAGCAAGATGGTGAGAGTGATAAGACCTCTGAAAAAGAGTCTTCTGAATCTTATGGTGGAACCGCTCAGGGAGACCAAACTCCAGTAAAGTCTTCTGGCGAAGAGAATGAACCTGAAGTTCGTACTATTGATTCTTTGGAAGAAAAGATTCGTGATCTTGTGAACAATGATGCATATGAAAATGAATATGTAGAAGTTCCTCAATTAAATCTTGACACTGTGATTGCTAAAAACTTTGATATTCATAAAGAGATTAATAACTATTTTTCACTGCAACAAAATCAACATAATGAGTGGGCAAAAGATAAAAAAATTACCCCAGCAAATTTGTATAAAGAATCTGATCTAGAATTTAACAAGTTTAAGTCTTCTGCTCAGAAAGAAGTGAATTATCTTGTGAAGGAGTTTGAATGTCGCAAAGCGGCAGATCAGTATGCTCGTGCGTCAACTGCTCGCACTGGTGTTCTTGATACTGCTCGTCTCCATACTTACAAATATAATGAAGACCTTTTCAAGAAGGTTTCTGTAATTCCTGATGGAAAAAATCATGGTTTGGTATTTGTATTAGACTGGAGTGGTTCTATGTCTGAAGTGATGCTTGATACTTGTAAACAACTTTTTAATTTGGTTTGGTTTTGTAAGAAAGTTTCCATTCCTTTTGAAGTCTATGCCTTTACTAATGAATGGCGTCGTTGTGAATATGATTATGAAAAGGATCGTTATCTTGCTGCTGACCGTACCTCTCATTATGAAAAGAAAGAAAGCCTTTTAGTTGTGGATGAAACTTTCTCTATGATGAATATTCTTACTAGTAAAGTGAATGGTAAAGAACTGAGTCATCAAATTCTTAACATTTGGCGTCTTGCTTATTGTTTTGGTAGGACTTATCAGTGTCATTACACTTATCCTAATCGTTTGAGTCTTTCTGGTACACCTTTAAATGAAGCGTTGATTTCTCTTCATCAAATTCTTCCTAAGTTTCAGAAAGAAAATAAACTTCAAAAAGTTCAGTGTATTGTCCTGACTGATGGTGAAGCAAATCAACTTGTTTACCATAAAGAAGTGCGTCGTTCTTATTCAAAAAATCCTGTTCTTGGAACTGGTTATGTGCATCCACATAATACATTTCTTCGTGATCGTAAACTTGGAACTACCTACAAGATTGATCATGGATATCATGCGTTTACTGATACTCTTCTTAAGAACTTGAAGGATAAGTTTTCTTTCATTAACTTTATTGGTATTCGTGTTCTTGAGAGTCGTAATGCAACTCGATTCATTCAACTATATCATTCTCAAAGTGATAAGCAATGGGAAAAGATTCAAAGTGATTGGAAAAAACTGCGGAGTTTTACTATTACAAACTCTGGTTATGATGCTTACTTTGGACTTTCTTCAACCACTCTTTCTCAAGATGCAGAGTTTGAGGTTGCTGAATGTGCTACCAAGTCTCAAATTAAATCCGCTTTTGTTAAGTCACTGAAGACAAAAAAACTAAATAAAAAAGTTCTTGGTGAGTTTATTTCTTTGGTGGTATGAAACAAAAATTTCCACTTGAGCACGTTGTGAAATATGACACTAAAGAAGTTTGGGTTTTCTGTAGCAGTGTTACTACTGCTTTAGGTATTTCTTCACTTATCGAAAAATATTATCCTGGATATAAAGGTCGCATTGCCAGCAAACAATATCTGGAGACACTTCGGAACCAGCTAGCAAACTGACCACTTGGGTCCCAGGCGGACCCTTTTTTCGTTTATAATGACTAGGTTGAAACAAAACAAACGAATGGCACTCTCTTCTGACTACATCCGCACTTCTCTCCAGGCACTTTACGGCAACAGTGTGACTGGTGCTGATATTCGTGCCTGGTGTGTTCTGAATGACTCCAACTATCAAACCGTCACTAAAAAATTGGATCAATTTAAAGTTGGTCGTGGTAAGTGGAACCTTGAAGTAACTCAACAAAAGGTGGAAGAAATCGAACGAACTTTCCAAGCACCTTCTGCACTTCCTGCTGTGGAACAAAACCTTATTCCTGACAAAGATGATACCTTCGTCAAGTTTGGCAATTTTGCTGACCTTAAAAAAATTATTCAGTCCCGTCTTTTTTATCCTACGTTTATTACGGGTCTTTCGGGTAATGGTAAAACGTTCAGTGTGGAGCAAGCGTGTGCTCAACTTGGTCGTGAACTAATTCGCGTAAACATTACTATTGAAACTGATGAAGATGATCTGATTGGTGGTTTCCGTCTGGTGAATGGTGAAACTGTATGGTACAATGGTCCTGTGATTGAAGCACTTGAGCGTGGTGCGATTCTTCTTCTGGATGAGATTGACCTTGCTTCCAATAAGATTCTGTGTCTCCAGTCTGTTCTAGAAGGTAAAGGTGTCTTCCTTAAGAAGATTGGTAAATATATCAAACCCGCTGCTGGATTCAACGTATTCGCTACTGCAAACACCAAGGGTAAAGGTTCTGATGACGGTAGGTTCATTGGCACCAACGTGCTCAACGAGGCGTTCCTAGAGCGTTTTCCTGTGACCTTTGAGCAGTTCTATCCCTCTCCTGCTACTGAGCAAAAGATCCTGGAAGGCATCGCTCTGGACCTTGGCGTGGAGGATCGTGATTTCTGCAAGCGCCTTGTGGACTGGGCTGATATCATTCGCAAGACCTTCTACGACGGTGGTATTGAGGAAATCATCAGCACTCGCCGCTTAGTTCATGTTGTTCGCGCTTTCAGTATCTTTGGTGATAAAGCAAAGGCAATCCAGGTCTGTGTAAATCGTTTTGATGACGAAACCAAGCAAGCATTCCTGGAACTGTATGACAAGGTAGATGCTGATTTCCGTATGCCTGTTGAAGGTGAGTATGTAACTTACGATCTTGACGAGAAGCAAGCAAACTGATAGAATATGAGGAGGTCAATGTGCCTCCTCTTTTTGTCCTTTTACTATGAAACAAAATGTCTGAAAACTTTGAGAGCACTTATGAAAGTTTTATTCCAAAATCATCAGTAATCTCTGGTGCAGTGGGAACTGATACAATTTATTTTTCTGGATCCCAAGATTATTGGTGTGAAGATGGTTATAGTTTGACTGGAAATCCTTTTTCTATTGCTCCTGATACAATCACATTTAATACTAAAATGAATGAACCTAAAAATCATCTCTGGAAATATAACGAAGATAAAATCCTTAAGGATGTTGAAGAATACGTAACCAGCACCTATCACGGTCATTACTGTGGAGATGAAGATGGTTACGATGATATTCAAACCATTGACCTTATGGCAGCAAAGAAACTGGCAGCAGGTTTCTGTCAGGCAAACATCCTCAAATATGGTTCTCGTTATGGTGACAAGGATGGGCGTAACAAGCGTGATTTGATGAAAGTGATTCACTATGCTATGCTTCTACTTCATTTTGATGGGCATTACACCCGCAAAGATAATGGTCTCTCTGAATTTCGCTGATTATTATGAAACTAAATATTTTTCTAAATAGTAATAGTTGAAGAACATTGATGCCTAAAAACGAATACAAAGAAAAAACTAGGAAAGAGTACCAACAAGAATGGAAAAATAAAAATAGAGAAAAACAAAGACAACTTCAAAGAGACCATTACAATAAAAAGAAAGAGTATTTACTTGAAAATGTCGGTAGATGTTGTGTTTTATGTGGGTCTACTTCAAATATAGAATTTGACCACATTATGCCGAGAACATCTACCGAAAAGGAAAAACAAACTAGAGAAAGAACAGGAAACACTGGAGGAAATGTTGTATGGAATAAAAGGCCATCTGCAATGAGTTGGGAATGTATAAAAAAAGAAATTCCCGACTTACAATCTCTTTGCAAAGATTGTCATAGGAAAAAATCCAATGCACAACTTGCTGCTGCTTGGGAACTATTTTGTTCTTTATCTTTAGAAGAACAAACAAAATTAACAAACTTACAATATGTAAAAAATGAAATTTTCTGATAAAACTCTCACACTTCTAAAAAACTTTTCTTCTATCAATCAAAGTATTCTCTTTAAAAAGGGAAATCAATTGCGTAGTATTTCAGTGATGAAAAATATTCTTGCAGAAGCAACAATTGAAGAGGAACTCCCCAAAGATTTTGGTATCTATGACCTTAATCAGTTTCTGAATGGCCTCAATTTGCATCAGAATGCTGAACTTGATTTTCAGAATGATAATTATGTTGTCATCAAAGAAGGTAAGTCTCGTTCCAAGTATTTCTTTGCAGATCCTAATGTAATTGTCACTCCTCCTGAAAAGGATATTGTTCTGCCTAGTGAAGATGTTTGTTTCCTTCTTGATACCAAAGAACTTGATAAACTGCTTAAGGCTGCTGCTGTTTATCAACTTCCTGACCTGTCTGTGGTTGGTGAAGCAGGTGTGGTGAAACTGGTGGTTCGTGATAAGAAGAATGATACTTCCAATGACTTCTCTGTAGTTGTTGGTGAAACTGATGAAGTTTTTACTTTTAACTTCAAAGTAGAAAATATTAAGATTCTTCCTGGAAACTATGAGGTAGTAATTTCAAGTAAACTTCTGTCACGATTTAAGAACACTGGATTTAATGTAAGTTATTGGATTGCTTTGGAACCTGATAGTCAGTTCAGTTGATATGAAAGTATCCTATTATATAAATAATAATGTAATAGGATACATTTATGTTTATCTATAAAATAACAAACATAAAAACCGAAGAATTTTATGTTGGTCAAACTATTAAAAATGTTGACTATAGGTTTAGAAAACATAAAGAAATGTCTATTCGTGGTGGAGGATATAAACTTCATAATGCTATGAGAAAATATGGTGTTGAAAATTTTATTATTGAAATTTTAGACACTGCTAAAGATTTGAATGAATTGAATGAAAAGGAAATTCATTACATAGATTTACTCAAACCTTACTACAACATTCTTCCTGGAGGGCAAATTAGATTAACTGAAAACTCAATTGAAAAAATGAGACAAAGTTTAACTGGCAAAAAACATTCTAAAGAACTCATAGAAAAAAGATTTAAAAAATTAAGAGAACTTGAAAATGACAAACAATTTCTTATAAGAAGAGGAAAAAGTGTTAGTGAATCAAAGAAAAAGACATATTCAATAGAAAATGTGTATTTTGCTGGATTAGATGAAGTTGCCAAACACTATAATATAAGTTACAGTTGTGCAAGAGCAAGAGTAAAATCATCTTCTCCAACTTGGAAAAATTGGATTAAACTTTAATCTCTATATTATGAACATTTTTGTGACGCATAAATTTCCGGCAGAAAGTGCAATTGTACTTCCGGACAAATTAGTAGTGAAGATGCCTGTTGAAGCCTGCCAAATGCTCTCTATTGTGGCATCAGACAAATGGGGACATGGATACGGCACTCTTCCTAAGGCAGATGGAACTCCCTATAAGACCGAGAAAGGAGCATTCCGCAATCATCCCTGTACCAAGTGGGCACTGGAGAGTATCCACAATGCCTACTGGTTAATTAAGTGGGGATTGAACTTGTCTGATGAATACTGCCTGCGGTATAATAAAACTCACTCCTGTTATAAAACTCTTGTGGATGCATACTATTTGTTTCCAAAAGGAAAGATTACAGAAGTGACTCCATTTGCTCGTGCGATGCCTGAGGAATGGAAGTTTGACGACACTATTGATACATTTGAAGCATACAGAAGGTATATCGCATCCAAACCTTGGGTGTCTGATAATTACCTCCGTATGCCTGAACGCAAACCTTCGTGGATAAATTAAATTATGAAACTCACACGAATGATATTTGACTACTGGAAGAACTGGTTGAGAGTTCCAGAGAAAACTATCTTGTGGTCTCTTGAAGGAGATAAAGAAGGATTAGGATTTTATGATTGGTATTGTATGACCTTTTGGTATTGTCTCAACCACGATTGGTATAAGATGAATGACAAAATGTATGCCTATACTGGTTGCGAAGACCCTTATACTGAACCAAGAGATTTTGAAGATTATACCAAACTACACTAAATGTCGTTTGATTATAAATAATAATAGTTATTGCTCTTCTAATGGAATTAAACGGAATTACCTACAAACAGTCAAAAACTTATCCAGACATTTATGTAAGTGCTTGTGGTAAAATTCTAAATGTGAAACCTATTGGAAGAGTTGATAAAAGAGATGGATATATTGTAGTTCGTGAAAAACGACTTCATCAACTTGTGGTAGAATGTTGGGGAGAACCAAGACCAAAAGGTAGAGATTGGTGTATAGACCATATTGATGAGAACAAAACCAACAACAAAGTTGAAAACTTGAGATGGTTGCCTCGCTCAGAAAACACAAGAAGGTCTCAAATTGGAAAATCAAATCCGAGAAAAGCAGTTGTTCAAATGGAGAGTGAAGTAAAAAAAGAAATTGTTAATCTTTCCAATCAGGGATTGTCGCAAAGACAGATTGCTGATATTATGGGAAAAAGTCAAAGAAGTATTTGGAATCTATTGAATGGAGTTTATTGATGAGTGACAATTTTTTGTGGGTGGAAAAGTGGAGACCAAAAAAGGTAGAAGATTGCATCCTTCCAGAGGATACTAAAAAAACTTTTTTGGATTTTATTGAAAAAGGAGAAATTCCTAACCTTCTTCTTTCTGGTCCTCCTGGTATTGGAAAAACCACTATTGCGAAAGCACTATGCGAACAACTTGGAGCAGATTATTACGTAATTAACGGGTCTGATGAGGGGCGTTTCTTGGATACTGTCAGGAACCAAGCAAAGAACTTTGCTTCGACAGTATCACTTCAAGGAAATGGTAGGCATAAAGTCATTATTGTGGATGAGAGTGACAACACAACCTCAGATGTTCAACTCTTACTACGTGCGAATATTGAGGCATTTTATAACAACTGCCGATTCATCTTCACCTGCAACTACAAAAACAAAATCATTGAACCTCTTCACTCTCGTTGCGCAGTCATTGACTTCACAATCAAAGGAAAGCAACGAGTGCAACTTGCAGGTAGTTTCTTTCAACGACTCCAATCTATCCTCGATCAGGAAAAGATTGAGTATGATCAAAAAGTCGTTGCGGAACTCGTATCGAAACACTTTCCCGATTTTCGACGTGTTCTAAACGAAGTCCAGAGGTATTCTACTGGCGGTAAGATTGACACTGGTATTCTTGCTTCTTTTTCTGATGTATCTGTAAATGAACTTGTCAAATCTCTCAAGGATAAAAACTTTCCTGAAGTCCGAAAGTGGGTGGTCAGCAACTTGGACAATGACGCTTCTCATCTACTTCGCAGGGTTTATGACGCCGCTTTTGATCACCTTGTTCCCTCATCTATCCCTGCTGCCGTTCTTGTTATTGCTAAGTATCAATACCAATGTGCGTTCGTGGCTGACCAAGAAATTAACCTCCTAGCAGCATTAACAGAACTTATGTGCGAGGTTGAGTTTAAATGACACAAAAATCACTAAAAACTCCTCTTCGTTACCCAGGCGGTAAGTCCCGTGCTTGTGAAAAGATGAGACATTACTTTCCCGATCTCCGTAATTATGATGAATTCCGTGAACCATTTCTTGGTGGAGGAAGTGTTGCGATTTATATCACAAAGAAGTATCCTAACCTAGATATTTGGGTAAATGATCTTTATGAACCACTTGTAAACTTCTGGCAACAACTCCAGATGTTTGGAAATGATTTAAAAAACGAACTGGTTGATTGTAAAACTGCTTACAATACTCCAGATTTGGCAAAAGAATTGTTTCTCAAGTCAAAGGAGCATATCAATGACAAAAATTTGCCAAGCATTGATCGTGCTGTGGCTTTTTATATTGTCAATAAGTGTAGTTTCAGTGGTCTTACAGAGAGTTCATCATTTTCACAACAGGCTTCCAATAACAATTTCAGTCTGCGAGGGATCGAAAAGTTGCCTGAGTATTCTTCGTTAATTGCAAACTGGCGAATAACTAATTACTCTTACGATTATCTGATGGATGGAAACAAAGGTGCTTTTATGTATCTCGATCCTCCTTATGACATTAAGGATAATCTCTATGGCAGAAAGGGATCAATGCACAAAGGATTTGATCACGATAAGTTTGCTTCTGATTGTGATACTAACAATATGGATCAATTAGTCAGTTATAACTCAGATCAACTTGTAAAAGATCGTTTTAAGAACTGGAATGCTGCTGAGTTTGATTTGACTTACACGATGCGTTCTGTTGGTGAATATATGCGTGAGCAAAAACAACGTAAAGAACTCTTGCTTTTTAATTATGGAATTGAAGGACTGGTTGAACTCAATTAATTTTACAAAAGAAGATCTATCGGAGAGTATTAAAGACTATCCTCCTTACATTATTAATAAATGTTTGTCTGGACATATTGATTGTGTTCTTTTTGCAAATGAAATGAATATGATGCATCAACTTGATAAAGATATGCAATATTCATTTTATCTAAATAGTCTAAGGAAACGGAAGAGATTTTCTCCCTGGCTCCGTAAAGATAAGATTACAGACTTAGAATGTGTTAAATCATACTATGGTTATAGTAATGAGAAGGCATCTCAAGCACTGAAAATCTTAACAAAAGAACAACTAACTTTCATCAAACAAAGACTTGATATTGGAGGAAAAAAATGACTACTACGGTAGAACCTACTGTTGAATGGTCTCAGGACCAAATGGTAGAGGTAATTCTTAATGAACCTGATGATTTTCTGAAAGTTCGTGAAACTTTGACTCGCATCGGAGTTGCATCAAGAAAGGAGAAAAAACTTTATCAATCCTGCCATATTCTTCACAAGCAGGGTAGATATTATATTGTTCACTTTAAGGAACTGTTTGCTCTTGATGGCAAACATGCAAATCTTACTGTGAATGATGTTCAGCGTCGTAATCGTATTGCACGTCTTCTTGCTGATTGGGGTTTGATTACAGTGGTAAAAGTAGATTCTGTCGCTGATATTGCACCACTCAATCAAATTAAAGTTCTTTCGTACAAAGATAAAGGTGACTGGATTTTAGAGCAAAAATATAATATTGGTAAAAAAGGAAAATCAGTAGAAACTGAATAAATAGTTCCGTGCCATTCGTGCGGCACTCTACAAAAGTCGGAACACCCTAAAAAGAGGTTCGGTTTTTACCATTCCTCTTTTTTTCGTTTCTTGTATAATTAGTAATGGATGCCGTAAGGATCCACAAAACACAAACTCGCTTTTAAAGGAGCTACTATAATGACTAATCTGATGAAGTATCAGACTGCGGATCTTCCTGCTTTGCTGGAAAGAATTAATCGCAATACGATTGGTATGGATGAATACTTTGATCGTATTTTTAAAATTCACGAAACAACTTCTAACTATCCACCCTACAACTTAGTTCAAGTAAGCAACGTAGAATCGAGGCTTGAACTTGCACTTGCTGGATTTAAAAAGAAAGAAGTATTTGTTTATACTCAAGATGGAAAACTTTTTGTAGATGGTAAAAAAGAAGATAAGGAAACACAAACAAGCTATCTTCACAAGGGTCTTGCTCAACGGTCATTTACACGTTCCTGGACACTCTCTGATGACACAGAAGTTAGATCAGTTGATTTTGAGGATGGACTTCTGACAGTCACTCTTGGTAGGATTGTTCCAGAGCATCATAAGAGAAAAGATTATCTCTAAATAAAAATAAAAAAAATGAAAACTTTTCAGGAATTTGTCTCTATAATTAAAGAAATGAAAGGTGATTTTGGATATGGTGTTATGCCATCAAAACCAAAATGTTATGGAAAAACCACTACATATGCTATGCTTCCTGGAAAGAAAGTTTGTAAGTTTAAAAGAAAGAGATAAATATAATTGAATATCGTCGGCGCATGAGGAGCACCTGGCAAAATCCAGGTTGACTCCTCCTTTTTTTATTGCTAGAATAATCGGAGGTATGAGACAAAAATGACTGTAAAACTTGCACTATTGAAATCTGGAGAGGATGTAATCGCAGATATTCAAGAAATGGTTATTGAAGAAAAAGTAGTTGGATATATCTTCAATAAACCTTGTCATATTAAAATGAAATTGAAAGAAGAAGATGAAAAATCTGATTCTGTTAAGATTAGATTGGTTCCTTGGATTCTTCTTTCAAAGGATACAAAAATTCCAGTATCCTTGGATTGGGTAATTACCATAGTGGAACCAATCGATCAACTTTCTAAAATGTATCAAGAGGATATTTTAAACAATGGAAATAGTCAAAATATTGTTATTAACCAACAACCAAATTCTGATCAGTCAGATTGAAGAAGTTGGTGCTGATATTGGAGAACCTGATTGCAAACTTGTTAATCCGTTTGTAGTAAGAAGTGATCAAACATTAGAACCATTTCTTCATGTATATACAAAAGAAAATACTTTTATGATGAATTCGGATAAAATTTTAACACTTGCTGATCCGACACCAAAACTTCTTGAAAAATACAAGGACTTGACTAAAGAATGAATTTTTACACTAATGTTCAATTGATTGGAAATCAATTTTTGGTTCGTGGAGTACAGAATGGTAAAAGATTTGAAATAAGAGATGAGTTCTTTCCAACTCTTTATGTAAAAACTAAAAAAGACCCCAAGTATAGAACATTAAGTGGAGAAGCAGTAGAACCTGTAAAACCTGGAACTGTTAGAGATTGTCGTGAGTTTTATAGTAAGTATGAAAATGTGGATGGATTTGAGATCTATGGAAATGATCGATATATCTATCAGTATATCTCAGAAAAGTATCCAGAAGATGAAATTAAGTTTGACATTAGTAAAATCAAACTTGTAACGTTGGATATTGAGGTTGCCTCAGAACAAGGATTCCCTGATGTAGAATCTGCTTCAGAAGAAATCTTGTCTATCAGTATTCAGGATTATACAACCAAGAAAATTACAACCTGGGGAGTTAAACCATTTAATAATACTCGTAATGATGTTACTTATTATCATTGTCCATCTGAGTATGAACTCCTGAATCATTTTATTAATTATTGGATGGTTGATGTACCTGATGTGATTACTGGATGGAATATTCAAATGTATGATGTTCCTTATATCTGTAAGCGATTAAATCGTGTTCTTGGTGAGAAACTAATGAAGCGTTTCTCTAACTGGGGACTTGTGACTGAAGGTGAAATTTTCATTAATGGGCGTAAGCATACGACGTTTGATGTGGGTGGTTTGACTCAACTTGATTATCTTGATCTTTATAAGAAGTTTACTTATAAAGTTCAAGAATCTTATCGCCTTGACTATATTGCTGAAGTTGAACTTGGGCAAAAGAAACTGGATCACTCTGAGTTCGATACTTTTAAAGATTTCTACACTAAAGGTTGGCAAAAGTTTATTGAGTATAACATCATTGACGTAGAACTTGTTGACCGTTTGGAAGACAAGATGAAACTTATTGAACTTGCTTTGACGATGGCATATGATGCGAAGGTGAATTATGCCGACGTGTTCTATCAAGTTCGTATGTGGGATAATATCATTTACACTTATCTTAAGAAAAGAGATATTGTAATTCCACCACGAAATAAAGAACGTAAGGATGAGAAGTATGCTGGTGCTTACGTAAAAGAACCGATTCCTGGAATGTACGATTGGGTTGTGAGTTTTGACTTGAATTCTCTATATCCTCACCTGATTATGCAGTACAACATTTCTCCAGAAACTCTCTTAGAAGAAAGGCATCCAACAGTTAATGTTGATAAGATTCTCAATCGTAATCTTACTTTTGAAATGTATAAGGATTATGCGGTGTGTGCCAATGGTGCTATGTATCGCAAAGATGTTCGCGGTTTTCTTCCTGAATTAATGGAGAAGATTTACAATGAACGTGTAATTTTCAAAAAGAAGATGCTTGCAGCAGAGCAAGAATATGAAAAGACCAAAAACAAAGATCTAATCAAAGAGATTGCTCGTTGTAACAATATCCAGATGGCACGTAAGATTCAACTTAACTCTGCCTATGGTGCTATTGGAAACCAATACTTCCGTTATTATAAATTAGCAAATGCAGAAGCAATCACATTGTCTGGACAAGTATCCATTCAATGGATTATGAATAAAGTTAATTCATACCTTAACAAGATTCTTAAAACTGAAGAGGAAGATTATGTCATTGCTTCTGATACTGATTCTCTGTATATCAATATGGGTCCTTTGGTTGAAAGTGTATTCAAAGGCAGAGAGAAAACTACTCAAAGCATTGTTTCGTTCCTTGATAAGGTCTGTAATCTGGAATTTGAAAAGTATATTGAAAGTTCTTACCAAGAACTGGCTGACTATGTGAATGCTTACGACCAAAAAATGTTCATGAAGCGTGAATGTATTGCTGAACGTGGTATTTGGACTGCGAAGAAACGATATATTCTCAGTGTGTGGGATAGCGAAGGTGTTCGCTATGAAGAACCAAAACTCAAAATTAAAGGTATTGAGGCAATCAAATCTTCTACTCCTGCACCTTGTCGTAAGATGTTGAAAGATTCCTTTAACATCATGATGAGTGGAAGTGAGGACAATATGATTAAGTTCATTGAAAATTGTCGTGATAAGTTTAAAAAATTACCTCCAGAACAAATTTCATTTCCACGTTCCGCATCTGATGTTCAGAAATATTTTTCATCCTCAGATCTTTATATTAAGGGAACTCCCATTCATGTTCGCGGAGCACTGCTGTTTAATCATTATATTAAACAAAATAAATTAACAGGAAAATATTCTCTTATTCAAAATGGAGAAAAAATTAAGTTTATCTATCTCAAAAAACCAAATACTATTCATGAAAATGTAATCTCATTCATTCAAGAGTTTCCTAAAGAACTTAATCTTGACAAATACATAGATTATGAACTACAATTTGAGAAAGCATTTCTAGAACCACTCAAGATTATTCTTGACGTGATTGGATGGAAAGTAGAAAAGACAACAAACCTAGATGCATTTTTTATTTGATGGAATTGCCGATTACTGAAAAAGAATTTGAGACCATCGTTGAGGTTCTAAAAAATAGAGAACCACAACTTTATAACAAATTATGGTCTTACAAATTCAACCAAAATAAAACTATGAACAGAAAATAATTATGGATTTCCTTAAAGATATTGTAAAAGAAATTGGTGATGACTTTACCAAGTTAGCATCAGATATTGATGAGACTGAGACTTATGTTGATACTGGTTCATACATTTTTAATGCACTGGTTTCAGGTAGTATATTTGGCGGTGTATCTGGGAATAAGATTACTGCTATTGCTGGAGAGTCTTCTACTGGAAAGACTTTTTTCTCTCTCGCAGTGGTTAAGAACTTTCTTGATTCTAATCCCGATGGTTACTGTCTCTACTTTGACACTGAGGCTGCTATCACTAAATCACTTATAGAATCTCGTGGAATTGATACTACTCGTTTGGTTGTTGTTAACGTTGTTACTATTGAAGAGTTTCGCACAAAGGCGCTCAAAGCAGTAGATATGTATCTGAAAGCGCCAGTAGAAGATCGCAAACCTCGCATGTTTGTGCTAGACTCTTTAGGTATGCTCTCTACAACCAAAGAGATTACCGATGCACTAAATGAAAAAGAAGTTCGAGATATGACTAAATCTCAACTTATTAAAGGTGCATTCCGAATGCTCACACTCAAACTAGGTCAAGCAAATGTCCCGCTCATTGTCACAAATCATACATACGATGTCATCGGAGCTTACGTACCAACTAAAGAAATGGGAGGAGGTTCTGGACTCAAGTACGCAGCAAGCACGATCATTTATCTCAGCAAAAAGAAAGAAAAGGATGGAACGGAAGTGGTCGGCAATATTATCAAGGCTAAGACTGCTAAATCGCGTTTGAGTAAGGAGAACAAAGATGTTGAAGTCCGTTTGTATTATGATGAGCGCGGTCTTGATCGTTACTATGGTCTTCTGGAACTTGGTGAGATTGGTGGACTCTGGAAGAATGTAGCAGGACGCTATGAGATGGATGGTAAAAAGATTTATGCTAAGCAGATTCTAAAAGAACCTGAAGTATATTTCACACCTGAAGTAATGGAACAACTTGATCAAATTGCACGAAAGGAATTTAGTTATGGAGAAAGTTGAGTTTCTAATTCTTAGAAACCTTTTATACAATGAAGAATATATTCGAAAAGTAATACCATTTCTAAAATCTGAATATTTTGAAGATCCTAATCAAAAGATCATATTTGAAGAAATACTTTCTTTTGTTCAAGAGTACAATCGACCAGCAACTAAAGAAGTTCTTTGTATTGAAGTAGAGAAACGTCAAGATATTAATGACGAATCTTTTAAGCAAATTGTTCATTTAATTTCTTCTTTGGACGATGTTCCTTCTGAGTTTAATTGGCTGGTTGATACGACAGAAAAGTGGTGTCGTGATCGTGCCATTTATTTGGCATTGATGGAATCTATTCATATTGCTGATGGTAAAGATGAAAAGAAGAATCGTGACAGTATTCCTTCTATTCTTTCCGATGCTCTTGCTGTGAGTTTTGATAATCATGTTGGACATGATTATCTACAAGATTATGAACAAAGATACGAATCATATCATAAAAAGGAGGATAAAATTGAATTTGATCTTGAGTACTTTAACAAAATCACGAAAGGTGGTCTCCCTAACAAAACTCTTAACATCGCTCTTGCTGGTACGGGTGTCGGGAAATCTCTATTCATGTGCCATGTGGCTAGCTCCGTCTTGCTCCAAGGACGGAACGTTCTGTACATTACGTTGGAAATGGCAGAAGAACGCATTGCTGAAAGAATTGATGCAAATCTCTTGAACGTTCCGATTCAAGACATTGTAAATCTTCCAAAGCAAATGTTTGAAAGTAAGGTTAATAATCTTGCAAAGAAGACTCAAGGTACTTTGATTATTAAAGAGTATCCAACTGCATCTGCACATGCAGGACACTTCAAATCACTTCTTAATGAACTTGCTCTTAAAAAGTCGTTTAGACCTGATATTATTTTCATTGATTATCTTAATATCTGTTCTTCTTCTAGGTATCGCGGAAATGCAAACATTAATTCTTATACATTTGTAAAAGCAATTGCAGAAGAACTTCGTGGACTTGCTGTAGAATTTAATGTTCCTATTGTAAGTGCCACTCAGACAACTCGTTCTGGTTATGGTTCTTCTGATGTTGAGTTGACTGATACTTCAGAATCATTCGGTCTTCCTGCTACTGCTGACTTAATGTTTGCATTGATTTCTACAGAAGAACTTGAAGGACTTGGACAAATTCTTGTAAAGCAACTCAAGAATCGTTATAATGATCCTACCATCCATAAGCGTTTCGTGATTGGCATCGATCGAGCAAAAATGCGTCTTTATGACTGCGAACAATCTGCTCAACAAGATATCCTTGACAATGGGAAAGATGAAGAGTATGATTACGAAGAAAAGAAACCTAAAAAATCGTTTGAGGGATTTAAATTCTAATGACTATTGACCTTAATAAGTACGTTGAGTTTGTCGATACAACTACATCAAAACCCAGTAAGGAGCACACTCCTTTTATTGATCGTCTTATGGAACTGCGAGAGCAAGAGTTTCATACTGAGCGATTGCTTACTGCCGCCGTTGGAATGAGTGCAGAAGCAGGTGAGTTTACTGAAATTGTAAAAAAGATTATCTTTCAAGGTAAACCAGTAAACCAAGAGAATCTTTTTCACCTGAAGCGTGAACTTGGAGATATTATGTGGTATGTTTCTCAGGCGTGTCTTGGACTTGATATTTCTCTTGAAGAAGTAATCCAAATGAACTTTGAAAAACTGAGTGCTCGTTATCCTGAAGGTGCTTTCAGTATTGAGCGTTCTGAAAATCGCGTAAAAGGAGATCTATGACTAAAGAAAAACAAGTAACAATTAAAATGGATGCTAGTGCTGCAGCAGCAGTTAGGCAAGTTCTTTTTGATTCGCAGAAAGGATACACTTATAACGAAGTGAGTGTTCCTCCTCGTATTACTGATATTCGTTCAGTCATTCAAGATATTGATAAAGAAATTAAGTCTATAATTAAATAATTTTTTATTAACCTCCTTTTGGAGGTTTTTTAATAAATATAAAAAAAAGACAACAATTAAAAATGAAAACCTTCTCAGAATTTATTGCAGAAGCAGAAAATGCTTCTTCTCAAATTGCAGCATTAAGAGCGCAGGCCAGACAAGCAATGCAGAGAGGTGATATGGAAAAATTTAAAGAATTAAATGTACGTGCTGGTGAACTTCAAGCAGGTACACAAGCAAAAATAAGTGCTGCTACCAGTGATAAACCAAAACCAAAGACAAACCCAAATTCATATGTTGGTGGTTATGCTTCAAAACCAAGAGATGTAGTAAGTAGAGTTGGAACTATTAGTGATGTTCAAAGAACTGATCTTCCAGGAGAAAGAGATACTATTACTCAAAACAGATATGTTAAAGCAGGAACTGCTGGCGGAAGAGGAACTAATATCTCAAGAACTGGAAGAACATATGGTACAAGAGGATAATATTATAAATATCCATAGAGTAGTATAAGTACAACAAAATGAACTCCAAAGACATTGTATCTCTTTATGAAGCATACGCTGCTGTTTATGATGAAGATCTAAGAGATGAATTAGAATTCTCTTCAATTCAAGAAGACCTTTCTTTCGTTGATGATCTAAGTGATAATGAACTTGATCAGATAATGGAAGATATTTTTGTATCTGGAGATATTGATATCAGTGAATGTTTTGATTCTTTGGATTATATTCTATCTGAGGCAAGAGTTACTTCTTCCGATGATAGACCATCTGGTTCTGCAAGAGTTACTGCAAGTTCCGAAAGACCAAGCAAAGTAGCAAAAACTGCAGAAAGACAAAGACAAGTAAGAATTGGTAGAATTGCTCAGGCAGCTCAACGTACTGGCGAAAGACTAGCAGCTCCTGCACGTTCTTCTGGAACTTCCGCATCTGCTAGAGTTGGTCAAGCAAGTGCAAAAGTAAAATCCGCAGCACAAAAAGTAAAAGGATTTTTGGGTAAACTAGGTCGTGCCGCAAAAGCAGGTGCATCTGCTGCTAAAAAAGAATTGAGCGGAGAAGCAGGAAGAGAGGCGCAAGCAAGAACAACTGGTCGTCAAATGAGAAGAGCAGCAAGACGCCAAGCTTCTGCTGAAAGAAGTAAAGATACTTCTGAATTTGAAAGAAAACCATCATGGAGAGCTGGCGGACAAAATGTAAACAGAACATTTAAACCTCAGCAAGGTCCAACACCAGCACCAAAAGGTCCAAGATCTCCTGCTCCTTATAGGAATGTAGGTGTTGGGAAGAAAAGTGATGACGTATCTTCTTCACCTGTAAGAGCACTTCCTCCCGTTGGCAAAACAAAGTCAGGAAAGACTCTTACCCCGCAGCAGAGAGGTATGCAAACCGCTGCTCAAAATGTAAGACTTGCTAAGAGACTAGGTGAAGACTTTGATCTTCTTGCAGAAATGATTCTTGAGGATCTAATTAATGAAGGTTATGCACAAACTTTTGAACAAGCAGTTGAAGTTTTTGAGTCATTCAGTGATTATGAAATAAATCAAATTGTCGAGAATTATCTTGCAGAAGAAAGAGAAGATCTTTATGATGTAGTTCTTGAGCATCTTCTTGATGAAGGATATGCTGATAGTGTTGAGTCTGCAGAAGCAATCATGGTGAACATGAGTGAAGAGTGGAGAGATGAAATTATTGATGAAGCACAGATTATGTCTGTTTCGGGTAAAGGTGGATTAAAGTATATGATCAATCCCAAGATTGTAAGAGCACAAAATGCTGCTGCAAGAGAAAGGCAAGGAAGACAAGAAAGAGAAAAAGAATCAAAAAATAGAGAAAATGCTGCACGATATGACCAAGCACTAAGGAAAGGAATTAATAGAGCAACTAATAGAAGTGAACCTCAAGATCAGTATGCTGGTTATGGTGAGATAGAAGCA
>JACCDX011712923.1_pt1 | contig 26223 bp, 27 predicted proteins | sample 7449681 | NCBI WGS metagenome assembly JACCDX01 (sample SAMN15323450, study PRJNA562643) | freshwater metagenome | isolation source: river surface water | place: USA:Blue River Watershed | collected 2017-08-18
CCCCGCCCCCACGGCCAGCGCCGCCATCAGCGCGGCCGCCGCCGGCGCACCGCCGGTGGCACTGGCCATCGAGGCATGCACGGCCGGGTCGCGGGGCCCCGGGTTGGCCAGCGCCACGGCCAGGTCTTCGAGCAGCGCGGCCTGGGCGGGCGTCGGCGCATCGCCGCGGAACAGCAGGAACAACAGCTCCACCCAGCGGCAGCGGCCCAGCATGTCGCCGTAGACGTCGTAGCCATGGCAGCGCGCCACCCGCACGGCGAACGGATCACCCGGCTCCGGCACCTCGTGCCAGATGCGCGTCTGCAAGGCGCTCATCGGGCCGAACCGAGCGTCTTCATGCGCAGGTTCATCGGCGGCACTTCCTCGCCATCGATGCGCACGTCCAGCAGCGTCGGTCCGCTGCGCGACTGCAGCGCGTCGAAATCCAGCGCGTCGAGGTCCTGCGGCGTGTGGATGACATGGCCCGGAATGCCCATGGCAGCCGCCATCGCGGCGTAATCCACCTTCGGCAACTGAAAGCCGATGGGCTCCGCCCCGGCCAGACGTTGGCCATGCTTGACCATGCCCAGCGCGCTGTCGTTCAGCACCACGTACAGCACCGTCAGGCCCAGCTCCGCCGCGACGGTGATCTCCTGGCCATTCATCAGGTAGCTGCCATCGCCGGTCAGGCAGACGACGGGACAGCGGCGGTTGGCGGCCGCAATGCCCACCGCCGAACCGATGGCCCAGCCCATCGGCGCGAAGTTCATCGTCACCCGCAGCCAGCAGGCCGCGCGCCGGCGCCGATTGCCGCCGGCCGACGCGTCCGCCCCACCCGGCGCCCGGCCGCCCCGCTGATCGCACGGCGCGAGGTAATGCACGGCCCACACCGCGCTGCTGCCCGCATCGGCGACAAAGCGCGTCCGGGGCGTGCAGCGGTCCCCGAGCGTGGCCAGCAGCCGCTGCGGCTTCACGGGGCCGCTGGCCTGGTTCAGCATCTCGGGCCTGTCGACCATGGCCTCCAGCGTCTTGCGCGACGCCTGCGGGTGCTGGAACGGCAGCAACTGGCCCGCCACCGTATCAGCCGGCACCAGCAAGGCGAGGAGTTGCTCGCAGACGGTCTTGATGTGGCCACGCACATGCAGCTTCGCCGTCGGCGTTCGCATCAACCGCTCGTCGCTGTCGTCCACGTGCACGAGGCGGCTGTTCAGCAACGACTTGGACCAGCCGCCGCTGTTGAGTTCTCCGAAGCTCGTGCCCAGCGCGATGATGAGGTCAGGCTCGCCGGCCAGCAGCTCTGCCGCACAGGCGTGGCCGCCAAAGCCGAACACGCCGCGAAAGCGCAGGTGCCGCGGGTTGATGAGGCCCTTGCCATCCGGCGTGGCGATGAAATGCCCGTCGCCGCACTGCACGATCTGCATGAGCTCGCTGATGGCCTCACCGCAGCCTTCGCCGATCACCCAGACCGGCCGGCGCGCCGAGCGCAGCAGCGTAGCGAGCTGCTGCACGGCCGGCAGGTCCACCAATGTCGGCACGCTGCGCAGCAGACCGGTGAAGTCCGGCATTTCCAGGTCATCGGGCAAGGGCTGGCGCAGGATGTCCACCGGAATCGACAGGTGGCTGGGCCCACCGGGCGCATGGCGCGCCTGCATGATGGCGTTGAACAGCTTGGTCGGCAGTTGATCCGCGTGCGAGACCAGCGAGTTGTAGCGCGTGCAGGCGCTGAACATCGCCATCGTGTCAATGCCGGTGCAGCTGGACTCCTGCAAGGCACCCCGGCCGAAGTTCCTGATCTGCGGCTGCCCGGTGATGACGAGCAGCGGCACGCCGTTGTCGTGTGCGCAGGCCACGCCGGTGATGAGATTCGTGGCGCCGGGCCCCGACGTGGCAATGCACACGCCGAGCTTGCCGGTCTCGCGGGCGTAGCCATCGGCCATGTACGCGGCGCCCTGCTCGTTGCGCGCCACCACGGCCTTCGGGCCGCCGCGGCGCCCGCTGCGCGCCAACGCGTTGTAGACCGGTTCGATGGCACCGCCCGGCACGCCGAAGACATAGTCCACGCCTAACGCCTCCAGCGCCAGGATGATGAAATCCGCCACATCCGAAGCACGCTCGGGAGCGAGGTCGACAGCGGGAGCAAGGAGGGTGTTGTGTTCCACGATGAATGCCGGCGTAGGACGCCGCAACCCGAGCAGCCCGGCTGCCCATCACGACGTCTGGTGGATGAAAAGGCCCACGAATGGAGCCCACACAGGGTCGCGGGCCATCTGCCCGTCGACGCTTCCCCGGATGCCCGGCGGCGCAAGCCGTTCACAACGCCTCACCGAGCCTGCATGCCAATAGCAATTTCTCGATGTTCAGGACTCTATACAGCAGAAGTCCACAACTAAAGCCGAGAAATGGTGAAAAAGACGATGGCGGGCTGGCAGCACCTGTGCACCGGCAGCGGCAGGTCTGGCGCCGCCACCGCCGACCCGGCGGCAGTCAACCCGATGAGACTTCGCTGAACCGGCTCAGTTCAACCCGGCCTTGTCCAGCCCGAACATCGCGTCCTTGGACCCCGGCGCCTGGCGGAAGGCCACGTTCAGGCGGTTCCAGCCGTTGATGGCGGCGACGCGCCAGGTCAGCTCGCCCAGCTCGGCCTCCGAGAACTGCCCGCGCGCCTCGGCGTAGGCGGCGTCGGAGATGCCTTCGGGGGCCAGGCGCGTCAGCGCCTCGGTCCAGGCCAGCGCGGCGCGTTCCTTGGGTTCGAACAGCGGCGACTCCCGCCAGATGGCCACGTGGTGCAGGCGCAGCTCGCGCTCGCCGCGCAGCCGAGCCTGCTTGACGTGCATGTCCAGACAGAACGCGCAGCCATTGAGCTGCGACGCACGGATGTCGACGAGGACGGCCAGCGTCTCGTCCATCTTGAAGGCCATGCTGAAGTCGAGGTACTTCTTGAACAGCTCGGCGCTGAGGCGGGTGTAGTCGAGGCGGGCGGGGTGCGGGCTCATGTCGGTCGTCCTGGTTGCGGGCCGGCGGACACGCCGGCCTCAGCAACAAGACGGGACAGCCGGGCGACTTGTGACGCGATGGCGGCCAGTTTGTCCGGGTTGCGCTGAATGTAGAGCGCGCCCAGCCGGCCCGCCGCAGCGGCGGGCGCCAGCGCCACGGTTTGCACCAAGCGGCCGCCGGCTTCGCCATCGACGATGAGCACACCGGGCAGGCCGTTCACCATGGCCGACACCAGGCGCCAGGCGGCGCTGCTGGGCATCTGCGCGAAGCCGATGAAGGTGCGCGCGATGACCGCCGCACCGTGCAGCGGGCGCGGCACGGCGCTGACCTTGCCGCCGCCGTCGGCCATCAGCACGGCGTCCTCCGCCAGCAGTGCGGCCAGGCCCGCCACGTCTTGGCGACGCACGGCGTCCATGAAGGCCGCCGCCAGCCGCTGGGCTTCCTCCTTGGCCACCTCACGGCGTGCGTAGTCGGCCTTGACATGCTTGCGGGCGCGGCTGATGAGCTGCCGGCAGGCGGCTTCACCGCGGTCCAGGTGACGGGCGATCTCGCCGTAGTCGAGGTCGAAGACGTCGTGCAGCAGAAACGCCGCACGCTCCAGCGGCGAGAGCCGCTCCAGCGCCAGCATGAAGGCGATGGACACGTCCTGCACGAACTCGGCCTGCGTCTCAGGGCCGGGCGCCCAGCCGAACAGGGCCTCGTCGTCCAGCATGGGCTCGGGCAGCCACACGCCCACGTACTGCTCGCGCTGGTGAGCGGCGGAGCGCAGCTTGTCCAGGCACAGATGGGTCACGATCCGCGACAGGAAGGCGCCGTGGTGGTCGACGCCGGCTTCATCTACCTCGGCCCAGCGCAGCCAGGCCTCCTGCACGATGTCCTCGGCCTCGGCGCGCGAGCCGAGCATGCGGTAGGCCAGCGCACGCAGGCCGGCGGCGTGCGTCTGGTTGAAACGGAGGGCGCGGGCGCGGGCGTGATCGGCGTCGGTCATCGAGGGCAGACGAGGCAGCCCCGCCGTTTGTGACATGAACCAGCGCCGACCATCATGTCAGTCCACCGTCGCGATCAGCGGCCCCAGGTCGTGCCAGCGGTCCCGCCGCCCCAGCGCCGGCGCGTAGAGGCTGGACACCGCACCATCGAGGTAGAGCGCGTCGCGGCAGCCCAGCCGGTCGCGCAGGTAGCTGGCGAATTCGTGCAGCGTGACCGGCCGCTCGCTGATGACGAACACCGCCTCACCGCCGGACGCGCAAACACCGTTGCGCACATAGCGCGATGCCGACGTCGGCCGCAGCGCCGCGTGGATGACGCCGTCCTGGAGCAGCAGCGGGCCGGACTGCGTGGCCAGCCGCACGCCATCGCGCCGCGCCGCGTAGCGGGCCGCATCGATGACCCACGCCCCACCCGCGTCGACCAGGAACACGCCGTTGGGCTTGACGAAGAAATTGCCCTGGCCGTCGTCCAGGTTCAGCGGCGACAGCTCCCGCCCCTGCACCACCAGCAGCCCGACGGGCCGGCCGTCGGCGTGGAACATGCCCGCATTCATGCCGAAGCTCAGCGTGCGGCCCTGCGACGACAGCCAGCTGGCCAGCCGGTCCAGGCGGCGCAGCGGCTGCCCTTCGTTGTCGCGCCAGAACAGCTGCAGCCGCGTCGGCTGCACGCGCACGACCGTGAACAAGCCATCGCCCTCGGCCCGCGTGGCGAGCGCCGCCAGCCCCAGCGCCAATCCCAGCGCGAGCGCCGGCCACGGCCGCCTCATCGGCGGCTCCCGCGCAATGGCCGGAGCAATTCGCGCAGGCCGTTGATGTCCAGCTCGTGCATCAGCGCCAGCAAGCGGCCGATCTCGCCCTTGGGAAAGCCCTCGCGCGCGAACCAGGCCAGGTAGTTGCTCTGCAAGTCGGCAATCAGCCGGCCCTGGTGCTTGCCGAACGGCATCTCCGTGGTGACCAGCTTGAGAAGATCCTCGGGGTTCATCGCCGCAGTGTCGCCGCCGTCGCTCAGGTCTTGAGCCGATAGCCCACGCCGGCCTCGGTCACCAGCCATTGCGGCCGGTTGGGGTCGGCCTCGATCTTCTTGCGCAGGTTGGCCATGTGCACGCGGACATAGTGCACGTCCTCGGCATGACCCGGCCCCCAGACGGCCTTGAGCAGGTGCTGGTGCGTCAACACGCGGCCCGGCGCCGTGGCCAGCTCCTGCAACAGCCGGTATTCGATCGGCGTGAGGTGCAGCTCCTCGGCCCCGCGGCGCACGGTGCGCAGCGCGCGGTCCACGGCGATGTCACCGAAGCGCAGCACCGGGTCGGCATCGCTGGCGCTCGCGCGTCGGCGCAGCTGCACACGCACGCGGGCCAGCAGCTCGGCCACGCCGAAGGGCTTGACGAGATAGTCGTCGGCGCCGGCATCCAGCGCCTGCACCTTGCGCTCCTCGCCCTCGCGCGCCGACAGCACCAGCACCGGCGACTGCGACCAGCCGCGGAACTCGCGGATGAAGTCCAGCCCGTCGCCGTCCGGCAGGCCCAGGTCCAGCACCACCAGCTCGGGCCGGCGCGTGGCCGCGTCGATGAGGCCGCGCGCGAGCGTGGCCGCCTCGTAGACCTCCAGCCCCTCGCTCTCCAGCGCCATGCGAACGAACCGCCGGATCTCCGGCTCGTCCTCGATCATCAACACGCGCGCGCCGCTCACCGTCTGCTTCTCCTGCTCATGTGCTCCTGCTCATGCCGGCGGCTGGCCGAGCGGCAATTCCACCCGCACGCAAGCCCCACCGGCGGGCAGATTGTGAGCGCTGATGCGCCCGCCATGCGCTTCGACGATGGCCTTGCAGATGGCCAGCCCCAAGCCGACGCCAGGGGTTGCGCTCTCGCGGTCGCCGCGTTCGAACTTGTCGAACAGCTGCGCCTCGCGGCCGGCCGGGAAGCCGGGGCCGCTGTCGGCCACGTCCAGCTCCACCTGCCGGCCGGCCGTGCGGGCACTAATGCGGATGGGGCCGTTGGCGTACTTGACGGCGTTCTCCAGCAGGTTGACGAGCACCCGCTCGATGAGCACCGCATCCAGCTCGACCAGCGGCAGCTCCGCCGGCAGCTCCACCACCACCGGCCGGCCGGCCAGCAGCTCATCCATGCCCGCCAGCGCGCTGCCGACGACTTCCTGCAACGGCAGCCAGTGCCGGTTGAGCTGCACGGTGCCGGACTGCAGCCGCGCCATGTCCAGCAGGTTGGCCACCAGCGCGCTCATGCGCAGCGCAGAGCGCCGCATCGCGTCGGCCACCTCCGCCTGTGGCGCCGTCAGCGGCGTGAGCTTGAGCGCATCGGCCAGCCCCACCAGCGCCGCCAGCGGCGTGCGCAGGTCGTGCGAGATGGCCGTCAGCAGCGAGTTGCGCAAGCGCTCCGACTCCATCTGCAGCGTGCTGTGCTGCGCCACTTCGATGTAGTGGATGCGCTCCAGGGAGATCGCCAGCAACGCCGCGCAGGTGTCCAGCAGCTCGCGCTCCTCGGGCGACCAGCGCCGCCCCCGCCCCTCGACCGCCAGCACGCCGCGCAGCCGCATCGGCGCCGTCAGCGGCAGCATCAGGCAGGGGCTGGCCGGCAAGGTGTCGGTGCCCTGCCCGGCCGCCTGGCCATGGTCGAAGGCCCATTGCGCGACACCCAGGTCCGGCTGCGCGCCCGTGCTGCCCTGCATGGGCAGCACGGCCAGCACCTCACGCCCCGGCGTGGCCCCGATCGGTGGCGCCAGCACGGCCGACGCGACACCGAACTCCGCCTGCAGGAAGCGCGACGCGATCTCCGCCACCTGCTCCGGCACCAGCGCCGCGCCCAGGTCGCGGGACATCGCGTACAGCCCGCGCACGCGGCGCTCGCGCTCCCGCGCCGCCCGCGCCTGCGCCTGCAGCCCGGCGGCGAGCTGGCCGATGACCAGACCCACCAGCAGCAGCACGGCGAAGGTGACGATGTACTGCGCGTCGCCCACCGCGAACGACAACCGCGGCTCGACGAAGAAGAAGTCGAACGCCGCCACGCCCAGCAACGCCGCCACCGCCGCAGGCGCCCGGCCGAACCGCAGCGCCACGCCCACCACGTTGAGCAGGAACAGCATGGCGATGTTGGTGGGCGCCATGAAACCCAGCAGCACGTAGGCGAGCGCGCTGGTCAGCGCCACCCCGGCGAGCGCGGCGGCATGGCCGCGCAGCGACGGCAAACCGCGCGGCGGCGGTGGCGTGCGCTCACCCGCGCGCGTGGGCAGCGCCACCTGCAACACGTCCATGTCGTCGGCCAGCCGGTTCAACGACTCGGCCAGCGAAGGCCGGCCCGGCCAGCGCCAGGCCCGCTCGCGGCGGCCGATGACCAGACGCGACAGGTTGTGCTCACGCGCATAACCCACCAGTGCGGCGGCCACCTCGGGCGCCGACAGCACGGCCGTGCGCGCGCCCAGGCTCTTGGCCAGCTCCAGCGTGCGCTGCACGCCCTGGCGGGCCGCATCGCCGAGCGACTGCGCGGATTCGACATGCACCGCATGCCACTCCAGCCCCAGCTGCTGCGCCAGCCGCGCGGCGCTGCGCACGACCTTGTCGCACTGGCCCGCCGGGCCCACGCAAGCGAGCAGCGACTCGCGGTTGGGCCACACCGCGCCGGCGCCCTGCTCGCGGCGCCAGGCCTGCATCTGGCCGTCGACGCGGTCTGCCGTGCGGCGCAGCGCCAGCTCGCGCAGCGCCAGCAGGTTGCCCTTGCGGAAGAAGTTCTGGGCGGCGCGTTCCGCCTGGGCCGGCAGGTAGACCTTGCCCTCCTTGAGCCGCTGCAGCAGCTCGTCGGGCGGCAGGTCGACGACGACGACCTCGTCGGCCGCGTCGAACACCTGGTCGGGCAGCGTCTCCCACACACGGATGCCGGTGATGCCGCCGACGACGTCGTTCAGGCTTTCCAGGTGCTGCACGTTCAGCGTCGCCCACACCTCCACACCCGCCTCACGCAACTCCTGCGCGTCCTGCCAGCGCTTGGCATGCCGTGAGCCGGGCGCGTTGGAGTGCGCCAGCTCGTCGAGCAGCAGCACGCCGCCCGGCTCGGCCGCGCCCCAGGCCAGCGCCGCATCGAGGTCGAACTCCCGCAGCGTCTGGCCGCGATGGGCGATCTCCCGCAGCGGCAGGCGCGGCAGGTCGCGGGCGATGGCCTCGGTGTCGGCCCGCCCATGCGTCTCCACCACGCCGACGCGCACGCCGCGCCCCTGCCTCTGCGCCGCATGGGCGGCCGCCAGCATCGCGAAGGTCTTGCCGACGCCGGCATTGGCGCCGAAGAAGATCTTCAGCCGGCCACGCTTGGCGGCAGCTTCGTCGCGCTGCACTTTGGCCAGCAGTTCGTCTGGATCGGGACGAGTCACAACCTAGATCCGGCAGTGGGGCGCGCCCGAGGGGCTGGCGAGGCGGGTCGCTGGCAAGGCGCGACGACGCTGTGGGCTCGTGCCCACAAGGAGGAGCAACGCGGCCAGCGGCCCGCAGCGCCCGACAAACGGGTGTGCCCCACTGCCGGGTCTAGGTTCATAGCCACTTGAGGCGCTTGAAGCGCCAGTACAGCGCACCGCTGACGAGTGCGATCGCGCCCAGCGCCATCGGGTAGCCATAGGCCCACTTCAGCTCGGGCATGGATTCGAAGTTCATGCCCCAGATGCCGGCCAGCGCCGTGGACGCGGCGAAGATCGCCGCCCAGGCCGCCAGCCGCTTGGTGACGAGGGATTCATCGATGGTGACCAGCGTCAGGTTCACCTGCGTGGCGGCGATGATGGTTTCGCGTGCGGCATCGATGCTGGCCTGGATGCGCACCAGGTGGTCGTAGACGTCGCGGAAGTAGTCCTGCATGGTCTTGCAGGCCGCCGGCACGCGGCCGCCGTGCAGCTTGGACGCCACCTCCAGCGCCGGCGTCACGGCGTGGCGCAGCGTGGCCAGGCGCTGCTTCAGGCCGAACAGGCGCTGCACCACGTCCTGCCGGTCCGGTCGCGGCTGGAACATGGTCGCCTCCAGCTGCTCCAGCTCCGCCTCGATGGCGTCGATGAGCGGGAAATAGCGGTCCACGACCGCATCCATCAGCGCGTAGAACACATAGCCCGGCCCCTGCCGCAGCAGCTCGGGTTCGCGCTCGGCGCGGTCGCGCACGCCCAGAAACCCCCGCGCGCTGCGGTGGCGCACCGACACGATGAAGCGCGCACCGACGAACACATGCACCTCGCCCACCTCCAGGCCCTCGGGGCCCTGCTCCAGCAGGTGCATGGTGGCGAACAGCATGTCGCCGTATTCCTCCAGCTTGGGGCGCTGCTCGCCCTTGCGGGCGTCTTCCACGGCCAGCGGCGGCAGGGCCAGCTCGCGCTGCAGCAGGTCCAGCTCGGCGTCGCTCGGGTCCTTCAGCGCGATCCAGACGAAGCCGCTCTGCCGCGCCAGCGCCTCCGCCACCCCCTCCAGCCCGGGCTCGCAGACGATGCGGCCATCCTCGTAAACGGCGCTGTTGATCAGCATGGAGTTCTGCTTGAAATCATCGTGCGGTCATCGTCTCATGCTCCAGCGCGAGGTTGAGCGCCAGCACGTCGACGCGCGGCTCGCCCACGAGACCCAGCCAGGCGCCCTGCGTGTGCGCGTCCACCAGCGCACGCACCCGTGCCGCCGGCAAGCCGCGCACGCGCGCCACGCGGTCGAGCTGGTAGTCGGCAGCGGCGCGGCTGATGTGCGGGTCCAGCCCGCTGGCCGACGCGGTGACCAGATCCACCGGCACGGGCGCCGTGTTGCCGGGGTCGAGTGCGCGCAGCGCCGCGATGCGCGCCTGAACGGCGTCGGTCAGCGCAGGCGCCGTCGGGGCCAGGTTGGAGCCGCCCGAGTTGGCGGCGTTGTACGGCGTGGGCGCCGTTGCCGACGGGCGGCTCCAGAAATGCGCCGGGTCGGTGAACGCCTGGCCGATCAGTGCCGAGCCGACGAGCTTGCCGTCACGCTGCACGAGGCTGCCGTTGGCGGCGGCCGGGAACAGCGTCTGCGCCACGCCGGTCACGGCGAGCGGGTAGGCCAGGCCGGTGACGACGCTGAGCACGACGAACAAGGTCAGCGCAGGGCGCAGCAGGGAGTCTTTTTGCATGGTGTTCTCCTTCAGAACGTCTTCTTCACGCTGACCACCAGCGCCGTCTTGCCCAGGAACTTGCCATTGGCCGGGCTGGCGTAGGCCGTCTTGTCGGCATCGGTGCCGATGACCGCGCCGCTGAGCACCAGGCCGGAGAAGTCCTTGGCCAGCGTCAGCGAGTAGTCGGTGTACGAGCTGATCGCGAGGTGTTGGACCGTCTGGTGGCCCACGTGCGGCGATAGCGTCACGCCGTTGCCCAGCTCGAAGTTCGCCGTCACGTCGAGATAGCCCGAGCCCTTGCTGTCGGCGAAGCCGAACAGGTTGGTCGTGCTGTGCGAGTACTTGGCCGTGACCGGGCCGAAGCTCAGCGCGCCGTACACCTCCAGCGTGTTGGCGCTGGGGTGGAGCCCGTTGCCGGGGTAGACGTATTGCAGCAGGCCGACGTCCAGCATCAGGCCCTGGGCCACCTCCGCCTTGTAGCCGCCGTACAGGTCCACCTCGACCTGCGAATCGCCGCCGGCGTCCTTGATCCAGCGGATCGTCGAGGCCCAGGCGCCAACATAAAAGCCGTTGGGCGCCGCGTAGTCGAGCCCGCCCTGCAGCGCGGGCTTGAGCCGCGACTGCGAGAGGCCGCGATAGCGGTAGTCGCTGACGGCGCTGACGTTGGCCGTCAACGACGGCGCATCGTCGGCGCGCGCCGGCAGCGCCTGGGCGAGCACGAGAGAAGAAACGAGCAGGGGCAACAGTGTTTTCATGATGAGAGGGGGAGATCAGGCCAGGCCGAGGGCGACGAGCAGCAGGTCGATGGCCTTGATGCCGATGAAGGGAACGATGACGCCGCCCAGGCCGTAGACCAGCAGGTTGCGGCGCAACAGCGCGGCCGCGCCGACGGCGCGATAGCGCACGCCCTTGAGCGCCAGCGGGATCAGCACGACGATGATCAGCGCGTTGAAGATGACGGCGGACAGGATGGCCGAGGCCGGGCTGGCCAGGTGCATCACGTTCAGCGCCGCCAGCTGCGGATAGGTGGAGACGAAGGCCGCCGGCAACACGGCGAAGTACTTGGCCAGGTCGTTGGCGATGCTGAACGTCGTCAACGAACCGCGCGTCATCAGCAGCTGCTTGGCGGTGGCCACCACCTCGATGAGCTTGGTCGGGTTGCTGTCGAGGTCCACCATGTTGCCGGCCTCCTTGGCAGCCTGCGTACCGGTGTTCATCGCGACGGCGACGTCGGCCTGGGCCAGCGCCGGCGCGTCGTTGGTGCCGTCGCCGGTCATCGCGACGAGCCGCCCCTGCGCCTGGTGCTCGCGGATCAACGCGAGCTTGGCCTCGGGCGTGGCCTCCGCGAGGAAGTCGTCGACGCCGGCTTCAGCAGCGATCGCAGCCGCCGTCAGCCGGTTGTCGCCGGTGACCATGACCGTCTTGATGCCCATGCGGCGCAGCTGCACGAAGCGTTCCTTGATGCCGGGCTTGACGATGTCCTTCAGCTCGACGACGCCCAGCACCTGCGTGCCATCCACCACCACCAGCGGCGTGCTGCCACGGCGTGCGGCTTCATCGACGCTGGCCTGCACGCCGGCGGGCCAGCGGCCGTGCAAGGCCTCGACGTGTGCACGCACGGCGCTGCCAGCGCCCTTGCGGATCAGGCGCGTGCCCAGGTCCACGCCGCTCATGCGCGTCTGTGCGGTGAAGGGCACGAACACGCCGCGCTCGGTGGCTGCGGGAGCTGCGCCGAACTTGCGATCAGCGAGCGCCACGATGCTGCGGCCCTCGGGCGTCTCGTCGGCCAGCGAAGCCAGGCGCGCCGCGTCGGCCAGCTGGGCCTCGCTGATGCCGTCCAGCGGCCAGAACGCATCGGCCTGGCGGTTGCCCAGCGTGATGGTGCCGGTCTTGTCGAGCAGCAGCACGTCAACGTCGCCGGCGGCCTCGACGGCGCGGCCCGACGTGGCGATGACGTTGGCCTGCAGCATGCGGCTCATGCCCGCCACACCAACGGCCGACAGCAGGCCGGCGATCGTCGTCGGGATCAGGCACACCAGCAGCGCGACCAGCACGACGAGCGTGACCGGTTCACCCGCGCCGGCCACCGCCACACTGAAGGTCGAGAACGGCAGCAGCGTGGCCACCACACCCAGGAACACCAGCGTCAGCGCCACCAGCAGGATGGTCAGCGCGATCTCGTTGGGCGTGCGCTTGCGCTGCGCGCCCTCCACCATCGCGATCATGCGGTCGACGAAGGTCTCGCCCGGGTTCACGGCGACACGCGCGACGACCCAGTCCGACAGCACCCGCGTGCCGCCGGTCAGCGCCGAGAAGTCGCCCCCGCTTTCGCGGATGACGGGCGCCGACTCGCCCGTGATGGCGCTCTCGTCCACCGAGGCCACGCCGTCCACCACCTCGGCGTCGGCAGGCACGATGTCGCCGGCCTCGATCAGCACGATCTCGCCGCGCCGCAAGGAGCCAGCCTCGCGCGGGTGCCACTTGACCTGCTCACGCGCCAGGCCGGCGCGCCAGCCGTCGGCCACCTTGGCCCAGGTCTCCTTCTTGAGCCCACGCAGCGACGCGGCCTGCGCCTTGCTGCGCCCCTCCGCCAGCGCCTCGGCAAAGTTGGCGAACAGCACCGTGAACCACAGCCACACCGTCACGGCGATGGCGAAGCCCGAGGGCTGCGCGGCGGCCAGCGCCGTCGTGAACAGGCTGCCCAGGTAGACGACGAACATCACCGGGTTGCGCAGCTGCACGCGCGGGTCCAGCTTGGCGAACGACTCGACCAGCGCGGCGCGCGTCAGCGCCGGGTCGAACAGGGAAAACGCGGCGCGGGGTTCGTGAGGGCGACGAGCCGCTCCCGAACTCTCCTGCCCTCCTTGGGGGGCCTGGCGCGCAGCGTCAGCTTTGGGGGTAGACATCACTTGGCGCTCCACAGGATGAGGTGCTCGACCACCGGCCCCAGGGCCAGCGCCGGCACGTAATTCAACAAGCCGACCAGCAGCACGGCACCGATCAGCAGCACGACGAACAGCGGGCCATGCGTGGGCAGCGTGCCCTCGCCGGCGGCCAGGCGCTTCTTGGCAGCCAGCGAGCCGGCCATCGCCAGCACCGGCACGATGACGCCGAAGCGGCCGATCCACATCACCAGCGCCAGCAGCCCGTTGTAGAACGGCGTGTTGGCGCTCAAGCCCGCGAAGGCGCTGCCGTTGTTGTTGCCGGCGGAGGACAGCGCATACAGCACCTCGCTGAAGCCGTGCGCACCGGGGGCGGCGATGCCGGCCCTGCCCGGCTCCATGACCACCGCGACCGCCGTGCCCACCAGCACCGCCAGCGGCGTCAGCAGGATGGCCAGCGACACCATCTTCATCTCGTGCGCCGCGATCTTCTTGCCCAGGTACTCCGGCGTGCGGCCGATCATCAGCCCGGCCACGAACACCGCCAGCAGCGCGAACACCAACATGCCGTAAAGCCCGGAGCCGACACCGCCGAACACCACCTCGCCCAGCTGCATGAGCACCATCGGCACGGCGCCGCCCAGCGGCGTGAAGCTGTCGTGCATGGCGTTCACGGCGCCGCAACTGGCGGCCGTCGTGATGACCGCAAACAGCGACGAGGCCTCGATGCCGAAGCGCACCTCCTTGCCTTCCATGTTGCCGCCCGCCGCAGCGCCCAGCGCCGTAAGCCGGGGGTTGCCGGCCTGCTCGGCGGCGGTCGTGGCGACGACCGCCGCCACGAAGATCAGCGTCATCGCGGCCAGCAGCACCCAGCCCTGGCGCATGTCGCCCACCTGGCGGCCCATGACGAAGCACAGCGCCGTCGGGATCAGGAAGATGGACAACATCTGCAGCGCGTTCGTGATCGCCGTCGGGTTCTCGAACGGATGAGCCGAGTTGGCGTTGAAGAAGCCACCGCCGTTGGTGCCCAGCATCTTGATCGCGAGCTGCGAGGCCACGGGCCCCAGCGACAGCGTCTGCGAGGCGCCCTCCAGCGTCGTGACCGTCTGGCTGGCCGCCAGCGTCTGCACGACACCCAGCCCGGCGAGCACCAGCGCGAACACCGCGGCCAGCGGCAGCAGCACCCACAGCGTGGCGCGCGTCAGGTCGGCCCACACATTGCCCACCGTCTGCGCACCATGCCGCGCGAAACCGCGCAGCAGTGCCATGACGACGGCGATGCCCGTGGCGGCCGACAGGAAGTTCTGCACCGTCAACGCCAGCATCTGCGTCAGGTGGCTCATCGTCGTCTCGCCGCCATAACCTTGCCAGTTGGTGTTGGTGACGAAACTGATCGCCGTGTTGAAGGCGGAGTCCGGCGACACCGCGGCAAAGCCTTGCGGGTTCAGCGGCAGCAGGGGCTGCAGGCGCTGCAGCGCGTAGACCGCCACGACGCCGATGACATTGAACAAGAGCAGCCCCAGCGCATAGCGCAGCCAGCCCTGCTCGGCGTCGGCATTCACGCCCGCCACGCGCAGCAATGGGCGCTCGGCGCCCTGCAGCCAGCCGACGCGACCCTCCAGCACGGCATGCATCCAGGCCGCCAGCGGCCAGGCCAGCACCAGCAGCACGACGAGAAAGGCCAGCAGCTGCATCCAGGCCGAGGCGCTCATGACAAGTCCTCCGGGAACAGCAAGGCCCAGAACAGATAGCCCATCACCCCGACGACGAGCAGGGCGGCAGCGATGTCGAAGCCACTCATGACTTCTTCCCCGCCAATGTGTCGCAGCCCCAGGCCGCGAGCGCGGTCAGCAGCGCGAGTACCGCGCCCAGACCCAGATAAACGATGTCCATGACACCTCCGGAAAAACATGGAGACATTCTGGAAATCGGGTCATCAAACCGTCGACAAGATCGCCGACGAGCGCATCAAGAACGCATCAAGACCGAGGGCGGGCCGTCTCTAGGAGGCTGTCGCGCTCCAGGCCCAAAGCCCGACAGCCTCCTAGAATTCGGCCATGCCCTTGCCCGGTTCACCCAGCCGCCGCCAGTTGCTGGCCTGGGGGCTGGCCCAGGCGCCGGCCGCGCTTGCCGCGAGCCCACCGGCGGTGCCGCTGTTCATCGGCACCGGCCCACCCTCGAACCGCACACCGCAGATGCTGGACTGGCTGGCGCAGAAGGCCGGTCTGCGCTGGCGCTACCAGCCCACGCCATGGCTGCGCGCACAGGAGTTGGCGGCTGCGGGCGACGGCGTCATGTACGGCCTCGCCCGCACGCGTGAGCGGGAACGGGTGCTGCTCTTCAGCCAACCCGTCTGGTCCAACTTCACCTGGGCCATCGTGCCCAAGGAACGTCAGCACGAGATCCGCCGCTACGCCGACCTGGCGGGCCAGCCGGTGTGCTGGGCGCGCGGGTCGGCCTACGGCGATCTGTTCACCGCGGCGGGCCTGGGCCGCATGCTGTTTCGCGAGGCGGCCGACGACGGTGGCGCGCTGCGCATGGTCGGCTCGCGCCGCTGCGTGGCGGCGCTGCTCACGCTGGAGACGGCCCAGGCCGCGCAAGCGCTCGCGCACCCAGCGCTGGCCAGCCTGAAGGAGCTGGACCTCGCGCTGGTGCCGCAGCCGATGACCTCGGTCGCCCTGCATTTCGCGACGGGCCGCGACGGCAGCTGGGCCTGGGTCATCGATCAGCTCAACCGCATCATCGCCCGCCACGGGGCGGAGCTGGAGCGGCAGCGGGAAGGCTGACGCACCAACCCAGCGTCAACCCAGCGTCAACTGGGTGAGGTCGATGCCGCGCTCCCGCGCGATCGCCTCCAGCACGGGCAACAGCGGCCCCAGCTTCTCGTCGAGTGCATCGCGCACCGTGTCCACGACGACCTGCGTGCTGCGGTCGATCTCCAGGTGGATGGCATCGCCCTCGGCCTTGTCGGCAAACGTCGTCATGCGCAGCGTCTCGGGGATGAGCCACACCTCGAACCAGCCCGAGCCATCGCGCGCGCGCTGCGACTCGGCCACCGTCAGACTGCAGCCGTTGACGCCGATGTAGCCCTTGGGGAAGACGTAGCGCATCCAGGGTGCCGGCACGGCGAAGCGGATGACGTGGTTGTTGTCGGGCTTGCGGATCTCCGCGATGCTGGCCGACACGTCGACATGCCCCGACAGCGGGTGGCCACCAATCTCGGCGCCATCCTTGGCCGCCCGCTCCACATTGAGCCCCGAGCCGACCCGCAAGCATCCCAGCGTCGTCAGCTTCAGCGTCTGCGCCATCACGTCGAACAAGGCCACATCGGGCGCGGGCCGCTCGGTGACCGTCAGGCACACGCCATCGCAAGACACGCTGGCCCCGATGGCCAGTTCGCCGTCGAAACCGGCCGGCAGCTTCAACGCCAGTGTGTGCAGCCCCTCGCGGGCCTCGATGGATTCGACGCGGGCGACGCCCTGGACGATGCCTGTGAACATGATGAAAAAAGGCCCCAGGTGGGGCCGTTCTGAAGGTGGCGCCAGCTTACCAGTTGGTGCCCTGGTCCGGCGCTGCGGGGATGTTGTGGGCCGTTCAGCGACCCGAGGCCCCCGCCGCCTTCGCTGCGAACGCGTCGGCGTTGAATCCCAGCGTCCAGGCCCCGTCGTGCCACTGCACGACCGGGCGCTTGATGACGCTGGGCTCGGCCTGCATCAAGGCGGTGGCAGCGGCGTCGTCCACGACGGCGGCCCGCGTCGCGTCGTCGAGCCGGCGCCAGGTGGTGCCGGCACGGTTGACGAGCTTGTCGCGCCCGAAGGCCGCCAGCCACGCGGGCAGCAGCTCGGCAGGAACGCCCTGCTTCTTGAAATCATGGAAGGTGGCTTGCAGGCCGTGGTCCGCCAGCCAGGCGCGGGCCTTCTTGACGGTGTCGCAGTTCGGGATGCCGTAGACGGTGATCATGGCGGCGACCGTACCATGCCGGCATGATCGACTGGCTGGACGACGCGTCCCTCGAATTCCCCCCCAGCCACCGCGCGCTGGGCCCCGACACCGATGCCCCGGGCCTGCTCGCCGCCGGCGGCACGCTGACGCCCGAGCGGCTGGCAGCAGCCTACCGGCGCGGCATCTTCCCCTGGTACGGCCCCGGCCAGCCGCCGCTGTGGTGGGCGCCCGATCCGCGCATGGTGCTGAAGACGGCCGACTTCAAGCTGTCGCGCTCGCTGCGCAAGACCGTGCAGCGCTTTGCGGCCACGCCGGGCTGCGAGATCCGCATCGACCACGACCGCGCCGCCGTGCTGCGGGCCTGCGCCAGCACGCCGCGCGAGGGGCAGGACGGCACCTGGATCGTGCCCGAGCTGCAGGCCGCCTACCTGGCCTGGCCGGCGATGCACAGCGTCGAGACCTGGGTGGATGGCGAACTCGTCGGCGGCCTGTACGGCGTCAACCTCGGCCGCATGTTCTACGGCGAATCCATGTTCATGCGCCGCACCGACGCCTCCAAGATCGCCCTGTGCGCGCTGGTCTGCCTGTGCCGCGAGTTCGACATCCCGTGGATCGACTGCCAGCAGAACACCCGCCACCTGGCCTCGCTGGGCGGTGCCGAAGTCGCCAGAAACGTGTTCGAAGCCCACCTGGCAGCCCATGCCGGCGCGGCCACCCCGGGCCCGTGGACCTATCATCCGGACCACTGGCACAGGCTTCTGACCTCGACGTGACCCACCCCAAAGAACTGCCCCTCGCGCAGATCCAGTTCTATGCCACGGCCGCCTACCCCTGCAGCTACGTGGCCGGCCGCCAGGCGCGGTCGCAGGTCGCCACGCCCGGCCACCTGATCCACGCCGACGCCTACTCCAACCTGGTCGCCGCCGGGTTTCGCCGCAGCGGCCTGTTCACCTACCGCCCGTACTGCGACCAATGCCGGGCCTGCGTCGCACTGCGCGTGCCCGTGGGCAGGTTCCAGCCCAGCCGCTCGCAACGCCGCGCCTGGAAGACTCACCAGCACCTGCAGGCACGGGTCATGCGCCTGGGCTACTCGCCCGAGCACTACGCGCTGTACCTGCGCTACCAGGCCGGCCGGCACAGCGGCGGCGGCATGGACCACGACAGCGTCGACCAATACACCCAGTTCCTGCTGCAAAGCCGCATCAACAGCCGCCTCGTCGAGTTCCGCGAAACCATGCCCGACGGCAGCACGCCGCTGCGCATGGTGTCCATCCTCGACATCCTCAGCGACGGCCTGTCGGCGGTCTACACCTTCTACGACCCCGACATCGAGGCCAGCTACGGCACCTATGGCGTGATGTGGCAGATCCAGCAGGCCCGCGAACTCAGGCTCCATCACGTCTACCTGGGCTACTGGATCGAGGAAAGCCCCAAGATGGCCTACAAGTCGGGCTTCAGGCCGCATCAGATCCTGCGCAACGGCGTGTGGGAAGACGGGGCGCCCCCGTCAGGCACCTAGCTCAGCAAGCCGCCGGAGCGACAGTTCCGCCTTGCCATTGCCCGCCAGCGCAGCCTTTGACAACCAGTACTTCGCCCAGCGTTTCGAAACGGTCACCCCTGCGCCCTCGAGGTAACACAGGCCCAGGTTGTGCTGCGCTTTCGAATCACCGAGCCGCGCTGCCTGCCGATACCACTTGACGGCCTGGCCGTCGTCGCGCGCACCACCACGGCCCTCATGAAGCATCACGCCCAGGTCCCGCGCCGCGTCGGCGTCACCGGCCTGGGCCGCCATCTGCAGCCACCGCCGAGCGGAGCGGAGGTTCCTCCGCGTGCCAACGCCGTCTCGCAAGCACAAGCCCAGGTTGTAGGCAGCAACATCGTGCCCCTGCTTGGCAGCACGCCGATACCAACGGCCCGCCACTGCGGGGTCGGCCTCGACACCGCGGCCGAAATCAAAGCAGGTCGCCAAGTAAAACTGCGCCCGGCCATGCCCGGCTGCAGCAGCGCGGATCCACAGCGCCACAACCTCCGCCCACCTCGTCGGCCGGGGGCGCTTGCGTCCGAACGCCAGCCGATAGCCCAAGCGAAAGTTGGCGTCGGCATCGCCCCGCTCTGCGCGTCGCTGCAGTACTTGCGTTGTTTCCATCAGTGCGCCGGCACGTTCAGCTTACCGAGCGACCGTCGCTACACCAGCACTTCCACGCACCCCGGGTGCCCGAGGAAACCCTCCGGGCTGGCGCTGCGTCCGTAAGCACCGCTCTGGTAGACCACCGCCAAGTCACCGATCTCGCCCCTGGCCATGTCCATGCGGTCGGCCAGCAGGTCCAGCGGCGTGCACAGCGGGCCGACGACGCTGGCAGCTTCCGTTGTGATCTCGCGGCGGCCCTGCGGCTCCACCGAGGCGGGATAGTTCTTGCGCAGCACCTGGCCGAAATTGCCCGAGGCCGACAGGTGATGGTGCAGCCCGCCGTCCGCCACCAGGAACACCTGGCCGCGCGACACCTTGCGGTCGACGATGCGGCTCACGTACACGCCCGCCTCGCCGACGAAATAACGGCCCAGCTCGATGACCAGCTTGGCCTGGGGCAGGTCGGCCTTGGCGCGCTGCTGCAGGGCGGCCAGGTTGTCGGCGATGGGCGCCAGGTCCAGCCGCGTCTCGCCCGGGAAATACGGGATGCCGAAGCCGCCGCCGAGGTTCAGGAACTTGACCGGTGCCGGCGCGTCTGACGCCAGTCGCAGCGCCAGCTCGTAGCTCTTCTGCTGCGCCTCGCAGATCGCCTCGGCCTTCAGGTTCTGCGAGCCGGCGAACAGGTGAAAGCCCTCGAACGCGACCCCGTCGCCCGCCAGCCGGCCCACCTCGGCCAGCACCTCGGGCAGCACCTCGGCGTCGATGCCGAACTGCTTGGGGCCGCCGCTCATGCGCATGCCCGAGCCCTTGAGCTCGAAGTCGGGGTTCACGCGCAACGCGACGCGCGCCGGCAGGCCCAGCCGCTGCGACGCACGCGCCAGCGGCGCCAGCTCGCGCACGGACTCGACGTTGACGAGCACGCCAGCCGCCACGGCCTGGGCCAGCTCGATGTCACGCTTGCCGGGGCCGGCGAAGCTGATCTCTTGCGGGTCGGCACCGGCGTTCAGCGCGACCTGCAACTCGCCGGCCGAGGCCACGTCGATGCCGTCCACCAGCCCGGCCATCAGCTGCACCAGCGCCGGCATCGGGTTGGCCTTCATCGCGTAGTGCAACTCGATGCCCTGCGGCAGCGCGGCTCGCAGCTCGGCGACGCGGGCCTTCAACAGGCCGCGGTCGTAGGCGTAGAACGGCGTCTGCCCGACACGCTCGGCCAGCACGGACAGGCGCTGGCCACCGACGAGCAGCTCGCCTTGGGCATGACGCGAAAAGAGGACGGGGGCGTGCTCCGGTGCACGCTTGGGCGGAGTGGATTCGCTCATGCGGAGTGACGCTCGACCCAGTCGGTCGAGAGGGTCTTGCGGTCGATCTTGCCGTTCGGGTTGCGGGGCAGCGGGCCGGTGCGCGCTTCGATGCCGTGCGGCACCATGTAGGCCGGCATGCGCGCCTTGCACGCTGCGGTCAGCGCGGCAGCATCCAGCTCCGCGGCGCCTTCGGGCGGCGTCGCAATGACCTGGATCGCCTGGCCCAAGCTGTCGTGGTGGACGCCGAAGGCAACGCACTCTCCCACCAGGCCGGTCGCGTACAGGATCTCTTCCACCTCGGTCGGGCTGACGCGGTAGCCCGAGGTCTTCATCATCTCGTCGCGGCGGCCGACGAAATAGAGAAAGCCCTCGGCATCGCGCCTGACCGTGTCGCCGGAGAACACGGCGAACTCGGGCAATTGCAGCCCGCCTTCCCGGCCGCCGACACCAACGGGCAGCGGCTTGTAGCGCTCGGCCGTCTTCTCGGCGTCATTCCAGTAGCCCAAGCCCACCAGCGCGCCGCGGTGCACCAGCTCGCCCGGCTCGTCGGGCGCGCACTCGGTGCCATCCTCGCGCAGCACCAGGATCTCGGCGTTGGGGATGGCCTTGCCGATGGAGTCGGGCCGGCGGTCCACCTCCTCGGGTGGCAGATAGGTCGAGCGGAAGGCCTCGGTCAGGCCATACATCAGGAAAGGCTGGGCCGACGGCACGCGGGCGCGCAGCAGGTCCAGCGTCGCGCGCGGCATGCGGCCGCCGGTGTTGGCGAAATAGCGCAAGTTGGCGTCGATGGCGGCGGGCCAGTCCAGCTGCGTCAGCTGGATGTAGAGCGGCGGCACGGCCGTCAGGCCGGTCACCTGCTCCCGCTCCATGGCCTTCAGCACATCCTTGGGCAGCAGGTAGTTCAGCAGCACCACGCGCGCGCCGCTGTGGAAGGCCGTCGTGAGCTGGCTGAAGCCGGCGTCGAACGACAGCGGCAAGGCTGCAAGCAGCGTATCCCCCGCGTGGTTGCGCAGGTAGCCGGCCACGCTCTTGCCGCCGGCCACCATGTTGCGGTGCGACAGCACGACCCCCTTGGGGCGCCCCGTGGAGCCGGAGGTGTAGAGGATGGCGGCCATGTCGGTGTCGATGACACGGTGGCCGGCCCGCGCGGGCGACGCCAGCAGCGCGGCCCAGTCGTGCACCGGCACCGGGGCGGCGCCCGTGCCACCGGTCAGCACCACATGACGCAGCGACGGGCATTGCGCCAGCACCTCGGGCAACTGCGCGAGGCGTTCGGGCGAAGTGACCAGCACGCGCACGTCGCAGTCGCGCAGGATGAAGCCGACCTGCTCGGGCTTGAGCAAGGGGTTCAGCGGCACGAAGACGCCGCCGGCCGCCGGCGCGCCGAAGCTGGCAACGACCGTCTCAAAACGTTTCTCGAGATAGATGGCCACGCGCTCACCACGCGCGAGGCCCAGGCCGGCGAGCCCGTGGGCAAAGCCCTGCACGGCCGACGCCAGCGCGCCGTAGGCCCAGGTCGCCGCGCCATAAGTCAGGGCCGGGGCGTCGGGCGTGCGCTCGGCGGCGACGGCCACCAACTCGTGAAGCAGCGTGGATTCAGGCATGGACGCGGGTCGGATCGGAGTAAAAAAAGTATCGCACGCGCCCCCGAGCCCAAGGGGGGCGCTCCCCGGAGGCAAGGGGGCGCGCCGCTAAACTGAGCGGCTGCTCTTCTCACCCCAAATCCATGGACAACGCCCAGGTGCTCGGCCACGTGCTGAGGCTTCTCGACGATGTGCTGAGCCTGAACGGCCGTGCCCTCACTTTCACCCGCGACACCCCACTGCTGGGCAGCCTGCCCGAGCTGGACTCCATGGCCGTGGTCAGCCTCATCACCGCGCTGGAAGAGCAACTGGGCCTGACCGTCGACGACGACGACATCGATGGCGACACCTTCGCCACCGTGGGCTCGCTGGCCGACTTCGTCGCGGCCCGCCAGGGTTGATCCCGAACGCCGACGTCTTCTTCCTGCCCGCCGACGGCGGCGAGCAGCGGCTTTGCCTGTTCCATGCACCGGCCGGCGCACCGCGCAGCCGCGTGCTCTACCTGCACCCGTTCGCCGAGGAAATGAACAAGTCGCGGCGCATGGCCGCCCTGGCCTGCCGCGCGTTAGCCGAGGCGGGCCATGCGGTGCTGCAGATCGACCTGCGCGGCTGCGGCGATTCGTCTGCCGACTTCGGCGACGCCAGCTGGGCCGACTGGCAGGCCGATGTGCGGCTCGGCCTGGCTGAGCTGGAACGGCGCGTGCCGACGCCGGGCGCGCCGCTGTGGCTGTGGAGCCTGCGCGCCGGCGCGCTGCTGGCGGCGGCGGACTGGGGCCGGCCCGTGAACCACCTGGTCTGGCAGCCCATGGCCAGCGGCAAGCTGGCCTTGCAGCAGTTCCTGCGCTTGAAGCTTGCGGCCGAGATGGCCGGCGGCGCGAGCAAAGGCTTGATGGACCAACTCAAGACGGAGCTGGCCGCCGGCCGGCCCGTCGAGATTGCGGGTTACGGCCTCGGCGCCGCGCTGGCGGCCGGCCTGGAAGCCGCCCGCTTTGCGCCCGCCGGCACGCCTGGCCGCGTCGAATGGCTGGAGGTCAGCACGCGCGAGGATGCTGCGCTGACGCCGGTCAGCGAGCAGACGGTGCAAGCTTGGCGCGACGCCGGCTGGGCCGTGCGGCCGCAGCTCGTGCAGGGGCCGGGCTTCTGGGCCACGTCGGAAATCGAGGTCGCGCCCGCGCTGATCGCCCGCACGGTGGAGGCGCTGGCGTGAGGGAATCGGTGCTGACGTTCAGCTGCGAAGGCCAGCCGCTGGTCGGCATCCTCGCGGAGCCCGCCGGCACGCCGGCCGATGTCGCCGTGCTCATCGTCGTCGGCGGGCCGCAATACCGCGTCGGCAGCCATCGCCAGTTCACGTTGCTGGCGCGGCAGCTCGCCGCCAACGGCTTCACCGCGCTGCGCTTCGACTACCGCAGCATGGGCGACAGCCCCGGTGATACGCGCGACTTCCTCGCCGTGGAGGCCGACATCGGCGCGGCCATCAACGCGCTGCTGGCCGCGCGCCCGGGCCTCCGCCGCGTCGTGCTGTGGGGTCTGTGCGATGCCGCATCGGCCGCGCTGATGTACCTGGACACGACACGCGATGCGCGCATCGCCGGCGTCGCGCTGCTGAACCCCTGGGCCCGCTCGGCGGCGACGCTGGCACAAACGCACGTCAAGCACTACTACTGGCGCCGGCTGCGCGAGAAGACCTTCTGGCTCAAGCTGCTGCGCGGCGGCGTCGGCCTCACGGCCCTGCGCACGCTGGGCCGCAACCTGCACCTGGCTCGCGGCGCTGGCGCTGCCAAGGCCGACGCGCGCAGCTTCCAGGACCGCATGGCCGCCGGGCTGCGCGGCTTCGACGGGCCGGTGCTGCTGATCCTCAGCGGTGACGACTACACGGCCAAGGAGTTCCTGGAGCACATCAGCCATGCCGACAACTGGGCCGGCCTGATCCATCGCCCCGCCATCACGCGTGTGGATCTGCCCGGCGCGGACCACACCTTCTCGAGCCGTCAGGACGCCAACGCGGTGGAGACCGTCACGTGCCGCTGGCTAAACTCGTTCAACGTTTCATCGGAAACACACCCATGAGAACCTGGGTTCTGCTGTTCGGGCTCCTGGCCGCCAGCGGCGTCGGCGCACAGACCGACAACGCATGCGGCTCGCTCGCCAACTATGCGTTCGGTCCCTATGACTACCGGGCCGCCACGCCGGGCCAGAAGTCCCTCGTCGAGAACGCCCACTTCACCGCCGGCGTGGAGTTTCTGCAGACGCGCAAGACCGGCACCTTCGGCCATGACATCGGCTACACGCTGCGTGCCTTCCCCAACCATCCGCGGGCCCTTCTCGCGATGCAGAAGTTGGTGGAGAAGGAAAAGCGCAACCCCGCCGAGGATGCGCCCTACACGATCGACTGCTTCTACGAGCGCGCGCTGCGCTTTCGGCCCGACGACTACGTCGTGCGGCTGCTGTACGTGAGTTTTCTGATCGAGCGCGGAGACCTCAAGGAGGTGCCCGCCCACCTCGCCTATGTGAACCAGACCGAAGCCGACAACGCCTTCGCCATGTACAACCTGGGCCTGGTGTACTTCGACCTGAAGGACTACGGCCAGGCGCTGGCCTATGCGCACAAGGCGTTTGAGCTGGGGCTGCCGCGCACCGACCTGAAGAACAAGCTCGAGCGCATCAACAAGTGGGAAGAGCCCGCGCCACGGCCGGCCGCAGCGGCGGCATCGACGCCTGACGCGAGCGCATCCGGGGTGCCCTGAACGTGGCGAGCACTCCGCAGATTTCCATCGTCATCCCGTCCTTCAACAGCGGCGAGTACATCGGCGAGGCCCTCGATTCGGCGCTGGCGCAGGTGGGCGTGCAGACGGAAGTGATCGTGGTCGACGACGGCTCCACCGACGACACGGTGGCGCGCGTCCAGGCTTACGGCGACCGCGTGCGGCTGATCCAGCAGGCCAACCAGGGGTCGGCGGTGGCCCGCAATCGCGGTGTCGCGGAGGCTCGCGCCGACTACATCGCCTTCCTCGACGCCGACGACTACTGGCATCCGCAAAAGCTGTCCCGGCAATGGGCCGCAGTGCAGGCGGGGGCCGAGCTCGTCTATGCGCGGTTCACGCTCTGGCATGCAGGGGCGGACGGCCACTTCCCGCCGGCACTTGCCTATCTAACGGAGAGCCAGGCCACCGGGCGCATGAGCAAGCCCGCGCGCCGAGGCTGGCTCTACATCGACCTGCTGCTGGATTGCGAAGTCTGGACGTCCACCGTGCTGGCGCACAAGGCACTGCTGAACAAGGTCGGCGGGTTCGATGCCAGCCTGCGCAAGGGCCAGGACTACGACTTGTGGCTCAAGCTCGCCAACGAGGCCGAATGGCACGGTGTCTCGGAATCGCTGGCGCTCTATCGCATCCACGACCAGAACATCACGCGCTCGGTCAAGGCCGAGAACTTCGAGTACCGGATTCTGAGCACTGCGTATCGCCGCTGGGGGCTGGTCAACCGCGACGGCCGACGCCTGCCCGCCGACACCATGCAGGCGCGGCTCGCACGCTCGGCCCGAACCTTTGCCGATGCCCACCTGGCAGCGCGCTCCGGTGACATCGCGACGAACTACTACCGCATCTCGCTGACGCACCAACCCCTGGCGCCGCGGGTCTGGCTGAACTGGCTGCGCGCGCGACTGCTGCCCCGCTGAATGCGCATGACCGCAGCTCGCGTCACGATCATCATCCCGACCACCTGCGAAGCCAGGCGCAGCGCCGCGCTTGGGCGTGCCATCGACAGCATTCTTGCGACCGCCGACACGCCGCCAACCATCCTGCTGGTGGTCAACGGCAGCCGCTACGACGCCGCGCTGCTCGAGCGCCTGCGCCAGGACGCGCGGCTGCAGGTGGTCTATGAAAGCGTGGGCAGCCTGCCGCGAGCACTCCGCATCGGCCGTGACGCGGTGCGCACCGAGTATTTCGGCTTCCTGGACGACGACGATGAATACGTCGGCGACGCCGTGACGTTGCGGCGCCGCCATCTCGACGAACACCCCGACGTGGATGTCGTCGTCTGCAACGGCCTGCGCGAGCACCATGGGCAGGATCAGCCCTTCCTGAGCGAGTTCTCCGGCGCCGGGCGCGAGCCGCTGCAAGCCATGACGCGGGCGAACTGGCTGGCGTCCTGCGGTGCGATGTACCGCAGCGCACGCGTGACGGCGGACTTCTTCGACGAGCGTTTCAAATATCTGGAGTGGACCTTGCTGGGCTTCAAGCTCGCGGCCACGCGGCGGCTGGCCTTCGTCGACCAGCCCACGTTTCGCATCAACGACACGCCGGAGTCGCTGTCGAAGTCGGAAGCCTATGAGATCTCGCAG
>JACCDX010103358.1_pt1 | contig 26216 bp, 2 predicted proteins | sample 7449681 | NCBI WGS metagenome assembly JACCDX01 (sample SAMN15323450, study PRJNA562643) | freshwater metagenome | isolation source: river surface water | place: USA:Blue River Watershed | collected 2017-08-18
CCCCGGGGACCCCTCGGGGGTGGCCTGGCTCAAGGAGATCTACGCCGAGGCCATCCGGGAAGAATACCGCTTCTTCAGCTACGGAGATGCCATGCTGATTCTTTAAGGGTATAAATCGCTCATTTAACCATTATATGACTGATTTAGTCATATAATGGGCAGTCAACAGGCCGTAGCTCCCCTCGGCCACCCGCCTCGAAGTCCTGATTTCAGGCTCAGCCGGATAGGATCACCCCTTGGCTCATTAATGAGGGGAAAATGCACTTATTCACAGTTTTGATTTCCAAACTCACCCAATAGGGGCATTATCTAGGGTGTAGTCTCTACCCGACTACTACCCCTTTTTGATGTCCGTCTCACCCCGACGAGTTCGCCCCCGCGGAGCCCTGTCTCGTGCCTCCCTCATGGTGGCCGCGGCGCTCCTCGGCGTAGGCGTCTCCAAGGCGCCCCAGGCTGAGGCAGCCACCCTGATTTGGGACAGCGTTTCAGGTACGACAGGAGCTCAAGATGGAGCAGGAAATTGGACCGCCGGAGGCACCACATTTTGGTCAGGTAGCGCAAACGTAGCCACTACCAATAACACCACCACCGACATAGCCTCCTTTGGCGTAGGCGGAGCCGGCGGTGTGGTTAACGTAAGTACCCAGAGTATCGGCGGACTGATATTCGACTCCGTGATCACCACGGGGTACACCCTTAATTCTTCCACCGCGAGTCAGGTTCTGACCCTCGGAGCAAGTGGCATCCAGATGAATTCTGGCGCGCTCGCGACGACGCTCGGGAACAATAACCTGGGAATCACCCTCGGCGACGCGCAGACCTGGACCAATAATTCGACGAGCACGCTCACCCTCGGCGGGACCGTCAGCATCGCCGCCGGAACTTCGCTGACCATCGATGGCACCGGGAACATCACGCTCTCGGGCATAACTGGCACGACCAATTCGAGCACGGCCAGTAACACCGGGGCCATCATCAAGAACGGGACCGGTACGCTCACCTTCACCACCGACCCCAACAACACGGGCAGTTTGACGATCAACGCGGGAACGGTGGTCTTCAGTCCGTCGTCGGGCAATGCCGACTTTACTGTCGCCAGCGTGGCCGCAGGAGCCACGCTTCGGGCAACGTCGCAGAATGCCCTCAGCGACAGTCTGGTTCTGACGCTCAATGGCACTTATGACCTAAGGTCAAACGACACCATTTCGCGTTTAAACGGATCGGGTACGCTGACCTCTGGCGCCAGCGGGGCCACCTTGACGGTTAATAACAGTTCCACGAACGATACTTTCGGTGGCGTAATCCAAAACGGGGTCGCCGCGATCGGGTTCTCGAAAAGCGGCACCAATACGGTTACGCTGACCGGAACCAACACGGCTACGTTCGGCACCCTCAGCATCAATACGGGCACCTTGGTGGTCAGCGGTAACGCGGGGTCGGTTTCTGGTTCCGCGGGCATCAATATCGGTGATTTCAACGGCGGCGTTGATGCGATGGTCGTCGGGGCCAACGCTGACGTGGTCGCCACCGCGCTTCAGCGACTGCCGGATACGGGCACCATCTCCTTGAGAGGCTACGCATCATTGACCATCAATGGTCCTGATGTCGGCTCCGGTGGTTTTGTCGAAACCGTGGGCACGTTGAACGTGAACAATGGCTCTGGGGTCCTTACGTTGGTGCCCGCCTCCGGTCAGGAACTCCAGTTGAGCGGCAGTCAACTCACCAGGACGGCCGAAGGGACCCTGCTACTCCGTGGTCCGTCCTTGGGGGCCGCTTCCGGAACCGCCAACAGCACCAGGCTTACCTTTAGCTCAGCACCCGCGATGTCGGGCGCCGCCGGAGCGGATGGTTCGACCACCGTGGGATTGGTTTCTTGGCTGGTCGGCGACGAAAGCACCACCGGAGCCGGCAGCGGCTTCGTGACCTATGGCCCGAGCAGCGGAATGAGGCTGTTGACGGCCCAGGAGTACGCCACCGCGGTGTCGACTTCGGTCCTGAACGAGAATGTGACCATCGCGCAGGCGGCCACGCTTGCCGCCGACGCCATCGTCAATGGACTGCGCTTCACGGGAGGGTCGCTCAGCATCGGCGACGCGCAGTCATCGTTGTCCATCAACGGGGCGATCCTGGCCACCAACGCCGTCACCATCAGCGGGGCTGGTTCGCTTGATTTCGGCACCGCCCCCGGATTGCTCACCATGGCCAGCAACACGGCCGCGACTCTGACCGTCGATGCGCCGATTACCGGCACCGGCGGCGTGATCGCGTATTCCGCCGGCACCGCCCAGAACATCGTCCAGCTCGGCGGCGACAATTCTTTCATCGGTATCGTTCGCGTAAGGCCGAACACCGTGCTTGCCCTCAAGCAGAATGCTCCGGGTGCCTTGAATCAGAGAGTCGCGAACGATCTGGCCCTCGATACGGGCGCAGTCCTCCGTCTCAACGGAAATTCGGTCTCGGTCGGCAATCTGACCACCAACGCCAACTCGCGGACGGCGATCATCGAGAACGGTGTCACGGGAGTCGCATGGCTGACGACGTTCACGACGGCCAACCAGACGTGGGAGGGAGTCCTCCAGAACGGCTCGGCCGGCTCCCTGGCCTTCATCAAGTCCGGTGGCGGCGTCCTGACGATCCAGAACGCCAACTCGACCCATACCGGGGTCACGGAAGTGCGCGGCGGCGGACTGTCCCTGAATTCGAACTCCGCCGGGCGGCTGGCCAACACGTCCAGCGTCATCCTTGTGACGGGCGGTGCCGTGACATTAGGGCATGGGTCGAGCAACTCCGCCGACCGCATCAACAATTCGGCCACGCTTGTCCTCCGGGGAGGTTCTCTCACGCAGAACGGTTCAGGTACCAACAACCAATCCGAGAGCATCGGACAGCTTATCGTCCAGAACGGACTCAATACCATTACTTCGGGGCAGGCGGGCAGCTCCAACACCCAGAACCTGACGTTTGCCAGTCTGGCGACGCGCACGGGGGGGGTCGTCAACTTCGCAGGCACCGATCAAGGTTTAAACAATCGTAACCGCCTCGTTTTCACGACTGCGCCGAGCCTCAACGACGGGGTCATCGGCGGTTGGGCGGTTGCTGGTAATGAGTTCGTCAAATATGTAACTGCTGGGACGGTATCGGTGACCCCGCTGGTTGCCGGTGATTACTTCACGACCGGCGGCGCAGACCCGGCTTGGACGACGTCGACCAACGCCAAGCCCGCCACGTCCGTTACATTCTCAGGTTCCGGGGGGTTCACGGTAAATACGCTCAATCTGGCCGACGCCATCGGTGTCGATCTCGGCGGTCGGGCACTGACCTTGGATGCTGGCGGTCTCATCAAAGCCGGCACCACGGGCATTATTTCGAACGGCTCGCTTACCTCCGCGAGCGGTGATCTGGCGCTGAAAATCGATGCCGGTACCCAGGATTTCGCGACGAATGCGGTGGCGATCAGCGGAGCCATCAGCCTCACGCGTTACGGTGCCGGCGCCCTCACCCTTGGCAACGCCAACACTTTCTCCGGCTACACGGCCCTCCTGCAAGGAACGACGACGATCGGCGCCGACGCTTCGCTGGGCACCCCTCCCCTTGTTGCGACGGCGGCTCACCTGAGGCTTTACGGCGGGACCTTGGCGGTCAGTCAGACGATGACCCTTGATGCCAATCGCGGCATCGAGACCGGTCAGGCGGGAGCCGTGGTCTCCATCACCGCCGGCACGTCCGGCAATGGCCGCACCCTTACCTATAATGGAGCCATCACGTCGGTGGGCGAAGGCGGCATCACGTTCCAGTCCAACGCCACCACCACGAACGTCGAACCGGGTAGAATCGTGGCCGCGCTTACCGCGCCGATCGTCCTCGGCGGAGCTTTCCGCGTGGAAGCCGGCACGATTTCCGTCCCCTCGGGCGCCAGCGTCGTCGGGCGCAGTTTCCAGCTGGGGATGAACGGACAGGCATCCTACACCCAGACGGGGGGTACGCTACGCATCGGGGCAGGGATCGCAGGGGACGTTTTCGATGTCGGAGTTTCTGGTTCCAATTCCATCAATAAATCGGGAACTCTCGATCTGACCGGGGTCAGCCAGCTTACGGCTGCCGTCGAGACCGTTCGTTGGGGCGTGGTTGCCGGCGGGGATACCAGCGCCGCCAACTCGACGGTGACCCTGGCCACCAATAACTCGATCACCGCGCTGACTTCGATGACGGTCGGAGACAGCGCTAACGCAGGGTTAGCCACCCAGACGGTCGCCTTCGGTTCCGGCTTTAACAGCATTATTTCCCCCTCGGTGGTCCTCGGGGGCCGAAAGGCCGTCTTCAGCTCCACCCTGGCGTCGGGCGCGACCTTGAGCATCTCAGGTTTCCGCCAAAGGAGCGCGGCGCTTTCCATCGCGCGTCAGAATGTCGTGACCAGCGGACTCAACATCTCGGATCTCAACGCCACCGCCGGGACCTTCTTCGCGAACTTGGACAGCCTGACGATCGGGCTCAAGAGCACGGCCTCCGGAAACGTCGGTGGCGCCGACGGCACGTTGAGTTTCGGGGGGACTTCTAATGTGGAGACCAATACGCTCACCCTTGGCGACATGTCCGGGGCGAGCGGAACGGCCGCGGCGATCACCCGCGCCTTCGGCACGATCAACATGTCCGGCGGGACGATGAACGTCCTGGGTAACGTCACCCTCGGAACCTACGCCGGCACCTTGGGCACCGCTCGCGGCCTCATCAGCCTCACAGGAGGCACTTTCATCGTTGGCGGCAATATCACCAAGACCGCCAACGACCGATCGGGAGCGGTCGTCATCATCGATGGCGGCACGCTCGACCTGCGGGACGAGGCCCGCGGTGACGCCGACAACGGCACGATGGCCCTTTCCCAGCTCGTCGTCCGCAGCGGCTCGCTGGTTGATGCCGGCCAGATCACGCTCGACGGCCGAGGGGTGACCGATGGCGTCACCTTCGCGGCGCTGGATGCGGCGTTGATCCTGCGCGACATCAATCTCAGCCAGAATCTCGTCTTCAGCAACGGCACCGCCCTCAAGGGCGGCGTCCTCTACGAATCTGCCGGCGCCGGCCAAGGCGGCGTGTTGAGCGGCGTGCTGGATCTCGGCGGATTCCAGCGGCCCTTCGTCGTCGAGGATGGCCCCGGTTCGGCCGATCTCACCGTGTCCGCGTCCGTGAGTTCTTCGGGCGGTATCGTCAAGTCCGGCGCCGGCACGCTGTTGTGGTCGAGCCCTGGTGCGACCTACTCGGGAAGCACCGCAGTCCAGAACGGACGCATGATCCTGGCAGGCGGCGCGGCTGATCGTCTGGGCGCCGCCGGCGGACTTACGCTGGGCGCCGGTTCGGCTTCGGGGGTCTTGCAACTGGGCGACTCCTCAGGCCCCAGCAGCCAGACCGTGAGTTCGTTGGCCTCCTCTGGTACCGGCCTGACAAACGCCATCGTAGGCGGGAGCGCCTCCCTGTCTGTTCTCACGGTCAGCCAATCCGCCGCCACGACCTACGCCGGCAACATCGGCGGCACCGGCCTCAACGAGAACAACCTCTCGCTGGTCAAGGGGGGAGCCGGAGCGCTCACCTTGAGCGGAGCCAACCTCAGCTTCGCGGGTGGACTTAGCGTCAATGCTGGTACTTTGAACCTGACCGGCTCGCCCGTCTCGGCTATCGCCCCCGCCAGTATCACGGTGGCGGGGGGCGCAACCTTCAGCCTGTTGAACGGCGCCGGACAGGCTATTACGCTTGGTGCTGGAGCGCTCAGCCTGGGCCAGGGTGCCGGTGTCACCACCTTGGGCCTGGAGCTCGGTTCGACCGTCAATTTCGACCGGATCACTTCCTCTTCATCCGTTCAGGCGGCGAATTCGATCGTCCTGAACCTCGCCGGCATCGCCGGCTTCGCCGCTGGTCAATATGACCTCATCACGGCTGCCGGCGGACTTGACTCGGCTGCTTATTCGATAGGCGCCCTCTCCGGCGCCCTCACTGGCGTTTCCTTGTCTCTCACTTCGGATCCTACTTTCGTCCGGCTTTCGGTTACCGCAGCCTCCGGCGACCATTATTGGGATGGGTCGGTCGGAACGAGCTGGATCGGCCTCGGCGCGGGCAACAGCACCAACTGGACTTCCGATTCGGCGGGTGACGTCGGCCTGGGAAGCACGCCCGGCGCAAACTCCGGAGTCATCTTCAGCAGCGATGACGTAACGGGAAGCTCTCTGGTCACGACGTTGGACGGGGTCTTCACCATCAGGGACCTGACGTTCAACAACGCAGGTTCGCTCACCTCCGTCGTCATCAATCCCGGCAACGGCGGGTCGCTGACGATCACGCCCACCGACGCCGCCAAGGGCGTGGTGCTTCCGGAAGGCGTGCTGACTTCCGTCACGCTTGCTTCGCCCATCGTCCTGGGCGCTGACCAGACTTGGAGCGTCGGCACAGGCGGCACCCTGTCGTCGAGCGGCGGCATCAGCGGTTCCTTTGCGTTGACCAAGGCCGGTTCCGGAGTCCTCGCGTTGACCGGCTCCAATACCTACGGGGGGGCCACTTTCGTCAACGCCGGCGTCCTCCGCGCGGGGGTCGCCAATGCTTTCAGTCCGAACTCTGCTTTGTCGGTCGGCGCGAACGGCATCCTGCGGCTTAACGGATTCGCCAACGCAATCGGTTCCCTCTCTGGAACCGCCGGAGCCATCGTCGAGAACGGTGCTGCTTCGGGCAATGTGATCCTCACGGTCGGGGCTGATAACAGCACGACCACTTTCGCCGGTGTCCTTCAGAACGGTGCGGCCGCCAACCTGGGTCTGACCAAGGTCGGCAACGGACGTCTGACGTTGTCCGGCTCGAATACTCTAACCGGAGCCATCACCGTGAACGCAGGTCGCCTGGAGCTCACCACCGGCACCAGCACTACGGGCGCCTTCACCGTGGGCGGCGGAGCCGCGACCCGGGGCATGTTGCAGATCGGAGCAGGCGCCAATCTCACGACGGCTGACATGGACTTCGGGGGCAACGCCACCGGAGCCGGCGCGGGTTATCAGTCCGGCGGTAGCGTCACTTTGACGACGGCCGACGGCAATGGTCTTTTCGGCATCGGCAACGTCGCGAACAGTTTCGGTTACTACGAGGTCTCGGGAGGGTCGATCACTGCAAACCGTCTCTCGATCATCAATACTGGCCAGGCTAACCCGGTGGGAATTTTCCGGCAGACCGGCGGCACCGTCACCGTCAATACTTGGACGCTCGTGGGCCACGGGCAGGGCAGCGCGATGCTCGACATCGCCGGAGGAACCTTCAACGGCTCGACGAACTTCGCCATGAGCAGCGAGGCCGGAAGCTACGCTTTGTTCAATGTCCGCGGCACCGGTGTCGTGGCCGCCAAGGCCGGGTCCTCGATCCTGCTGAGCCGAGGCGACAGCGCCGCCCGCGACAACACGACGAACATCTTCAGCCTCCTGACCGGAGGCACCGTCCGCGTCGCTTCCGGGGGCATCACCAACGGCACCGCGAGCGGCGCGACCAACAACCTCGTCTTCGTCGGCCTTGACGGCGGCAAGCTGGTCACGGACCAGGCTACCACCAGCCTCATTAACCTTAACCAGGCCAATTCAACCCTTGCGGCCACGAGCGGCGCTTATGTCTTCGCCGGCGGCCTGACCGTCGACACGAACGGTTTCAATTCCGCCATCCCGACGGCGTTGCAGGCTCCCGCCGGCAGGGGCGTGGCGAGCGTAGCCGTGGCGTCGGCCGGCTCGGGCTATCTCAGCGCTCCTTTCGTCCGCCTGACGGGCGGCACAGGCGTCGGCGCTTCCGCCATCGCCAACATGGAGGACGACGGTACCGGCAGGGGTACGTTCAGGATCGCGAGCATCACGATCACCAACCCGGGACAAGGCTACGCGGAAGGCGACACCCTTACGGCTTCTTTCAACGATAATGCCGGGCTGTATCTGTCGCAGGCCGTCCTTGGCGCCGTCGCCCTCAATTCCGGCAACGTCTCCGGTGGCTTGACCAAGACAGGGCGTGGCGCGCTTACCCTCTCGGGAGCCAATACCTACGCCGGCGTGACGACGATCTCCAACGGCGTCCTGTCTTTCGCCAGCACTTCCGCCAGTCCTGCGAACGGCACGGTCAACGTCCAGGCGGGAGGTTATCTCGCGCTTGGGGTAGGCGGCGCCGGGTTCTACGGAACCGGAGATGTCGACAGCCTTTTCGCTGGAACCTTCGCCGGGGTCACGAATGCAGTAGGTTCGGGCGTGGGTATCGATACCGCCGCCGGCAACGCCAGTTACACGTTGCCCTCAAGCCCGCTTAATTTCGCGAAAGTCGGAGCCAACACGCTCACCCTCACCGTGCCGTCGGCCTATGCCGGCACCATCGCGCTTTACGGAGGCACGACCTTGCTGGCAGGTTCGGGCGCGTTAGGTGCGGGAGGATATTCGCTCGAAGGCGGCAACCTCACCCTCAACTGGGACGGCACCTCCGCCACGGCGGCGAGCGCGCCTGAGACGCTCAGCGTCGCCAACGCCATCACCATGCGCGTGCCTACGGCCACGATCACCGTCGGTCGTGCGGCTGCGGCTTTCGCGCCTTACGGGCTGACCGCCGCCAACAAGACGATCGAGCTGGCTGGTTTCGAACTCGTCACGCCTTCCTCCGGGATCACCTTGACGGTCGCGAACGGCAACGAGTTCGGGCTGCTGATCCCCGCTGACCTGGTCTTGCCTGCCGCGGGCGGCACCTCGACTTTCAGCGTAGGGACGGCCTCCAGTTCGCTGCAGGCGGATGGCCTGAGGCTGAGCGGGCAGATTACCGGCGGCTTGCTCGGTTCCGCCAATGTAGTGCTGACCAAGAGCGGGGCAGGAACCCTTTTCCTTGGCGCCGAAAACTCCTTCGGCGGCGGCGGTTCCATCATCGACATCACGGACGGCGTCCTCGCCGTCACGAGCGATGCCGCTTTGGGCGATTCGGACAACCTCGTCCGCCTTTCGGCCAATTCCCTGACCGAGGGTTTCCGGGCCGCCGATACTTTTACGTCGGCGCGCGTCTTCCGTCTCAACGCCGCTTCCTCGGGTATCGATGTCAGCAAGGGTGAGATGCTCACCTTGACGACGGCGTTCGGCCTGTCGGCGGTGAACAACGCCCTGCAGAAGAACGACATCGGGACCTTGGTGATCAACGCCGACAACGCGACCTGGACCGGGGCGGTCACGATCAATCAAGGTGTGCTTCGGGTCGGCAACAGCGGAGCGCTGGGGACTTCCGCCGCCGGCGTGACCATCAATTTCTCGGGAGGCCTGGAGATTTCCGGCGGTGTCACGGTAAGTGACGCGATCAGTTTCAACGCCGGAAACAACAACACCCTGAGAGGCATCGACGGTCTCGGCGCCATACGCGCCGTCGACGGACAAAACGTGCTGGCCGGCAAGGTCACCATCGCGACCTCCACCGGCAACGGCCAGAACCGGTCCGGAGTGATTTCCGCCGCCGCCGGCGCCCAGCTGACGATCACGGGCGGCATCGAGGGCGGAGTCGGCACCGTGTCGACGGAGGCCCGTCACAGCGGCATCGGTTTCGGCGGCGCCGGCACGATCAACATCACCACGACAGGACTTACGCACACCAACCAGTTCGGCATCTATCAGCTGACGAAGGTCGGCAACGGCGTGCTCAACCTGCAGGTCGCCGGCGCCTTCAGCGGACGAGACGTCTATGTCTCCCAGGGCACGCTTTCGGTCAATGGCGCCGGCAATTTCGGAACTGCCGGCTCAGGGCAGGGCACGCGCCGCATCTACATCAATGACCAAGGCACTTTCGTGTTGGATAACGTCACCGGAGCCGCCGCCAGCAACCGACTGGGCGTCTCCGACCTGTATTATCGAGGCGGCGAATTCCTTATCCTTGGCGGAGCCGGCGCCACGACGACCGAAACCACCACGGGAGTCCTCAACGTGGACGGAGGAAAGACGATCCTGACGCTGGATGCCGATCCTTCGCAGCAGCTTAATTTCACGCATGGGGCCGTGACGCGTGGCGGTTCCTCGTCCCTCCTCATCCGGGGCGATGGTTTTGGCAGCGCGGCCGGAGCCGGGGTCGCTACCGTAAGGAGCAGCACCAACTTCGCCTTCACCGGCCAGACCGGCGCCACCGATACGACGAATAAATCCATCATCCCGTGGATCCTGGGCGATACCAGCCTGACGGGCCTGGGCATGGGCTTCGTCACGGCTGACTCGACCGCCGGTGCGGCTAATACGGGAACCAATATCCTACGGCTGCTGAGAGCTTCTGAGCAGGTGACTTCTTTCGAGGCCACGCGCAACGTGTCGCTTTCCGGCGTCCAGGATTATGAGGCCGGCGCGCTACTTCTTGCCAATCCGCTATCAGTCAACTCGCTCCGGCTGAACTCCGGCGGCGGAGTCGCCATGATCGGCGGCGTCGCTTTGACGCTCGAAAGCGGCGGCCTGCTCGCCTTCGCCGGCAACACGGGGTTTTCCAGCCCGTCCGCCTTGCTGACCACCGCGTCCAACCGCGAGTTCATGGTCCACGCTCTGGGTGACCTGACTTTGGCAGGTCCGCTCGTCGGGACGACGGGCGGCCTCAATAAGTCAGGCGCCGGACAGCTGACGCTTGGGTCGGCCGTCAATACGTTCACCGGAACGGTCGCGGTGCAGGAGGGCGCCCTTTGGCTTGCCGGCGGAGATTTCACCGTCCTGCCCAACCAGACGCTCAACCTGCTGGGCGGTTCGGTCGACCTGCGGGGCGCCACCCACCATTTCAACAACCTCCAGGCCCAGGCCGCGGGTCTCGCCGTCAACGATTTCTACGCCGCAGGTTACGGCGGAGACATCGTCAACAGCGCCGCCGGCAAGGCGACCTTGGCGCTCACCACCGGCAACGTGAGTTTCAGCGGACGAATCCGCGGCCTTACGGATGTAGTCCGCAGCCAGGCAGCCAACAGTTTCCAGGATTGGAACTTCAGCAGCGACAACGATTTCGCCGGCATGCTGCTGCTCAACGGCGGGCGGACCCAGGTCATCGACGAAGCCAGGCTGAGCGGCGTTTCTTCCGTCGAGCTCGCCTCCGCCTCCTTGTTGTTCACGGGAAGCAACACGTCCTACCAGCCGGTCTCCTCTTCGGTGAACCGTCTCCGGGATCAGGCGCCGATCACCCTGCGGGGCGGGTTGCTGCAATTCAGGGCGTACGCCGGCAATATCTACGCCGAGAACATCGGCCCCGTCACCCTCGGGGCGGGAGCCAGCATCCTGGACGTCGATAATCCCGGAACGTCGATCAACCAGTATGACGTCACCGCCGCCAGCCTGGTCCGTGAGTCCGGCAGCAGGGCTACGCTACGCTTCCTCAACATCGACGGGACTTTGGCGACTCCGGCGCGTCTCTTCTTCTCGACGGCGCCGACCCTCACGAACCGCATCATCGGCGGCTGGGCGGTTTTCGAGCGCGAGTTCGCCAGCTACTCGGCAGGCATGGGGGTCGGCGCCTTGAACACCGCCGGTTTCGCGGGCTATGACGCCGCCGCCCTCGACGCCGCCACCGCCGGCGACAACGTCCGCATAGCGACCACCGGGACCACCGCCCTGACCGGCGACCGCTCGGCCAATACCTTGGCCATCGTGGTCGCGGGCGCCACCACGCTCGACCTCGGAGGCAGCACGCTCCGGCTCGCCGCCGGAGGGCTTATCGCCGCCAACTCCGCCGACAGCACCTCGATCAGCATCACGAACGGTTCGATCACGGCCGGCGCGCCCGACGTCGGCGGGGATTTCTATCTCCACGCCCTGAGCTACAACAGCGGCAACGACATCGTCGATCGCGACGTCAACGTGTCGGCCCGTTTCGTCGACAACGGCTCCGGCCCGCTCACCCTCGTCATCAACGGCACCGATGGTCGCGGAACAGGCCAGGGTTCTTCTTCGACCAACCTCACCGGCCTCAGCACCCATTCGGGTGGCACCTTCGTCAACGCCGGTCGCCTCTTCCTGAACGCCGCCGGGGCCGATGGGACGTCCGCCACCGCCCTCGGAACCGGCAACCTGACGGTCACGGGCGGCTTCTCCACCAACGGAAACAACGTCACCGAAGTCACCAGTGTCGTCCAGCTGGCGACGGCCGGCCAGATCGCCAATGCCGCGACCGTCACGCTCAACGGCGGCGCGATCCTTGACCTCGCCGGCAACACCCAGACGGTAGGAGGGCTCGTGTTCAACAACACGGGCGGATTCGGTCCCAGCGTCAGTTTCGCAGGCGGCACCTTGGTGCTCGGCGGCGACGTCAGCGCTTCCGGGAGCAACCTAGGCGCGGTCGCCACCTTGGGCGGAACCATCCGCTCGGGACGTTCGATCGCCAACACCCCTGACCTGCGCGTCTCCAGCACCGCCGGGCTCAGCGTCGGGATGACCGTGTCCGGAGGCAACGTGCCGGGCGGCCTCACCATCAGCGCGATCACCAACGAGAACAACCTTGTCCTGAGCGGAAACAACGGCGGCACCACGACGAACTCGATGATCACGTTCGGTTCGCTCGGCACGGTGAGCCTCGGAGGCGCCACGCGCACCTTCGCGATCGACGACGTCAAGCTGGGCTCGCAGGTCCTGCATCCCTACCTTGCGCAGCTCAACGTCACCGCGCCGGTCGTCGGCGTCGGCTCCGAAGGCATCACCAAGACGGGCAACGGTCTGCTCCAGCTGAGTTCGCAGAGCACATTCTCCGGCGGCGTCAACGTCAGCGCCGGCGGCCTCATCATCGGAGGCAGCACCAACGTCACCGTCCGCGATTCCCTGACGGGGGAGGCCGCGGCCTTCGCGTCCGGACCTGTCGGCACGGGCCTGCTCACGCTGTCCTCCGGCGCCCGGCTGCTTTCCTCGGGCGCGAACACGCTCAATAACGCCTATTCGGTAGGCTCTTCCCTGACCTACTCCGGCGTCCAGCCGTTGACGCTGAACGGCGCCACGACCTTGGCCGGCAACATCACCGTGAACGTGGAGGAGCCGCTGACTACCCTGACCTTGAACGGCGCGATCGGCGAAGCCGCCGAGGGCTTCTCCATCACCAAGCAAGGCCTCGGCACGCTGCTCCTCGGGGGCAACAACGCTTTCACCGGCGGCGTGACGGTCAACGCCGGCACCTTGGCGCTGGCCGGTCTCAACGCCGGTTCGACCGCGCCGATCTACGCCGGCACGACGGCGACCATCGCCGGCAACGGCATGCTCGCGCTGCTTAACAGCGGGACCGGAAGCAACGGTATCGTGGCCTTCGCCGGCAAGATCGCCGTCGCGACCGGGCTTGATTTCGCCAACATCAGCGTAGGCAACAACGGCGCCAATGCCGGCAACACGATCCAGGTCGACGAACTGCTGCTCGTCGGCGGCCAGACCCTGAACGTCAGTTCCGCCAACAGTTACATCCTGCGCATCCTCAATCTCACTGGAGACGAGGTCGACGGAATCGCCCCGAAATTCAACGTGGCCGCCGGCACGACGGCCGTCGTCTTCGATTATGACGGTGACCGCCCCGTCAACGTCGGCCTCGGCTCCCTCGTCTTCCCCGACCTCGTCTACTCGGCTTCAGCCACGACCCTGTCGGGGGGTGCCATCGCCTTGAACGGGTCATATCCGATGAGCGTGCAGCACTCGGTCATCCCGCTGAATACGACGATGTCCACCTTCGGACATCGGCAGGGCGGACTCTCCGGCGCCGTCACGATGCTGTCGGCCGCCCCGACCGCCGTGGTCCAGGCCGCCAACTCCGGCCTCGGTTATTCCGCCTCCGGGCAGGCCGTCGGCAACTTGTCCGACGGCGCATACGGCGGTCGCCCGGTGGTCGTGCCCGGCACGGCGGTGAACACGGTCGGTACCTACTCCGGCCTCCTCAGGATCACCACGGCCGGTAATTACGTCTTCCGTTCGGGTACCGACGACGGCGGCACACTTTTCATCGGCGGAGCCGCCGTGCTCACCGATGCGACCTACGGTCACGCCTTCACGGATATTCCTTCGGTCACGGTGCCCCTGCAGCCGGGTTATCACCATATCTCCTACAAGTTCGGGAATTCCGGCGCTGGCGGCGGCTTCCGTCTCCTTTATGCGGGGGAGGATACCGGCAACGCCTTCCAGGTCGCGGGCGGGGATAATTTCCTCTACGCCGACGGCGTGCCGGCCGCCTCCAACGGTTACAACGGCGCGGCGGTGGTCATGAACGACTACGGCGTCGCGGATTCGACGGTCGCCAGCATCGACACGTTCGGTTCCGTCTTCGGGGTGCTCATCGATGCGTCGAAGAGCCTGACCATCGGCGCGAACGCGGTGCTCAACATCCATAATGGTACGAACGGCAGCCATGGTAACGGATTCTTCGGTTCAGCCGGCCCGGTGTCCGTCGGGCCGGGCGCCATCCTAGCGCCTGGCAATACGGCGACCGCCGCCGCGGGTTCGTTGAATCTGATCGGCGCCGTCACGCAGTCGGGTTCGACGTTGGTCTCCGGGGTGGGCGCCACCACCGCCATGATCAAGGCGGGGCAGGGCGCCCTGTTCCTCGGGGCTGACAACTCGGCGACCTTCTCCGGTCTGCTGGTCGTCCAAGGCGGCACGGTGGTGCTCAATCACGCCAAAGCCCTCTCGACCGGCACGGTCGGCACGCTTATCTCGCATAACGGAAACGCATCCACCTTCACGGGCAACACCACGCTCGGGTCGGCCACCATCAGTTCGGTCAGTTCCGTCGCCGCGCTCCAGCCGGGCATGTCGGTGACCGGTACGGGCATTCCCGCCGGCGCCTACGTCGTGAGCGTCCTTTCCGCGAATTCATTCACGATCTCCCAGCCGGCGACGGCCGCAGGCAGCGCCGTCGCGCTCACGCCCCTTACCTCCGGGATGCTGGATCTGAACGGGATGAGCGGCGTGACCGGCAATGTCACCATCAACGGCGCGGGCCCCCGGCAGCTGAACGCCGTCGCAAGCGGGGCGCTTTGGAACAGCAGCGCCACGGCGGCCTCGCTCAGCGGCAAGCTCACGCTTGGCAGCAGCGCCACGGTCGGCGGTTACGGCGACCTTACGCTCGGCGTCATCGAAGCCGCCGTCGGCTCGACCTTGACCAAGTCAGGCAGCAACACCCTGTTCCTTGATACCGACAACGGCGCCGGACTGCAGGGCCCCCTTGCCATCTCCGCCGGCATGGTGAAACTCGGTAATGCTGGCGCCCTGGGTGCGTCGACCTCGATGGCGACAGACGGAACCACCGTGGCCTCCGGCGCCGTGCTGGATCTTAACGGGCTGACTTTGTCCGAATTCCTCACTGTCAGCGGAGTCGGACTGGCCAACTTCGGCGCTGGCGCAAACTCGCTGGCCACGTTGATCAATACCTCTTCGACGACCGCCACGCTCAGCAGCCCGTTGGTGCTCGCCGCCGCCGCCGCCGTCGGTTCCGGCCGTGTGAACGCCACCTCGGGGGTGCCCGCGGGCGGTGACATCACCCTCTCCGGCGCCATCAGCGGGGCGTTCCTGTTGTCCAAGGTGGGGGCGAACACGCTCACCCTTTCCGGAGCCAACACTCAGAATGGTCTGACCGTCACCCAAGGCGTCGTCGTCGTCAATGGCGCCGCGGGCGCCGCGGGCGCCGGCGGCAACCTCACCGTCGACCGGGGCGTCTTCAGCGGCCTCACTCCGGGCAACCAGCTGATCTTCGACAATTCCGCGGATGCCTTCTCCTCCCGCGCCGGCGGCGCCGCCTCAAACCGCTCCATCCTGCTTCAGGGCGGCGGTTTCGTGCTCCGCGGCAACGCCACGACGGCCGTGTCCGAGAATCTCGGAACGGGCGGGTTGCAGATCAACTTCGGCTTCAACGTCCTGACGCTGGAAAGCCTCGGGGCCGCGGTCCAGCTCGCCGGAACGGGCACGATCGTGCGCGCGGGATCGAGCACTCTCAATGGGGTCGCCTTGCTGCGCGGCACCCGGCTCGGGCTCAACGCCGCCGGAGATGCGGGCGCCTTATCGGGCGACGGGAACAGCTCCCTGGCCTTCGCTGCGCCGGCGTTCTCCGGGTCGACCGCCACCTCCGGCGCCGCCATGCGCATGGTGCCTTGGCTGATCATCGACCCCTCCGCCGCCGGTGACGGCACGGGCGCGGGCGTCCAGTTCGCCACATTCGACGCGACGGCAGGCATCGGTTTCCGCCCGCTGCTCGCCGCTTCCGAAAACCTGACCACCTTCACCGCCGGCAACAATGTCAGGGCCGTAGCGGCCTTATCCGCCGCCGCCGGAGCCGCCTCCGCGCTGACTCCGGTCAGCGTCAATTCGTTGACCTTTGAGGCAGGAGGAAGCCTCGCCATCCCGGCCTTCCGCGTCGTCACGAACGCTTCCGGCGGCATCCTGGCCAAGGCTTCGGCCGCCGTCACGGCCGAGGGAGCCGGCATCGGCCGCGGCGCCATATACGGCAACGGCAACGCCGAGGCCATCATCACGGTGTTCGGCGGCGCCAACGTGCTTACCATCGACGCCGCGATCGGCGGCGCCCTCGCCCCGTCTACCGGCGGCCTCACGAAGTCCGGCAACGGCGCGCTGGTCCTGGCGAACGCCACCGGCAACAGCTACACGGGCACCACCACCGTACAGTTGGGTTCCTTGCAGTTTGCGTCGACCGCTCCCGACAACGCCATCTTCTACCGTTTCCTTACCGGGCCGGGCCTCGCCGCCAACGCCACGACGCACGCGCTCAACCCGATCGTCGTCAACGCCGGGATGCTGGATCTAAACGGCCGTTCGCAGTCGGCTTATTTCTTCTCGCGAGGAATCCTGCCGGGCTCGGGCGGCGTCATCACGAACACCGCCGCGGGCAACGCGGTCGACCTGACCCATGTCATCGACGCCAATGACCGAGATTTCGCCGGTAGCTTCAGCGGGAATCTCAATCTTCGTCTGACCGGAACCAATCGGACGACCCTCCGCGCGGACAACCAGCTGACCGGCAATGTCACGGTCATGGGCGGAATCGTGGCGCTCCAGGATCAGGGGCGTTTCTCAGGGCTCGGCTCCGGTGACGTCGTCAGTGTCCGCAACTCGATCCTGCGTTGGGATGATACGGGCATCCAGGCGCTCGCCGGCCGCATACCGACGACCGCTTCACTGGTCCTTGACGGCGGCACCTTCGAATTCATCGGCCGCGGGGCTGCTTCCTCCACGATTTCGTTGGGAGACCTCAGCCTGGCCGGCGGGACCTCCACGCTTCGTGGTTCAGCGGGGACGGGCGGTTTCGGCCTCGCCACGCTCGCCTTGACGGGGTCTTTCACCAGGTCGGTCGGCGCCACGCTCAATTTCACCTCCGCCGCGGGCTTGGTCGGCGGCGGACCATATTTCACGGCCACCGCTGCCGGACTGACGACCCGGACCAACGGTATCCTGGGCGGCTGGGCCACCGTGCATACCTTGAACGGCACGACGGGAGGCTCCGACGTCGAGTTCGCGACCTACGATCCGGTCGTCGCGATCCGTCCTCTCAACAACGTCGAGCAGACCGCCACCTTCGCCGCTTCCGGTGCGGCCAGCAACCTGCGCTTCTCCGGGATCCAGACGGTACCGGCGGGAGGGTTCACCGTCAATTCCGTCACGATGAACGCGTCGACCGCCAGCACTCTGGCTTTCGCCTCCGGCGGCGACACGTTGATCCTGGCCTCGGGCGGCTTGCTCGGGGGCACCGCCGACGTGGCCCGCGCCGTCGGTTCCTCGGCCGTCCGGGGCAGGCTTTCGTCCGGAGGTCCTGAATTGTTCGTCCATAACGCGAGGAACACCCTGACGATCTTCTCCGAGATCACCGGAACGCTCTCGCCTGTCTTCACTTCCGCCGGCCAGACCGGCGGCGCCGCCATCACGCTCGCCAACGCCAACAGCTACGTCGGCACGACCTACGTCAACGGCGTCATCCTCAATCTCGGCGTGGCGGGGGCCACTTCCGCCGGCAACGCCATCACCGGCGATCTCATCGTCACCGGCGGGACCACCAACGGAAGCGCCGTGGCATCGTCGCTCAACGCCGCGGTCACCTTGCAGGCGAGCGGCCAGATCGCCGATGGGGCTACTTTGACCGTGCGCGGCGGAGCCCGTTTCCAGGGAGCTGGTTTCGACGAGACCATCGCGAACCTGGTCCTTCGCAGCCACGGCGGGTACTCCGCGGATGGAGGCCCCTTGGTCACGACCGGGGCCGGCCGTCTTACGGTCACCGGCGGGATCACGGTGGAGGGACTCGAAGACCTACGTTCGATCCCGGTGATCCAAGGCAACCTCGGCCTTTCCGCTGCCTCGGCCATCGCCGTGGGCAGGTTCGTCGGAGCCTCCGTGAGGGGGACCTTGGGACATGTCAACGAACAGGTCGGCTTGGTCCTGAACGCCCACGTCAACGGCGTCAGCGAGCTGAGCAAGACGGGTGCCGGGGCCATGCAGCTGGGTGGTACGAGCACCTCGGTCACGGTGCTCGAGGTCGTCTAAGGCGCCTTGGTTCTGGGCGCGGCGAACTATCCCAACGCCCAGGTGAGGCTCGCCGCCGACACGATCCTCGACATGCGCGGTCAGACCAGCCTGCAGGTCGGCTCGGTCGTCAGTTCATCACCCACGTCGGTGATCAAGAATTTCAGCCCGGATGCCGTCGGCAGGCTGGTCACCGGAGCCGATGGGACGGACGGTACTTTCGCCGGGTTGATCGCGTCAGATTATTCTTCCGGCCGGCTTGGGGTCACCAAGATCGGGGCCGGCGCCTGGTCGCTCACCGCCGACAACGCGGGCTCGCTGTTGGAAACCTTGCAGGTGGCCGGCGGGCGGGTCGTGCTGGCCGGGTCCGCGGCCCGACTTGGTTTCATCACCACGATCCTCTCCGAGGGAGGCGTGCTCATGTTGGACAATTCGACCAGCGCGGTCTCGGACCGCCTGGGTGGCGCCACCAGCATCATGTCGACCTCGGCCGACCGGGTCCTTTCGATGCGAGGAGGCCAGCTGGAACTGCTCGGCGGCGCCGTCGCGGTCACGGAGGCCATCAACACCGCGACCTTGCTCGAGGGCGCGAGCCGCTGGCAGCTTGCTGCCGGCTACGCGGCTACGGAGCTCTCGGTCAACTCCCTGGCCGCCTCGAGCACCACCAACCGCGGAACCCTCACGCTTGATGCCGGCACGGGTCGTCTCGGGGGAGGTCCCGCTGGCGCCGGTCGCGTCAACGTGACGATCACCACGCCTGGCTTGGTCGGCAATATTCGTCCCGACCTCATCGGCATGGATTCCACGGGTGTCGGCCTCGTCACCCATGACGCCAACGGACTGAGGTTGCTCGCCGCCGGCGATACGGCCTTGGGTTATTTCAATCCCGGGGCCGCTTCGGCCGCTTACCTCGGAACGTCCGCTCCGGCCGCCGTGGTGGCTGCCGGCGGCGTGGTCGCCAACGCGGCCGCCGGGTCCAACGTCGACCTCACTAGCCAGACCGGCCTGTACGCCGCCACCACGGTTAACAGCCTCAACCTCTCTTCCGGAGGGAGAATCCGCGCTTCAGCCCAGGCGGACGCCGCTTCCTTGTTCGGAGCCGCGGGAGCCCTGAATACCTTGACCCTGACCTCCGGCGCTCTCCTTGCTGAGGCTGGTAATCTTGGAATCTCCGGTGGCGCCATCTCGGCGGGCGGCGCGTTGCTGCAGTATCTCGTCGTCGGAGACCTGGCCTCCGGCGCCTATGCCCTCGGCAGCGGCGGCGCGGTGAAGAGCGGCGCCGGCACCTTGACGCTCAGCCAGCGCAGCCTCAACACCGCGCAGTTCTTCCAGAACGAAGGAACGACGATTTTATCCGCCGGCCCCAATACGCTGCTCGTCACGCCGACCGCCACGACGCCTACGGTGATCGACCTGGTGGTCAACGGCGGCGTGCTCGACCTTAATGGAAACAGCCAGGCTGTCGCTCGCCTCACCAATACCACCGCGGCCAGTTTCGCGGCCAACGCCGGCACGGTGACCAACGCCAGCAATACGTCCGCCACCTTGTTCGTGAACAATCCCGCCACGACTTTCGCCGGTCTCCTTACGGGCAACCTCGGCTTGGACAAGTCTGGCGCGAATGCTTTCACGCTTACCTCGGCGAGCACCTTTACGGGTGCCACCGTCTTGCGTGGCGGCACCCTGCAGCTTCAGGATGCAGGGGCGATCGGCGGTGGCGGAGCCGTGTCTGTCAACTTCGGCACGTTGGCGATCGTCAACTCAGGCCTGGCTCATGTCGCCGCGCGAACGGCGGATTCGGCCGTTGCGCTCAACGGCGGCACGCTTTCCTACGTAGCCCGCCTCGAAGGCGAGACTTCGGCCACGGTCGGCGCCCTGACCCTCGTCTCCGGCGCCAATACCTTCGCTTTTGGCGCGCAAGCCGGCTTCGGCGGCAGCCTGAACCTGGCGGCGGCGTCCTTGTCGCGGGTGGCTAACTCCGGCGCGGTGCTCAACGTTACTTCTGCCGACGGTCAGATCGGACGCGGTGTATCCGCTTCGGGAGGCCAAGCTCCCCAGCTCACGCTGACCTCGGATCCGACGCTGACCAACGGCATCATCGGAGGCTGGGCCGTCTTCAATGGCGTCGACTTCCTGACCTACCTAGCCTCCCAATCTTCGACCGGCGCGCTGGGTCTTGGGGTCATGGGAGATACGGCCGCCGGTTTCGCAAATTACACCCTAACCCGCACGGCGGCCGGCGACCTGGCCAGTTCCGCCACCAGCAACGTCAAGGCAACGGGCAACTTCAATACCAACGTCTCCGGCAATACTTCGCTCAATTCCCTCAACATGGCGGTCGGCGCCGCCGGTAATTCTCTGACTTACGGAGCCTTCGGCGACACGCTGACGCTCGCGTCCGGCGGCTTCCTGCGTTCCGGTAATTTCGCCGGTAATCTCGGGCAGGCTCCGGATTGGGGGCGCCTCACCACTTCGGGCGCCGAGCTGTTCCTTCATAACAACCAAAACACCCTCACGGTCAACTCACGTCTGACCGGCGCCGGCAAGCGGGTGGTCTTCTCGGGAGCTGGCACTTTTGCCTTGGCCAACGGTCGCTCGGCCTCCCAGGCAATCGTCACTTCGGCAGGGACGACTTCGGTCACGTTGACCAGCACGGCCGCCATGTTCGTCGGGCAGAAAGTCTCCGGTCAGTTCGGCGGCGTATCTTTCGAAGCGACGATTTCGGCGATCACCGACGGCACGACGCTGGTGCTCAGCTCGGCTCCGCCCGCCGCCACCGGTTTCCTGAATTTCGGCAATCCAGGTTCCAACAACATCACCGGAGCCGTCCATACTTCCGGAACAAACACCTTCACGCTTTCCGCCGCCAACCCGAACCTGTTCGTCGGTCAGCCGCTCTTCAGCAGCTCGATCCCCTCGGGGACCACCATCACGGCTATCTCGGCCGACGGTCGGACCATCACGATGTCGGCCAACTCCACCGCGACGTTCAACGCCCCGGTCGCCGGCGCGGCTGGCAACTCTTACACCGGCGGTACGGTCGTCAACAACGGCACCACCATCAGCCTGACGCCTGTCCGTCCCAGCGAGGTCGTGGTCCCTGCCGGCGGATTGATCATCAACGGCGGCGCGGTCAACTTCGGCGCGTCGACGAGCGTCTATGGGGCCATTGAGCCCACCAACAACGTCGCGATCGTGGGAGGCGGTTCCCTGACGTTCCCGAATTACGCCGCCTTGAGCCCCTCTTTGGCGATCGTCAACACGCTTGCCGGCGTCAGCTTCAGCAACATCGGCGGAACCTCCACGCCTACTTTGGCGCTCGGCACGCCGGTCGCCGGCCAGGTGCACCGCTTGGTGCTCACCTCGGCTTCGGCGATCGTCGCGGTGAACGACAACCATGCCACGACTCCCACGATCAGCGGCGGTTTCACGAGCGCGACTCAGGCGGCGACCCTCGAATTCGGAAACGCCAGTCCCGTCATCGACGTAAGCGGCCTTTCTCCGATCGGCCTTTCCATCACCGCGGCCATCACCCAGAACGTCGCCCATGCCAACGCCTTGACCAAGGTCGGCACCGGTTCCTTGGTCCTGACGAGCGGTTCCAGCACTTGGAGCACGGGTCTGACCGTGTCCGCGGGCAGCCTGATCATCGGAGCTGCCAGTACTCCTTCCGCCGTCGGAGCGACGGTGACTTCAGGGCCGGTCGGCACCGGGACGCTCACCCTCGCCAACGGCGCGACCTTGCTGGCGGATGGAACCGCCCGCACCTTCGCCAATGCCGTTGCGGTCGATGGCGACATCGTGTTCGGCGGAACCGCTTCGGGACACTCGCTTACGCTCAACGGGCCGGTAACCCTTGGCGCGACGACCCGTTCCATCAATGTCTTCAGCCCACAGGTGACGACGACGATAGGAGGCGCCATCTCGGGCGCCGCCGGACTCACCAAGACCGGCAATGGAATCTTGGTCCTTTCAAACGCGTCCAACAGCTATGCCGGCACCACCACGGTCGACGCCGGGATGTTGCGACTGGGCGCCGCCTCCGCGATCCCGGCCGGTGGTGCAGTCGTCGTCAACGCCGGCGGCCTGCTCGACCTCAACGGCAACAGCCCGGTCATCGGTTCGCTTTCGGGCGCTGGTCTCGTCACGAACGCTGCGGCCGGCTCGGCGGCCCTCATCGTCGCCGGGACGGGAGCCACCGACGTGACTTCCAATCTCGATGTCACGCTTTCCACCGCCTTGGGTGATAACAACGCGGCGGTGGCAGCGAGCAGGCTCGGTGTGACCAAAGGCGGCCTCGGGACGCTGACTTTCAGCAACACCAACAGCTTCAACGCGGGCACGATACTGGTGGTCGCCGGAAGGGTGGTCGGTTCGGCCGAAAATACCTTCTCCCCATACGCCACGGTTCAGCTGGGCAACGGCTCAACCGCTTCCGCCGCGACGCCGACCGCGACGCTCGACGTGTTGTCTTACAGCCAGACGATCGGAGGCCTTGCCACCGGTACCAACGCCCCCGGCTCCGCGGCGGTCATCCGGATCGGCGCCGGCCGCACCTTGACGACCACCGGCACGAACACGCTCGGGGCAAACATCGCCGCGAACGACGTCTCCGTGGTCAATTTCACCGATGGGGGCGCTTTTGTCGCCAACGGGGCTCTTTTCCAGGTCGGAGGCGCAACGGGGGGAACGAACTCTTCCACCCTCACGGTGGATATGACCGCGCTCGGCAGCTTCACGGTGAACTCTGGCGCCGCGGGCATCTTCCGCCTCGGAGAGCAGACCAGCGGCACCAACGGCGGCGCGGCGACGATGATCCTTTCGCCGGTCAACACGATCACCGCCAACCTGATCGGAATCGGTGATAATTCAAACGGTACGCGGACGCACGTGCTCCGGCTCGGCTCGGGCACCAATGTCCTTAACGCGAACACGATCACGCTCGGTGCCGCACCGACGGGAGGAAACCGCGCGTCGGGAACCCTGGTGTTCAATGGCGCATCAGGCTCCCTGCGCATCCGCAGTCAGGCCGACCCGGTCAATGGCCGGGCCAACCTCAACATGGCCTTCACGAACGGTACCACCGGGGCGTCGATCGGGGCTATCTTCGACGTCACCGGGCGCCCATCCGATCTCCGCTTTGACGTCATGCAGCTCGCCCACCGTTCGGGCACTTCCGGCGGACAGGCGACGGCTACCTTCTCTTTCGACACCGGGACGCTCGACTCCAATGATTTGATCCTGGGTTCGAAGGCCACTACCGGCAACAACTCCACGGCAACGATGACCCTCGGCGGCACGGGAGCGGCGACCTTTAATTCCCTCGCCAATCCGATGCGCATCGGGGTGAACAGCGGTACGACGGCTCTCGCCTCCGGTACATTGAACCTATCAGGTTCGGTGGTCACCGTCGCGGGCAACTCCGGGACGGCCATCAGGCTGGGCGACGCCTCCGCGGCAGGCGGTTCGGCCGACGGCACGATTAATCTCACCGCAGGATCGCTCACCGTCACCGGTGACATCATCCGCGGCGCGGTTACCGGCACCAGCACCGCGGTGCTTAATTTGGATGGCGGCACCCTAGACCTTTCTGGCAACGATATCGGCGGCAACGGCTCCAATACCGGCAATCTCACCACGGTCACCTTCGCCTCCGGTACGTTGCGTAACGTCGGACAGTTCAATAACGGCGCCGCCCTTGCCAAGGCCGGCGCCGGCGTGCTGACCGTTGCTGGAACCGCCGCTTATACGGGGGCCACGACGGTCTCCGGGGGCACGCTTGTCCTGGCGAATTCCTCTTCCAGCACTTCCGGCATCACTATCAACGGCGGGACGAACACGGTGCTCAGGATCACGAACAGCGGCGCCACCGGATCGGGCGTGATCACGATCAGCGATCCTGCCGTCACGCCCAGGATCGAACTGCTCTTCGACGGCGGAGGTATTATCTCTCTGCCGAACACGCTCGGCGGAAACAGCGGAATCACTACCACCCTCTACGTGGACAACAATGGAGGAGGCGGCACGAACGGCGTCGTCAGGCTGACCAGGGCAACCGGTTCATCGCTCGGAAACGCGACCCTCAATGTGACCGGAGCCAACGGCTATTCGCTGTACTTAGCGAGCCTGGCTAATTCCGCCGGTTCGCTCGGCGCAATGACCTTTAATCCGACCACCGCGGCCCTGGAATTAGGCAACCTGACCGTGCTTCGCGCGACCGGTACCGGAACTTTCGTCCTCGGTGGCACCCACTCTGCAAACGTCGTCTCCGGCGTCATTTCGGATGGATCGGGTGCAAGCCTTGGAGGACTTTCCGCCGTGACCAAGGCAGGCACCGGCACCTGGGCCTTGACTGGCGCCAATACTTACACGGGCGCCACGCTGGTATCGGCCGGCACGCTCGTCGCCGCCTCGGGCGCTTTGGCCGGAACCTCGGGCATCACCGTCAACGGAGCCACGCTTGCCGCGGTGAATTATAACGCCTCCGCCGCGCTGACCTTGAATTCCACCGGTGTCGTCACAATCTCCGGCGTCGGCCTGACTATCTCCGGCGCGGTGACCAACGCCAACGCTAACGCCGACGCCCTCAATTTCACGGCCGCTACGGGCAAGGTGACCCTGGCTTCGCTCGGGGGCGCCGGTTCCACCCGCTTCGGCAGCGATGCCGACATCACCGGAGGAATCTCGGTCGGCACCGTCACCGTCGTCGGCGCCCTTGGCTCCAGCATCTCCGGAGGCACGGTCACTGCCGGCTCCCTCGTCGCCGCTTCGATCACGGGTGGAAGCAACACGATCATGGGCGCCGCCACCGTGACGACCGTCAACGGCGGGACGACCTCGATCGGCGCCACCGCCGTAATCACGACCCTTGCTTCCGGCACGGTCAATCTTACCGGCGCTACTGGTACGCTCACCTACCTCAACGGAGGAACTCTGACCCTTGCCGGAACGGCGCTGACGGCGACCAGCGGAACGGGTTCCGCTGCCCTGACGCTCAACGCCGCCTCCACCGCGACCTTCTCGGGCGCTGGTGTCAGCCTCGGCGCGGTCACGAATGCGAACACGGCCGCCGACGCCCTCAATTTCACGGCCGCGGCGGGCAAGGTGACCCTGGCCTCCTTGTCCGGCGTCGGTAAGACCCGCTTCGGCAGCGACGCCGACATTACTGGCGGCATCTCCGCCGGCGACGTGACCGTCATCGGCGCCCTGGGTGCCCATATCACCGGAGGCACGATCTCGGCCGCTTCTCTCACTGGTAACGTCGGTGGCGGTGCCGTCACCCTGGCCGGTGCCCTCACGGGTAACGTCACCGCCGGTACGGTTACGGCCGCTTCGATGACGGGTAATGTCGGTAGCTCGGTGACCCTCAGCGGCGCGCTCGACGGCGCCATCACCGCGGGCACCAACAGCATCGGTTCGCTCACTTCGACCTCCGTCACCGGTGTACCAACACGATCACGGGCGCCGCCACCGTGACGACCGTCGACGGCGGCACGACCACCGTGGGCGGAGTCGCCACGGTCACGACCCTCACCTCCGGCACGTTGAACCTCGACGGCGCCACGGCTTCCGTCACCAACCTCAACGGTGGCACGATCGCCCTGGGTACGACGGCCCTCACGGTGAACGGTGGTACGTTCGGCGGCGTGATCTCCGGCGCCAATGGTTCGCTGACAAAGTCCGGCGCCGGCACGCTCATCCTGACCGGGGCCAACACCTTCGGCGGCGGCACGACCATCTCGGCCGGCACCCTGCAGC
>JACCDX011017098.1_pt1 | contig 26206 bp, 24 predicted proteins | sample 7449681 | NCBI WGS metagenome assembly JACCDX01 (sample SAMN15323450, study PRJNA562643) | freshwater metagenome | isolation source: river surface water | place: USA:Blue River Watershed | collected 2017-08-18
CCGAAAATACGCATCGCCAGAAAAGTCGCAGCCAACACCAGCGGGATCGTCAGCGCGACCACCAGGCCTGGACGAACATCAATGCGCCAGGGCTTGGTGTGCAAGCCCAGCGAGAGCAGACTGACGGCCAGCACGATCAGCACTGCCTCGGCCAACACTATCAGAAATTCATTGACCGATGAGCTGACTGCTTTCGGCTGATCGGCGACACGCTGAAGCTCGATACCAACGGGGAGTTTCGCCTGTATTTTTGCGGCCTTCTCGTTGAGACTGCGCCCCAGGGCAATGATATCGCCACCCTTTTCCATCGACACGCCAAGACCGATCACTTCCTTTCCGTTGAATCGCATCTTATTGCGCGGCGGATCAGCATAGGCACGTGTCACGGTCGCAAAATCGCCGAGCCGGAAATTGTTGCCATTGGCTCGCAACGGCATGTTTTCAAGCTCCGTAATCGTCGCCAGCGCACCCGAGACACGCACCTGCAAGTTATCGGTGGGCGTCACCAGAACGCCACTGCCCTCTACTGCATTCTGTGCATTAATCTGCGCAACAACACTTTCGAACGGTATACCGAGCTGGGCGAATTTTTTCGTCGAAAATTCAATAAAGATTTTCTCGTCCTGCACCCCGTACAACTCAACCTTGGATACCGAAGACACACTGAGTAACTGCTGACGAACGAACTCCGCGTAATCCTTCACTTCCGCGTAACTGAAGCCGTCAGCCGACAGCGCAAAAATGGATCCGAAGGTATCGCCGAACTCATCGTTAAAGAAAGGGCCCTGCACACCCGAAGGCAATGAACCTCGGATATCGCCTATTTTCTTTCTGACCTGATACCAGGTTTGCGGCACTTCTTTCGGCGGGGTCGATTCGCGCAACTCAATGATGATCAGCGTTTCACCTGGTTTTGAGTAACTGCGGATTTTGTCAATGAACGGCGTTTCCTGAAGCTTTTTTTCCAGCTTTTCCGTCACTTGCTCGGCCACCTGCAAAGCACTGGCTCCCGGCCAGTAGGCTCTAATGACCATGCCACGAAATGTAAAAGGCGGGTCCTCATCCTGGCCCAGCTTTGCGTAGCTGAAAATGCCACCCAGCAGCAGCACCACCATCAGGTAGCGAATAAATGGTGTGTGCTCCAGCGCCCAGCGAGAGAGATTCAGTCGCTCTCTCATTTCGTCTTATCCTGCAACGTCATAGGGGCTGTCATCGGAGGCGTTTCGCCCAGTACAGTCACTTTCTGGCCCTCACGCAGCAAATTGACACCTGCCGTCACCACCCTCTGCCCGGGCGCCAGACCCGACATGATCATGATGTCATTACCCACGGCACCCGCGACTTCGACCTCGGTCAGTTTGACCGCACCCTGCTCAACCACCCACACCGCGGTCTTGTCCTTGTGATTCAACAGCGCTGTCATGGGCAGGCGAATGCCCGGCGGAGCTTCGCTCGCAAACGATACCGTTGCTGTCATGCCGAGCTGAATTTCAGTGCCCGCTTTGGGCAGCGCAATCTTTGCTGTAAACGTGCGGGTGGCAGCATCGGCAATCGGGGACAATTCACGCAGCCGTCCCTCCAAAGCCAGTTCGGGATTGGCCCAGGTACGCACGGTCACGTCGCTGATACGTCTGAGTTTCGCGACCTGATCCTCCGGGATACTGACCCTGACTTCCTTTTCGCCCGTGCGGGCAATCCTGACCACCGGCATACCCGGCGAGACGACCTGTCCAACCTCCGCATCAATACCGGTCACCACACCATCCGCATCGGCGATCAGGCTGGCATAGCTGCTCTGATTCGCCTGCACGCGCAGGCCTACGGTGGCTTGTTCATGGGCCGCCAGTGCAGCCTTGTAGGCGGCTTCCTTGGACTCCAGCACAGCCTGACTGACAAAATTTTTCTGACGCAGCTCGCGATAACGATTCAGCTCCGACTGCGCCAGCGCGAGCGTGCTGTCAGCAGCGCTCACCCCTGCTTTTGCCTGCGCCTGCGCGAGCTGAAGATCGCTGGCATCCAATTGCATCAGCAGCTGGCCGCGTTTGACTGCCGTACCCACGTCGACCCGACGCGCAATCACCTTGCCGCCAACACGAAATCCGAGCCGAGACTCGTAGCGCGGCTGCACCTCACCCGCCAGCTCCACCGCATGTCTCGTACCGGCCGGAGCCACCACCATCGCGCGCACCGGACGAATATCCTCAGTCTTTGGTGGCTTCTCGGAACAGCCTGCAAGAAGCAGGGGCAATACGAGGCTGATCAGCGCAGGTAGCGATCTCAATCGCGATAACGGTTTCTGGTGCGGCACGGATTTTCCTTTAGTATTCGGCCTGCCAACAGGCGGACCTTCTGAGCTTGTCTCGTAAGTTCGCCTCCGTAGCGGCGGACCAATGTCGCGCTACCGAACCGACGAAACGGACGCTGATTGCATGATTTTCTGAGCTTTTTTATTACTGACTGAAAGGTTATTAATTATAGCGGAGGAAGCGTGCTGCCCTGGAACTGCTTAGAAATCCGCCCCGACTAAACCGATGTCCAACGCACACTACGAAAACTTTCCGGTGGCCTCCCCCCTGCTGCCAAGGCGCATGCGCGCGCCCGTCAGGGTGATCTACGCGTTCGCGCGGAGTGCCGATGATCTGGCAGATGAGGGCGATGCCCCACCGAGCGAACGTATCGCAGCACTCATGGCCTATGAGGCGGAACTGAACCGCATCGACCGGGGTGAAGTGCCCGAAACGCATCTTTTCCGTCAATTGGCCGGCACGCTCGCCGAACACGCACTGGGCACCGGCTACCTGCGCGATCTCTTGTCCGCATTTCGGCAGGATGTTCAACAAACGCGGTATCCGAGTTTCGATGCGCTGTTGGACTACTGTCGTCGATCTGCGAATCCGGTGGGCCGGATCATGCTCAGTCTATCCGGCGATACCAGCGAGATCGCATTTCGTCGAAGCGATGCAATTTGCAGTGCTCTCCAAATCATTAACTTTCTTCAAGACGTACGCATCGATTGGGAGAAATCCCGTGTCTACCTGCCGCAGGAAGACCTAAAGCGGTTCGGCGTGAGCGAGCAACAGATTGCCGGGCACCGAACAGACGATCACTGGAAGGCGTTAATGGCTTTCGAAGTCGAACGGGCACGCGCACTGATGCTTGAGGGCGCCCCGCTGGCCCTGCAAGTCAGCGGCCGTCTGGGCTGGGAGCTGCGACTGATTGTGCAAGGCGGTTTGCGCATTCTCGAGAAAATCGAAGCGGTCGGTTACGATGTCTTCCGCTCCCGACCCACCCTCGGGAAGCGCGACTGGCTGCTGATGTTCTGGCGCGCACTAAAAACACACAACATGACCAAGTCAACAGAATGACCCCCGAAGACTACTGCCAGCAAAAGGCCGCTCAAAGCGGCTCGAGCTTTTACTACAGCTTTTTGTTCCTCCCGCCAGAACGCCGTCAGGCCATTACTGCGTTGTACGCGTTTTGCCGCGAGGTGGATGACGTCGTTGATGAAACCAGCGACCCCGCGCTCGCCCAAACCACACTGGCCTGGTGGCGCAAGGAGGTGAGACAAATGCTTGCCGGGCAACCCAGCCATCCGGTGACTCAAGCACTGAGTCCACACCTGAAAACCTTCAACATCCAAGGCGAACATTTGCTGGCCGTGATTGACGGCATGGAGATGGATCTGACCCAGACTCGTTATCTGGACTTTGTGGCGCTGGAGCGCTATTGCTGGCATGTGGCGAGTGTCGTTGGCATCATGTCGGCCAGCATTTTTGGCTACACCGACCCGCGAACGCTGCAATACGCGGAAAAGCTCGGACTCGCGTTTCAGCTCACGAACATCATCCGTGACGTCGGCGAAGATGCACGCCGGGGCCGCATCTACCTGCCGATATCGGAACTGCAGGCACACCAGGTGCCTGCGTCGGATCTGCTTAATGCGAAGCACAGCGATCGCTTCGTTGCGCTGATGCGCTTCCAGACGCAACGCGCACAGGCGCTTTACGACGAAGCCATGGCATTACTGCCTGCCGCCGACCGGCGTGCGCAACGGGCCGGCCTCATCATGGCGGCAATCTATCGCGCGGTCCTCGATGAAATCGAGCGCGATGGTTTCCGTATGCTGGAGCATAAAATTTCACTCACGCCCTTGCGCAAGCTGTGGCTGGCGTGGAAAACCTGGATCAGAGGCTGATGCGCAAGCCCTCGGTCGCCATTGTCGGTGCCGGCTGGGCCGGTTGTGCAGCGGCGATCGAGCTGAGCCGGCGAGGGGCCAGCGTGACCCTGTTCGAAGCCGCGCGCACGCTGGGCGGCAGAGCGCGCCGCGTCGATCATCACGGCACCACAATCGACAATGGCCAGCATATTCTGCTTGCCGCCTACCGCGACACGCTTCACCTGATGCAGACCGTGGGTCTGCGCCCTTCCGAAGCACTGCTGCGTCTGCCTCTGCAGATGCGTTACCCGCCCAACAGCGGCGGCATGGACCTGGTCGCCCCCCGACTACCCGCGCCTTTTCATCTGGCCTGGGCGGTGCTGCGTGCCAGAGGACTGACGGTTGCAGACAAACTCTCGCTGGCCCGGTTTTCCTCTGCTGCGCGCTGGATGCAATGGCAGCTCAATACGGACTGCACAGTCACCGAACTGCTGGAGCGCTTCGATCAAACCGACACACTGAACCGGCTGATGTGGCGGCCGCTCTGTGTCGCCGCGCTCAATACACCACCCGAACGTGCATCGGCTCGCGTATTTCTCGCGGTGTTGCGCGACAGCCTGGGGGCGCATCGCAATGCGTCCGACATGCTGATTCCGCGCCAGGATTTGTCATCCCTGTTGCCCGATGCTGCGGTCTCCTATGTTGAACATCACGGCGGTCATGTGCATGCCGGGGCGCAGGTACGAAGCGTGGCGCGCGCCTCAAAAGGCTGGCAGGTAAACACTGACTCTATGAGCGAAGTGTTTGACGCGCTCATCATCGCCACCCCGCCTGCACAGGCGCAAACGCTGCTGGCTGAGCTTGCACCCGAAGTTGCGGCTGCGATGCAATTTACGTATGAGCCGATTACGACCTGCTATCTGCAATACGCGCCGGCACTGAAACTGCCGTCCGTCTTTTACGCATTAGCTGACGATCCGGACAAGCATCGATGGGCACAATTCATTTTCGACCGTGGGCAACTCGACCCGACTCAGGCAGGATTAATGGCCGTCGTCATCAGCGCGTCTGGCATCGCGATTGATCAAGGTAATGAAGCACTGCTGGCCGAGGTGCTGCTGCAAATCGCCTCCGACCTCGATAGGCCTGCTCTGCTCAATCCTGAATGGCATCGGATCATTACCGAAAAACGCGCAACCTTCGCCTGCACTCCCGATCTGCAAAGACCGGCGAATGACACAGGCATTCCGGGTTTGTTCCTCGCGGGCGACTATACGGCGGGGGATTATCCGGCAACGCTGGAAGGCGCGGTGCGCAGCGGACTTGCTGCCGCCCGCGGCCTGATGCTGCAGCGGGTGGGTTGACAGTATGGCTTGAGGATGCGACTAGGTGCTTCAGCTCAGGAAAATTCCCGGGGGAAGCACTGAATAAGTAAAACCTCACGCGCTTGTGTTGGAAGAAATCACGCTACGCCCTCGATTTTCCGGCACCCCGCGTCGCACAGCTGGGTAGGCTCGCCACAAAATGTGGATCAATTCAGCGTTTCCCTAACTTTCGTCATCGCCTCATCGATCCGTTCGACACCAATCACCTGCAGGCCTTCAATTTTCTGTTTGGGCAGATTGGCTTTGGGTACCAGCGCCATCGAAAATCCGAGCTTGGCTGCTTCACGCAAGCGTTCCTGTCCGCGTGGCGCGGGGCGAATCTCGCCGGCCAGACCCACTTCCCCGAACGCCACCAGTCCACGCGGCAGTGGCTTGTTGCGCATCGATGACTGAATCGCCAGCAACACCGGGAGATCGGCCGCCGGTTCGGTAATTTTCACGCCACCGACCGCATTGATGAAGACATCCTGGTCGAACGCTGCAACGCCCGCGTGCCGGTGCAGCACTGCCAGCAGCATCGCCAGTCGGTTTTGCTCCAGACCGACCGACAAGCGTCGTGCATTCGGCACATGCGAGGCATCGACCAACGCCTGAATTTCAACCAGCAGAGGGCGCGTACCCTCCTGCGTAACCATCACGCAAGAGCCTGGTACCTGAGCGTCATGCTGCGACAAAAAAAGTGCAGAGGGATTCGAGACACCCTTGAGGCCTTTGTCCGTCATCGCGAACACGCCCAGCTCATTGACAGCACCAAAACGATTCTTAAACGCGCGCACCAGCCGGAAGCTGGAGTGGGTATCGCCCTCAAAATACAATACCGTATCGACGATATGCTCCAGCACACGCGGCCCGGCCAGCGCGCCCTCTTTCGTCACATGCCCCACCAGAATGATCGTGATGCCAGATTGTTTTGCAAAGCGGGTCAGCTGCGCTGCGCACTCGCGCACCTGCGCTACTGAACCCGGTGCCGAGGTCAGCGCATCCGAAAACAGGGTTTGTATCGAATCAATGACCGCGACTTGCGGCTTTTGCTCGCTGAGCGTACTGATAATTTTTTCCAGCTGTATCTCGGCCTGCAACTGCAAATCGCCCGCATCGATGCCGAGCCGCTTTGCGCGCAAAGCGACTTGCGATCCGGATTCCTCACCACTCACATAGAGTGCTGATTTGACACGTGACAGATTGGCCAGAGCCTGCAGCAGCAGGGTTGACTTGCCGATACCGGGATCGCCGCCGATCAATACGACACCACCAGCGACCAGCCCGCCACCGAGCACGCGATCGAATTCTTCAATGCCGGTACCAAAGCGCGGCACATCCAGCGCCTCGATATCGGTCAGACGCATGACAGGCGCCCCCTGCACCAGCCCCTGAGGCTTGCCGGCAAAGCGATTCGTGGCGGCCTCCATCACGCTTTCCACCATGGTGTTCCACTGGCCGCAGGCTGGACACTGACCCGCCCATTTATTGCTGGTGCCACCGCACTCGGTGCAGGCGAAATTCGTTTTTGCTTTTGCCATGATCAGCCGCGCACTTCCCGCCGTACACGCGGCGCTACGGCGCACATTAGCTCATAGCCGATCGTACCGGCATGTGAAGCCACCTCGTCGATCGGCAAACCTTCGCCCCAGAGCGTGACGTCGCTGCCGACATCCGCATCCGGTACGGGCGACAAATCAATATTGAGCATGTCCATCGAAACACGCCCGAGTACGCGTGTTCGCACACCATTGAGCAGTACGGGGGTGCCGGTCGCAGCGAGCCTCGGATAACCATCGGCATAACCACACGCGACAATGCCGATCCGCATCGGCTTATCCGCCACAAACAGGCTGCCATAACCGACTGAATCACCGGTGCGCAGCGATTGCGTGGCGATCACCTGGCTCTGAAGCGTCATCGCCGGTTGCAATCCCAGCGAAGCAGCAGTCTGAGCACCTGGCGCCCCACCGTAAAGCATCACGCCCGGACGTATCCAGTCGCTTTTAATCTGCGGCTGTAGCAGTGTTGCCGCCGAATTGGACAGACTGATTTCCGCATCGAGACCCGCCGTAGCTTCGCGAAAGGCAGCAATTTGCGTATCGACATCGGGCGCCGTGCTGTGGGTGTCAGCGTTCGCGAAATGCGTCATCAGCGACACCGAGCGCACCGAAGGAAGTGCTTTGAGCTGCTGAAACACCTGCTGCACTTGTGATGGCATGAAACCCAGCCGGTTCATGCCGGTATTGATTTTCAGGTGCACGTCCAGCGGTCTTGGCACCGGCGTGGTTTCCAGCATCCGACATTGCCCGGCGTGGTGTATGACGGGCTGCAAATCGTACCGGACCAGACTATCGATGTCAGCCGCACGGTACATCCCCTGCATCATCATGATCGGCTTTTGCCAGCCCAGTTCCCGCAGCCAGATCGCGCGGTCGTACTCAATCAGCGACAAACCATCGGCGGCGGCAAATGCACGGGTTGCCGATGCCAGACCATGACCGTAGGCGTCTGCCTTGACCACCGCCCAGGTACGTGCGCCGGGAACGGCTTGTCGGGCCAACCGTAGATTGGCCTGCATCGCATCAAGATGGGTAATGGCGACGAGTGGTCTGGACATCGGCGAAAAAAGCCTGAAGAAAAAGAGACGGATTAAAGATCAATGCGCATTTTACCGGACGTGCGGAGCGCTGAGAGAAGCGTCGGATCGCCGCCATCGGCGAATCCGGCTTTCGTGGTATAAAGCAAGCCGCCGGCGTACTCGTCAAGAGCCTACAAATCACCGTTTCCCCCGAATGAACCGCGGCTTCTACACCATCATGGCAGCGCAGTTTTTTTCTTCGCTTGCCGACAATGCGCTGCTTATCGTCGCCATTTCCATCCTGGTATCGCTTCAGGCACCGGAATGGATGACGCCGATGCTGAAGCTCTTCTTCGTGCTGTCCTATGTGATCCTTGCGCCGTTTGTTGGCGCATTTGCCGATGCCTTCCCTAAAGGTCGGGTGATGTTCATCACCAATCTGGTCAAGATTTGCGGATGCCTGATGATGTTTTTCAGCGTGCATCCCTTGCTGGCTTATGCGGTGGTCGGTTTTGGTGCTGCCGCTTATTCACCCGCGAAATACGGGATCCTGACCGAACTGCTGCCGCCGGAAAAACTGGTCGCTGCCAATGGCTGGATCGAGGGGCTGACCGTACTGTCGATTATTTTCGGGACAGTTTTGGGCGGTATCCTTGTCAGTGAGCGACTGGCTCAGGCGCTGGCCTTTCTGGTACCCGTCAATCATCTTCAACTCAGCCTGTCCCTCGAATTCTCGCTGGGTGTGGTCATGTTCTCCTATGTCTTGGCTGCAGCTTTTAACCTGAACATCCCGGATACCGGTGCGCGCTACCCCGCGCAACAACGACATCCGGTCAAACTGGTGGTGGAGTTCGCGCAGTGCTTCACCGCGCTCTGGCGGGACCGGCTCGGACAAATTTCCCTGGCGGTCACTTCGCTGTTCTGGGGTGCCGGTGCCACCTTGCAATTCATTGTGCTGAAATGGGCCGAGAAGGCGCTCGACATGCCACTGGCCAAAGCCGCTGTACTTCAGGGCGTGGTCGCTTTCGGTGTGGCCTTCGGCGCGATGGCTGCGGCCAAACGCGTGCCGCTGAAAAAATCACTGACCGTGATGCCCATGGGCTTCGCCATGGGACTGATTGTCACGATCATGGTATTCGTTCATTCGACTACACTCGCTTATCCTCTGCTGGTGCTGATTGGCGCTCTCTCCGGCTATTTTGTGGTGCCCATGAATGCCTTGCTCCAGCATCGCGGCCATGTGTTGATGAGTGCCGGGCATTCGATCGCAGTCCAGAATTTCAGTGAAAACGGTTCCATCCTGCTGATGCTTGGTCTTTACGCGCTGTTGGTTAAACTCGATCTGAGCGTCAATATCGTCATCGTGCTGTTTGGATTGTTTGTCGCCGGAGTGATGTGGCTGGTCATGAAAAAACATGCGGCCAACCAGCGCGAATATGATTCCCTGCACCTGATCGGCGAACAAAAACACGTCGGTACCTGAGAAAATTCGAAAGTCGCTGACAGTGACGTTCGTTGTATTTCCTAAACCGGCGGCGCTGTCAGTCCACGCAGCTTCTTGTCAGCCCGATGTTGCCAGTCGTCGGGCACAATAAATCCCCGATCAGTCTCCAGCCAGACATCACCCGAGCGACGCAGACTGGCCACCATGACCGGCATCGCATCTTCCTGAAATTGATTCTCTAACTGTGTCTGAAGCTGCGAGCGACTTGCGACTGCCGAGTCTTCCATCCGCGCTGGCGCGAGCCAGGCCAGCCTCGGCAAAATGACGCAAACCTCGCTCAGATGGGTGTCCAGTTCAGCCAGCGTGCACCACCAGCCGCGGCAGTGATTTTCAGTAATCCCGAGCGCCTGTACCGGTATTTCCTCACCGCGCCGATAAAACAACCAGCCGCGCAACAAAGCCTGGGCGTGATTTATCGGTTGCGGCAAAAGGGCCTGCGCCGCCGGATGCTGGCCCAGCGATAACTGCCGGTCGAGAATCTTGCGCATTTTTGCGCCCAGTGTGTCCGACAAATTCGGACCAACAAAATAATCTGCGGTCTGTACCCGATCCCAGGCCGGATCACTGGAACACAACAAGTAAAATTTGGTCGCAAATTCCCAGTGCAGCAAGCTCAAACCATCAGAGAGCAAAAAATCAAACTCGCCAACAGTCTCTTCCTTGCCCGCGCGAACTTGCAAGCCATGCGCGACCAGACGTTTCTGGTGTGTGAAATACGACGCCAGTAATTTTTCTGCATACCGACCCAGCCGCGAAAAAGGATTCAGATCCAGCGTAACCCGCAGCGAATCAGGCTCTGCATCGAGAGTCATCAGCCAGTCTCGAGCGTCATCAGATGCGCCCTCAGGCAGCCGGGCGATTTTGCCCTGCCAGCGTGTGGCGTTCGGATCAAGCAGGTCGGGCGCATCCAGCAACCAGGCCAGCGCGCGCACATGCGGATCGCGCAGACCCTCCCAGCGCAAGTGAAAACGCCGCTGATAAGCAGACGCGTCAGCGTCCATTGAACAGGCTCATTGCCAGACAAAGATCGCGCCAGCTCTTGGCCTTGTCAGCCGGCTGACGCAAGAGATAGGCGGGGTGATAAGTCACAATCAACGGCAGGCCCGCGTGGCTGTGCGCTTTGCCACGCAAGCTGGCCAGTGAGGTATCGGCGGGTAAACCCAGCAGCGATACTGCTGCCGTTTTTCCGAGCGCGACAATGATGTCGGGTCGTAGCAACGCAATTTGTCGTTCCAGATACGGCAGACAGGCCGCAACTTCATCGGCGGCCGGTGGGCGATCACGCCCGTCAGCGCCCACCGGGCGGCATTTCACAATATTGGCGATATAAGTATTTGCGCCACGTGCCAGTCCCAACGCACGCAGCATATTGTCAAGCAGCTTGCCCGCCGGTCCCACAAACGGCTCGCCCTGCAGATCTTCCTGCCGACCGGGCCCCTCACCCACAAACAGCCAGCGCGCCTTGCGGTCGCCTACACCCGGCACCGCATGCGTTCTGCCCTGACACAATCCACACCGTGCGCACTGGCGAATGCTTTCTTCGAGCGTATCCCAGTCCATACCCATCACGTCTGCCGCATCCGTGCTGGTGGCCGCGCCGGTCATGATCGAAGGCATTGGTGCAAGGGTGTCAGTTACTGCGTCGGCCACCGCATCAGCCTGCAGCACGCGCCGCTGCCAGACGGGGCCCAGACCCATCTGCTGCAGCTTGCGGACTTTGTCAGGATCGGTCAGCATCGAATCAGAGCTTCTTTCGCATCACGATGGCATCTTCGCGCGTGGCACCGGCCGCCGGGTAATAATTCTTGCGCACGCCAATTTGTACGAACCCCAGATGCTGGTAGACCGCCAACGCATGCTGATTGGACGGACGGACCTCGAGCAGTACCGCAGGCATCGCAGCATCGCGCGCCAGCGCAATCACTTTATCGAGCAGTTTGCTACCCAGCCCCAGTCCCTGAACATCCGGACGCACCGTAATGTTCAATAAGTGCACTTCTTCCACCACATACATCAGTAAAAAATAAGCCAGCAGACAGTCCTCGTTATCGCGCAGCACCCAGGCTTCGTAGCCACTGTCGAGTGAATCAAGAAAATTCCCGCGTGTCCATGGAAAAGGATAAGCATCGCACTCGATCGCAACCACATCCTCTATATCGGTGACCCTCATCATTGCAAACCGGGCGTGCTGCCAGCGCCTGTCAGGGTTCAAATCAGGCTTCAGAACCGAACTCATGACACGGCCCCCGCCATGCGTTCCGCCGTCGTCAGCGCCACTTTGTTTCGCAGGTACAGCGGTTGCGCATCGCGCGCATGAACCGCAAGCCCCTGTCGCACCATGTCACGCCCGAGCAAAGCAATATGCGATGCATGCGGCATCAGCTCAGGCCAAAACGGCAATGCCGGCAAGCCGGTAAAGCGATCTGCATAAGCGGCAAGCCCATTACCCACTGCACAATCCGCGCCCTGCACGATGATTTGCTCCGGTGCCGACAACCGCGGTTCGCTGACGATACGCCATTGACCGTCAAATTGATATTGAGCCCAGTACACCTCGCCCATGCGCGCATCGAGCACCGCAATAATGTTGTCACCCGCGCCTTTCGCGCGTGCCGCATCGGCCATCGCAAGCAGGGTCACCACGGGCACGACGGGAAGACCGGCGCCGAATGCCAGGCCTTGTGTGAGTCCGCAGGCGGTTCGGACACCGGTAAATGAGCCCGGCCCGGAGCCAAAGGCAATTGCATCGCATCGACCCAGCGTCAGGCCACGCTCGCGCATCAGCTCCTGCAGCAGCCCAAGCACCGTCATTGAATGGGTTTGCGCGCCGCTGGATTCACGCGTCGACAGCTGATCGCCGCACAACAAGGCAACAGACGCAAGTTCGGTGGAAGTCTCTATAGCAGCGACGGTGGGTAGCGATGACGACATGGCCGCTATTTTACCGTGCCCCACCTGATCGAATAGGGTGAGCACGCTGGCTGCCGCCACTTTGACCGCTTGGTCTGATCAGCCGCTCAGCCGCTTTGCTGCCCTACGGTAAAATATCTGCATGTCCAGTCTGTTTCTCGTTCGCGAAAATTTTTCCGTGTTATCCGAAGCGCTCGCCTCGGGCAAATGGGTCATTGCCTGTCTGTGCGCGGGCTGGTGTGATGTCTGCAAGCAGTATCGCGCCGGATTTGATGCACTGGCGCTGGAGTATCCCGATCATCAGTTCGTCTGGATCGATATTGAAGATCAGTCGGATCTGCTGGGTGATATTGATGTAGAAAATTTTCCGACGATTCTCATGCAGCGTGGCGATACTGTGGCGTTTTACGGCACCATGATGCCGGAGCCGCGTCAGGTAGCCCGCCTGCTCGAAGCCCAGCTCGAACGCAGCGACGAAGACCTTCGCCGAGAAGCGAGCAGCAATCCGCAGCGACTGCAATGGCAAACCGAATGCAACCTGCGCGCGCTGCTCGACGAAGCAGGCTCCTGACACGATTAACTGACTCGATTACCCAACACGGTTTCCAGTCATCATCCCAGCCGCAGCGGCAAACTGCGCAAGCGCTGTCCTGTCAGCCTGAACACGGCATTCGCGACCGCTGGTGCGACCGGCGGCGTGCCCGGCTCACCCGCCCCTTCGGGCGCTTCTTCACTGGGCATGATCACGACATCAATCTGTGGCATTTCCCGCAAACGCAGCATCGGGTAATCATGAAAATTACGCTGCACGACACGACCGTCGCGCAGTTGTATTTCCCCATGCAGCGCAGCGGATAAACCATAGACAATCGCCGACTCGATCTGTTGGGTGACGCCCAAAGGATTGACGACCTGACCGCAGTCAATCGCGCAGCTGACCCGGTGGACCTGAATCCTTCCATCGGTAACCGACACCTCCGCCACCTGTGCCACGATACTGCCGAATGATCGATGCAGCGCAACGCCATGCGCACGGCCCTCGGCGGGCTTGCCTGCTTTGGCAACCGCAGCGTCCAGCACAGCGCGATGACGCGGATGATCGTTCAGCATCTGCCGTCGGAAACTTATCGGATCCTGTCCGGCCGCCAGCGCCAGTTCGTCAATGAAGCTCTCTTTAAAAAACGCATTATGTGAATGCCCGACCGAGCGCCAGCTGCCAAGCGGCACCGGCGAATCCACTTTCACATGCGTGGCCCGCTGACTGGGGATCTCGTAGCTGTGATCATGCAGACCCTCGACCGTGGTCTTGTCCGGTCCCAGCGCCGGCAACCCGAAAGCCCTTGCCAGCATTTGCTGCACGGGCGCGCCCGAGGCTGAATGGCTTTCCCAATGCAGCACGCGGCCTGATTCATCCAGCGCCGCACTTAGCCGGGCCACTGCGGCAGGGCGATAAAAGTCATGCGCCATATCGTCTTCGCGCGACCAGACCAGACGCACCGGTGCACCCCGGGTCGCCTGCGCCAGCATTACCGCCTGCACCACCATATCGGTTTCCAGCCGCCGACCAAAACCACCGCCAAGATAAGTGAGGTGCAACGTGACCTGCTCTTCACTGATCCCGGCGATACGGGCAGCCGCACTCACAGCAATCGATGGCACCTGCGTCGGCACCCAGAGCGTGAGTTGTCCGTCACGCAACTGCGCGGTGCAATTGATGGGCTCCATCGCCGCATGAGCAAGCAGCGGCGCACGGTACTGCGCGGTGATTTTCTTTGCCGTCGCGGGTGCCTCGGCACTACCCCGGCTGAAATAAGTGAATCCAGTCTCCTGATCCAGAGCATCGTTTAACTGGCTGAACAGGTTGGCATCCGAAAACTGTGCATTCACCCCATCATCCCAGACCACGCTCAGCCGACCCGCTGCCTTGTGCGCCTGCCACCAGCTTTTCGCCAGCACCGCCACCGCTTGCGGCGCCCCGGAACGATCAGCAGGCAGTGCAATGACATCGAGTACACCCGGCATCTTGCTCACTTTGGATGAATCAAAGGAAGTCAGCGATCCGCCCGACACAGGGCACATGACAATCGCTGCATGGATCAGCCCGGGCACGCGGATATCCATACCGAATTGCGCACGACCGTTGATTTTGTCGTTCACATCGAGCCGAAGCGTTGATTTGCCAATCAGCCGAAAATCCGCCGGCGCTTTGAGCGTAAATGGCAGATCGTCCATGCTCGCCGCCTTAGCCACCAGCTCGCCATAGCCCAGGCGGCGGCCATCGCGGTGAATCACAAAGCCGGACTGCGTCGTGCACTCAGACGGCGCCACCTTCCATTGCGCAGCTGCTGCGGCCAGCAGCCTCGCGCGCGCCGCCGCACCCGCTTCCCGCATCGGCAACCAGCTGTCTTTCACACTGGAGGATCCACCTGTTGCGATCACACCCAGCTCACGTTCGGTTTTTCTGGCCAGCGATTGCGCCACCCGCTTGAGCGCACCACGATCATCGGGATGAAACGGCAAACCATCGGCCATCATGCTGGTATCGCCATAAATCTTGTCGATCGGTGCCGGCATCACACGCACGGCGCTCATCGGTACATCCAGCTCCTCGGCAACCAGCATCGGCAAAGCCGTCGTCACGCCCTGCCCCATCTCGCTTTTCGCAACCACCACACCGACGCTGCCATCGGTAGCAATCGTGACCCAGCCATTGAGCGCCGCGCTTCCCTCGCCGACCTTGAGCGGCGTGCTCCCATGCAGCCGCTGCCGTGGCGGCAACAGGCCCCAGCCCACCATCAGGGTGCCAGTGAGGCCCAACCCGCCCAGGATGAAATGCCGGCGCGACATACCTGATGGGCGTGACGAGTGCGATTTGCCTGATCCGGCCGCAGATTTTTGTGACACGACGATCCTCCGCTGCTAACAATGGGTTTATGCTGTTCTGTCATCGATTGTTAATCATTGCAGTGTAAATGACCGAGAGCTTTTTCCAATCCTTCATTCTGCTTCTTCTGGTGACCGACCCCATCGGCAACGTGCCGCTATTTGTCGCGGCCCTTCGTCATGTACCGCCGGAGCGTCGCGCGCGGGTCATCGTGCGTGAATGCGCGATTGCGTTTGGTCTGCTGCTGGCCTTCATGTTTGGCGGCCAGCATTTCCTGAACGCCTTGCAACTGAGCGAGGTTGCTCTGCGGATCAGCGGTGGCGTCATTCTTTTTCTGATCGCGTTGCGCATGATATTTCCGCAGCCGGGCGGCATCTTTGGCGACACACAGCATAGCCCTGCCGAACCTTACATTGTGCCTCTGGCGATACCCGCGCTGGCCGGTCCCTCGGCGCTGGTGACAGTCTTGCTGTTTTCTTCGCGCGGCCAGATGGCCATGCCCGTCTATGTCGGCGCGCTCTCGCTGGTGGCGGTCGTATGGCTGATCGTTCTGTTGTCGGCGGAGTACTTGCAGCGAGTGCTCGGGCCGGCTGTCATGACTGCTTTTGAGCGACTGATGGGCCTGATTCTGACGGCCATCGCAATTGAAATGCTACTGGCCGGGGTCCGGGCCTATTCTCAGTCGCTTTAAGCGCTGACTGCGATCTGCGACGAGGAGCGGGCTCAGGCCATGCTGAATCCGCACAAATCAAAGCCAAATAAAGATTATTATTTCGCTTTGGTCACAAATCAGCGCACTTCATGGATCATTTCAAGCAAATTTCGACCTTCGTCGACGTTGCCGCCCGAGGCAGCCTGTCCGCTACTGCTCGGGCCGAGGGCATCGCCCCTGCCGTCATTGGCCGCCGTCTCGATGCACTCGAGGCCCGACTGGGTGTGAAGCTATTGCAACGAACCACCCGAAAAATTGCGCTTACCCATGAAGGGCTGGCCTTTCTCGAGAATTGCCAGCGCATTTTGCTGGATCTGGAAAACGCCGAGTCGCAGGTTTCCGAACGCAGCGCCCGACCCAGTGGCCACCTGCTGATCTCCGCACCAGCAGGCTTTGGCCGGCAGCATGTGGCACCCCTGATTTCCTCTTTTTTAGCGGAGCATCGCGACGTCACTCTCACGCTCAGCCTGAATGATCGTGTCGTCGATCTGATCGGCGAAGGTATTGATGTCGCGATCCGGATTGCCGACTTGTCCGACTCCAGTCTGGTCGGTGTGAAGCTGGCCGACAATAAACGCGTGGTGGTCGGCTCACCCGACTATTTCAAGAAGCATGGACGGCCACTCTCTCCGGATGAGTTATCGCATCACAACTGCCTTGCCATGTCGAGTGATGGCAGCCAGCGCGGCTGGACGTTCCGGCAAAACGGCAAGAACCTGACCGTTAAAGTCAGCGGCACTATGGGATGTAATGACGGTGCGGTGCTGCATGACTGGGCGCTGGCCGGGCGCGGACTTGCCTGGCGATCGATCTGGGAAGTGGGAACGGAAATTGAAGCGGGACTTCTGGAGACGGTACTCGACGAATTCGCTGCGCCCGGCAATGACATCTACGCTGTATTTGCACAGCGCCAGCATTTGCCTTTGCGTATACGCGCTTTCGTGGACTTCTTGCGGCGAGCGTTCGCCCGGCCGGATTACTGGCGTAAATCCTGATAAAAAAACCTCCTGGCCCAGAAGAGGCAGGAGGTTTTTTGTGCAGACCCGTCATTGAGACGGGCTGCGGATCAAGCGTTGTTCAGGCTCGATTCAAACGAATCAGATGGGCTGAATGTTCGAAGCTTGCTTGCCTTTAGGGCCGCTGGTCACATCGAACTGCACACGCTGATTTTCCTGCAGGGATTTGAAACCGCTGCTCTGAATCGCGGAGAAGTGCGCGAACAGATCTTCGCCACCTTCATCGGGTGTAATGAAACCAAAACCTTTAGCGTCGTTGAACCATTTAACTGTACCAGTTGCCATTGCATTTCCTATCTTAGTAAGTGAGGCGGAATAACCGCCAGAAAATCGTCTCAACCAAGTAAGGAATTACAGACTGATACTGCACCACTGCTACTCGAATCTCAACGTGGGCCCGATTATACTTGAGAAGTTGTCCACAACCCGTCAAACCTGAAAGAATTTGACGTAGATCGAATCCTGCGGGCCTGACCAGCCGGGAAGCTTCCGCCATTCCAGCGCCCTTGCCGTGCGGAATAAGCCCAAATCGCCTATAGTCCAGGGGTAGTCGCGAAAGCCCCGAAACCCGCATTCTTAGCTGATTCCCCATGAAATTTGATGTTGCCATTGTCGGCAGTGGCCTGGCCGGCCTGTCCGTTGCACTCCATCTGGCCCATACCCGGAAGGTGGTGGTCATTTCCAAGCGCGCCCTCAGAGACGGTGCCAGTGACTGGGCGCAAGGCGGGATTGCTGCCGTGCTGGACTCCCAGGACAGCCATGATCAGCATGTCGCCGACACCCTGGTGGCCGGCGCGGGCCTGTGCGATGAGACTGCCACGCGCCGCATCGTCGAGCAGGGTCGTAATGCGATTGAGTGGCTGATCGCTCAGGGTGTGCCGTTCACCCGCGATGAAGGCTCCGAGCTCGGCTTTCACCTGACCCGCGAAGGCGGCCACAGTCAGCGGCGCATCATTCATGCTGCTGATGCGACCGGCCATGCAGTGCAGCTGACCCTCGAGGAGCAGGTGCGCAAGCATCCAAACATCACGCTGCTTGAGCATCATTTTGCAATTGACCTGATCACAACCGACAAGCTCGGGCTGACGGATGCGCCACCGCGTTGCCTTGGACTGTACGTGCAGGATGTCAGCACCGGCGAAGTCGTGACCATTGCCACCGATCACACGGTGCTGGCCACGGGAGGCGCCGGCAAGGTCTACCTGTACACCACCAATCCGGACACCGCGACCGGCGACGGCATCGCGATGGCCTGGCGTGCCGGCTGCCGGGTGGCGAACATGGAATTCATACAATTCCACCCGACCTGCCTCTACCATCCCTACGCCAAGTCCTTCCTGATCACCGAGGCTGTGCGCGGCGAAGGGGGTTTGCTCAAGCTGCCCGACACCGCCGGTCAGGCTGCGGGACAGCGGTTCATGCCCTCGCATGACGAGCGCGCCGAGCTGGCACCGCGCGACGTGGTAGCGCGGGCGATCGACTTCGAAATGAAAAAACGCGGCCTCGATTATGTGGATCTGGATATCAGCCACAAGCCGGCCGAGTTCCTGCGCTCACATTTCCCGACCATCTATGCACGTTGCCTGGAGCTGGGCATCGACATGACCAAACAACCGATACCGATTGTGCCCGCGACGCATTACACCTGCGGCGGCATCGTGACAGACCTTTCTGGTCGCACGGATCTGCACGGTCTATATGCGGTTGGTGAAACCGCCTACACCGGCCTGCATGGCGCCAATCGTCTGGCCAGCAACTCGCTGCTGGAATGCGTGGTGCTGGGTCGCGCAGCGGCAATGCACATTGCTGAACAACCCCGCGCCACGACAACGACGCTGCCCGCCTGGGATGAGAGCCGCGTCACGAATGCTGACGAAGAAGTGGTCATTACCCAGAACTGGGATGAGCTGCGTCGCTTCATGTGGAGCTTCGTGGGCATCGTGCGCACCACCAAACGACTCGAGCGTGCTCAGCATCGCATTGCGCTACTCAAGGAAGAGATTGATGAGTACTACGCCAACTTCCGCATCACGCGCGACTTGCTTGAGCTGCGCAATCTGGTCGAAGTCGCCTCGCTGATCGTGGGCAGTGCGCTGTCAAGGCGCGAAAGTCGCGGGCTGCATTACAGCCTCGACTACCCGGAGACATTGCCCAAGGCATTGCCGACGGTGCTGACCCCGGCGCGCCGCAGTGCGGTTCGGTCCCCTGCTTCTCGTGAGTGATCGGATGCAGAAACTGCTCAGATCACTCTGAGAGAATAATCAGTTGCCCTCACATCTTTGGTCAGGCTGCCGATCGAAATGCGATCGACACCGGTTTCAGCAATGGCCCTAACGGTCTCACGCCGTATCCCGCCTGAGGCTTCCAGCAAGGCCCGGCCAGCCGTCACTGCCACCGCAGCACGCATCTGTTCGAGCGAAAAATTATCGAGCAGCACTGAAGTCGCGCCAGCCTCAAGCGCCTGTCCGAGTTCATCCAGACTCTCGACTTCGATCTGAACGGATACCGCTGATGCGCTCGACACGCGCTTCCGCAAAATGTGCGCAGCCTGCAATGCGGCGGCAATACCGCCGGCCGCTGCGATGTGGTTTTCCTTGATCAGAATACCGTCGTATAACGCCAGTCGCTGATTCTGACCACCGCCAACACGCACTGCGTATTTCTGCGCGAGACGCAAGCCCGGCAGAGTTTTGCGGGTATCCAGAATCGCGGCGCGGGTGCCCGCGATCAGCGCGACATACTCTCGCGTCAGGCTCGCAACGCCCGAGAGTAATTGCAGAAAATTCATTGCCGTACGTTCAGCCGTCATCAGTGAACGTGCCGGGCCATTGATCGTACAAACGGCCGCATCCGCAGGCATCAGATCGCCCTCGGCAAAATGCCAGTCAATCGAGAGACGCGGATCAACCGTAGTCATCACACCCTCAAACCACGGCGCGCCGCACAGCACAGCAGATTCGCGCACGGTCAGTTTTGCCTGCACCAGCGCACCCTCGGGCAGCAGCTGCGCCGTCCAGTCACCCGCGCCAATGTCTTCGGCCAGTGCCGACGCAATATTCTGCTCAAAGGCTGCTGCCAGCGCCGCATCAAATGGCGCAAAGCGATTGCGCAGTGTGCTCATGCCGGGCCGATACCAGAGAAAAGTTGTTGCTCGGCCGCGAGATCCGCCGAGGGTCGGGTGTTGGCTTTGCGCTCGGCTGCGAAATCCAGCATGCGCTGTATGCAAGTCACGGCCTTCTCGCGTATGCCCGCTTCGACCTGGACCTGATTGCGGCCCGACTCGAGTACCTCCACCAAATTCTGCAGGCCATTCATCGCCATCCACGGACAGTGAGCGCAGCTCTTGCAGGTAGCGCTGTTGCCAGCGGTTGGTGCCTCAATGAAGCGTTTGCCCGGTGCGGCCAATCGCATCTTGTGAAGAATACCGTTGTCCGTTGCGACGATAAACTCCGGTGCATCCAGCGAGACCGCTGCGGCGATCAGCTGTGAGGTAGAACCGACCACATCCGCATGCGCGACAACGCTCGCCGGTGATTCCGGATGCACCAAGACCTTGGCACGGGGATGTTCTTTGCGCAGCAATTCAAGCTCGATCGCCTTGAACGCATCATGCACCAGACAGGACCCCTGCCAGAGCAGCATATCGGCACCGGTTTGTTTTTGTATGTAGGCCCCGAGATGGCGGTCTGGCGCCCACAGGATTTTTTTACCCTGCGCATGCAGATGCGCAACGATGTCCAAACCGATAGAAGAGGTCACCATCCAGTCGGCGCGGGCCTTCACCGCAGCGCTGGTATTCGCATAAACCACCACAGTGCGATCCGGATGAGCATCGCAAAACGCAGAAAATTCGTCGGCAGGACAACCCAGATCAAGTGAACAGGTTGCCTCCAGATCCGGCATCAGCACCGTTTTTTCGGGCGAGAGAATTTTTGCGGTTTCACCCATGAAGCGCACGCCGGCCACCACCAGCGTCTGCGCCGGATGGTCGCGACCAAAGCGCGCCATTTCCAGTGAATCGGACACGCAACCGCCGGTTTCCTCTGCCAGATCCTGCAGATCAGCATCCACATAGTAGTGAGCGACCAGCACCGCCTGTTTCTCCTTCAGCAGACGACGAATCTTGTCCTTCAGTGCCGCGCGTTCACCCGCCTGCAAAAGTTCAGGCACTTTGGCCCAGGCCGATGCCACGCAACTGGCGCCATCGCCCGACGGGCGTTCGAATTCAATCGTTTTGATTTCCATAGACGTCGCCCGATGCTGAATCTGCGGTAAAAAATAGCTGCTGCAAAATTTACTGTATGCCCTGGGTCGCCAGATACTCGTCGTAACTGCCCTTGAAGTCGATGATCTCGCCCTGCCGTATTTCCAGAATGCGATTGGCCAGTGAGGAGACGAATTCACGGTCATGCGATACAAAAATCAGGGTGCCTTCGTATTTTTCCAGTGCGATATTGAGCGATTCAATCGATTCCATATCCATATGATTGGTCGGCTCGTCCATCAGCATCACGTTGTGACGGCCCAGCATCAGCTTGCCGTAGACCATGCGTCCTTTTTCTCCACCAGACAAGACCTTTACTGATTTTTTCACGTCATCGCCCGAGAACAGAAGACGGCCCAGAATCGAGCGTACCGCCTGATCATCATCGCCCTCGCGTGTCCAGTCGGTCATCCAGTCCGTCAGCGTCTTGTCGACTGCGAATTCCTCGGTGGGGTCCTGGGGCATGTAGCCGATATCGGCATTCTCCGCCCATTTGACCGTGCCTGCATCCGGTGTCAGTCCGCACAACTCACCGCCCAGACAGCGCAGCAAAGTCGTTTTACCGGCACCGTTCTCGCCGATGATGGCAATCTTCTCACCGGCCTCAATCGAAATACTGAAGTCCTTGAACAAAGTACGGTCATACGACTTGGCAATACCCTTGGTTTCCACCGCCAGCCGGTGCAGCTTTTTACCCATCTCGAAGCGAACGAAAGGATTTTGCCGCGATGAGGGCTTGACGTCTTCGACCTTGATCTTTTCTATCTGCTTGGCACGCGAGGTGGCCTGACGCGCCTTCGATTTATTGGCCGAGAAACGGCGCACGAAGTCCTGCAGTTCCGTGATTTTTTCCTTGGCCTTCGCATTCACGGCCATTTGCTGAGCGCGCGCCTGGGACGACGCCAGCATGTAGTCATCATAATTACCCGGATAAACCTTCAGCGTCCCGTAATCCATGTCCGCCATATGAGTACAGACCTGATTCAGAAAGTGCCGATCGTGCGAGATGATGATCATCGTCGAGTCACGTTCATTGAGCACATCCTCCAGCCAGCGGATGGTGTTGATATCGAGATTGTTGGTCGGCTCATCGAGCAGCAGTATGTCGGGATTTGAAAACAAGGCCTGCGCCAGAAGCACCCGTAATTTCCAGCCCGGCGCAATGCTGCTCATCTGCCCGCTGTGTTGGGCGGTGGGTATGCCGACCCCGGAGAGCAATTCTCCCGCGCGTGCTTCGGCGGTGTAGCCATCATACTCAGCGAACTTCGCCTCCAGATCAGCAGCTTTCATGTAGTCGTCATCAGTGGCATCCGGATTCGCGTAAATCGCGTCGCGCTCGGACATCGCCGCCCACATTTCGGTGTGACCCATCATCACCACATCCAGCACCCGCATTTCTTCGTAGGCGAACTGGTCCTGCCGCAACTTGCCCAGTCGTTCATTGGCATCAAGCATGACCGTGCCTGAAGATGGTTCGAGATCCCCGCCGAGAATTTTCATGAAAGTGGACTTGCCACAGCCATTCGCGCCGATCAGACCGTAGCGATTCCCCTCGCCGAATTTGACTGAAATATTTTCAAAAAGCGGCTTGGGGCCGAACTGCATGGTGATGTTAGCGGTGGAGAGCACTGCGAAAGCCTTTGGTATGCGGATAGGAAGAAAAATACCCGTTGGGCACTTAGCGCCGCTGGGTTGTGCCTCGGTAGCGGCGCAAAGCACCTAGACGACGAAGCAAGAGCGAGATTTTATCATTCGGGCCGCTACCGGCCCGGGTGCCTTCAGCAAGCGCCGCTAGCTGCGCAGCATTGGATAAGCGCTGCAGCTCAGGTGCACGCCCGCCGGGTCGGATTGCAGCCGGCAATCCGCGCCGACCGGCAAGGTCAGCTTGTCGCGCGTATGGCCGAACGGCAGACCCTGCAGCACTGGCACCGGCAGCTGCGCCCGCAGGAAGGCAAGCATCGCATCAAAGTCGTAACCATTGTCATAATCACTGAGGCGGTAGCCGGAAAAATCGCCGAGAACCACAGCCTTTTGTCGCGCCAGAACGCCGGAATGCAGCAACTGCAAGACCATGCGCTCGACCCGGTACGGGTGCTCATTAACATCTTCGAGAAACAGAATCCCGTCCTCAACCTCTGGCATCCATGGCGTGCCGATCAGATGGACGATCAGGGACAGATTGCCACCCCAGAGTTTGCCCTGCACATCAGCGACAGGATTATTCTGCGCTGTAACAGACACCGTCATTGGTCCGTTCAGACATCGCCAGAAATACGATTCGGTGAATGCGCTGACATCAGCGCGACTAAAATCATCGCAAATCATCGGACCGGCAAAGCTGACCGCACCCTGGGTGGCCAGCAGACCCAGATGCAAGGCGGTGAAGTCGCTGTGACCAACAAACAGCTTGCCACTGTCCGCCAGCAAACCAAAATCAATCGACGGCAACAGCCGAGACAAGCCATAACCGCCGCGCAGTGCGATAACAATCTCAGCCTCGGAATGCCGGGCTGCCGCATGCAGTTGCGCGACCCGCGCGTCATCGCTGGCCGCAAAACGCTGATGTCTCGGATAGGCGCTGCAGAGATCATGAACCTGATGCCCCTGCGCGCGCAGTCGCGCGATGGCGCGATCCAGCGCCTCCGGATCGGCGGCATAACCACTGGGTGCCACGATGGCGATATGTCGGGGTCGAATGGTCATCTTGGATATTTCAGCTGGCATTGACGCGGCTTTGCCGGCGTCGTTCGGCAAAAAAGGCAGACAACATCGTACTGCACTCGGCAGCCAGCACACCGCCGGTCACGCGGGTGTGGTGATTGAGTTTTTCTTCCGCAAACAGATTCACCACCGAACCGCAGGCGCCCGTTTTCGGATCCGCTGCGCCATAAACCACTCTCGCCAGCCGGGCGTGCATCATCGCACCGGCACACATGGCGCAAGGCTCCAGCGTCACGTACAACGTACATCCCGGCATGCGGTAGTTGGCCAGCGCCGTCGCACCCAGACGCAACGCTGCGATTTCCGCGTGCGCACTCGGATCATGCTGGCCAATGGGCCGATTGAAGCCGGTGGCAATCACCTCACCCTCCCGGACCAGCACCGCGCCGACCGGCACTTCGCCCTCGTCGCTGGCCTGCTTTGCGGCTGCAAGCGCCAGTCGCATGAAATCCTCGTCGTGCAGGGAATCGGCTCTGCTCATGATCAGTCGGCCGTGATCTCGGCCCAGCAATTTGGCGTTTCATGCAGCACCAGTTTTTGCAGTCGCAGACCCGTGCCGTAACGATCCTGATACACCGTGCGCAAAGTATCAAAGGCTGTACGGGCCAGATTTTCGACGGTCGGTATCTTGTCGATCACGACCGTCTTGTGATCAGGGATCGTCGCCAGAAAACCGCGGACCGCATTGTCTTTCGCGTACACCAGAAAAGCATGATCCCAGATATCCACCAGGTGTTCTTTGGCCAGTGCCTTCACATCGGAGAAATCCATGATCATGCCGTTGTCGGAACTGCCCTCTTCCTCGATCACTTCACCCATCAGGGTGATTTCAAGGGTGTATCGATGCCCGTGCAGATTGCGGCACTGGCTTTTGTGGTCGGGAATTCGGTGGCCGGCATCGAATTCCAGTTTACGGGTAATGGTGATCATGCGATTGTGGTCAGGGTATCTGTAACAATTTATGGGTTTGCAACGACAACCGCCATTGCGGATCCGTCTTGCAGGCTTCAACAGCCAGCCGCGTGTGCGCTGCGTGGTCGGGGCCATCCATCGGCTGCAGGAAAAAATGCGTGAAGGCCATGCTGGTAAATACCGACAGGTCTTGCCCCTGCTGAGGAATCACGACCTTGATTTCATCTCCCCGTTCAACGACCAGCGGCGCCCCTTGCTTGGGGCTCACGCAGATCCAGTCCACGCCTTCGGGGACCGGCAGGGTGCCGTTGGTCTCGATAGCAATTTCGAACCCGCGCGCATGTAGCGCCGCAATCAGCGCAGCATCCAGCTGGAGCAAGGGTTCGCCGCCGGTGAATACCACGTACTTTTTACCGCGTCGGCCTGCTGGCCATTGCGCATCAATGATTTCAGCCAGGTCAACGGCATCCGGATATTTACCACCCAGCGTGCCATCGGTACCGACAAAGTCGGTATCGCAGAAACGGCAGATGGCTGTCGCGCGATCCTCCTCGCGACCTGACCAGAGATTGCACCCGGCAAAACGGCAGAACACAGCAGGACGCCCGGCCTGCGCGCCCTCGCCTTGTAATGTGTAAAAAATTTCCTTGACGCTGTAAGTCAATCGATTCAACCCGGGTTAAGAAAAAAGCAAATCAGACCGGATTATCCAACAATTCCGCCAGCGGACGACCGGTACGGCATCGCGCAGTCGGTATTTTCAGGGGAAGCGCACCACAAACACCGTGCCCTTGCCCTGTGGTCCGGAGAGGACTTCGATGACCGCATCATGATCACGGGCGATATCGCGTACGATCGCCAGACCCAGCCCTGTTCCAGGCTGCGACTGATCCAGGCGATAAAAGCGGTGAAATACCCGCCCTTTTTCCGGCTCCGGTATGCCCGGGCCACTGTCTTCAACCATCAGCGTCCCATGTCCCGCCACCTGCTGGCATCTGATCGTCACCACACTGCCTGGCGGTGAATAACGAATCGCGTTGTCCACCAGATTGTCGATCATATCGCGCAAGAGGAAGCGATCACCCGCGACCTGCGTTGGCTGCAGATCGAACCCAATGTCGATATTTTTCTTGAGCGCTTCCTCGACGAACTGTTGCACCGACTCTGCAACCAGCGCATCCA